>Ga0115002_10009697_pt1 | contig 10454 bp, 7 predicted proteins | sample ArcticOcean_MG_C_8_FD_89576 | JGI IMG/M metagenome (GOLD analysis project Ga0115002, IMG submission 89576) | Marine microbial communities from western Arctic Ocean - ArcticOcean_MG_CB11_86 | ecosystem: Environmental > Aquatic > Marine > Oceanic | place: Arctic Ocean: Canada Basin | collected... | reverse complement strand
GAAAATTCAATGCCACCCAGCATCTTCCCACACAACGTCTCAATCACTTCCAGGGAAACATCCACACTACTTTTGTCGAGACCACTGGTAGAGCCTTCCATGCGTCCGAGTTCCACCTCATCCCCATCCATAAGCACCACTCTAGTGTGCGAACCACCTCCGTCAATTCCCAGGAAAAAGTCCATGATATTTTAGCTCTTCGACACTCGACTAGAACTGCCTCGCACTCTTCCTAGTATTCCCGCCACTAGGACCGTGATAGTACTCCCTATGGGGACAAACCAAGGCCATGCAACTACATCTCTGGCAAACAGCCAAATGAGCGTGACCGTTACGATTGCCAAGATCATCCCACTGATCACACTCATCTGATCAGTGGAAATAGAAAATACCGCTACTAGAAATGCCCCCAAAAGACCTCCGTACGCGATGGAAGAAACACTGAGAGCCACTTCAACAGCGGCCGATCCTTCACTGAACGGTATAAAGAGGATCGCTCCACCGATCAGAAGGGCTGACCATACCAACGTGGACAATTTTCCTATTTTAAGTAGTGCAGCATCATCTCTTTGAGACATCACAGCGAAAAAATCATAGGTCGTCGCAGATGCCAATGCATTGATCGAAGAAGAAAGAGATGACATCGCAGCAGCAAAAACTCCTGCCACAAGCAATCCGCTTATCCCAGGAGGCAGGGCCTCAACTACAAATTCTGCAAAGATCTGATCCGAGCTGGCAAAGGCTGCGGCGTCATAGTATCTCCATAACCCCAGGCCTACCATGAGAAAAATGAATATTTGTCCAAGAACAACCACCCCGCTACCTACCATTGCTTTTTTTGCAGCAGTGATATCCCCACAACTTAAAATTCTTTGAACGATGAGTTGATCGGTCCCATGTGATGCCATGGTGAGAAAACCTCCTCCGATCACTCCTGCCCAAATCGTGTATGGCACACTCAGATCAAATGAGCTTTCGATTATCGTCATTTTGCCTGCTTCTCGAGCACTGGTGATAATTTCAGACCAGCCACCTGGAACTAACGTCTGAAGAGCAATTATTGAAACTATGGCTCCTCCTACATACAGACACATCTGGACCACATCGACCCACACCACCGCCTTGATTCCTCCGAAATATGTGTAGACTACCGTCGCCAAACCGATGACTCCGATGGACACTGGATAACTCCATCCCGTAATGAACGCCATAGGAATAGCGGTGACGAATAGACGTACTGCGTCAGACAAAAGTCGGGTGACCATAAACACTGCCGAGGATACCTTCTGAGTAGTTTCTCCGAAATGAGAGCCGAGCAAAACATAAGCCGTACTCAAATCGCCGCGAAAATACGCCGGCAAAAATAGCCCAGCTATAACAATTCTGCCGAGTAGATAGCCGAACGTTACCTGAAGGAAAGTCAATGTTCCTAAATAAGAAATCCCTGGAATACTTAGGAAGGTAAGGGTGCTAGTCTCGGTCGCCACGACCGACAGCATCACCGCTGGCCAGGGTAAACCTCTGTCGCCGAGAAAGTAATCCGAACTACCGCGTTGACCTCTACCCAGCCAAACGCCCCACCCCGTGATTCCAAGGAGGTAAAGAAAAAGCACCGTAAAATCGACTGGCGTAAAACTATTCAGAATAATCTTCCTGGTTAGTTAACAAATCCACGATTGTTTGGCTCATGCAACTGGACAAGGATAACTACACACCCTAGAGTCACAACAGACTCCTTTGAGCTTTATCACGAAATCTCCATTTCACAAATAAGATACAAATGTCTACAAAATCTTCGCTTGTTATTCATTGGACCGGCTTCCTTGCAACCTGCTTTATGTTGGTCGCAGCATTTCTGGATCAAAGCAGGGATGAATTACTCATTCACTTCATAGCTTCTATGATTCCGAATACTTGCTGCTGGGTTCTAGTCTCTTTTTTTGGTGGTCGCCGAAATTTTTTCCCTTTTATCAGATAGAAATGTTGGGATTGTCCTGCCTCTGTCCCAGAATAGTCCCTGCCCCCTTTGGCATGAATCCTGCACCTACAAGTCTGTACTAGAAACACAATTTTCTGGAAACATTTCGGGGCAGAACGACAATGAACAACATCTGTAAAATGAAACCTTTAGCCCTGCTGCTACTGATGGGATGTACAAGTCCAACTGGCCCGGAAAACCAACTTGAGAACCAGCGCGCTCGGTGGGACGCTCAAAGATTCACTGATTATACTTTCGATGTGACAAGAAGTTGCTTTTGCATCTCTGCTTCATTAAAAGACGTGCGAGTAACGGTCCAGGGAAAGACCATCACAGATGTAACCGATATTGCTACTGGAAACCTACTGCCTCTCTCTGATTGGACAGGTTGGTACAAAACTATTGATGGCCTCTTTGATCTCCTGCAGGATGCCTACAATCAAAACGCTCACGATGTGCAAGTTGAATTCCATCCGACTCGTGGATACCCAACCGACATTTGGATCGATTACTCTTTGATGATAGCCGATGAGGAACTGGGCTTCACGCTCTTAAGCGAGGTCAAAACACTAAAAGATTGATGAAGATTTTTAGTTGCTGCGTTTCACCACTGTTCCATCCTGAATAGCAAGTGCAACCAGGTCGTGTACTGATCTCCTAAGAGCAATGTGCTTCTGATTATCCCGAGTCGGATTCACTCTATTCGTAAGGAGTACGACAAATAAATCGAGTTCCGGGTCTAACCATATCGACGTCCCTGTGTAACCAGTATGTCCGAAGGCTTCAGAAGTAAAATAATCACCGGCCGAAGACCTTCCCGAGGGCGTATCCCATCCAATCGCGCGGTAAGCAGTATCGTCAAAACGCTTTGTAAATAAGTCGGCCGATCTTTCTGAAACAATTCTGACACTTTCCTCCATACCTGGGACACAGATCTCTCCATCACTCCCATCCACCGAAAGACAGCCTTCAAGCAAGCCCCCATTAAGCAACATTTGCCCGAAAAGAGATAAGTCGGAGATCGTCGAGAAGAGTCCCGCGTGCCCTGCCACACCTCCCAGCGCATAAGCATTTTCATCATGGACCTCGCCATGCACATGAGCATGGCGAAACACCGTATCGATTTCAGTCGGCGCAATCCTGCCTATCAAGTCCCCTGCTGGATTAAAACCCGTGTCATTCATTCCAAGTTTATTCCAAATATTCTGCTTCAAGAAATTCTCAAAAGGACGACCGGATATCTCTTCGACCACAAAAGCCAATGTCATCAAGCCAATATCTGAATACACGGTTGCCGACCCAGGCTCGTACTCCAATTCCAGGGCCGAAATAGCATCTTTGTAAGCTTCTTCTCCTTCCATGTCATGATAGAACCTTCGGAAAGGAGGCAAGCCTGCCCTGTGTAGCAACAACTGACCGATCGTGACCTTAGCCTTAGAAGAACCTTGCTCTGCCCACCATGGCAGATGTTTCAGCACTGGATCATCCAAGCTTAAGCGGCCCTCGTCAATCAACACCATAGCCGCAGTGGTGGTGCCCACCACTTTAGTGAGCGACGCCAAGTCATAAATCGAGTTTACTCCAACTTTTGCAGAGGATTCGTCCCAATCCAGCGTTCCATATCCCTTCAACCTGACCAGATATCCTTTTCTTGCGACGGCTAGTGCCACGCCTGGGGTGGCACCATCGGCTATACCCTGCATGATTCGTTGATCTAGTGCTTCCAAGCCATCTTCCGACATACCAACGGTCTCAGGGTGTGTTCCTAGTACTTCAGCATCTTGCTGCAAACTCGCACCTGATGGTCGATTCAACCCGTCACCTACTGAATAAAACGGAGGAATGGATATTGGCAGGTTGCCACTCAAGCCAATATCACCAAAAATCCCTCTAACCACGGCTCTTTGTGACACTTCGTGATCGCCCCACGCCAGAAGGTAACCGGGTGAGTCCGATAGTTCTTGCAATAAGTAAGGATTCCCAAAAGACGTAACCATCATCGGAGCGATACCGTTCCTAGAGGTTATGAAACTCTTGAGCTTCTCCGACACCCCGATTTCTCCGAGTCCCGAAACTGGTGGGAGGAAGATATTAACCAAAACCAAGTCACTATTCGACGCAGCAACCAGCAACGCATCATACTCTTCGGAAGAAGTATTTGGACCGATCCTCCCAGAAGTCACCCGCCGAACTCTGCTCCTCAGTCTGGCATCCAATTCCCTTCCTGCAACTAAGTGTTCTTCTCTCGCATATGTGAGACTAAAGACATTCAGTGTTTCGCCCAACTCAACAGGGATTACATGATCTTCATCTCTCAGCAAAGTCAGCGATCGCTCAGCTGTTAAAGCCGCAAAATCTAGATGCTCTTGCCTGCCAACAATTTCATCAACGGCATTCAAGTCGACTGTCCTACTTTGATGTAAGCCAATCCGCGCCTTAGTCCCTAAGATACGTCGCACTGAGGACTCGATCCTTCCAGAAGCGATTCTACCTGTTTCGACCGCTGAATGGATTGCGTCAATGGTCTCACCGATATCGCTAGGCATCAGCAACACGTCATTACCAGCTTCAATCGCTAATACGGCAAGTTCTCCAGTTCCATATTGTGCAGCGAGAGCACCCATAGTAAGTGCATCCGTGAAAAGCAGGCCGTTGAACCCCATTTCTTCACGGAGCAGCCCTTCCATAAACCTTGGATCCAAGGTCGCTGGAAGACTGCCAGATCCATTCTGTTCAGATAGAGTAATATGAGCTGTCATCACAGCATCAACGCCGGCATCGACAGCTTCCTCAAAGGGTATTAGTTCCAGATTTCTCAAACGATCCAATCCAGCGTTGATCACTGGCAAACCTATATGGGAGTCGGTGTCGGTGTCCCCATGCCCGGGGAAATGCTTCGCTGTGACTAATAATCCACCCTGATGCGCTCCTTCTATATAGGCTGCACCGAGGCGAGCTACTTCAACAGGATCTTCCCCAAATGATCTGGTGTTAATAACCGGATTGTTCGGATTATTGTTAACGTCGAGCACAGGAGCAAAGTTCAAGCTGACCCCTAAAGCTTTAGCTTCCACCGCCGTGATCCGAGCAAATTCTTGGACGATATCAGCATCTCCAATGGCTCCAAACGCCATCGTAGGCGGAAAGCTAGTACCTCCGCCCTGGGGCAAAAGTGAAGGCAACGCATATGAGTGGTTGATACGCATTCCTGGTCCACCATTCTCAAAATCAGACGTGACTAACAAGGGAACTGTAGATAAACCCTGAAGCTCGTTGATCTTTGCAGCGTAGGAGTGTGGAAGCCCAATGGATAAGTAAATGCCCCCGATTTGGTCGTTTTGTATCCAGCCAGCCCATTCCATGAATTCGTCACTGTTCGTAGAGGCGTACGACCCAGGCAACCATTGAATGATCAATTGTGCTATTTGCTGCCTAAGATTCATCGAAGCTAAAGTCTCTTCAACCCAAACTTGGTCGTCATCCGCTAAGTCGTATCCAGACGAAGAATGATTGAGTTGCTGAGCTGCTGTAGGATGAAAAGCTCCGATAGCTAGCAGAAGGAATAGGGTGCACATACCCACTGTTCTACCTGCCATTAATTGCTCCCTTGGACGCTACCTGGATTCCATCTCCTATCTCGAAGTGAGGATTCATGCTAGTCGGAACCTTCCCAGTGATAGCAAATTTACCTAATAAGGCATCCGCAGCAGCCACCTGACTTACCTGGCTTGAGCTCCAGGCTAATAAATAACCCTGAACTTCGGGAAATTCTGAAATCAGATAAGGGCTGCCAAAAGAAACAACAACATGACTGATATTACGACTGGAAAGTTCCGCAATAAAATCCACGGTCTCTTCCGGTAATTCGACCTGCCCAGCAAAGTTAGAATAGATGGAAACAACCACTAGATTGGACCGTCCCGCTTGGCTAAGAAGCTGATCATACTTAGCTGGGTGAGATGATCTATTAACCGCTGTCCTACTCAATCTAGGATAGGTTTGACGGAGCCGCGCATCAAAATAGCGACCAGACAATGGATTATTCCCATTCTGGTAGGAGACTGACATCACACGTGCAGTTCGTGTACCTAGCAATGGGAGTAGGTTTCCACCGTTGCGAATGAGTGTGACGGATCGATCAGCAACCGTTTGTGCCACCTCTTTGTGGGCAGGAATCCCTACCACTGACGGAACCTTATTTACATCAACCCTACGTTCTCTATGGAGTCCCATCTCCTCTTTCAATTGAAGAATTTTATTGACTGATTTATCAATCCTTTCCTCGGTTAAACGCCCCGACTCCACAGCACTCACAATAGCCTCTATGGCATCCCCAACATCACTAGGCATCAGAATAACGTCCGCTCCAGCCATGACAGCCCGCACCGAGGCCTCACCATCGGGGAACGTCCTTGTCACAGCTCCCATGTCCATCGCATCGGTGAAAACGATGCCCTCAAATCCTAGCTGCGTACGAAGAAGATCAGTCAGCACTTTTTCTGTAAGAGTTGCGGGCAATCTGTCTTCACTAAGATCTGGCACTGCAATATGAGCGGTCATAATAGCTCGCATCCCAGCATCAATCGCGGCCTGAAACGGCACTAGCTCAATATCTTGCAATCGCTCCTTGCCATGTTCGAAAACTGGCAAAGCGTTGTGAGAATCAATTCCCGTGTCTCCATGTCCAGGAAAATGTTTGCCCGTTGCTATAGATCCGTTGTCTTGGATTCCCCGAACAAATGAAACTCCCATCCTGGCAACTTCTGCTGGGTCTTCACCGAATGAGCGAATATTAATGATGGGGTTTTCTGGATTGTTGTTGACATCTAGTACGGGAGCAAACGGAACATGTACACCGATAGCTTTGGCTTCCAAGCCTGTAATTCGGCCGAGTTCATAGGCCAATTCTGGATCACCTGCTGCCCCGAAAGCCATCAAAGACGGGAACATGGTAGCTCCACCCAAAACGATGTTCGTAGGACCGTCAATTCCTCCTCCAAAACGGAAACCAGCACCAGTTTCTAAATCGGCAGCCACTAAAAGAGGATGCTCTGAGTGGCCTTGCAGATCATTAAGCTTTACTGCCACCTCACTGGGAGAGCCCACCGATACAATAACTCCACCGATCCCGAATGAGTCGATCATACTCACTACCCTGTCGTGGTCATCCGACCCTTCTGGTGAAAAATCTCCCAGAATCCAGGGCATCATCAACTGAGCCACTTTTTCTCTCAAGGTCATCTCACTTAAAACTACCTGTGCCCAGTCGTCAGAGTGATCAGACTCTTCAGCATCCAGAGTCGGTTGTTCTTGAGAAGAATCGGGGACTGCAGGAAGATCGGGATCAGAGGTGGAGCGCTGCTGGGTGACATTCTCGAAGGAATCCTGAATAGGAGCCTGTCTGTAGCATGAAGAAACAAGGATCGCTAGGATCCATAGGATTCTCAACACTCTATTATTAAAGACGGCTTGAGGAGTCTTTTGGATTCTCATGAGGGGGTCTTCAAAACCTCTCTTTGGCTGAAAAAATAGAAATGTTAAACAAGTCAGAACACTAGGAAGCAAGCTATGAAGTTCTTAAAAAGATCACAATCCTGCTTAATACGCTTATTCACGCTTCTGATTTTACTCATCCCCAATCCCTCTTCTGTCCAAGCCTCGATCCAACAGGATTCTGCTGAAATAAGACCCGGAATTCAGGTGCTCCTGGAAGATTCTCTCCATTTAGTCAAAGACAAGAGAGTGGGACTAGTAACAAACCAAACTGGAGTGGACTCGGAAGGGCTTTCCTCAATCGACCTTATTTTTAATCATCCTCAAGTGGATCTCATTGCTCTTTTTTCACCCGAACATGGGATCAGAGGAGATTTAGGCCCAGGAGAAGAAGTAAAAGATGGTGTCGATCCAAGAACTGGTCTTTCTATCTACTCTCTGTATGGAAACAATAGAAAACCCACCCCTGAAATGCTGGGAGACGTCGAAGTCCTATTGATTGATTTACAAGACATCGGCGCCCGCTACTGGACTTATATCTCCACCATGACTCTGAGTATGGAAGCAGCCTTTGAACATGGGATTTCAATTGTAGTACTCGACCGACCCAACCCAATAGGCGGCAACGTCCAGGGGAATATGTTGTATCCTGAATTTTCCACATTTGTCGGTAGGTACCCCATCCCAATGCGACACGGAATGACTTCGGGTGAAATGGCCCTATACTACCAAGGAGAGTTCAATATTCCTGGTCCATTACATATTGTTCCAGTTTCTGGCTTAGAGCGAAACATGGCTTTCGAAGATACCCATCTCCCCTGGATCCAACCCTCTCCTAATATGCCTACTGTCGAGAGCGCTCTTCACTACCCAGGGACCTGTTTGTTTGAGGGAACCTATCTATCAGTCGGCAGAGGTACCGATCGCCCATTTCAAGTGGTCGGATCTCCCTGGCTAGACGGAGAAGATCTGGCAGAACGAATGCGTCACTATGAATTCGCAGGTGTATCGTTCAAGGCGGTGACATTCACACCTCAGAATCCAGGAGATGGAAAATTTGACGGTATTGAGGTACACGGCGTCCAGCTGATCGCTACGTCCCCCGACTACGACCCCACCGAAGTAGCTGTCGCACTACTAGTAGAGACATATAAAATGTCTGGTGACAAATGGGAATGGCTGACTTCCCATTTTGATCGCTTGGCGGGCACTGATTCCTTACGTGAGGGGATTGTCGCAGGCTCTACAGCCCAGGACCTCGTCAGTGACTGGCCCAGCCAACTACAGGACTTCCTAGTCACCAGGGACCAGTACTTGATTTACCCTTAGGCGGCTGGGCGAAAAATCGGCCAGCCCTTACCTAAAGATCTTGATCTATCGGTTGTCCAATCTTTTTTCTAAAAGCTGCATAGATTGCCTTTGATACTGTACCGACCTCCCCACATCCTACTGGTTTACCGTCTAGGGCAACGGTCGGTCTAACTTCTGTGGTCGTACCCGAGAAAAACAACTCATCGACTGTCTCTAGCTCTTCTACCTGAATCGGCCGCTCCTGAATGGGGATTCCCAGTGAATGAGCTATTTTGATCACTACAGATCTCGTAATACCGTGCAATATTTCCTGGCTAGCAGGGTGAGTCACCAAGACACCACCTTTGACCACAAAAATGTTGTTCTGAGCACCTTCCAGAGCGATACCATTCTTCACCAGCAAAGCATCATCTACCCCAGCATCAACGGCTGCCTGTGCAGCCATGACATTGGGGAGCAGACTGATCGATTTAATATCTACACGAGACCAACGACGATCAGGGACGGTCACAGCTCTAAACCCTTTTAGCCAACGTTCTATTGAAGGTCTCTGAAATTGTTTCGCGAACGCATATACTGTAGGAATAGTATCAGCGGGAGGAAAATAATGAACTCTCTCCGCTACTCCTCGGGTGATTTGCAAATATACAATGGCTGCTTCAGAGTCAGTCAGATTATTAATATCGAGCAATTTTTGATGCACTTCTATCAGTTCTTCGGGGTCGTACTCGATCCGGAGAGCATTAAGCCCACATCTCAGCCGATTCAAGTGCTGGTCCAAACAGAAAAATTCGCCCCGATAGGCAGGTGTCACTTCATAGATCCCATCCGAGAGCAGAAAGCCTCTGTCTTCTACCGAGACTTGTGCTCTTTCCTTGGGCAGAAACTCGCCGTTCAAGTATACTATGTTCATCGTAAACTCAGCCTGGCTCTAAAATTAGGTTTAGCATCAACTATAGTTTCTCATGATCGTGAGCCAAAGGAAAGAGTGCGACTACCAATAGCCTGCCATACCTTGGATAGAAACTTCTAAAGGAGAGATAATGAAACATGTAGCCCTCCTCACTTTAGCCTTTATAATCTCCAGTTGTGGTGATGGTGAATTAGAGGGTTTAGTTGAGAGCTATTATGAGAACGGACAGCTAATGTCCAGGACTTCCTATAAAAACGGTTACGCCCACGGACCAACTGAGACCTATCACCAGAACGGACAACTAAGGGGGAAAGGAGCCTTCAACATGGGCCAGGCACATGGCCTAGAAGAGTCATACTATGAAAACGGACAACTATGGAGCAAGTCCTCATACAAAGATGGCAAACGGCATGGTCTAGATGAATTCTATGACATCTACGGTAACCTAAGATGGCAAGGTTTCTACAACATGGGATCAGAATGTGGTGAATGGTACGATGATGGAGAAATAAAGACCTATGCACCTTGTCCAAATTTCGATTAGACATTCGCGAAACTTAGCTAGATCTTTAGGGCGTTTCTCAGATAAGTCGCAGTGTGTGATTTCGAGGCATTTATTACCGTCTCAGGAGTGCCTTCAGCTACGATATTTCCTCCGTCATAACCACCTTCTGGACCGAGATCGATGATCCAATCAGCAGTCTTGATGACTTCTAGATTATGCTCTACTACAATGACTGTATTACCTTTGTCCACGAG
>Ga0115002_10009696_pt1 | contig 10454 bp, 8 predicted proteins | sample ArcticOcean_MG_C_8_FD_89576 | JGI IMG/M metagenome (GOLD analysis project Ga0115002, IMG submission 89576) | Marine microbial communities from western Arctic Ocean - ArcticOcean_MG_CB11_86 | ecosystem: Environmental > Aquatic > Marine > Oceanic | place: Arctic Ocean: Canada Basin | collected... | reverse complement strand
GCAGGTCACAAAATATGCAAATCGCAACCGAACCTCCCGGCCAGGCCCAAGACGGAAAAACTTCTTCGGTGGATCCTCCATAAAATCGTCACGATCAACATAGAGTTCTCGCGAAAACGGGACCATCCGTGTGCCCGCAGTCTCATCACCGGGATGATTAACCGCAACCAATTCCTCAGAATCACCTTCAGGATAGTTTTCAATCACGAGCTTAAGCGGCCGCAGGACACCCATGCGGCGCACCGCGTTTACATTCAAGTTGTCCCTAATACTATGATCCAGCATCGCCGCTTCAACGACGCCCTCAGACTTCGAAATTGCCAAGCGTGATATAAAGTCCCGTATCGCTTCCGATGGAACACCTCGCCGTCGCAATCCAGAGACCGTCGGCATACGGGGGTCATCCCAGCCCGAAACCTTTTCTTCGGTCACCAACTGCGTTAGCCGACGTTTGGAGAGAACCGTATTCTCCATGTTCAAACGCGAAAACTCATACTGTTTCGGCGTCGCAGGAACCGGAAGGTTTTCGATAAACCAATCATAGAGCGGACGATGGCCCTCAAATTCCAATGTACATAAAGAATGGGTGACACCTTCGATCGCGTCTGTCTGACCATGAGCGAAATCATAGGTCGGATAGATTTTCCAACTATCACCGGTGCGGGGGTGGGTTGCTCCCAAAATACGATAGAGCACCGGGTCACGCAGGTTGATGTTGCCTGAAGTCATGTCGATTTTAGCTCGCAATACACGAGCGCCATCTTCAAATTCTCCAGCCTTCATACGACGGAGTAAATCGAGATTCTCTGTGACGTCTCTATCGCGGTGGGGGCTATTTTTTCCGGGCTCAGTTAGCGTTCCCCGGTACTCCCGCATTTCTTCCGCAGTGAGGTCGTCAATATAGGCCTTTCCGGATTCAACCAGATTCTCCGCATAGTCGTAGAGTTGATCAAAATTATCAGAGGCATAATAAATCTTCTCGCCCCAATCGCACCCAAGCCATTCGACGTCGTGCTGGATTGCATCAATAAATTCCTGATCCTCTTTCGCAGGATTTGTATCATCAAAACGAAGATGGCATTCACCACCGAATTCAGCGGCAACACCGAAATTAAGACAAATGGATTTAACATGGCCAATATGCAAATAACCATTTGGTTCAGGTGGAAAGCGCGTGACAATTTTTTCGTGTGTACCGGATTCTAAATCCGTCCGAATTTGTTCACGGATAAAATCCAGCGACTTTGCTTCCGCTTTGTCTTCAATCTCGTTCATAACTTTTCCACATGAATATATTCTGGCGTGCGTATAGCACGGCTATTACGGAAGCGCTAAGAAGTTCGTTGTGGGTTTTCGACGGTCAATAATCATTTAACCCCACCCTGCGAACGCTTAATCACCGTCAAAACGGATTGAGCCAACAACTTCGCCCCACGGGCATTCTAATGACCGTGGGGCAAAGTCATGTATCCCTATACGAGTGGTCCGAAGTGCTGGAAAAAGCGTACAGCAGCAAAGGTTATTTTGCTTGCATCCAACTTTAGCTAAATCGAAAAGAAAGTCCTGATTTTTAAAAACGCTGCCCCTTTTGGAGTAAGCGTCATAAACACTATCTACGTATGAAATTCGCGAAGGTAAGAACACAAATTGAACATTCCGAACTTTCTTTGTATCCGCCGCTATTTGAGCAATCAGCCTTTCATTCGTTGCAAAAACCTTAGCGCCAACCTTTTGCAACGAGTCGCCTTTCCACAAACGCAGATAAAGCGCTTTGATCGATGGAATAGTGAGATAAGCAATCGCCGAGCTTAATTTCAGCGTGTGAATTTCCGAATGGAGGTCGTCAAAAACAGGAATGAAGACACCTGTCTTTTTATAGAGGGTCCGGCGCCAGGTAGATTTATACGCTTGAAAAATTAGCCGCTGCTCTGAACAAAATGCATAGCCTTTTAATGAATCAATTCGGTCGACGCATTCACCCGACAACGACGGCGGACGAACCATGCCTGAATGACCGGTGTGCCAATCATTCCACGTGATTGCATAAATCAAAATATCTTCCGGTCGAAGCTGATGATAGATCAGTCGCGTTCGGTAATAATATTGATCCAAACCCGTTCCCGGGAAACCGAGATTATGAACTTCAAACCGGTCACCAGTTTTGTTCGCGAGACACTGAAGCTGGTTCGGCCATGATTGATCGTCTGACAACCCCCAACCATAGGTTTGGCTATCCCCAACTCTTTGACGCAACGCGGTCTTAGATCCTCCGCGGCACTTTACAAACCGCAGCCCATTTTCATCATTCCGAACCACAGCATTGTGGAAATCAACACCATTTGAATAATACTGTTCAGCATTTGGCTTATCGAGCCAAAATCCTCGCTTATCCTGAACCAAACGAGCGTAAGCGATCTGATAAGGAGACCGGAGCGTAACAAAAAGCCTAAGCCCTAACTCCATAATCAAAGTCGTGAAAAATAAACTTCCGACCACCAACGCAATTTCAGAAGCCAGTCCCCGCCACATCGGCAAACTCTTGATCAATAGTGAGAATTAGATTTTCAATAATTCTGCTGTATCGGCGGATTCGTAAAAGGGGGTATTACTTGTCATCATGAATATAAACTCCCCACATCGCGTTCAGGACCTAGCCGGTGAATAGCGGCAAACCGGTCTATGGCATTGGCCCCACCCTGTTATCCGCCGGCGTTATGTCCCTCGCTATTCTCGGCGATGCGCTGATCTATGTAGTTCTACCGGTTAATGCCGCGTTGTTCGGTGTCACTATCTTCTGGGTCGGCGTCCTTCTGGCAGCCAACAGGATCATCCGGATATTTACATTGGGCGCGATTGCCTCCCTCGCCCAACGCATCAGCCCGAGAAATCTGGCAATCGCCGCAGCGGTAACATCAACCGTTTCCACACTTATCTACGGACTAGGCGACGGTCCGATGATCTTGCTCGTGGGACGAGTTCTCTGGGGGCTTTCTTTTGCCACCCTGAGCCTCGTTATCTTTTCCTACGCTGTCGCGGACCGGACCAAAGCGGGAACCAATGTCGGCTGGAGCCGCGCCATCCATTCTATTGGTCCAGCATTGGTCCTATTGCTCGGCCCGTGGATCGCTCTTGAAATTGGGCCGAAAAATATATTTATCATCCTCGGGGTCATCACCAGTTTAAGCCTTCCCCTTGCGTTGCTCCTGCCGAAGGAAGGACGCAAACCCCCGCCACGCAAAACCCGCTGGTTTCCTAAACCAAAGAAGTTTGATTTCTTTCTTATGACAATAGGCCTAACCGTCGACGGTATCTTTGCCGTTGCGATTACGTTGACGGTTGCCCAAACCAGCACCATTGGCACCGCCATGATCACTGGCGGCATCCTTATTGGTCTACGCCGGACGCTAGAGGCCTTCCTCTCGCCAGTTGGTGGCATCTTGGGTGACAAATACGGGGCCGACCGGCTCCTCCTGATCTCCACTATTGTCCTAGCGATCGGATTTGTTTGGCTCGCGCTGGGGTCTGCCTATACCGGCGGTACGCTGGTCGTTGCCGCCCGCGCCTTTATCGCTGCCTTATGGCCTGCCGAAATCGCCCGCCGTACGCAGGAAGACGAAACAATTCACCGGCTTGCCGTTGGCCAAACCTGGCGTGACGTTGGTGCTGCGGCAGGACCGCTTATGCTCGGTAGTGTTCTAGCGATCATCTCTCTCAACGATATTTACTGGATTACGACCGTGCTTGTCCTGATCAGCATAAATTTCCAACGACACTAGAAAGGCTTTTTTTTGACGATTTTCACGGCATACTAAGCGCAATCGAGGATCAGATATGACGCTTCAAACAGAACAGCTACACCCCCTCTATGCGGCAAAAGTTACCGGCTTTGACATGCGCCAGAATACGAGCCCCGCCGACATCGCTGCCTTCAAAGCGGTACTAGATGAGTTTGCCGTCTGCGCCGTGCCACATGAGGTACCACTGACCGATGAGGAACATATCGGCTTTGGCGCCCTTCTTGGACCGGTGGCAAGAAAGAGCATGCCGAAGATTGCTGGTACCGGCATGCGCGTACCGCATAATGAGATCGTCGATCAAAGCAATCTTGATGGCGACGGCAAGATCTATCCCGATCAGGACAAGCGCCTCGCCTATAAGCGTGCGAACCGGCTCTGGCATACCGATATGAGCTATCGGAACAATCGGGCAACCTGGTCCCTGCTCTCTGCCCACGTGGTTCCGCCGGAAGGTGGCGAAACCGAGACAACGGATATGCGGGCGGTCTATGACGATCTGCCTGAAAAAATGAAAGCTCGACTGGATGACCTGATAGCGGAGCACTGCTACTGGCATTCACGCATGCTCGGCGGCGGCCCGGAACCAACTCCCGAAGAACGCGCCAGCCGTCCCCCGGCACAGCATTCACTGGTGCACATCCACCCGACATCCGGGCGCAAGGTGCTCTATATTGCTTCCCACGTTCGTAGTATAGCGGGCATGCCCGATGATGAAGCCAAAGACCTGCTAGAAGAACTGCGCGCCATCGCGTTGCAGCCCAAATATGTCTATGCCTATCCGTGGACGGTCGGAGACGTTCTGGTGTGGGACAATCTCGCCAGCATGCACCGGGTGACAGCTTTTGATGATCAAAAATATGTTCGCGACATGCGCCGTGTTACCTGCCGCGAACAGTAAGAATTAGCACAACCTAATCGAGAAATTAAGCATTAGATATCATCCGAACCACACCCATCGCCCTTCTTAACCCTTTGCGTGTGTAGAGCGTCACTAAACCTTGCTGTGAGAATTCCCGTCGGCATCCCAATTAAAGCAATACCTGCTATCGCCGAAACCGACGCAAAAATCTTACCGAGGGTTGTGATTGAATAAAAATCGCAATCGCCCACATCCATCAATCTCACCACTTCCCACCAAATCGCGGGGGGAATACTTCCGAAAGCCTCCGGCTAATGTCCAGCCTCAACGACGTATAAAACCGTTGCCTAAACAATTAACAATACGAGAACAGCACATAAACTTAATACTAACTCTGGACGTCGAGATCGGCAGGCCGCGACAATTTATTCATCGCTTCAGAGGAACGTCCTAAACGGGCCAAACGTAACAGTCTAAGCAGGCGGAACAGTCGGAGTATGAAGGCTTCACTCCCACCACCAACAGTTATCAAGATTGGCGCAATTGCAAGAACGTCCAGGACTGCCGCCGGGGTCCCCGCATAACGAACCACCCCCGCCATGCCATCATTGTATTTTGGATTTTCCCTGGCCACCCAGAGACGAGTCAGATACCCCACCAAAAACACCGTCGTGAAAATCCACTCAAGGTAAAGAAACAACCGGCCCGTTAACGCTAGGACGGCGACCTCAGGCTCAAGAATGGCGGCAACAGCCGAACAGACAATCAGGGCGTATATCAATTTATTCGTCAGGAATAATCCCCGCTCCAAACGCGCCCGCGGTTCCAATGAAATGTATGTCCGCTCGCATAAAGTTTTAGCCATGAGGGCACTCGCCCCGTTGGCGGCACCAAAGGTCAAATGCAAGGGTGAACTCTCTGGGTATTTCACTGACAACGCAGTGAATAAACATGCAAAACATTGGACATCCACAGCCAGGTATGTGGCGCAGCAAAAATTAGATTTTTAAAAAAAAGAGAAATGGCGACCCCAACGGGATTCGAACCCGTGTTGCCGGCGTGAAAGGCCGGTGTCCTAGGCCTCTAGACGATGGGGTCGCTGCGGCCCTGTAGGTATAGGGCCTGCGTCAGAAAATCAATAGTAATATCAGAAGTATTTTAGTCGTTTGTTTGCGCAGATGTGGCAGTCAATTCCGCCTGTTCGCGGCGAAGCGCAGCGCGGCGGTGTTTGGCTTCGCGATAGCGCTCGATAAACCGCAGGCTCCACACATATCCAGCCCAGCCACCCAATGCAGCCCAGGGCACACAGCCGATAACCATTGGTAGGCCCCACCCCTTGAACAGGATCACGGCATAGGCCCACAGCCCTTCCCAGTAGTCCATGGAATCTGTACCAACGGTGCTCTTGCCCCAGGTCGACGCAAATTCGTTATAGCCCGACAGATCATCAAATCGTCCCAGCATCAGCTGTCCGGTCACAAAAAACAGATAGTAGGACGGCACCAGTGTCAAAACATTGGTCAGCCAGGTCCAAGCCAGCGAAATAATCAAGCTGAAGTCCCAATTGAACAGGCGCCGGGCAATTACCCAGGTCCCGAAGCAAAATACCATCTGGATACCAACTGTTGGGGTCAGAGCCCAGGCAATACCAATGCTGACGCCGCGCGCGACATGCTCAGGAGAATGAATGCTGCGTTTTAACGGAACGACCAGGCGAAAGCGGCTGGCGCGTTTAAACCTTTGCCACCTAGAAAATGTATTCTGGCGGCTTTTCTGCGCCGTTGGAGTTTTGCTTGCCATAAAATCCGCCGCAAACGGCATATTTGTTCAAAGATGCGGGGATACTACACAGCCCGTGACATGTCTTCGAGGGGTTTTGACGAAATAATCAACAAATACATATCCGCCCGCTTCGTCAGTATTTGAGGGTAAGAAAGACCCCTAACCCGACAATGAGCAGCACGACCATCTGAACGAATTCGACGAATAGAATCTCCATAACCATTTGCCTTCCCTTGAGCCTGACCCAGACCAAAGAATGACGAGAAATTTTGACGCCGCAACGCTCAACCCGTGGAAACATTGTGACTATTTAGCGACCGGTTATACGGCAGCAACATCATCAATAAAGAGTTGAGCAGAAACGCGGCCCTGCCATTCGTCAACACGCAGGTTTCCGGCGACGTGCAGCGGTAATCCGCGGGTGTCCAGTAGCGCCCGCCCCAAGGGAGTGGCCACCGACCGAAAGGCGATGGCTTTCAATCGTCCGGTGCCATCAGCGCCGGTCAAAATACAGCGAACATGGTCTTTCCCGACGATACCGCTATCAACAATTCGAGCCTGTGGAATGACGAAGCGCGGACGCGGATTGCCGCTGCCAAAAGGACCCGCGCGGTTCAGCATTTCGATAATGTCTGGCGTCGCCCCCGCTGGGGACAATGCACCGTCGAACGACATACTCGCTGTTAAGGTCAAACCATCAAGCTGACGGGAAATGTGGGTCGCTAAAAAATCCGTCAGTTCTTCGAGCTTTTCCTGCTCAACCGTGAAGCCCGCCGCCATATTATGACCGCCGCCATTGACCAACAGCCCCGCCTGCTGCGCGGCTATGACCGCGGGTCCAAGAGCAACACCTCTCACGGAACGACCTGACCCTTTGCCGATGCCTTCAGACAGCGCAACCACACAAGACGGTCGATCAAAACGTTCGCGCAATCGTCCAGCGACAATACCAATCACCCCGGGATGCCAGCCATTGCCCGCAACAAGAAGGAACGGTTTATCGTTTTTCGCCTGCTCTTCCGCCTGCATCATAGCGGCTTCCTGAACGCCCAGCTCTATTTCTTTACGCTCACCGTTGTAATCATCAAGCAGCTGAGCAACGGCGCGTGCTTCACTGGTATCCTGCGTCGTTAACAATCGAACACCGAGCCCTGAGTCGCCGACCCTGCCGCCTGCATTCACTCTTGGGCCCAATACAAATCCCGCATGGTAGGCGTCCAGCGGCTTATCAACCTTGGCAACATCAGCAAGCGCCGCGATGCCCGGATTGCGACGACTGGCGAGAACTTTCAGCCCTTGGGTCACCAATGCCCGATTCACCCCGGTCAAAGGAACAACATCACAGATTGTTCCAAGCGCAACCAGATCGAGAAAGGACAGCAAATTTGGTTCCGGATGTGCTTCGTTATACCAGGACGCGTCACGCAGCGCCCGGTTGAGGGCAACGAGCAATAGAAACGTTACGCCAACCGCTGCCAACTGGCCACAAGGCGAGTCTTCATCCGCCCGATTGGGATTAATAACGAGAGCGCCAGCCGGCAAACGAGGCTCGGCAACGTGATGATCAACAACAATGATCTCAATACCAGCATCGGCAGCTGCTTCGAGCGGATCGTAGGCCGTGGTGCCACAATCGACTGTGATAACGACAGACGCTCCCTGCTCCTGGAGTTTGAGAAGCGCTGGCAGGTTTGGGCCGTAGCCTTCATTTTGACGATCGGGAATATAAACCGGAACGGTTTGTCCCAGGGCAGCAAAAAAATTCACTATCAAGGCAGATGATGTTGCACCATCGACATCATAATCGCCCAACACACCAACGGTTTCGCCGTCACGGATTGCTCGCGTCAGGCGCTCCACGGCAGCCTGCATTTCCAGCAAATGCCCCGGGTCCGGCAACGTGCTCTTTAAAGTCGGATTTAGAAATAACGCCGCGTCGTCCAACTGAACATCACGCGCTGCAAGCACGCGCGCGACAACGTCATGCAATTCAAAGCGTTGTGCTAACGCTGTTGCAAGGCGTTCGTCTTTAAGACGCGTCTGCCATCTTTTTCCGGTGACGGAACGCTCGACACCCAAAAACGGCGCATCGATTTCTTCCGCCATTTAAGTCACCGTTTAAGAGTCGACGGCGTCGAAGCCCGTTTTCCGGTCGAAGTTATGAACCGCCTCGATGTAACGCACAGTCCCTGAGCGGGACCGCATAACCATCGAATGCGTTGTTGCACCGCCCGAGAACCGCCGGACTCCTTTAAGCATGGTCCCGTTGGTAACGCCGGTGGCGGCGAACATGACATCGCCGCTCGCCAGATCTTCCATACCGTATTTGCGATTCAAATCGGTGATGCCCCATTTGCGGGCACGGTCCCGTTCGTCATCATTCCTGAAAACAAGACGGCCCTGCATTTGACCACCGATACAGCGTAATGCAGATGCGGCAAGCACACCTTCAGGTGATCCACCAGAACCGACATATAGGTCCACGCCGCTGGCTTCTTCAGATGTCGCCATGACGCCGCTGATATCACCATCAGAAATCAACATGATGCGCGCCTGCGCTTCACGAACTTTGGCAATCAGCTCGTCATGCCGCGGACGGTCGAGAATGCAAACGACAAGGTCCTCAACATCGACCTTTTTGGCCTTTGCGAGGCTTTTAAGGTTTTCCTCAGGTGTCTGATCAAGATCAACGACACCAACGGGTAATCCACCGCCAACAGCGATTTTGTCCATGTAAACATCGGGCGCATTCAGGAAGCCGCCATGTTCTGCCATAGCAATGACCGCCAATGAATTGGTCAGGCCCTTCGCCGTAATCGTCGTGCCTTCGAGTGGGTCCAACGCGATGTCGATTTCCGGGCCTTCACCCAAACCGACTTTCTCACCGATATACAGCATCGGCGCTTCATCGCGTTCTCCCTCACCAATCACAACTGTTCCCTGGATCGCGAGGCTGTTCAAAGCAGTGCGCATGGCATCAACGGCAACCTGATCGGCTGCCTTTTCATCACCACGGCCCATCTGGCGTGATGCTGCGAGCGCTGCGGCTTCTGTAACCCTGACAACTTCCAGAGCTAGGTTTCTATCCATCGGAATGGATTCCGGCATATCTCCGATCCTCCTCGGTATTCTACAAATTCATTATTAGGGTAGACCCCGGCTCAATTTTAGGAACACCCGTCTCAACTATTCTACAACGTAAGCGGCTCTATTCTGATCATTCTTGGCTGCTCAACAACAGTCTCATATTTTGCAAACCGGTCAAGCGCGCGTATCATCGATTCTTCTTCAACATCGTGGGTAGTCATTACCACAGGAACGGATTCGTCCGGAGAGCGTGTTCTCTGCAAAATGGCCTCCATCGACACTTCTTCATCCCTCAAAACACCCGCTACATCGGCAAAGACACCGGGGCGATCAAGGACCATCAAGCGAATGTAGTAGGACCCGACGTGACGGTCCATGGGGGCTGTGGATAAAGCCGTAAGTTGCGCAGCAGGCACCCCAAATGATGGTGACTTAACACCGCGGGCTATATCTACCAAATCAGCTACAACAGCCGACGCGGTAGGACCTTCCCCTGCCCCACGTCCTTCATAAACTGTCGACCCAACGAAATCGCCTTGAGCCACAACCGCGTTATAAACCCCTTCAACATGGGCAACCGGTGAATCAAGTTTGACCATACAGGGATGAACCCGCTGGACGATTCCATTATCCGACGACCGGGCAATGCCTAGCAGCTTGATCCGATATCCAAGTTCATTGGCGAAACGAATATCTAAGGCCGATATATGACGAATTCCTTCGACATAAGTGTCGCTAAAATTCACCTGACACCCAAAGGCAAGGCTCGCCAGAATGGCAAGTTTGTGAGCCGCATCGACGCCATCAACATCAAAACTGGGGTCTAATTCTGCATATCCAAGGTCCTGAGCTTCCGCGAGCACGTCGTCGAACTCCCGGCCTGTTTCACGCATGGTCGTTAGGATGTAATTGCAGGTTCCATTGAGAAT
>Ga0115002_10009695_pt1 | contig 10454 bp, 10 predicted proteins | sample ArcticOcean_MG_C_8_FD_89576 | JGI IMG/M metagenome (GOLD analysis project Ga0115002, IMG submission 89576) | Marine microbial communities from western Arctic Ocean - ArcticOcean_MG_CB11_86 | ecosystem: Environmental > Aquatic > Marine > Oceanic | place: Arctic Ocean: Canada Basin | collected... | reverse complement strand
GCAGTACGCGACGGCACCCCGCCCATCGTCAGCGGCGAAGATGGCCGCCGCGCGCTCGAAGCGGCGCTGACGGTGACCGACAGCCTACGCGCCAATCTGGAAGTGATGCGAAAGGGCAGCCGCTAGGTGGCCACTGATTTGCTGGCGGCATGCCCATCGATAATAAATAAACTGGATACTTTTTATTGGACCGGCGCGCCTGGGACTCGGATTTCGCTCTAGAATTCGTCGGTGGCGAAATCCGCCGGGCTGGTCACTTCAAGTAATTCAAGATCATCCGAATGGCCGAGCACCGCATGATGAATGCCGGGCGGCTGATGCACGCAATCGCCAGTTTCTAGGCGCGTCTTGCCAACACCTGCATAATCGAATGCGATCCAGCCTTTCAAGATGTAGACGAGTTGGAAATCGAGCGTGTGCCAATGTTCCGCCGCGACCTGCTGGCCACTACTGCCGCCGGCGCCACCAATGCGGACCACCTGAGCATGGAAGCGGCCCTCGGTTGCCTCAGAAATGCCGAGATCGCGATACTCAAATTTTTGCCGCAGGCCGCCGCTTTCAAAACCGCCATCGCGCGCACGCGAAACGGTGAAGCCTTCAGGTCTGGTATTTTTCGATAAGGGCGGTGTATTCGACATTGCTGTTCTCCTGACTGCGGCGCGCCTCTTTGATCAACCAATTGCCAAACGCGGCCACGGCGGGGCGGTGCACGGCGCCTTCCGGATGGGCTACATAATAAGCATATTCAAGCGGAATGCCGGCCAAATCAAATGGCTGTACCAAGCGCCCGTCCGCCATGGCTTCAGCCACCAAGACACCGCGCCCCAAAGCTACGCCCTGGCCATCGATGGCTGCCTGGAGCACCAGATAGGAATGGCTGAAAAACGGCCCGCGCCGGCTATCGACCACATTGTCGGCACCCACCGTGCGCAGCCAGGTGAGCCAATCCACATCGCCATTCTCGAAGCTCAAATCATCATGCAGCAGCGTGTGGTGAACGAGATCTTCTGGCCGGCGCAGCGGGCGAGCGCCCTGGAACAATGATGGACTGCAAACCGGGAAAAGCTCTTCGGTCATGAGCTGACGGACGACCAGACCGGGCCACTTTCCCGCGCCGTAGCGGATCGCCAGATCCACTTCATGGCGATTAAAATCCACCACATCGTCAGACGGCAAAATACGCACATCGATTTCCGGAAATCGCGCACGAAAATCCTTGAGGCGCGGCACCAACCACTGGGCGGCAAATAAATCCAGCGTCGTCACCGTGATGGAGTGCGAATCTCCAGTGCGCATCAATTGCGCCGTCGCACTGGCCAAGCCATCCAGCGCCTAACTGGCCGCCGGCAAATAGGCAGCGCCCTCCTCGGTCAGGCTGACGGCCCGGTTAAGGCGGCGGAAAAGCGGCATGCCGAGCCATTGTTCGAGCGTTTTTATCTGGTGGCTGATCGCCGCCTGGGTCACGTTCAGCTCATTGCCTGCATGAGTAAAACTAAGGTGACGGGCTGCCGCTTCAAAGGAACGAACCGCATTTAGTGGCGGAATTTTACGAGACATGCCTGATCTTACATTAGAAGTAATAACCCCTCTAATGAAACTATTCGCGGCAGCAATACACGAAATAGCGCTCAGCATCGACGCCTTCAGGCGGCTCAAGCGCCTCAAGGCCGGCATTGTTTAACGCCTGATCGCACACTACCACGGCGCCAGGCGCCAACAGGGGGCGGATAGCCGGACCCAACCAGGCGGCGAGCTCAGCATTTTTCGCCGCATTGCCGGTGCCAATATCGCCATGTAACAAGGCCACCGGCGCACCAATGCGCGCCATGGCATCCGGAATAGTTTCGCGGAAATCACCGAGGAAGAGATGCGCATCATCCGGCACGCAATCCGGATGGGCAGCCACGTGGCGTTCGAACACATAAATTTCGCGCTCGGGCACAAGATGGCGGAGGTGGTCATAGGTACGGCCATTGCCAAGGCCGAGCTCGATCACCGGCCCGTCAATCTGGGCGGTACGCTGCACGGCATCCTTAAGGCAGTCGCGCTGGGCGCGAGCGCGGCGAATGAAGCTGTCTAATCTACTCATAGGGCGCTGATGACTGGCAGTGGGGACGGCATGGTGAAGCGCTGCGACGGAACCGTTGATGGCGCTATTGCCCGGCTTCCTTCAATTTTCCCACCGCTTCCTGAAGCTGGCGATTGGTGCACTCAAGGCGAAAGGCGAGCTCGCGCATGACTTCGACCGACATTTGCGGAAACTGCATAATGAGTTGAAAGAAAACATCTTTTGAAATGCGCAAGGTGGTCAGCTTGCTTTTTGCGGTGATGGTGGCCGTACGCGGCACATCGCACAAAATGGCGATTTCGCCGACCCAATCATTCTGCTTCACGGTGGCCACGATGATCGGGCCACTCGGCGTCTCAATGATGATATCGGCCTCGCCTTCGACAATGACATAGGCGGTATCACCCGAATCGCCTTGGGAAAAAAGACTGTCGCCGGCGGCATAGGTCAGGCGCTCGCTGGTGAAGGCCAACAGCTTGAGCTTTGCTGCATCCAGATTACGGAAGAGCGGGACGTTTCTGAGAAGATCGACATCTTGCTGTAGATCTGTAGCCATGGGCTGCTCCTAAATCCTTACAAGCTCGTGAGCGGCTATTTCTCTTATATCGGGTCTGGGTGGCCTTTACCCAAGGGGGAAAGAGAAGTTTTAATCGCCAGTTACTCGTTATCTATTAGTTCCTTAAACGCTGTGCCGTCCTTATTGACCGAAGTGAAATCGCCATTTTCCAACACCCGACCGTTTTTCATCACCAAAACATGAGCAAAGCGCTCCGCATCACTGGCCCGGTGCAATGACCATACAACACCCCTGCCGGTGAATTCCTGCAATATATTGTTGAGAATGCGCAGCCGCGAAGCCGATTCGAGAATGACCGTCGCTTCCGACAGGATGATGACTTCGGGGCGCTTCATGACGGCGCGGGCGATCGCCAATTTCTGACGCTGGGTGGCGGAGAGGCGCGAACCGGCGATACCTGCCTCATAATCGAGCCCGACTTCCATCACGGTGGCGCGCAAATTCTGCACATCGACCACCTCGGAGACGAGCTCGCCAATCTTCTCCGCCGCCTGGGCCTGACCGTAAGCGACCTTGCCGAACAGAATATTATCCTGCAGCGTCGCCGCCGAATTGTATTTTTCACGGTCAAACATCTCGATCGAATCCTGTAATTCCTCAGGCAAATCCTCATGGAAGATGCGCCGCGCCTCAAGGATTTTGGTCTGCATCTCCTCATCGATCAGGCCGAGACGATGGCGCGCCGGGATAAGTTTAAACGGCAGCGACATCAGGCGGGTGCGATCAGCATCGTCCAGTTCGTCGAGCTTTTCCTTATCGGTGTGGGTGACCAATGTTTGATATTCGGGCAAATCATCGGCGCTAATGAAACTGAAGCGCTGGAACAATTCATGATCGGGCGGCAAATCAGCAAACAGCTCTATCATGGTGGCGGTGAGCTGATGGCCGCAGGACAGCAAATCCGCCGTGAGATCGGCTTTTTCCAAAACTTCCAGCACATATTTATTCTCGGCCAGCCTCTCGATATCGAAGGCATCCCCAACCGGATTTCCAAAGATGAGATTTTCCGCCAAAGTCGCATTCATATTATATGAGGCGCGGTCAAACGGCTCGACCAGATCCGCATAGGCCGGCTCCTGTAAGCGCGCCATCATGGCCATGCGCGCCTTTAGAATGCGCCCGGCAGCCTCGCCGCTGGCTGCGGGATCAAGCGAGCCGCGCATGCCATACTGATAGACGTCCTCCGCCATGTCGGCGATCTCGATCGACTTCAGCGCGGCGCTAACAATGCTGCCGGGAGTGCTCGCACCAGCCGATTTATAATCTACCCAATCCTTGTAAATATCATGCTCGGAATTGCCGGCGCGCACCGATTCCGCCAACCAGCTTCGGCGTTCCGAATCACTTTGCGATTCGCTTTCTTCCGAACCCGCGCTCTCTGCTGTCCCCTCTGCTGTCCCCTGTGGTGTTTCTTGTTGCGAGGTGCCCGCAGCAACATCCTCACAATTGGGGCGATGCTTCAGGCCGTACAGCAAATTGTCCTTCAAGCTGGCGGAGAAGATGTAGGCATTCTGCCCGACAAAGCTGATCCGCCGTCCTGTCACCGCCTCCGGCAAGTTATTCAGTTCTGCGCTGCCGGCATTGATACGCCCGCCGGTCGGCTCGATCAGGCGGGCCAGCATGAGCATCAGCTCTTCCTTACCGCTGCCTGAGCTACCAACCACAGCGACATGATCCGAGACCGGGAATTTGAAGTTCACGCCATTGACGATGGTGACCTGATCTTCGTCCTGCAGGCTGAGATTGGCTGCCGCGACCTCACCCTCAAAGCGCTCAAACTCATCAGCGTTGGAATATTGCTTGCCTTCATCCATCAATCCCTGGGGCTCGAACTGGCTGATCACCTGATCATATTTGATACGTGAATCGGCCTGGATTTGATAATAGGTCAGCAGCTCTTTCCAGGGCGGTGACAGATCTTTATAAGCGGCCAGCACAGCCACCAGGGAACCCAGAGTAATATCGCCCTTGATGACCAGATAACCGCCGATCGAGAAAAAGAAGAACGGCGTCAGCTGAGCTAGCAGATTATTAAGAAATTTGATAAAGAATTTTTTATTGTATATCTGGAAACGGATATTGAAGATCATGCCGAGGCGTTGGGAGAAATCGGCCAGCTCATATTGCGCCGTATCATTGGCATGAATTTCCTGGATGCCGGAAACCGTTTCACCGATCTTCTGAGAGAGCTTACGCACTTCGCGCACCCGCGCCTTGCCGAGCAAATTCACTTTCTTTTGCAGCCGCGGAATGATGTAACCCTGGATCGGATAGAGCAGGATCGAGGCGACCCCCATGAACGGGTCCTGCGAGAAAATATAGAAGATCGCGGTCATCAGCAGGCCGCCCTGAAGCGCCGGCACGGCAAAGGCATCGCCGATGAAACCGCCAAGCGGCTCGACCTCGGCGGTGATCATCGGGATCAGCTCGCCCTGAGAGACCTTGCGAAAATGCGGCAGCGGAAAACGCAGGATGCGCGAATAGAGCAGATAACGCAGGCGCCGCAGCATGCGTTCACCCATGCGGCCTTTATAGATGTTGATGTACATCTTGAAGCTGCCATTGACGAGCACGAGGAAGAGAAAAATAACGCAGAGAGAGCCGAGCAATGTGAATTGGCCCACATCGACAATCTCAATGCCGAGCATCGTCAACGGGCGCGGAAATTCATCCCCTTGAACAGCGGGATCATCTACCCGCAAGGCTGAGTTTATGATCAGCTTGGGAATATCAAGCGAAGCATAGTAAAACGGCATCGAGCAGATGGTCACCAAGAGGATATATATTTGTTGCCCCTTGGTGTGCTTGAAGATGAATTTGTAGATATTCTTGTCCATGCGGACAGGCGCTCGCTTTTGTTCCCCCCGGATTAGGCGGCATAGGCTAATGTAATGACCCCGCGCGGTAAACAGTGTGTTCATGAAATGCTTGCGATTACATAGTTCTAGCGAAAAACGTGCGGAGCAATTTGTGCGATGAGGGATGCCGTTGCATTCATACTCAAGGGCTATCCACGCCTGTCCGAGACCTTCATTTCCCAGGAAATTCGGGCGCTGGAGAAGCGCGGCCTGGATATTCGCCTCTATTCGCTACGCCATCCGACAGATCGCGCCCGCCACCCGGTGCATGACGAAATTGTCGCACCAGTGGTTTATTTGCCGGAATATCTCCATCATGAGCCGGCGCGTGTGCTGCGCGCCTGGTGGGCGCTGCGCCGCAACCCCGGCTACCGCACCGCGCGACGCAGCTGGTTGCGGGATTTCACCCGGGATCGGACGCGCAACCGTATCCGCCGATTTGGCCAGGCGTTGGTGCTGGCACATGAATTATCGCCCGATATCAACCACTTACACGCTCATTTCCTGCATACACCAGCCTCGGTGACGCGCTATGCCGCGCAATTGCGCGGCCTCAACTGGAGCTGCTCGGCCCATGCCAAGGATATCTGGACCTCCGAGAGCTGGGATATCAGCGAAAAGCTGGCAGACTGCGCCTGGGCTGTGACCTGCACCAAAGCCAATGCCGTGCATCTTTCGAACCTGGCGCCGCCCGAGCGGGTGCAATTGGCCTATCACGGCCTCGATTTAAGCTGTTTTCCAACACCGTATGCGTCGCGCGCCCTAAAAGACGGCAGCGATGGCGACAATCCGGTGATTATTCTCTCGGTTGGCCGGGCAGTGGCCAAAAAAGGCCATGACGACCTGCTGAGCGCCCTGGCGCGCCTGCCGGAGGGGCTGCATTGGCGATTTGAGCATATTGGCGGCGGCCCTCTGCAAGATAATTTGGAAGGCCTGGCGCGAAGCCTCGGCATTGCCGAGCGCTGCATCTTTCATGGCTCCCAGGCGCAGGCCGCCGTGCACACCGCCTACCAACGGGCCGACCTCTTCGCCCTGATGAGCCGCCAGACCGAAGATGGCGACCGTGACGGCCTGCCCAATGTACTGATGGAGGCGCAATCGCAAGGACTCGCCGTGCTGGCAACGGAAATTTCTGCCATTCCGGAGCTGATCAGCCATGAGACCAACGGCCTGCTCGTCCAACCGCGCGATGTGGCTGCGGCAACGGCTGCGCTGGCGCGGCTGATCGCTGACGCCGCACTGCGCACCCGGCTCGGCGCTGCCGGGCATGATATTGTCCATGCGCAATTTTCGTTGGATCCCTGTATCAAATCTCTCGCCGCACGTTTTGGGCTCAATCCCACCCCGGGGCCATAGCAAATGCGAATCGCCTTTTACGCGCCAATGAAAGCGCCCAACCATCCCGCACCCTCCGGCGACCGGCGCATCGCCCAATTGCTGTGGCAAGCGCTTGAAGCTGCCGGCCATGACGTTTTCCTGGCCTCTGATTTTCGCGCCTATGAGGGCAATGGCGATAGCGCCAAACAACAGGCGTTGGCGTTACAGGGTGGTGAGATTGCAGCCGGGCTGATCGAACAGTGGCAAGCGCCCGACAATAAGCGCGGCAACGCGGCAGGCTCGCCGGCGCCGCCCGATCTGTGGTTCTCCTATCACCTCTATCACAAGGCGCCGGACTGGATCGGCCCAGCCGTCAGTGCGGCGTTCGATATCCCCTATGTCGCCGCCGAGGCCTCCTATGCGCGCAAGCAAACGGGCGGACCGCACGCCGCAGGGCTGGAAGCATCGCTGCGCGCCATCGCCCGCGCTGATGCCATACTCTCGTTCACGCCGGAGGATGAAGAAGCGCTGTTGCCTATTGCCCGACACCCCACCTGCCTACACCGCATCGCGCCCTTTCTCGATGCCACTCCTTATCGCATGGCACAAGCCAAGCGCGACGGCGAGCGTGCAGCCCTTGCCCGACAATACGGCCTCGACCCGGGCCGCCCGTGGCTGCTCGCCGTCGCCATGATGCGCCCGGGCGACAAGCTGGCCTCATACCGCCTGCTCAGCCGCGCGCTTGATTTGATTGCCGATCCGCCCTGGCAACTGCTTGTGGTTGGCGACGGCATCGCGCGGCAATCGGTCGAGAACGCTTTGCTGCCGATCGGTGAGGAATATGTATTTTTTATCGGCCAACAGACGCCAGAAAAACTGCCCGCACTTTATGCTGCCGCCGACCTCCTGGTGTGGCCGGCGGTGAACGAAGCTTACGGCATGCTGTTTCTGGAGGCGGCGGCGGCCGGCCTGCCGGTGGTGGCCGGCAATTGGCGCGGCGTTTCGGAGATTGTCGCCAACGGTGAAACCGGCATACTGATTGACCCGTGGGACGATATTGACTTTGCCGAAGCGGTGGTCAAATTGACCGGCGACACGGAGCGCCGACATGCCCTGGGCGCAGCAGCACAATTACGAGCGGAAAAAAAACACAGCGTGCAGACTGCCATCACAGCCCTAAATGGCGCCTTAGAAAAGGCACAAAAAATCCACGCCGGAGCACCGGCATGACCCGTCTGGTGATGATCCGCCACGCCACAACATCGTGGAACGAAGCGCGCCGCCTACAAGGCCATAGCGATATTTGCCTGAGCGCCAAAGGGCGCGGCGAAGTGGCGGAGTGGCAATTGCCGGCGCAATATAATGACGGCCGCTGGATCTCTAGCCCGCTGTTGCGCGCCGTTCAAACCGCACGCGCCCTCGGCGCCCTGCGGCTCCATTGCGAGCCGCGTCTGATTGAGATGGATTGGGGCGAATGGGAAGGTCGCACGCTTGATGAACTGCGCCTGAATGACCCAAAATATATGACCGAAGTTGAAGCGCGCGGCCTCGATTTTTTCGCCCCCGGCGGCGAAAGTCCGCGCCAATTGCAACAGCGTCTGGCTCCTTGGCTGCGCGAGCTCGCGGCAGCAGCGCAGCCGGTCAATGCAGTTTGCCACAAAGGCGTGGTGCGCGCGCTGTTTGCCCGCGCGGTAAACTGGGACATGCTCGGCCGCTCGCCGCTCAAGATTGATTGGAGCTGCGCCCAGATTTTCTGCCTCGACGGCGACGGCACACCGTATCTTGAAGAGAGTAATGTCAGCCTGATGCGCGGGGCCGGGACGCTGTGAACACGGGTAGCCAGGCACGGGCGCTGATTTGGGTACAGCATTTGCTTGGCATCGGCCATCTTCGCCGCGCCGTCTCTATCGCCCGCGCCCTGGCCAATGATAATATTGACGTCATGCTGGTGTCCGGCGGCATGCCGCTGAAGGGCCTCAATCTGGGCAAGGCCAAATTTAAACAATTACCGCCCCTGCAAGCAACCGACGCGACCTTTTCCGCAATGATCGATATTGCCGGGCGTGAGCCCGACAGCGCCTTTTTTGCTGCGCGCCGCAATCAATTGCTCAGCCTTTACCGGGAGCACCGCCCGCACGCCTTGATCACAGAGATGTATCCGTTTGGCCGACGCAAATTCGCCAGCGAATTATTGCCGCTGCTGGAAATCGCCCATCAATCCAACCCACGCCCGGTGATTTTTTCCTCGGTGCGCGATATCTTGACCGAGCGTAGCGACCCGACGCGCAGCACTGAGATGGCGGATCTGGCATTGCGTTGGTACCGCGCCATATTGGTGCATAGCGACCCAGACCTCATCCCCTTCGAAACCACATTTCCGGAGACCGCGCGGATTTCTCACCTGCTGCGCTACACTGGTTATGTCGGCGCGGTTGGCCCCGGCGGGCCGTATGGCTCATCACAGGAGGTGATTGTCTCCGCCGGTGGCGGCGCGGTCGGCGCCCATCTGTTGCAAACGGCGATGGAGGCGCGCGAATTGAGCGTGCTGGCGGATCAGCGTTGGCGCTTGCTCGCCGGACCGAACCTGCCGCGCGAATGGTTTAATGCGCTGCAAAACCTCGCCCATGACGGCGTCATCGTTGAACGCGCGCGCGATGATTTTCCCGCTTTGCTCGAGGCTGCCTCATTGTCTATTTCCCAGGCCGGCTACAACACCGCGCTCGATGTGGTGAGCGCGCGCGTGCGCTCGGTGCTGGTGCCTTTTGCCGGCAAAGGCGAGACTGAACAGACCGTGCGGGCCGAAAGCATGGCGGCGGCGGGTCTCGCGCATATTGTGCGTGAGGATAATCTGACGCCGGAAACCCTCGCCGCCGCCGTCGATACCGCCTGGGCTGCGCCGCCGCCGGGAGAATCAGAAATCGGCGTTGCCGGCGCCGCCGAAAGCGCCCAGATCATCTCTGAGTTGGTATCCCTATGAGCAGTTGGCAGGCACTTGATGACGAATTGGCCGCCTGGGCAGCGGCCGGCCAGCGCGCAACATTTTGGTGGCGCGACGATGATGCGGCGGAAGATTGCCCGGATCTCGCACAGCTGCTCGATCTGGCCGAAACGACAGCGGTGCCACTGGTGATTGCCGCCATTCCGGCCACCTTAAGAGACGCGGCAGTGGCGCGCATTGATGCTTCAACGGCGCCCCAGCTGGCGATCGTGCAGCATGGCTATGCCCATACCGACCATGCCCGTGGCGGCGAGAAAAAAATCGAGCTCGGCGGCACCAATCGCGCCCAAGAATGTCGTGCACATCTGCATATGGGCTTTGAGATATTGTCCGAGCGCTTCGGCGCGCGCTTTCTCCCCACTCTGGTGCCGCCGTGGAATCGTATTGACCCGGCGCTGATTGACCACCTACCGGCGGTCGGCTATCGCACCCTATCGACCTATGGTGCGCGCAAAGCCGCCCGAACAAAATCCGGCCTCAAGCAGATAAACTGCCATATTGATATTGTTAATTGGCGCCAGGGGGCGGCTTTCGTCGGTGAAGCGGCAGCGCTGGAGCTGGCCTGCACCCATCTTCGGGCACGGCGACAAAATGAGGTGGATATGAATGAGCCAACCGGCCTGATGAGCCATCATT
>Ga0115002_10009694_pt1 | contig 10457 bp, 8 predicted proteins | sample ArcticOcean_MG_C_8_FD_89576 | JGI IMG/M metagenome (GOLD analysis project Ga0115002, IMG submission 89576) | Marine microbial communities from western Arctic Ocean - ArcticOcean_MG_CB11_86 | ecosystem: Environmental > Aquatic > Marine > Oceanic | place: Arctic Ocean: Canada Basin | collected... | reverse complement strand
CACCTGCGTCCAATCCACACGTGCACGAAGACGTCCCCGCCCAGCCAGCCGGCGAATAACCTCTGGCTGTAGCGAAAAATAATGCACCAGCAAATCCCGTTGCCGATCAAAATCACGCCCACCAGCCAACCCCAAACGCAAATCCCACGGGTTAGATGGCCGCCACAAACCCCGCCAATGACCAGAATACGACCGAATCGAAAATGCAAACGCCTCTGTGCCTGTACGTTGTCGCTCTTCAGACGTCACATCCCCCTCAAGCTCGCCATCGCGACCAAAACGAAACCGCCCACCCAAACTTACATTGCGCAAAGACTCTCGCCCACCGCCATAAAAAAAGCGATCCAATCGGTCGCGCGCCCGCCCAGACACCTTCAGTGATCCCCGCTTGTGATACCGAAAAATGTGCAACCGCAAGCGCACATCGCGTTGTGCCATTTGAATATCGGGGTCATCTTCTACACCAAACACGTGCCAAGGCCCAATGGCATTCGACACCGCCTGGCGGTCGGCATTGACAGATGCGTCCATCGACAACCCCGCTAAAAAGCCCTGTGAGCGATTGAGCAAACGGCCCAAATCTATTTCCAACCGCGCGCCCAACACGCCCTCACGCACAGGTAAAAAATCATTGCCAAAACCATAAACAGGTTCAAAGTTGCCATCCACATCCAACACAAACTCTTCGGCATCTTGCTCGCCATCCCCGTCCACATCTTCCCATACATAAGAACCCAAACCACGCCCCACATCCACATAAACCGGCTGATGGGTTTGCACACCCGCACTGGATACCCGATAAAACACCTGATGCATATAGCCAGAGCGTGAAAAATGGACGCGGGTGCGCCCCAAATGGGTCACCCGACGGATGCTTGCAACGGCGCCTGCCTGGCTCACCGTTTGCCCATAGGAACCTAACACAGACCAACCCTGCCAATCTACCTTTGCCTGATGCAAATGTGACCACGCGGTCAGCGAATCTTGCCACACCAACTGTTTCTGCCTAATCTGGCGCGTACTCAATTCCGAACGCCAATTCCATTTCTTCTGTCCCACCTCAACATCCCAAACCACTTCACCCAATTGCACACCAACCAACGCAAATGCCCTTGGGTCTGCCGCATAAAAGACCGATGCGCTGGGCACACCGTCACCATCTGCCTGCTCAAATTCAACCCGAATACCTGAGCGAAACATCCCCAACCCACCTTCCAAACGCCCCCTTTGCCTTGTGAGTCCCCCTTGTGAGCGCCCGATATGCTCATATTCATACTGTCCAAATGGCAGCTGCACCCCCAAAACACGACGCTCGGCGACCCAGTCACCCGTGCGTCGTCCCCACATGCCATTAAAGGAAACTTTACCCACAGTATATCGCAGTCCCAATTCTCCTTCATGTACATCTTGCAACCGCACCTCGGGTTGCCATCCCCAGCGCCCCTCACGAGCCCCCGCATCCAAACGTTCAAAACCTTCATACCCCAGGCTTACTTGCTCAAATCGCCCTGTTATCTGTAAGGCGCTCCGACGATTCCAATTGGACGTCCACATCCCATTGACATCCATCGCATGGCCTTTTTTGGTTGCATCATCGCTCCAGGCCACTTCACTCGTAATTCGAAAACCATCCCGAGGTGCAAAGGTCGCATCTAAACCAGCCACTTGCCGATGCACACCTGGCAGACCCGTTATTTCCAAACCCGAAAGGACGTCACTTTCCCGAATCAATGTCGATCCCACAGACCATCCACTGTCACCCAACCGCACCTGTCCTTCAAGCCCGACCAAGCGACTTTGTGTGCCTTCATCTATTGTTTGATATTCAATGAGTATGCGACTGGAAGCAGCAATGGGTTGCTCTGGCGCAAAAGTGACAATGCCCCGCTCATAATCGATGACATAATCCAACTGATCACCCCGCTTGAGCAACTTTCCATTTAAATACACCCGCTCAGACTCAGAAACAACAGCACCCAAAAAACCATTACTTCGAGGCAATTGATAAGGCCCCTGATACCCCTCAATACCCCCAACCCGATGGGTGAGCCATTGTCCGCGTGACACAGCACCAACGGCCGAAAACCGCCCACCCTCTCGATCAACCGCCACCTGAGCGCCCTGCAACTGCCGACGATATCGACCAAAATGAGTGCGATCCAAATACACATCCAAATCACCCACATCAGCGGCCATATCGTGCCCACGCACCTGAAAAAGAACCTGATCCAATTCTCGCAAACCCACGGTGCTGCCCTGTTCACCCACGGGCAAATTGTGGTCTGATAACACAGCCAAAACAGAAACCCCATCGGCCACCTCACCCGCAATATGCATTTGCAATGCCTGACTTACGCGGTGACTCTGCTTTGAACCAAAAGTCACTTGAATGCTTTTGCTACCCCCCATCTCCAACTTTGAGGCCTCAACCTGTGCGGGTGTACTGGGAGCGGCACGTTGAGCTGGCGCATAACTTTCCCCCAATGTTTCATCTTCTTCGGTTAACACACGCCGCCGATAAACTTTGCCAACCACCTGGGGCGCTTGCCGAAACCGAACAGTAATGCGATCTCCCCGGTCTAGTTGTTTAAAAAATGTCACCTGTGCGCGTGTGATATTGACCGTATAATCTCTGTCTTTTACCTGCAGGACCCCAGCCACCCATACCCGAATCAGATCGGTCTCAATTGCGTGTCCAGAAATGCGATATGGCCCACGACTGCCATCCGCTCTCAGGCGCACCTCACCGTCAAAAAGCGTCCATACCTCAGGTTGGGGCACTTCTGCGTTGAGGGTGTGTACAAATATCACTGCGAGAATGCAGACGATATATTTCAGTCGTTTAAACATGTATTTGGGGATTCTCGTTTGTTGTTATCCAGACGTATGCGTCTACAATGTGTCAACTTCATACTTTAAAAAAAGGGATATCCCTCATTGGGACATCCCGGCAATATAATATCGATAAAGGGCAAGACCTAAGAGGCAAAAATTACATCTAAACGTCTCACATCGCAGGTCTCACATCTTACGTCTCACGTCTTATGTCTTATGTCTCACTGCTTCTCGTGTCTTGAAACCTGCATTTTCAAATGTACAATGCGATGGTTGCCAGAATCCAACACAAAGAGCGCACCAGCCTTACCAAATACCACATCATTGGGGTTATGAAATGACAAGGGACCTTTTCCAGGGTCCGGCCCACCAATATGCCCAACCACATCACCGGTCTTCATATCAAAAACCACGATGCGATGATGCCCCGTATCGGCAACAACCAGCAATCTGTCAGGTGTCAAACACAAACCCCGTGGCGCCACCAATACGTCGTCACCCAAAGTGCGTTTTAACCCACCTGAGCGATTGAACACCACCACACGGTCATTTTCACGATCGCACACATACACAGCATCTCGCCCATCAACCGCAATACCCATTGGACGGCGCACCTGCCCCCTGTCATAGGCAAAACCACTATAACCGCGATCAATACGACTAAACCGATCAATCTGAACCAACTGATCGGCATCCAAATCGGTCACAAAAACTTCACCAGCATCCGACACATTCACGCGACTTAACTCACCAAACTCAGGTGAGCCATCCGTACCTTGACCGCCAATAACCCCCATCAACAACAACTGCAAATTATAAATCTGAATGCGGTGATTGCGGCTGTCGGCCACATACAATTCCAAACCTTTTCCCACAGCAATGCCCGTGGGTTTGTTAAACTGACCATCATCCCAACCAAATCCACCAGCCTCGCGCAGAAAAGTACCATCGGCTTTCAGCTTCTGAATCCGATCATTGCCCGTATCGGCCACATATAAATTCCCAGCCATGTCCAGCGTCAATGCATTCGGCTCCAAAAATTGCCGAGGTCCATTGCCCCGCCCGCCAATCGTTGTCACATATTCAAACGACACATGTGTCTGCGCCCAAGCCGAACCACCACCTAATAATAGGCATATACAAATGTGGGAAAATAGGTGCGTCATATATATGCCCTCGTCTAGTCTTCACTAAAGGTGTTCGCTCCGCTCGTTAGAGGCAGCGCCTATAAGTCCAAACAAGCATGGTCCTAAACCCGGAACCAAAACATGATACCCCCTTCCAATTTCTGGAAGAGGGTAAAGTGATTACAGTTTCAAATTTGCCTTGATACTTTCAACAGCCGTTTGAATATTCTCACGGTGCCCAAAGGAACTCAGGCGGAAGTAACCTTCACCCGCAGGACCAAAACCAGCCCCCGGTGTGCCTACCACATGTGTTTCAGAAAGCAGCTTATCAAAGAACTCCCAAGATGACAAACCATTGGGCGTTTTCAACCACAAATAAGGCGCGTGAACACCACCAAACACGGTCAGCCCAATGCTTTCCAAACTTTCGCGAATAATACGCGCATTTTCCATATAATACGCAATCATCTCATCACACTCACGTTCACCGGCTTCCGTAAAGACAGCCAAGGCACCCAGCTGAACAATATTTGAAGCCCCATTAAAAAAGGTGTTCTGTCTGCGATTCCAAAGTGCATTTACTTTTCCTGGCTCTGTGCCTTCAACCACCAATTCTTTTGGCACAACACTCCATCCCAATCGGACACCCGTGAACCCAGTATCCTTCGAAAAGCTATTGATCTCAACCGCACATTCTTTAGCGCCCTCAATTTCATAAATACTCTTGGGCAGCGCAGGGTCAGAAATATAGCCCCCATAGGCTGCATCAAATATAATGACGGCTTTGTGCGCGCGTGCATAATCTACAAACGCCCCAAGCTGTTCTTTGGTTGCCACCGCGCCTGTTGGGTTGTTTGGGCTACAAATATAAATGAGATCTACTTTCTGGTCGGGCACCGCAGGGAAAAAACCATTTTCCTCTGTGCAAGGCATATAAACAAGCCCTTCATATTGCCCATCTTTGGCCAAACCGGTACGCCCAGCAATCACATTGCTGTCTACATACACCGGATAAGCAGGGTCTTGTACAGCCACCACATTGTCTAACCCAAAGATAGATTGAATATTCGCTGAATCGGGCTTGCCACCATCGCTTACAAAAATTTCCGACGGATCAAGATCCACGCCCCTTTTACCATACCGTTTGGCCAATGCTTCACGCATCTCGGGCTCACCTTCCCCGCCATCGGCATATCCCCGATATGTTTCTACCTTGGCCATCTGGTCAACCGCATCGTGTAAACCAGCAATAACACTCTTGGGCAAGACCTCCGTCGTATTGCCAATGCCCAATCGCATCACGCTAACACCTGCATTGGCATCCACAAACATGCGGGTTCGCCGCGCAATTTCAGGAAACAAATACCCAGCTGCCAACTTATCATAATTTGCATTAATCTTTGCCATCTAGAGCTCAATCCTTTCTCATCTATAAACTTTCCAATCGCTTAAAAAACCTGAAGGTAAAAATATAAACTCCCCCCACAAAAGTCAAAGACCAAAAACCAACATAAAAACTGACCCAATCAATCCTCTGATCTTTGTACTTTACTCTGGCACGATCGTACACAAAAAAACCACCTCCGATACACGCCCGGAAATGGCTTTTTAAATCATAAATAAAATGAGATATCAGATCTCACCGCCCCTAAACTTCCATAACCTCTTCTTCTTTATCTTTTAACACACTTTCAATCTGTTTGACAAAACCATCTGTCAACACTTGCACCTGATCAGATGCGCGCTTGGCGTCATCTTCGGGGATCTCACCCTCTTTTTGACCCGCTTTAAGCAACTCATTTGCATCCCGCCGATGATTGCGAATCGATACACGACATTCTTCACCGTATTGACGCACAATCTTCACCAATTCCTTGCGCCGATCTTCTGTTAGTTGAGGAATTGGCAACCGGATCATATTGCCATCATTAGAAGGATTCAACCCAAGTTTCGACTCTTGAATCGCCTTTTCAATCAATGGAATCGACGTCTTGTCCCAAGGTGCAATGGTAATCAAACGGGGCTCAGGTGCACCCACATTGGCTACCTGACTAACAGGCACCTGCGAGCCATAATAGTCCACGCGAATTTGATCCAACAAATGCGTGCTTGCACGTCCTGTACGAACCGTCGCCAATTCGTGAAGCAGCGCTTCCACAGCTTTTTGCATCGAATCTTTTGCATCCGCCAGAATGTCATTGACCATAACGACCGCCCTCACTCTTGATAAACAAAACGGCAGACACATAGTGTCTGCCGTTTTTTATCCACCAGAATAATTCTAACTTTCTTCACCCAAAACAAAGCGTTCAAATCGACGAATGGTTAAATTTTCACCGCATTTGGCCACGAGGTCGGCAAGCAAATCCTTGACCGTCTGGTCGGGGTTTTTCACAAAAGGTTGTTCTAGTAATGCCACTTCCTGATAATATTTTTCTACACGACCTTGAACGATTTTTTCAACCACTGGTTCGGGTTTACCCTCTGTCAGAGCCTGTGCCCGATAAATCTCTTTCTCTTTGTCTAAAACCGCTTCGTCTAAGTTCTCTCTGCTAACCACCAAAGGGCTCGCAGCAGCAATATGCATTGCCACATCTTTACAGAATTCTTGGAACTCATCCGTTCGTGCCACAAAATCTGTTTCGCTGTTCACTTCAAGCATCACACCCAATTTGCCACCGGCGTGAATATAGGCAAAAACCCCGCCCTCTTTGGCTTCGCGTCCAGATCGGCTCTCGGCTTTTGCGATACCGCGTTTGCGCAACACGTCAATAGCTTTACTCATGTCGCCATCGGCTTCTTCAAGTGCTTTTTTACAATCCATCATTCCAACATTGGTTTTGGCTCGGAGTTCCGAAACCATCTTTGCAGAAATTGCCATGTTTCTCATCTCCGTTGGAGGCTTAATTAATTATTATTAGCGTCTATTTCAGTAATTTCGGGTGCGTCGCCTTCACTAATAACGGGCGAGACCTCTTCCTCTGCACCTTCTTTGGCTGTTGTGCCTTCAAGAATTGCCGTAGCCATCAACTCTGAAATCAACTTGACCGACCGAATGGCATCGTCATTACCTGGAATCGGGTGATCAATTTCATCTGGATCACAGTTGGTATCAATCATAGCCACAATTGGGATTTCTAAGCGATGCGCTTCTGCAACCGCAATACGCTCTTTTTTTGTATCCACAATAAAAATCAAGCAGGGCAAACGCCCCATCTTGCGTATACCACCCAGAGAAAGTTGCAACTTAGTTCGTTCCCGATCTATGCGCAGAACTTCCTTTTTGGTCAATTGCTCGAACGTGCCGTCCTCAGCCATTTTATCGAGCGAATCTAACCGGCGAATACTTTGCCGAATCGTCTGAAAGTTGGTCAGCATGCCACCAAGCCAGCGATGATTCACAAAAAACATATTGGCTCGCTCTGCAGCATCAGCAACAATTTTGCTGGCCTGTTTCTTGGTGCCCACAAACAAAATAGGACGACCCGTTTCTGCAGCTTCGCGCACCACCTTGTAGGCTTCCTCAATCAATACCAACGTCTTTTGCAAATCGAGAATGTAGATGCCATTGCGTTCTGTAAAAATAAATTTTTTCATCTTGGGATTCCAACGTCGGGTCTGATGCCCGAAGTGAACCCCGGCCTCCAACAACTGCTTCATTGAGACAACTGCCATGAAACCTCCACCATCTGGGTTGAAACCACTGTATTCGTCATTTTGTGATTCTGCTGGTCTTTAACACACAGCACCCGAATCACAATCAGAAATACATGAGGGATTTGAAGCCGTATTCTAACGCTTCGAGAATTGGAACTTTTTACGCGCACCAGGTTGCCCAGGTTTTTTGCGTTCAACTTCACGTGGATCACGTGTCAACAAACCTGCACCACGCAGAGCTTTGCGGTGGTCTTCATTTAAAGCGCGCAAACTGCGTGCAATACCCAAACGCACCGCACCAGCCTGACCGGTCAAACCACCACCCCGAGTCGTAGCTGTAATATCATACGTGCCCTTAGACTCTGTCACTTCAAGGGGTTGTTCAATAATCATCACCAATGTCTCGCGCTTTAAATAATTCAAAGCAGAAAGACCATTGATGGTAATTTGTCCATCACCAGGTGTCAGCTTAACATGGGCCGTCGAACTTTTACGGCGCCCTGTAGCAGAAGTCAATACATCAGCCAAACTTGTCACCTCCTCTCAAACGTTAAAAATGACCTTAAACTTCCAATATCTGTGGGTTTTGTGCTTCGTGGGGGTGTTCGCCACCCGCATAAATCCGCAACTTCTTAATAATCTGCCGCCCCAACCTGTTATGTGGCAACATGCCTTTAATAGCGTGTTCGAGCACAAATGTCGGACGTTTTTCGAGTGCATCTGCATACGTCTGCTTCTTCAAACCACCCGGATAGCCACTGTAACGGGTATAAACTTTTTGCTGAGGTTTATTTACGCCTTTGACCTGAATCTTGTCGGCATTAATAATCACAACATGGTCACCCGTATCAACATGGGGGGTAAAAATAGCCTTGTGTTTGCCGCGTAAAATTTTGGCAACTTCACTGGCAAAACGCCCCAATACCTTACCCTCGGCGTCGGCAACAAACCAGGCGTGTTCAACTTCTTCGTTTTTTGCACTTGGTGTCATCATCATAGGATTAACCGCGTCAATAACTGCAACGCGACCGTTCACCTCCTCTCTGTATTTAGAATAGATTTTATTGTAAGCCTTTTAAAGTACAGAAAGATATATCTTTTGTCAAGAAGGAACCTAATCCGGTAAATGGGCAAACTTGAAACAGTGAGAGAACCCAGCTCTGCCCTCAAATTTAGGGATTTTGTCCCATTTCCCAGCCGTCATTTGACGTTCCTAATTTTACAACAAAAAGCGCCGCACGACGGGACACCCAGATGGGTGTATATCTTCGTGCGGCGCAAGATACTTCATAATATTACAGCTGTTTTCACCTCACGGCTTTAAAAACCGCCAAATCGGTGAATAACGGCCGTTTCGGTCACTGCCTTGGATTGCCAGGTGCGCTACCATTCGAGATCTTTATCCCGCTCCTGGCAGGCGCACCTAACGACAGTCACCTCCACTAGTCTTTTCTATCATCCGACCACCTCCTTTCTGTGTAAACCCAATATAGACAATGAAAAGTTGAAAGTCAACCCATGGAAGACTAAGAAAAGAGGTAGAAAATCACCAAATTTAAGGGTGGCTTTATAAGATATATTTACCCATAAAATTAGCTAATAACAACTATGCCATATATCAAGTATTATCAAGACTTTGGGTCCAATGCGTCACGCAGGCCATCTCCAAATAAGTTGAATGCCAAAACGGTAAAAAAAATGGCCACGCCCGGAAAGGTCAGTACCCAAGGCGCACGCACAATCAGTTCGCGCCCATTACTCAACATGGCGCCCCATTCTGGGATGGGAGGCTGTGCGCCAAGACCCAGGAAACTCAAACCTGCCGCATCCAAGATGGCGGTTGCCAAACCCAATGTGGCTTGCACGATAAGCGGCGCCAAGCAATTTGGCAAAACAGCAACCAACAAAATGCGTGCATGCCCAGCCCCCAAGGCACGAGAGGCCTGCACATAATCCATTTCTTTCACAGAAAGTGCAGACGCACGCACCAAACGCGCATATTGAGGCACAGCCACCAACCCTATCGCCAACATCGCATTTTCTAAACCAGGCCCTAAAATAGCCACAATGCCAATGGCCAACAGAATACTTGGAAATGCCAGCACCAAATCCATCAAACGCATCAACACCTGATCCAACACCCCACCCCAATACCCCGCAATCAAACCAATACCAGTGCCCAAGGTCAGCGCAATAACCACAGCAATCAGGCCAATGCGCAACGAAATACGCGAGCCAAAAATCACCCGACTCAAAATATCGCGACCAAAGTCATCCGTTCCAAAAGGATGGTCCAATGAGGGCAGCTTCAATCGATTGTACAAATCTTGAGCCAACGGATCATAAGGGGTTAATAAAGGTGCAAATACGGCGACAAACAAAAAACCGACCAACAAGACCCCACCCACCACAGCCAGTCGATTCTTCCGCAACCGTTTCCATAACATCTGCGCCACAGTTTCATGCCGACCCGATAAAGGGGTTTTGGTCAGTACACTATCCGTCATACTTAATTCTCGGATCGAGCCACACATACAACAAATCGGCAACCAAATTGACAATAACAAAGGTTGCGGCCACCAACAATACCCCCCCCTGAATGGCAGGGAAATCACGCGCATAAACCGCATTTATCAACCAGCGCCCCAAGCCCGGCCAGGCAAAAATAGACTCCGTCATCACCGCGCCCCCTAACAAATACCCAAATTGTAAACTGATAACGGTCAATATCGGGATAAATGCATTGCGCAACGCGTGTCGAAGGACCACCACACGCTCTGACAACCCCTTTGCCCAGGCCGTTCGCACATAATCTTCACGTAAAACCTCCAACAAACT
>Ga0115002_10009693_pt1 | contig 10458 bp, 8 predicted proteins | sample ArcticOcean_MG_C_8_FD_89576 | JGI IMG/M metagenome (GOLD analysis project Ga0115002, IMG submission 89576) | Marine microbial communities from western Arctic Ocean - ArcticOcean_MG_CB11_86 | ecosystem: Environmental > Aquatic > Marine > Oceanic | place: Arctic Ocean: Canada Basin | collected... | reverse complement strand
GATGTAGCCAGCGAGGATGCGACGGCCGTAAGTGGCAGGAGTGGGAGCCGATGAGCGGAAACGTACTAAGACCTGCCGCAATTCCTCGTAGCTGTGAAAGCGGTCGCCAGCCTGTTTACTAAGGCAACGCAAAACCGCTTCGCAAATCCCGTCCGGGATATCACTCCGGAACTTCTTGGGATTGGGGGCGGGGGTTTCGAAGACCAACGACAACATCTTGATCAAGTCGTCGGCATCGAATGGATGACGCCCCGTAAGCAAATAGTAAAGAGTAGCTCCGAGTGAGTAGATATCGGAGCGGACGTCGAGTGGTTCGCCGCGGAGTTGTTCTGGCGAAGCGTAGGCGGGAGTGCCAAGCATACGTCCATCGGAGGAGAGGTCCGGAATCGCTTGGGCTTCATTGGAAATCGACAAACCGTAGTCGCCGATCTTGGTCTTACCGTTGAGGTCGATAAAACAGTTCGCGGGCTTTACGTCTCGATGAAGTACTCCGACCTCTTGAGCCGCTTCGAGTCCCGATATGACTTGTAGAATTGCGTCGATCACTTCGCCAATCGGCATCGGTCCCGATTCTTTGACGCGATCGCGTAATGTGCCGCCATCGACCAATTCCATTGCGATGGCTGGCACGCCGTTAATTTCCTCGGTTCCATAAACGTAGACGCTGTGCGGATGGTTTACGGCAGCTGCGAGACGACCTTCGCGAATAAACCTAGTGCGACGCTGAGAGGAGTCAAAACCCTGCGCCAACAATTTCAAGGCCATTCGACGGCCCGTCTCCAAATGCTCCGCTTCATAGACCACTCCCATTCCCCCCTTACCGAGTAGCCTTTGGATCTGATAGTCACCTAGGCGAGTCGGTAAGGGTGGAAGGGAGTTTGGACCATGCGTCAATTGTTCTTCTTCTGCCAAGTCGCCGTCATCCCCGGCACCTGGCGTCACCGAAAGGGTATCCATTCCCATGATTAGCAAACACTGAGGGCAAAGGCCAAGTGGGCTGTCGGCCAGAACGGCACCCTTGCAGTGTGAGCACTTGCGAGTTTCAGACATTCCAAATCTCCGTGATGCGTTTCCTACCCACTACCGACGGAAACGCGAGGAAAGGTTACAAGGATCGGCGAATTATTCCTGGAGTTCGCTCGTCGTAATTGACGTAAGTCGTTTCTCCACAACGGGAAATCTATCCGGCAAGAGATTTTAATAAATCTGTCAGTTCTTCTTCGACATCCGCCGGATCCGCGACTGTATGGCCCACTTCTTCACGCAAGAGCTCGCGATATCGCTTGCGAACTCGATGAGCTGCCACTTTGACCGCCCCTTCGCTCAGACCCAACGCTTCGCCAATTTCTCGATACGAACGCTGATCCGCCGCCGGAACGATTACCTGCTGCAACTGAGCGAACTCTTTGCCCTTATTCAATGCGGTGTATTCATCGTCCAAACGACGGACGACTCGTTCCAAAAGGTCGAGCGCCCAGCGACGTTGGAAGATCGCATCTGGTGTCAAATCAATGGCAGGTTCTCTGCCGTAACGGTCTTCCGCTCCGCCGAAGTCGATCGACGTGATCACTCGCCCGCCACCGCGCTTCAACGCGTTTTTCCGTTCTCGTTGACGAATGAGGAAGTTCTTCATCGCCACGAGCAGAAACGAACGAAACTTGCCTCGACCCGGCTCCACTCGACCCAAATCGTTGCGGCTAAGCAATTCCGCCAGAAACTCTTGCGTGTAGTCTTGAGCGTCGTGAGCACTATGTCCATCGCGCCGCAAAAATGCGTAAAGAGGATACCAATACGCTCTGCAAAGCACTTCCAACGCGCGCTTGTATTGTGGTGAGTTGGGCTTGCCAGCTGCGCAGACCATCGTCCAATGCGTTGTCGCAAAGTAGGATCGTTCGGCGGGTCGGCGGTCGGAATCTGTGGAGCCCATACCACAAGTTTAGGTCGACGGTTAGACGAACATTGACGAAAGCAAATCTTCGAATAATCTGAGTAGCTCTGCAGAACGGCGTAATCGGTTTAAAGGGCACAACAGGCGGAAAACTGCCCGAGATCAGTCATATTGATAAATCAGCAATTCAATGGAATCTGCGTCGCCGCTTGCCTTAGCGTCGAAAATGAGTGTTTATTAGCAGTTTCGCATTGGAATTTGTATAATAGAGCTAGGCAAGGTTTCTCGAAAATATAGATGGTATTGAGTCAGGGGTCTAACTCGTCGTGATTTTGGGCGTATCAGCGCGGCTTCTCTAGGTGCCCTCGCGTTTTCTGGTCAGCAAACTTTTGCCTCCGTAATTCCAGTGGTCGGAGACGGCAATTGGGTGTGGACGAAACCACCAGCGGAAACGGGTTTACTCGAGCCGCGAGATTTTGAGTTGTCGGTTGGCATCGAGTTGGTGGGCGAAGGAACGGCCTATCAATTGAAAGCGACGACCCCCGCGCCGGGGAAAATGCCAGAACAGAAGATCAACAAAGTCGATATCGAAACGGAAGGCTGCGAAGCCCAACTGCGTCAATTGAGCGAAGGGGCTGGTCAACTGATTCTCGCCGCTCCGCAAATCAACAAGGGTCAGCGGATATCCGCGACGGCGAAGTATCACTTGACGCTTTACAAACAGCATCAAGGATTTCAACGCGACCAGTTTCCGGTGGAGCAAGAATATCCGCTGACGTTTCGAAATACTTATCCAGGAAACGGCCCTGGAATGCGGGTGACCGATAAGTCGGTCGAAGAACTCGCCAAGAAAATTGGCAGTAGAATCAAACATCCGTGGGATCGTGCGAAGGCATTTCATCAATGGGTTTGGACAAACATTCGACCTCAGATTGGAAGCTACACCAGCGTCGTCGATGCCATCAAAAATCGCCTCGGAGATTGTGAAGAGTACGCTGCCGTGTTTGTCGCGCTTTGCCGTGCGACCAACATTCCCGCTCGACTCGTATGGGTTCCAAATCACAATTGGGCAGAGTTTTACTTGACGGATGTCGAGGGTCAAGGCCATTGGATTCCCGCTCATACTGCGGGCTACTCTTGGTTTGGCTGGACTGGCGCTCACGAGTTGGTAATCCAGAAAGGGGATAAGATTCGCATCCCCGAGCGGCACAAGACGGAGCGTCTGATTTCTGACTGGGAGCAACATCGCGGCGCGCGACCCAAAGTCAAATACACTGGCGAACTCAAGCCCGTGGCATCCGAAGGGAAAGATCCCGGTCCGGGCGGTCGCGTCAAAGACGAACGCGGCGCGTGGAATCTCGCGAAGAATCACAAGATGGACGACTACCTACGAGATGGTGGCAAAGTCGCTGGACGTTATCGAAAACGCTGAAGACGTCGACCGGCACAAGGTAGCTCGTAACCATTTCCCACATGTTTGAGTTGAGAACGAGAACGTGGCATGGTTACGCACATCTTTGGGGGCCGCACTCTTCTTTAAATCAACTCGCAACGCGAGTCACCCTCCCATTTTAGGGGAGGGTCGGAGTCTCAGCTCCGGGGAGGGTTTAGGAACTTCGCAAGACGAGGCCATGGCAAGACGACCCCTAGGTGTGCCCATTCTGGCGGACCGTTACCGTCAGCTTTGGCTGTCAAACTACTCATATCGTCAATATCGTTCCATCTGCAATCAATAGCGATGTGCCTAACAAATCATTTTTCCAAAGTCTTTTGCCCGTCGCGTCGTCATAGGCTTCGACCGTTCCCGAGCTGATATCCCAGTCCATTCGGCGACGATCATATCGCTTTACCGACCCCATCTTTTTCCCGTTCTTCCAGGTGGCGACGACAATAATTCCGTTGGCGGTTGCGATCACGCCAGGGATGTTGGCCGTCGGGAGTTCGCGGACGACGTCTCCTGTTCGGGTGTCCAAAACAAGCATTTTTCCATTTTCGCCAGCGAGGTAGAGATGTCGGCCAGCCGAGACCAACGGCGCCATGTTCTCAATGTAGAGACCGCCGTAGTAGGTATCGCCAATTCTCTTCCGCCATAGCAAACGACCATTGAAAGCGTCTCGACAGGTAAGGTATTGATCCGTCCCGTAGGTCGAAGTCCAACCTTGACCTAGGTTCTCGTAAACTGCCGTAGAGAACGTAAAACATCGTCCGTCGTCAACGACCATCGCACGGGTCGACGAGTAGCGGTTGGCGGCTCGCAGGAGATTGTCGAAATTCATCGGCAAGCCAGCGTTCCATTTGAAGCCTACGGGGAGATCGAAGACTTTATCCTTCGACGAGGGTATTCCGGCGGCATCGTAATATCGGTGAGTCCAGACATCCATCTTGTCGTGGGGAGGACGTTCTTCGTTCTTGACGATCTTGCCATCGCTGAAAATGACGATTCTTCCTTGTGGCACCACGCATCTGTATGCCTGTTCCATTTTGAATCCAGCGGCTTCAGCTTTGCGGGTGTCCATAATCACCATGATGTTTACTAAGTGATCACGATATGGCAATGTGGCGATCCCCAAGTGTTCGGCACTGACGTTCCCTTTGACTTCATGTCTTGCGATTGCTTCGTTGAACTTGGACAATTCTCCTTCGCTGCGGGCCATTGCATGTACCAGCCAGTCGCCATTTTCGCCCAATCTCGAGGCGACTTCGGGAGCCGCCGGATCGCCGCAACCGACTACAACGATCAATCCACTTTTGCGATCGACTGATTCTAAGATTTTTTCCGCCGGCGTTGCGGCAAGAAGTGATCCTGTTGCAAAGTGGCAAAGGCAGATCAACAGTCCAATAACAGTCCGAAAGTTTCTACCGAAAGAATGAGTCATTGCTCAACATCCTTATTGATGGTGATTGGCTTGAAGCTAACAGTGTTCACCATCAACGGATTGAAATCAAGCGGAAAACGGCGCGATATAATCGCAATGAATTCCATGCCCGTTCCACGCCCGAGTCGCCAATGTCTAAAGCCCAAAGGCTGTTCCTCTTTAGCGAAATCAGCTAGCTCTTGCGCTTCGCGCAAATTTGTACCTAAGCGGACTGTGGAGCTCTTACGCAAAAAGACTGGCCGTCGAAATGGACCTCCGTGCCAAAGAGCATCTCCGCAGCGTCGCGATCAATAACGATCGAATAGCCGCAGGATCGACCTAGCCATTCGCGATCGTCGACATAAGGGGCATCGAACTCAATTCGGCAAACCGTTCCCGCTTTTTCGGGAATTATTCTTACATACGATTGGGGGTCAAATCCTGCGTTCAGAATTCGATTCTCAATCTCTGTCGCAGCCGATTCACTCAACGTGACCACATTTTTAAGTGACGAGTCGGGATCAATATTACTATTTGAGACGTCGAGCAGAATACTTTGTGACAACTCACTTTGACAGCTAACGCAAACGACATACTCTCGAACGATTTCGTCCAAGCTACGAACTGGAAATAAGAAGAGGAAGGTGATCCTCTCGGCAACGTCGCGAAGGTGTTTGAAATCCGTTTGTTTTTCGCACTTTGGACAGAGAAAATCCCCCGTCCCCATTTCTTTCGTTGATTCGATTCGGCGAGTAAAGAATAACAAGGTTGTCCTCACAAGTTGATTTACGTTCCACCTTGGCATTTTTGTATTGTATCACTCTTGTATTGTGTCAAAAATTGATGATTTGCAATTCGCTCGCCTTGCCTCATACGGTTTCCTGTCGGTTGGTCAGTTTGCGATCCGAGGTCTGTATCTGCGATTTATTTTTGATACAATCGGCGCAACAATTTAGGGTAGATTTGAAAGGGCAAAAGAATGAAGCAATTCCCTGACTTTGGTGAATCCACGACGCCAGTTATCGACGCTGGCGCCAGCGACGAGCGTATGGTGTTTGCGAAACAACGTGGCGGGATGACGTCGGGATTGCGCATGGTCCGCAATGGTATGGTCGTTTATTGCGTCGGTCAAATGATTGGCTTGATGCCGTTGATAGCCGTGTTACAGGCTGATGTGGCGATGGGGCAAGGACTTGCGATGATCGTCTTGCTGGGGGCGGGGATTAGTGTTATCTCGGCGCTGTTAATCGGGGGCGGCTTGATGTGTTGTCTAAGCGCACCGAAAAAATCTCGCTGTCACAGCAGCATTGAAATATCGTTGACGTGTGGATTGCTCGCTACGTTCTTCCTCTTGGCGCCCTACGCTCTCGACCCAACCAATGATCGCTCAACGATCATTGGTTTCTTCCTCGTTGGCGGATTCACTGCCTTGCTATCGCAGTATCATCTGATTGCCGTAATTCAACGACTTGCGGTTTTCGCTACTGCTTATGACGCAATTCGAACGACCGACTCGTTGTTAAAAGCGTTTGTCGGATTGTTTATTCTGTTCTTTTTGGCGGCATGTAGTGCGGCAGTGTCGCCGATTTTTTCGTTGTTCGTTACGGCAGTCACGGCATTCATCACAGTGGTAATCATTGCGACCGGAGCCGTAGCGACGGGAACGTTGCTCAGCGAACTTCGTAAGAAGTCGAACGGATTCAAGGAAACGATTATCAAGTTGGATGGACAATAGTTTCGATCTAGCGATCAAAAAAGAACAACAATTGCTGGCCATTCAATGTGTCAGCAAGAGTTCATTACCCATTAAGTTGAAGAAGCGTTTGGAGTCAACAACCATTCGTTGAAGGTATCGGGGAAGCTACCGCATGCACAGGTATGAAGGTAATAGAATAGCAAATCGTGTTCGTGATCGAAGCCGTTTCGACGAGCGTAGACCGCGACATCTCCAGCAAACGGTGGGAAGTGCGACCAATCACCAAACATGCCCCAACGATTGTTAGACACAAAATTACAGATCAGGCTGCTATTCTCGTAAACGCGATTGCCTGCGCACAGTTCGATCATCTCAGCGCGATCGACATCGTAAGTACAGATCGGTATCTCAATTGGCCGCGGAAACGAATCGGCAAAAGTCGTCAGAAGTCGATCGTCGACCGAATCAAGGTTCAATGGGTTACCAATTTCTTTGCTGAACAGAACAGTAATCAGTCGGGTAATATAGGAAACCAGCAACTGGGCTCAACGCAATCCGATCCACCGAGGTAAATTCCAGCCAACAATTGGACCGAAAACGACGGCGCCAAGTGAAAGTATAAACGAGAGAGGTTGCGGGTGCGGTATCACTCCATTTTGAATGAAGTATGCGATCGTGGATCCGACAACGAGTCCCAACGCACTTCCTAACAGACTCTTGTCTAGCCAGAGAGATTTGCGAGGTTTGTCGGAGTTGTCGATCGTCGTGTCAATTTGAATGGCTGTACTTGGTCTCGCCGCTTTTTCATCGCTGTCGACGACCGCAGCGAAACGCCACATCCCAAAAGGATTTCGGCAGTCCTCGTCCTCGAAAGCAGTGGCGTCGTCGACGTGTTCGAGTCGAAATGACGTACCTGTTTCTTCGTTTGTGTAGACATCACCCGTCCTTAGATTCAGATTCCTAAACATCAGTTCGCCGAGAAATGCGCGAAAAAGACCGTTGATTGAATCCCATCTGGATGACGAGTTGGGGAATGCCTGCGCCGCCACCTCGTCGGTGATTACTGCACCTGGTTCGCTCAGCAAATGTGCGCCAAGAATGAAATTAGTTGGAGTTCGCCGCAGCGCTAGATGGACGAAGTTGCGAACGTTTGTCACCATCAATTGGATGTAGCCGTTAACGTGAGCCTCCTTATCTTCGGACGCAAAGTCGCGAGTGGCTTTCTCGAGATCTGCCATGGTTGATTTCCAGTCGGCGATCGGGTGAGAGATCGAACTGTTCACGGATCGAACACCGGCTGCCTCCAATTGAATGAGGCCGGAGGCGACTTGGTTCATCATCATCAACCAATGCAGAGTATCGTCAGCGACATATCGAGGTGTGGAGGCGTAAATGACATTCTTGTGCGACTTCAGAGCCTGCAACTCGTCGGGGGTAAAGTCGCCATCCGATCCACCGGACATCAGTTGAAAGTATTCGTCCTGATTTGGCAGTGCGGGACCAATTCGGTATTCAATTTCGGCGATATCAATTGCTTTCTCAACCTCTTTTGTACTCAGCCAATTTCCCGGCGCGCACAAGACGATTCGAGGTAGTTGATACATGCGATTGCCCATTCTGTTAATCGTTAAGTAGTCGAACGTGAGTCGACAACGCAAGAAGTCTACAAAGTACCGAGGGGGATTGGAACTACCACACGCGTAAGGACACCCGATTTAGCAATTGCTGGTCAAGTATTTTCTTATTCATTGATGACGCAGGTGCTGTTTGCCATATGGATTTTTCGTTCGGCTATTTTTGTTTATAGTCTTTTCCGTTGAGACTGCGGACGACAGAACGCATCCAAACATCGAGCTCTTTCTTCATCCGGTCGAGTTCATGGTTGAGTTTGGCATCATTGGAGAGATTGGTTGTTTCCATCGGATCATCCGCCAGGTTGTACAACTCGAATTTGGCACCGTTGATGCGATGCAGTTTCCACGGCCAGTCATTCCATGCGGCATGCCCCGTTGCGACATTTTCCGCGATCTGCGGGAATTCATCGACGTCCTTTTGCATTCGCGGCGGGTCGTGCGGCAAAGGTGCACTAGCATGTTGCTTTTCCATAATCGCTTTTTGGATCCGGTCGCTCCAGGTACTCTGTCCTCCTTGAAAACCGTGCCAGAACCCCATTGGCTTGCCGCGTTTCTCTGCCGTTCCCGCGATGATGGTGCTCGCATCAATTCCATCGAGTGGGTGTGGTGCGTCCAGTTTTACTCCCGCCATGGCCATCAGGGTCGGATACATATCAGTGGTTGAAACCGGCACCGAGGTTCGGCCCTTGAGCTTGCGAGCAGGCCATTCGATGATCGCCGGGACGCGGAGGCCGCCTTCGTAAATGCTGCCCTTCTTTTTCCGCCCACCGGAGGTCTGCTCGACGAGCCCGCCGTTATCACTGCAGTACCAGAGGATTGTATTGTCTGCAATTTCCATGCTGCTAAGCGCGCCGCGTAGTCGCCCCAGCTGCTGGTCGAGGAGCGTGATCTCGCGGTAGTAGCCAGCGTGTTTCTTGCCACTGTAAAGACCGGGTCCAGCCGGGACTTCCTTGTGCGGGTCGTGAGGAGACGGGAACCAGACAACCATGAACAGCGGGCTGGTACCATCTTTGTGTTTCTTCAGGAATGCGAGCGCGTCGTCCATCAGGATCACGGAGCCTTTGCCTTGCCGATGTTCGATCTTCCCGTTGCGGCTCAAGTAGGGGTCGTTGTCAAAGAAGTTGAGGCCAACGGACCACTCATCGAATCCCATGCCGGTGGGATTGCAGGGCGAATCAGGTTGTCCCGAACCCAAGTGTACTTTGCCAAAAATCCCGGTGACGTATCCGGCCGCTTTGAGCGTTTCGCCGATCGTCTGCTCGTGCGGACGCATGTAGCGCCCGTGGTTGGTAACCTTTGTTCGTATTGGGCTGCGCCCCGTCATCACGCTGGCGCGAGTCGGCGAACATACCGGAGCCCCGGCATAGAACCGATCAAACACGAAACCGTTCTTTGCCATGGCATCAAGCGCTGGCGTCTGCACAAACGGATGACCATTGTAACCGACGTCTCCCCAGCCCTGGTCGTCGGCCATCACAAGAATGATATTGGGCTTACCAGAGTCCTGCGGGTTTGCCGCAAACGATGCTCCAGTAGCGAGCAGGAACCATGTTGCACCGATTGCCGCTAAAAAGTCTCGTCGATTCATGATGCTTTAATCCCGTTGATGATATTGATGCCTTGGTCGCGCTGGAGCGCGCAATCTCCGGCATTTCACTGACCAATGATTATAAACTCCTGGTGGTGGTGTCTTCCAGTTCGTCGACCAGTTTGTTTTTCTCTAGCTGGGCGAGCACTTACCACCGAAAGCGATCACTACGTGCGGAACTATTTTCCCGATCGGCATATCACCTCGCTCTGTTGTGGTACGCCTAGCTGGTATAAAATATCCGAGTAGACGTGCCCATTCGCCTAAATAAGGTCACCAACCACAAAGCGGCAGACGCGATTTTCTTCATGGGAGGAAGATCTTTGGGGTAGACCAGCGGTCATTTTAATTTTCAGACACAACGAAAAGGTTAGCATCTGAGCCGTGTTGCTCTATCGCAATAATTATGAAACACATTATCACGCATCCAGGCAGTTCCCACAAAGATGACTTTCTTGCCTGCAGCCTTATCATTGCTGAAAATGTCGTGGCCATCCAACGCCGCGAACCAACGGACGAAGAAATTGCCGATCCCGAAGTCTGTGTGATCGATGTGGGTGATCATCACGATGCGGAAAATCTGAATTTCGATCATCACCAGTTTCCCAAGGATCATCCGCCCACTTGCGCGCTCTCTTTGGTGCTCAAACATCTGGGGATTTATGAAGACGCGTTGAAGTTCTGTCCTTGGCTCGAAACGGCCGAGTGGCTGGATGCACGAGGCGTACGTCAAACGGCCAAGTGGCTGAACGTTGATCCGTTTGTGGTTAATCAACTCAGCTCGCCCATCGACTTTT
>Ga0115002_10009691_pt1 | contig 10461 bp, 9 predicted proteins | sample ArcticOcean_MG_C_8_FD_89576 | JGI IMG/M metagenome (GOLD analysis project Ga0115002, IMG submission 89576) | Marine microbial communities from western Arctic Ocean - ArcticOcean_MG_CB11_86 | ecosystem: Environmental > Aquatic > Marine > Oceanic | place: Arctic Ocean: Canada Basin | collected... | reverse complement strand
CGTCACAACAATTTTCCCGCCCATACCGAATCTTTCGCGAAACCCACCAAACTGCCGGGTGATAAAACAGCAATGTCTCAACGATATTCTGGAGCAAATTTACCAAGTAATCGTGCCGACTAATATGAGCTAGTTCGTGCGCGAGAAGAGCCTCGAGCTGCTGGACCGTCAGGCCATTGACGGCCGATAACGGTAGCAATATCAACGGCCGTAAATAGCCAATCACTGCAGGAACTTCCACCAGTTTTGACTGGACGATTTCCACCGAACGAGTTAAACCTAAACTGTCTGCAGTTTGCCGAAGTAGTTCGAGTGTCTCTTTCGATACCGCAGAAATGCCAACGTTCCGTAGGCGGCGAACAAAGTACCAACTGATCAATGGCCGAGTCGACGCGAACACCACACCGACGCCCCAGAGCACAACAATCGTCGTTAACCAAGGCTCAACGATCGTTCTCAACACCGATAGAAAACCGAGTGGAGGCGACGCCGCTTCGCTACTCGAAACCTCTGTCGCAGCAACTTTCTGTGGCGGTAACGCAATACTTGGTCCCGCCGAAGGGACTTCGCCCGCATCGCTCGACAACGTTCCATGTATATCAGAAGACGCGCGGGCAGTATGTTCCGCGACGTCTCGATTGGAGTCGATCTCGATACCGTTAAAAGTGATTGTCGTGGTCGCCACCATCAACAGCAACGTCAGGCAACTCACCACATAACGAGACGAGGAAGACTGCCGCGACATCAGCTTTAAGAACAACCACAGCACAATCGCCAGAAATGCGAATTGCCAAAGACTATGCAATAATGTCCAACCCAAACGACCGATCGAAGGTTGCTCCAATATGCGAGCTACTGCATTGTCAAACGAGATTCCAATGTTCAATGAGTTCATGGTCACTCTCCCTTCATATCGTCGAGAATGCGTCGAATCGCTTCAATGTCTTCCGCAGATGCCTTCTGTGAAGAAAGAGCGTGCAGAACCAAACTCTGAGCGGATCCGTCGTAGACCTTTTTAATCAGGTCGTTCAGCATCCGCGTTTGAGCCTTCTCTTGCGTCAGGCCAGCGCGATAGATATGTGGGGAGACGGACTCGTCGCGCTTTACCAGACCCTTGTCGCGCATGATCGCCAACATCTTTACGGTGGTGGAGTAATTCGTTCCTTTTTCCTGTTCGAGATACCGATGTATCTCACGCACGGGCGAAGGCCCTTGCGTCCACAGGATACGAAGAATCTGCAGTTCGACTTCCGTCGGCTGAGTAGAACTAGGACGAGCCATCGTCGCCTCCCACACATATCAGACCAAGTGATTTAATGACCAAGTAGCGAATTCGTTCGCTAGGTCAAGCCGGTTCTTGGAAAACGGGGGAAAACGAAGGGAAAGAGGAGGAAACCGAAGAAAGAAAAGGGAACCGCGAATCGACGCTGATATTCGCTAATGGACGAGAAAAACCAGAGTTTGGTGGACGGTAGAGTTGGAAGCCCGCTGAAAACCGAATCGAAGAAAGGAAGAAAAGGATTAGGGTTTGGTGGACTGTAGAGTTGGAAGTCCGCTGAAACCGAAGGATGTTTGTCTCGAGTCACAATCGAAGTAGTTGTTCAGGGAGACGGTGTTAGGCGTTTGGCTCTCCTGAATTCTCTTCTTTCATTTTTTCCATTAGCGAATATCAGCGTTTCTTCGCGGCTCCCTTTTTCTTTTTTTGGAGCTTTGGTTTCTTATCTTTTTTCTTGCCGCGGTGTTGCCGTTCGTTGGCTTTGAGTTCGGTGCCGACGCCTTCGTCTCCTTGGCTGGTCATCCAGGAATCGAGTTGTTTGCGGAGTTTGGCGATTTCGTTTTTGTATTTGGGGTCGCTGGCGAGGTTGTTCATTTCGAGTGGATCGGCGACGACGTCGTAGAACTCGACCGCGGGTCGAACTTGGTAGGCGTTGACCAGTTGTTTTTGTTCTGGCGTTTTCGCTGCGGCCAGCATGGACTGAAAGATTGGCGATTTGGTGCAGGCGTTGGTGAATTTTTCTTTGTGGTTCAAGTTGAGAACAAGTTTGTGGTTTCTGGATCGAATGGAGCGGATGGGGTAGCTGTCGTTTCCGTTGATAATTCCCCGAGTGGTCATGATCCCGTAGACGAATTGCTTGTGCTCTTTGGCTTGGCCGGTCAGTACGGGCACAAAGCTTTTTCCATCGACTTGCGAATCAATTTTTCCACCTGCCGCGGCGACGAAAGTTGGCGTCACATCGGTGTATTCCACCATCGCGTCCGTCTCGCTGCCGGGTTTAACTTTCCCTGGCCAGCGAACGATCATCGCCGATTGCAGTCCGTTGTCGTAGCAAGTCCACTTGGCGAACGGGAAACCACTTCCTTGTTCGGAGACAACGATAACCATCGTGTTGTCGTCGACTTTGTGCTTCTTGAGCAGATCGAGGATCTGTCCGACTTGGCCATCGAAGTAGGTGATTTCGGCGAGGTAATTACTGAAGTTTTCGCGAACTACGGGCGTGTCCACGAAGTAGGGCGGCAGTTTGACTTTCGACGGAGGGTAGCGGGAGGCATCCCCTTTGTTCCACGGCGAGTGCGGTTCGTTGGAGCATGCGAACAGGCAGAAAGGAGAATCGTTTTCGACACTGTCTGACATGAGAGTGTCGATGACTTTCATGTCTGGATTGTTGGCACCACTGTATTCGAAGGGCAACACATTTTTTGGCCCAATGTGTTTCTTGCCAGAAAGAGCAACGCGATAACCGAGCGGTTTGAGGTATTGCACGATGCTCTTTACATCGTCTTTTGCAAACGTGTGATTTGGGTACGCTCCACTTTTGACAGGATATTGCCCAGTGTAAATGTTATGTCGAGTGGGCGAGCACATCGGAGCTGCCTGGAAGCAATGGGTGAACCGCATTCCTTCGGTTGCCAGATTATCGATATTGGGCGTGTGTGCCTGGCCACCGTAACAACCGATATCGCGGAAAGTGCAGTCGTCGGCAATGATGAATACGAGGTTGGGTTTATCGGCGGCAAATATTCGCGAATTCGGGCACGTGAGAATTGCACTGAAGGCAGTCACCGCGAGAAACGCTGCTCGAATTGCCGAGCTAACTGATTGAGTCGTATTCATGTTCGCTTCCAAATATCACGGAGACATTTTTAGGTTTTAGTCGGGCATGCTGTTTTCGGTATCGAAATCGTTCGCAAACAATTCGATTAGGTAACTTCGATGACAGCTTTGATCACGCCGGATTCTGGTTTGGTAAACGTCTCGAATTCAGCAATGACATCATCGAATGAAGTGCGGTGAGTGATCCAAGGATTGGTATCGATTGTGCCGTTTTCGATCAGGTTAATGATTCGAGTGAAATCGGCAGGCAAAGCATTTCGCGAACCTTTGATACTCATCTCTCGACGATGCAAGTCGGGATGTTTGAACGATACGGCTTCGGTGGTGATTCCTACGAACACAAGCGAGCCAGTATGAGCAACGTAATTCAACGCGTTGGACATCGCGTGGTTGTTGCCGGTGGCGTCGGTGACGACTTCATACATGTCGCCGTCCGTGAACTCTTGCATCTGCGCGAGTTCGCTGCCGTCTCCCTTAAATACGATGGTATGGTCGACGCCATAAGTCGCTTTGCAGAACTCCAATCGCGACTCGACCATGTCCATCACGGTGATCTTCGCACCGGTCAGACGAGTGAATTCGAGCGTGGCGAGCCCAATTGGTCCAGCGCCGATGATTAATACGTGAGCATCTTGTTGCGGATTGGCTCGATCGCAAGCGTGGCAGCCAATTCCAAGCGTTTCGACGAGGGCCAGCTGTTCGAAGGAGAGCTTGTCGGAGGAATGCAGTTTGTCGGCGCGAATCAGAAATCGCTCGCACAAACCACCGTCGATCATGACACCGATAACATTGAGTGTTGAACAGCAGTTGCTATTGCCTTTACGACAGGCATAACACTCGCCGCAGTTCATGTACGGCTCGACACTGCACTGGTCGCCGACGTGAACGTTGGAGACCCCGTCGCCGACTTCCAGTACTTCAACTCCAAGCTCGTGCCCAGGAATTCTCGGATACTTGAAAAAGGGCATTTTGCCCAAGTAGCCGCTGTAGTCCGTTCCGCAAATGCCCATTCGGTGAGTTCTAACGAGCGCCTGACCGGGTCCAGGCTTCCCTGGATCATCGATGTCTACATGAACAAAATTCTTAGGCTCTTCCAGTCGAATGGCTTTCATCGGTATCCCTCTTCTCTTTTTAAGATATATCAAACCGACTAGTTTACCATTTTCAAGCAGGAAGCTGAACCCGCGGTAATGTGAAAGGGAACCGTGGATAGGAAGAAAAGGGAACCGCGAATGAACGCTGATATCCGCTAATGGCAGAAATCTAGGAAAGAAAGAGGGATATCGAAATGGATAGGGATTTTGGAAGGTAAGGGATAGGGACTTAGGGTTTGGTGGATTGTAGAGATGGAAGTCCGCTGCAAGGAAAGCTGCTTTGTCGCAAGCCGCGATGGAAGTGGTTCTTCAAGGAGATGCTATTAGGCCGTTTGGCTCTCCTGAACTTTCTTCTTTCATTTTTTCCATTAGCGGATATCAGCGTTTATTCGCGGTTCCTTTTTTTGTTTTTTCTTCAGCCGAGTAATGCTAAAAGTCTAGGGACGAAGACGATGCAGGCGACAACCACGCTTGTGATCGCTGCGACGAATACTGCGGCGGCTGCCGTATCTTTCGCTAGTTTGATGGCGGGATCGTTTTCGGTTGTGATTCGATCGGCCAGACGTTCGACTGCAGTGTTGACGCATTCCAGTGCAATGACGCTACCGATGCAGAGCGCGATCGCGATCCATTCTCCGCTGGTTATTTTGAAGTACCAACCGGCGATGATGACCCCGACTGCAGCGATCAAGTGGACTCGCATGTTTTGTTCACACGCGATTGTGTGGATCAATCCACGCGTGCCGTGTCCAAAGCTGCGGAGGAATTTCAATAGGTCCATCGATGATTTGCCAATTGGATTAACGAGTCGGTTTTGTTGGCGGAGCCGTTTCGAGATCGAGAGTGGAAACCGTCTCACTGTAAACTTGTTTCCCCGTGTATCCATCGTACCATGTGACATTCACGTGTGGATGGGGATAGGGAATGAATTGGTAGCCAGGGCCCTCGCCGTCGGGACGGGGAGTCGAAAAAATATTGTTGACTCGGACGACTGCGAAAAACGTGCGATGCAATCGCGAGTAATGAACGTTGTTGGGGCCACTGCCGACCCACTTGATTTTGGCCCAACGCCCTTCCGCGTTATACCAACCAGTGTAGGGCATGTTACCGAGTGTCCCGATCGGATGACCGTTGGAGCTGAATGGCGAAACCATGAATTCCCAAATGTTGTCGGTGATTTGAGCTGAGACGGATGCGTGTACGTCGCCCGTAAAGAACATCACTGGCTTGTCGATCTTGTCGAGTTCCTTCAGGATCAACTCGCGTTCGTGAACAAACCCTGGAAAACCATCGCCCTTCGATCGATCACCCGCTTCGCGGCGTACGTGAAAGGCGCTGTGGGGCACCACGATTCCGACGCTGGAAACGATGAAGAACAAATCGGCGTTCGATTTCTTGATGCCCTCCACGAGCCAATTGCGCTGGGTAGCTCCGAGCAAGAATGTTTTGGGATCGTGCAGGTCCTTCACATTGAACGCCGAACGCTCGCCGCGAGTGTCGACTACAAAGATATGGCAGTTTCCAATTTGATAGTCGTAGTAGTGATGTGTGCCGATCGAATAGTCGATAGTTTCTGCTTGGACGAAACTAGGCGTAACTTGGATTCTGTTTTTGTCGACGACTTTTAGCAGCCCATAAGTGCCAGCGTTATCGCTTGTGGCGCCCGCATCCGTTTTGCGATTTTGTTTGCCGATCAAGATGGTGCTGACCTTTTTAGGGTCGAGCGACGAGAAGTCGGCAGCGGGATCGAAAATGATATTCGAGTTTGGTTCTACGGCCGCGGAACCGAATTGAAGTGCGGCTCGGTGTTGCGAGTCGGGGTTCGCCCAGCCGGCGTATTGCTGCCAAACTCTTAACTGCGTGTCGCGGTTGATGTGTCGCGACTTCTTGCGTTTGTAGCCAACTTGGCCGGCGCCAAACAGATTGTCGTGCACTTCGTGGTCGTCGTACATTAGCAGCCAAGGCGTATGCCGCATCACCCGATTCATCCCAACGGATCGATTCATGTACAACTTGTAGTTCCCGCGGATTCCTTCTTCCGTGCCGTCGCGATTTTCTTCGTAGGTGTAGTCGCCGTCCATGACGTGAAACATCGTTTCGTCGCGAAACTTGTCGTGCAGCGTGGTCCAAGCCGGAGGGTCCGTGTATTGCCCGCCGCTGCGTTTGGGATCTTGGGAAGCACCCACGCAGACTGAAAAAGATAAGTTGAAAAGGCCTCGCGGATTGTTGACCGGATCGCGGTTTGTCGATTCGTCGGGAAGAGTCCGGAAGCTGGGCCATGGATCTGTATGGACGACACGGATATCCGCCAGTTTGCCGTCGATTTCGATGCCGTAATAGTATCGCGTGTAAGACTTCAGTTTTTCGAGGTCAACAGTACCTGTGTTATCTTGTGCGGCGAAGGTCTGACCTGCGGCCGAAGGACTTGAGTTCGAGAGGGGAAGATTTGTCGAATATCGTACGATGAATTTCCTCGCCTCTTCCGTACGAATCCACACGCGGACTGAGTTTGCAGACGGCCGGCCTAGAATGGGCCCCTGTTGCAGTCCCGCGCTAAAGTAGGGCGTGACCTGCTCCGCAACCGGATTCGGCCAAGCCGGTATTTGCCCGTTCGCAGATGATAGCCCAAGTAAGATAATTGAGCTGGCAAGGATCCGCAGAGACATCAATCGACTCCTGCTTGAATGTTTGTTCACGGCGATATTTCATTGCTGGATTAGTTTTCGAGTCAGTTGAACGAATTCGCCAATTGTACCATTTTTGAAATCGGGGAATATTCCAGCCACTTCTCTCGAATCTCTACCCGTGCCCAGATTACCACCTGTTAGCCGTCCGGAGTTTCCATGCTACCTCGATTTTTGTTGGTGTTCACGACTATTCTTTTAGCTGTTAGCTCGAACGAGTTGCCAGCCGACTCCGCCAAAACCCTTCCGCCCGATCTCGTCGTTCGGATCGTCCTGGAGAAGGATTCTTTAAGAGTGGGCGAGCCGCTCGTTGGCAAGATTGTCTTTACCAATAATTCGCCCATTGAAATGAAACTGTTTTATCCCGGTTTCAAGAACAAGAACTCGATCTCGAGTTTTGGCGCCAGAGTCGAAGGAGTTCTTCCCAATGGTAAGCCAAGGATCGTTTGCCAGACGCTAACCGACGAAGCAGAAACTAAGTGCGAAGTGGCAGAAGTAAAGCTTGGACCTGCGATCGGTGCCAAACTCGACACTGGGGCATTGCTCGAGTATTTGGAGATACTGGAGCTTGACGACGAGATGGTAGCGATAAAAGAGATTCCGGCGGGCAAGGAGGTGTCGTTTGATTTTCGGTATGACGATTGCCGTGAGGCGATCCCCAACTATATCGAAGTAGACAAAAACGGACGAACAATAAACGACGATGAAGAAGCCGCTCCAATTGTGTTCGGTGGGACTTACGAACTTCGATTTCAGTACCAGGCGAAATCAGAGTCGAACGCAAAAAACTGGTCGGGTAAAATCTCCGCGTTGCCAGCAAGGTTTGAAGTGCTACCTGCCAAATAAAAGGAGCACGGGCTTTCAGCCCGTGCTCCGCCCGATTCAAGCATAGACGTCTTCGCGCCACCGAGGCTGATTACGGGCTGAAAGCCCGTGCTCCCGCCCGATTCATATTGCACAAACAGATCAGTGCTCGTGCCCGTGCCCATGATGGTTGTGATAATGCTCCAACAGTGCATCACCAAAGTCATTGTCGAAATCGCGATAAACGCAATGCACGTGATTGGCATCATCTTGAGTGCAGTCGTATTCGATCAGGAACGTTGGTCCTTGAATCATGTAATGGTGTGGTTCGCCCGGTTTTAGTCCACCGGCCCAGATGAAGTGGATTCTCTTGATGCCCGCTTTTTCGATACGTGCCAAATCTTGGTCTGCCAAATCCTTGCGGATGCGATTGATGTGTTCGCGGATGAGCATCATTAAGATTTCGCGTTGAGGGTCCGTCATTTCGGCTGCGGGCAGGCCGCGAGGAGTTCCTCGATCTATTTTCCTTTGGTTTCCAGTTAGCAACCCGCCAACGGTCTCCTCGAAAACTGGCACTTCGCCGTACCCGATCTTGCGTTGTTCTGGAGTGAGAGAACTGGCCAAGCCGCGACCGAGTTGCGTTTCCAGTTTGAGAACTTCAAGGCCTTTCCGTGGCCCGTCTGCAACCACTGCTGGGATAGCGCCAAAGAACGACGGCGTTACTGAAATGTAGCGGCCCTTTACAATTGTTACGTTCAGTGAAAGATGGAATCCCTCGACGCGATAACTCCAAGTGCCTTTGGGAGTTGGAACGCCGAAAATGGTGAAGTAGTACTGATCCGAATCGCGGAACTTATTCGGGTTCTCGTCCGCTTCACGCAGCAGATCTCCGAGGCTCATGATGGTCAGAGCCTTTTGGTTTCCAGAATGGCTGAGTGCCGAGCTCATTAGCGAATAGGCTAGTTGCCGTTGTCCCGCGGTGAGCTCTTTCAGTGAAACGCCGCGACGTGGGATCGGAAAGAAGTGAAAGTTGCCTCGTTCGGCGTCTTTGAAGTGTAGTTGAACGTTGAGCCATTTCGCTTTGCGATCGGTGTCGATTCCATTGAGGAATCGTTTTGCACATTCGACCATCTCGCTTGCAATCTTGGGTGAATCAATCGAATGCGGTGGCGCTTTGATTGGATCGTGAGCCATTGCGAACGTCGATGTGGTAATCGAGAAGGCGATAATGACGAATGTGTTCAGGTTGCTTTTCATGATGTAGTCTCGCGCTTCGCTGTCGAACTCAATATCTTGTATCTCGCTAGATCCTACCGTTCGCAATTTTATCGCTCGTTAAAGAAGATCGTTAGATTCTTCGTCTGCCGAGCGGCGGCAACGATGTCGATTTTTCCATCGCCATTTAGGTCGGCGACTTTGATGTCTTCGACGGCTACTTTGGCGGCGGATATCTGTTCTTGGTGCCAATTCTTTCCGTCTTTATCGAGTGGTGTGAACAGTTTAATACCGGGGACACCTGGATCGTTCATGGCTCGCCAACCGACGACAATTTGGTCGGAACCCACGCCGTGGTAATCGGCACATGCAACAGCGTGGCCGTCTTTGAGTGCTTCGTCCAACACCTTTACCATTTTCCAGGGGTCGCCTCTCTTATTAGGCTCCACGTACACGGCACTCGTTTGGCCGTGTTTAGGTTCCACTGTCGCGATGAAGCGTTTTCCGTTGGGCAACTTTCCATCGCGGACTTCACCTGCAAATCGATCGGTCAGCTGCGTTGCAATCCACTTGCCGTCTTGTAGGTCGAAATGCCAAACGCCTTCTTTGCCGGCAATGATCATTTCTTCTTCTGCATCGTCGTCCCAGTTGACGGGATGGAAGTTGTGCGAAAGGTGAATGAAGTCACAAACGACATCGTAGGTCCACTTGTCGTTCGGATTGGTTGGCATGTTGTAAGCGAGTACGCGGAGTCCATTGCCTTCGCCATCGCGACTGCCGCGACCTCGCAGAGGTTTGACGACGAGTTGGTACTTGTTGTTGGGACCCTTCAACCAATGCATGCGATGAGTGCTCGGCTCGTTGTGCAGTTTCACGGGCGTCCACAACTGCGTGCGATCTTTAGGGGGAATCAGATAGAAGACGGCGCCATCCTTTACGGACTCGCGGTAGTTCCATTGTCCACCAACCGCGATTTCACATTTGCCGTCGCCGTTGATGTCTCGAGCGGTAATACAAACGTTGTCTCGTTCAGTGAGGTTTTTGGCGATAATATGTTTCGTCCACTTCGGTGCCTCATACCATTGGAATGTATTCTTGTCGGCTAAGACGATGTCCGTTTTGCCATCGCCGTTGACATCTGTCAGCTGCAGGCCATAGCCAATTTCGATTTTGTCAATCTCAACGGCGCGCCATTTCGTTTCGGGAATGCCTTCGGCGGAAACCGCGGTGACGAAGCTAATAAACAAAACGTAGGCAAGCGAAGTTTTCCACATAAGATTCTCTCCAGCGTTGTTCGCACAACTGGCATGTTAGTTAGACAGGTGCAAACAAGAGTTGTGATTGTGGTGTTGAAAGCGTTGTTAATCGTGTCGTTACGATGTACATCAACGAACCAATTCGGACTCGCTAGTATCGCCTAAATCTAGTGCGATTGAAAGTATTTGCGTTATGCGGCAAACGGAGGCACAAAGCGTGTCGTAATCGTCACCTATGGCCTCGTCGCGTCGCCCCCAGTGACTCAAACTCTCCCGACGATCAGCCAAGTCTAGGG
>Ga0115002_10009689_pt1 | contig 10461 bp, 13 predicted proteins | sample ArcticOcean_MG_C_8_FD_89576 | JGI IMG/M metagenome (GOLD analysis project Ga0115002, IMG submission 89576) | Marine microbial communities from western Arctic Ocean - ArcticOcean_MG_CB11_86 | ecosystem: Environmental > Aquatic > Marine > Oceanic | place: Arctic Ocean: Canada Basin | collected... | reverse complement strand
GAGAAGGGTGTGACGCGGGTGGTCTTCGATCGCAATGGATTCCTCTATCACGGGCGCGTGAAGGCAGTGGCCGACGCGGCGCGCGAAGCAGGTCTGGAGTTTTAGCGTGGCACTGATGAATCGCGATCGCGAAAAAATCGACGCGACACAGCTGGACATCAAGGACACGGTGGTGTCGATTAACCGCGTGACCAAGGTGGTCAAGGGCGGTAAGAACATGAGTTTTAGCGCCCTCGTGGTCGTTGGCGACGGTCTGGGCGTCGTGGGTTTCGGCGTTGGCAAGGCCAAGGAAGTGCCGTCGGCCATTAAGAAGGGTATAGAGGCGGCCAAGAGAAATCTGATCCAGGTGCCGTTCAGTGGCACGACGATTCCGCATCAGGTCATCGGACGATTTGGGGCAGGAAGCGTGCTGTTGAAGCCGGCCCCGGAAGGCACTGGTCTCATCGCCGGAGGCGCCGTACGGGCGGTTGTGGAGGCGGCGGGTATTCAGAATCTCATGACGAAGTCGCTCGGATCGGCGAATCCGCACAATGTCGTGCGCGCCACATTCTCTGGATTGATGGATCTGAAGGATCCTGCCCAGGTGGCGCGATTCCGCGGCAAGGAAGAATCCGATCTGGTCGGGGCGTAGTCGGGGCATCACATGGCGAAGAAATCTGGACAGCGGGCGGAGTTGAAGCGGCTGAAGATTACGCTAGTTCGTAGTCCTATCGGTTTCAACCAGACACAGGGCAAGACGGTAGAGGGGATGGGCCTCCGCCGAATCCGCCACACCGTGGAACTGCTGGATACGCCCGAGACACGTGGCATGCTGCTGAAGGTGCGCCACCTCGTCACGGTGACGGAACTCGGTTAGCGATTTGCGATGCCTGATGAGCGGCTTGTGACCTCACGGCATAAGTTCGTTGTTAGGGGTGAGGAAGAAGATGGACCTCAGTAATCTGAAGCCGGCTGATCGATCGAAGTTTTCGAAGAAACGCATCGGTCGCGGGCAAGGGTCTGGCACTGGCACGCAGGCGGGACGTGGCCACAAGGGCGCACAGTCCCGGTCAGGCTGGAAGTTCAAGCGAGGCTTTGAGGGTGGCCAGATGCCGTTGCACCGGCGGATCCCGAAGCGAGGCTTTCATAATCCGTTTCGTATCGAGTACGCCGTCGTCAACCTCGACACGCTGGGTGATCGGTTCGAGGCGGGTGCCGTCGTCACACCAGAACTGCTCCGTGAGCGAGGCGTCGTTCGCACGAGCCGGCAGCCGGTGAAGGTACTGGGACGCGGCGACATTGCAAAGAACCTGACTGTGAGGGCGCACAAGTTTAGTGGCAAAGCTGCTGAGAAGATCGCCGCGGCCGGTGGGGCTACCGAGGTATTGCCCTAAGCCGATTCGAAGGGCTGGCTGAGATTATCAACGATGGATAACGCGCTCAAGAACCTATTCGCCGTCGCCGACCTGCGCAACCGTGTGCTCTTCACACTGGCGCTTCTCGGTGTGTACCGCGTGGGAAGCCACATCCCGACCCCTGGAGTCAATACCGAGGCGCTCGCCATTCTGGCTGAGCAAACTCGGAACACGATGTTCGGTCTCTATGACATGTTCTCCGGTGGGAACCTGTCGCAGGTCACGATTTTCGCGCTCGGTGTCATGCCGTACATCAGCGCGTCGATCATTCTTCAGCTACTGACGGTTGTGTGGCCGACCCTTGAGCGCATCTCAAAGGAAGGTGAGCTGGGGCGACGAAAAATCACCCAGTACACGCGGTACCTGACGTTGGCGCTGGCCTTCGTGCAATCACTCGGCATCGCGTTCTTTCTCGAGCGCCAGACCCAGATTGCCGGCGGACTTCCACTCGTGTACGTCACGGGTTGGGGCTTCCGGTTTATGTGCGTGCTCACGCTCACGACAGGCACGATGTTCATCATGTGGCTGGGCGAACAGATCACCGAGCGCGGTGTCGGGAACGGCATGTCGCTGCTCATCTTCGCCGGTATTGTCGTCGGACTGCCGTCGGCGGTATTGACCACCTTTGACCAGATGCGCACGGGACAGATCAGCCTGCTGCGCATCGTGTTCCTGGTCGTGATGATGGTGGTGGTCATCGGAGCCATTATTTTTGTCGAGCGCGGCCACCGACGTATTACGGTGCAATACGCGAAGCGGGTGGTTGGGCGTCGCCAGTACGGTGGCTCGAGTACGCACATTCCACTCAAGGTCAATACCGGTGGCGTCATACCGGTGATCTTCGCGTCGTCCATTCTGGCGTTCCCGGCGACCATCGCCACGATGTTCGAGAGTGGCTCGTGGGGGCGCGCAGTCTCGGATCAGCTCGCGTACGGCATGCCGCTCTACAACCTGATGTACATCGGCGGCATCATCTTTTTTTGCTATTTCTATACGGCCATTATTTTCAACCCGGACGACGTCGCTGAGAACATGCGGAAGTACGGCGGCTTTGTTCCTGGCATCCGACCGGGCAAGCGTACGGCTGAGTACATCGATACGATTCTCGCTCGCCTCACGCTCGTTGGTGCTCTCTATCTGTCGGCCGTGGCAATCCTCCCTGAGTTTCTGCTGACTGGTTTCAGAGTCGCGCCGATTCCGTTCATCGGGGAGCAGCTCGACGCGCTGTTGCCGCTCTGGGTGACGCAAGGTGTGGGGATCACGTTCTTCTTTGGTGGCACGTCGCTGCTGATCGTGGTCGGCGTGGCGATGGACACTGTGAATCAGGTTGAGTCGCAGCTCATCATGCGCCACTACGATGGCTTCATGAAGAAGACTCGGATTCGCGGTCGTCGAGGGTAGCCTGGCATGGCACTGAATGTGGTCATGTTGGGAGCAGCAGGTCGATGATCGTGTGCCGGTCGAAGGCAGAAGTTCAAAAGCTTCGACAGGTCAACCAGCTTGTTGGCAGGATTCTCAACGAGCTTCGGCAGATGGTCGTGCCTGGCGTGACGACTGAAGAGATCGATGCGTCCGCCGAAGCGCTGGTGCGTGAGGCTGGTGCCGAGCCCGCGTTCAAGGGATATCACGGGTTTCCGGCGACCGTGTGCTCTTCAGTGAACGAGCAGATCGTTCATGGAATTCCATCGGCGCGCCGGTTGGTCGAGGGCGACGTGCTCTCGCTCGATATGGGTGCGAAGTTAGACGGCTTCTATGGAGACTCTGCCGTGACGGTGCCGGTGGGGGGCGTGTCGGCGGATGCGGCACGGCTACTGCGGGTTACGGAGACCGCGCTGTTTCACGGAATCGAGGCCGTGAAGCCGGGAGCTCGAGTCTCGGACATTGGTGCGGCGGTTCAAGCGCATGTCGAAGAGCACGGATTTTCTGTGGTCCGCGAGTTCGTCGGTCACGGCATCGGGAGCTCGTTGCACGAGGAGCCGCAGATCGCAAATTACGGTCCAGCTAATCGGGGACCGCGTTTGGCCGAGGGCATGGCCATGGCGATCGAGCCGATGGTGAACGCTGGGGCCGCGGCGGTGAAGGTGTTGAGCGACGGTTGGACAGCAGTGACCCGCGATGGTTCGCTGTCCGCGCACTTCGAGCACACGGTCGTGGTGGCCGACGGTGGATACGAGATATTGACGCTGCTGGACGCGGACGCAGCGCGAACGCGGGAGTTGCGGGCGGTAAGCGGCTAGTGATGCGTGGTGCAGGTTGTGCTGTTAGCGATGAAGAGCCGCCGTGGATGAATCGTCACTCACCGGTCACCAGTCGCGCGCACAAGAGGGGGCTGTGGTAGCGCAGTTGCCGAGCGGTTTGTATCGCGTGGGTGTTGACGGCGGTGGGCAGATTACAGCGCATGTCGGTGGCGGTCTTGAGAAACATTTTGTGCGACTTTTGGTTGGTAACCGGGTCGTAGTGGAGCTGACGTCGCGGGATCTGACGCGCGGCAGGATCATCAGGAAGGCGTAGGTCATGAAGGTCAGAGCGTCAGTGAAACGCATGTGCGTCAAGTGCAAGGTTGTCCGGCGCGAAGGGGTCGTTCGGATTATCTGCACGAACCCCAAGCACAAGCAGAGGCAGGGATAAGCGATGGCACGAATAGCAGGTGTCGACCTTCCGCGCACGAAGCGGGTTGAGGTGGGCCTCACATACATTTACGGCATTGGCCGGAAGCGATCCAGCGACGTCCTTGGCGCGGCAGGGGTGAGTCCAGATATTCGGGTGAAGGATTTGTCGGAAGACGATGTTCGTAAGATCAGCCGTGTCCTGGAGGAGGCGGGCGGCATCGAGGGAGATCTCCGAAAGGAGATCTCGATGAACATCAAGAGATTAATGGAGATCGGCTCCTATCGTGGCCTGCGCCATCGCCGGAATCTGCCGGTTCACGGCCAACGCACCAAGACCAACGCGCGCACCCGAAAAGGGCCGCGCAGAGGCGCGGTTGCCAAGAAGAAAACGGTGTAATGTATGGCCAAAACTGACACGGCTTCGGCCGGCGGAAAAAAGGGCGCTGCGGGCAAGAAGGCGCCGAAGAAGGCGTTCAAGAAGCGTGGTGAGAAGCGCGTGGTCCATCACGGGTACGTGCACATCAGCGCCTCGTTCAATAACACGCACATCACGATTACCGATACCGAAGGCAACGTGATTGCGTGGTCAAGCGCGGGCGGCATCGGCTTCAAGGGCTCGCGCAAGGGGACGCCGTTTGCGGCAACTCAGGCTGCCATTAACGCCGGTAATGCAGCCAAGACCTACGGTTTGCGGTCGGTAGAGGTGCGGGTCAAGGGGCCGGGGTCGGGGCGCGAGTCCGCGATTCGAGCCCTACAGACGGCCGGCATCGACGTAAAGTCAATTCGCGATGTCACGCCGATTCCCCACAATGGTTGCCGTCCCACCAAGCGTCGTCGCGTCTAGGAGAGGATAGAAGGAATGGCTCGATACATCGGACCTGTCTGCCGGCTGTGCCGTCGCGAGGGGATGAAGTTGTTCCTCAAGGGGGAGCGCTGCTACACCGAGAGGTGTGCCATCGAAAAGCGCAACTTCCCGCCGGGACAGCACGGAAAATCACGTCGGCCAAAGATGGCAGGCTACGGGATCCAGCTGCGAGAGAAGCAGAAGGTGAAGCGCATCTACGGCGTTCTCGAAGACCAGTTCCGTCGTTATTTCGGCCAGGCCGAGCGCACCCGGGGCATCACGGGTGAGACGCTTCTCCAGTTGCTTGAGCGCCGGCTTGATAACGTGACGTACCGCCTGGGCTTTGCGACATCGCGGCCACAGGCGCGGCAGCTCGTGCGACACGGGCACTTCACGGTCAACGGTCGCAAGGTAGATATTCCGTCGTTTTCGGTGAAGCCTGGCGATGTCGTGGCGATTCGGCAGAGCAGCCGGGAGACCGCGTCGGTGCTTCACGCGCTCGAGGAAGTCAAGGGCCGCGGTGTTCCAGGCTGGCTGGAGTTCGATGCCGAGGGGTTGTCCGGAAAGATCGGATCGATTCCGACCAGAGAGCAGATCAACCTGCCGGTGCAGGAGCAGCTCATCGTCGAGCTCTATTCGAAGTAGACGTAGTTGTCTGGCGGCGTCGCCTTCGCGGCGCCCGTCAAACCAGCGCAGCCCGGGCGTGTCGAACGGCCCGGCATCGTTCCCGTCAGCCCGCAGCTTTTCGGACCTGCAGCGGGAGGTTGGCGGATATGACTTGCAGGTCTGGAGGCCGGAGCTGCCGGCCCGTTAGCGAAAGGTACACGCAATGCTCTGGAAGGGTTTTCAACGTCCGAAGCGGCTCGAATTCGAGCGCAATACGCTTACTGATCGGTTCGGGCGGTTCTCTGCCCAACCCTTCGAACGGGGCTTCGGCACCACGATCGGGAATGCGCTTCGACGAGCCTTGCTCTCGTCGATCGAAGGGGCGGCAATTACGGCGGTCAAGATCGACGGAGTGCTCCATGAGTTCTCGCCGATTCCCGGCGTAGTTGAGGATGCCACCGATATCATTTTGAACCTCAAGCAGATCCCGCTCAAGCTACACGTCGAGCACACCAAGACGCTGTACCTGCGCGTTGACAAGCCCGGCATTGTCAGGGCGAAGGACATTGAGGGCGATGCGGATGTGGAGATCCTGGAGCCGGAAGCGCACATCGCCACAGTGTCAGTGGGTGGAAAGCTTCACATGGAGCTGCGCCTGAAACGCGGTCGGGGCTACGTGTCGGCGGACAAGAATTTTGACGAGGACCTGGGTATCGGTTGGGTGCCCGTGGACTCGGTACATTCGCCTGTCAAGAAGGTGAACTACCTTGTTGAGGCCGCGAGGCTCGGCCAGAAAACTGACTACGACAAGCTGACGCTCGACGTGTGGACCAATGGATCGGTCACGGCACAGGACTCGGTGTCGCTTGCGGCGAAGCTGATTCGCGACCACTTGAACATTTTTATCAATCTCGAGGAGGTCGTCGATCCGGCTCAGGACGCTCCCGCCGATCAGGCTCACGCCGCTACGGCGAACGACAACCTCGACAAGAGCGTTGAAGAGCTTGAGCTGTCGGTACGGTCGTATAACTGTCTGAAGAACGCGAATATCAGTACGATCAGAGAGCTGGTTCAGAAGACGGAGGCGGAGATGCTTCGGACCAAGAACTTCGGCCGGAAGTCGCTGAATGAGATCAGGGAGATCCTGCAGACCATGGGGCTCGGCCTCGGGATGCGGCTCGACAAGTCGGTGCAGGAAGCACTGGCGCACGACGAATAGTGGCGGTGCAGCTCAGTCTCTAGCTCTTTGGTGCCTGGTGCCGGTCTCGTGCCTGCTCCCACGGCCCGAGCGTAGAGACACCAGCGACACCAGAGACGAGAGACGAAGATCGCAGACGACATAGAGCCCACAATGAGACACAACGTTGCACATCGGAAACTCGGGCGCGTCACGGAACATCGCCTGGCGTTGCTCCGCAATCAAGCCACCGCCCTGTTACGACACGAGCGGATCGAGACGACGATCACGAAGGCGAAGGAACTGCGGCCCTTCGTCGAGCGTTTGATTACCGTCGCCGTTCGGGGCGTGGCGGCCGGCGAGGCTGGTGGCAAGACGCTGCATGCGCGAAGGATGGTACTGGCCGACCTGCAAGACAGAGATGTGGTCGGCAAGCTGTTTGAGACCATCGCTCCTCGATTCGCCGATCGCCCTGGCGGTTATACTCGGATTCTTCGCGTGGGTTTCCGCCGCGGCGACGCTGCGGAAGTCGCCCAGATAGAGCTCGTGGGCAGCGAGTACGATCCGAGTACGGCAGAGGCGAAAACGGGCGACAAAGAAGATGCGAAGCCGAAAACTGGCGTCGCTGACCGACTGAAGGCGACCGCGCGGCGGCTGCGAGGGTCCAAGGGAGACAAGGCCACGTCCAAGGCGCAGGCCAAGGGTCAGACAAGCGGCGCCGCTCGCAAGTCCACTACGCCACGCAAGGTCGGCGGGTCGTAGTCTCGGAGACCCGAGTGTCACGAGTTGCGGTGACGGGTCACTCCACCGCAGAGTAGGGCGAGCCTCGGGGCTGGCCTTTTCTCTGTACGCCACAGCGCTTCCTCATTACCTGCCACCTGGAGCGTTTATCTCCCCAAAGACCGTACTTCGTGACCCGGCGGCCTCGTGTCCACGCACGGCGTTTGACGCGCCAATTGTTTTGGCCTGCTGCGCGTGGGGAACTTCTTCGTAGTGCGAGTACTCCATGTGATAGGAGCCGCGGCCCCCAGTGGCAGAGGTCAAGTGTTGTTCGTAGGTCAGTATCTCCGCCATCGGCACTTGCGCGCGGATGATGGTTGTCGTGTCCCGTACGTCCATGCCGGCGATGCGGCCGCGCCGACTGTTGAGGTCCCCCATCAGATCGCCGGCGAAGTCGCTTGGCGCGTACACCTCCACGTGCATGACCGGCTCGAGGATTGTGGGCCGGGCGCGCGTCATGGCGTCCTTGAACGCCAGCGAGCCGGCCATCTTGAAGGACAGTTCGTTGGAGTCAACCGGGTGGAACGATCCATCGACGACGGTCGCCTTGAAGTCCACCATCGGATAGCCCGCCAGGAACCCACGCATACGGGCATCCTGAATGCCTTTTTCGACAGCTGGCACGTGCTGTCTCGGAATGGCCCCCCAAAAAATTTGTTCTCGAAGATGAAGCCGACGCCACGAGGTAGGGGCTCGACGCGAATCTTGCAGTCGCCGAATTGGCCGTGGCCTCCCGTCTGCTTCTTGTGCCGGCCATGGGCCTCGGTTTCTGTCGAGATAGTCTCTCGGTAGCGAATACGCGGTGGTTTCAGGTCCACCTCGACGCCAAAGCGCCGCCTCAGCTGAGCGACCGTCACCTCGATATGCAGCTGACCCTGGCCGGCGAGCAACTGCTCGTGGGTCTGTGGATCGCGCGTGAAGCCGATGCTGGGATCTTCTTCGAGGAGGCGATGCATGGAAGTGTCAATCTTGTCCTCGTCGCCGCGGGTCTTCGGCTCGATGGCATAGGCGAGGACCGGCTCGGGAAACGTCATTCCGTCGAACGAGACGACGGTCGTCTTGTCGGCCAGTACATCGCCGGTGTGTGTATCCTTCAGTTTGGCGACCGCGCCGAGATCCCCTGCTTTCAGCTCGGGGACGTGGATCTGGGTCTTGCCCTGTAGCACGAGCAAGTGGCCAAGCCGCTCGGATGCGTCACGCGTGAGATTGTGTACGGCAGTATCCGACGTCATCGTGCCAGCAACGGTACGCAGCATCGTGATGCGGCCGGCAAAGGGATCGGCGATTGTCTTCCAGACGAGCGCGATGGGCGGCGCATCATCGGATGCCTTGACGGCCGTGGCTGTGCCGTCCTTAGACACCGCAGGGAAGTCGCGCTCCCCTGGTGAAGGCACATAGCGCCCGATGGCGTTGAGCAAGGGCTGAATGCCGAAGACCTGCAATCCCGAGGAGCAGACCAACGGATACAGACGGCCCGCGACGGTACCGGCTCGCGGGCCCGTTTCGAGCTGCTGTTGCGTCAACGTCCCCTCGGAAAAATAGATTTCCATCAGGCGGTCATCCCCTTCGGCGACCATCTCGATCAACCGCTCCCGTGCCTCGGCTGCCTGTTCGACCAGCGACGCTGGCACCTCCGTGTCAGTCACCGTTCCGCTACCGTCAGTCGCAAACGTAAGCGCCCTCATGCCGACGAGGTCGACGACCCCGGTCCCATTCGTCTCCTCACCGATGGGAATCTGGATCGGCACGATCTCTCTGGCACAGTGACGTCGTAGCGACTCGAGGGTTCGCGCTGTGATTGCGCGGTCACGTCCGAGGCCGCTCACGATGACGATGCGGGGGAGTTGGAGGGCGGCGGCCTCGGACCAGAGTTTCTCGGTCTGGACCTCAACACCCGCGACGGCATCCACGACAACTAGCGCACACTCGACCACACGTAGCGCAGATCGTGCGTCGCTCAGGAAGTTGGCCACGCCAGGCGTGTCGATAATGTTGATTTTGGTCCCCTGCCACTCAGCGTGGGCCAGACTGGCCGCGAGGGTGTGTTTCCGTGCGATGGCCTCGTCGTCGAAATCCGCGACCGTGGAGCCATCGTCGACACGGCCGAGTCGACTGACCGCGCCAGCCGCGAACAGCATGGCGGATGCAAGCTGGGTCTTGCCGGATCCACTGTGACCGACCAGGGCCACGTTGCGGATGTGTGCGGCGTCATACACCTTCATGGACAGAATTCCTGACCGGAACACCACCGGGTCGTTCGAGCGGCCTTGAACGCGTCCGCGGATCATAAGGGCGGCGTGAGGCATGTGCAACCAGCGCTTGGCGTGCGGCGGAGGTCCGACGAGATCTCACATTGCTACGAAAACGTACGAGAAATGGCCGTTTAGGCCATATATGTCGATCCACGAGGGAGGGGCTGCGTCGCGGCTGCAACGGCGGGATTCCCGTTGTATTTTTCGTTGGTAACGTCAGGATCGCGCCTGAACTATAGTGACATATATGTGTCGTTTTGGTTATGATTCAACAATATTGTCTATTCATTTATCGTGCCTGCAGAGATCAGAATGGCATGTTTTCACTGTAAAAGTGGCCTGTTGTGTGGCTTGAGAGCATGTGTCCCGGATGGCGTCCATCTTGCTAAGTGGTAGATGACGGCAAAACGCGACGGCTGGCGAGCGCCGTCACGTGCGGACGGGGACGGTATCGCGGCAGCATCCAGGGGTGCTGCCGCCAATGAGTGGAGGGACTAGATGGTTACGATTGCTGCGGCCCAGAACCTACGGGTAGGTGATATTTGGCGTCCTGGTCTTCTGCGCGGCGTGGCAGTTGCGGTGCTATTCGTTCTTGTTGGCCTGCCAGCGGGGGTCGCTGCGCAGGATCAGGCAGCACCGGAGACTACGTCGGAGGATGGTGACAACCCCTGGGATGACGTCACGTACGGAGGTTGGATCCAGGCGGGTGCTCACTCGTACAACACCGGCATGTTCAACAACAAGGACGACAGTGTGAGCCTGCATCAGGGCTGGCTGTTCATCGACAAGGAGGCTAGCG
>Ga0115002_10009682_pt1 | contig 10467 bp, 7 predicted proteins | sample ArcticOcean_MG_C_8_FD_89576 | JGI IMG/M metagenome (GOLD analysis project Ga0115002, IMG submission 89576) | Marine microbial communities from western Arctic Ocean - ArcticOcean_MG_CB11_86 | ecosystem: Environmental > Aquatic > Marine > Oceanic | place: Arctic Ocean: Canada Basin | collected... | reverse complement strand
CCGGGCGTTTACACAAATTCGTCCCGCCCCCCATCATCGAGCCGTTGCTGGAAAAATGTCGCGGTGAGTCGTAGGTTTTGTCGAAAAACGCCACCAAAGTCGGAATCATAACCCGACGCGTAAGCGAGGGACGCAGGACAAGCGAGCCGACTCCCTGCGTCCCTCTCTTACGCATTGGGTTAACTTGAGTTCTCCGATAAAGCCTAACCAGCAACGTTTGGCAAACGGTTGCTTGCGACGTTCCCCGCGAATCGCTCTACTGGCCGAAGTCGTGCTGCTTCGCAGGACGGCTTCAACGTCTACTCTTTCAAATGACGGAGAACATACGATGGTCATGACGGCATCCACCATGCTTCCGTTGGGAACCAAAGCTCCCGAATTCTCGCTGCCGAATGTCGATGGCAACACCGTTTCGCTTTCAGACTTCGCCGGCGGCAAAGGGTTGCTCGTTGTCTTCATGTGCAACCACTGCCCGTTCGTGATTCATCTGCGCGATGCGTTGGCGGCCTTCGGCGCAGAGTATCAAGGTAAAGGGTTGGGCATGGTTGGCATCAGTTCCAACGATGTCGCCACGCACCCCGATGACAGCCCGGAGAAGATGATCGACGAAGCGAAGTCCGCAGGGTACACCTTCCCCTATCTGTATGACGAATCGCAGTCTGTGGCAAAGGATTACCGCGCCGCTTGCACGCCCGACTTCTTCTTGTTCGACGGCAACTGCGAACTCGTTTATCGCGGCCAGTTCGACGACAGCCGGCCCGGAAACGACAAACCGGTCACCGGAGCCGATCTGCGAGCCGCATGCGATGCCGTTCTGGCCGACCAAGACGTCCCGGTTGACCAAACACCCAGCATCGGCTGCAACATCAAATGGGCCGACGCCCCCGAATACTTCACCGGTGAGTCAGCCGAGTAACTTCAAATCTGTCACACATCGTCGAAGTCTACACCAACAAGGGATTCCCCATGCACGCCAAGATCTCTCTCGGACTGTTAGCCCTCGTTTTCAGTTTTTCAACTGTCGCCCAAGCCGAGCAGAAGCCCGCGCCCGGCAAGCAGGTCGAACAGCAATTCGTCGACTCGAAAGACAAGTCACTCAAGATCGGCTACCTGCTGTTCTTGCCGAAAGAGGTCTCTCAGCAGAAAGGGAAGCGACCGTTGATTCTCTTTTTGCACGGCTCGGGCGAACGAGGCAACGATAACTTGCCGTTGGTCGCAGTGCATGGTCCTCCGATGATTGCAAAAAAGAACGCCGACTTCCCATTCGTCGTGGTCTCGCCTCAATGCCCGAGCGAACAACGGTGGGACAGCAAGGTCTTGCTCGCGTTGCTTGACGACGTGATCGCCAGTCATGACGTCGATCCGCAGCGCATCTACCTCACCGGCTTGAGCATGGGCGGATACGGTTCGTGGATGCTCGCCGCGGCGGCTCCGAATCGATTTGCAGCCATCGTGCCAATTTGCGGCGGCGGTAATCCGGAAGATGCCGGCAAACTCAAATCGTTACCGATCTGGGTGTTTCACGGTGCCAAAGACTCCGCCGTCTCGCTGAAAAAGTCCGAGGAGATGGTGGCCGCGCTGAAGAAAGTTGGCAGCGACGTGAAGTTCACCGTCTACCCCAACGCGGGCCACAACTCATGGACGGCCACCTACGACAATCCCAAACTCTACGAATGGCTGCTCAAGCAGAAGACGGCTTCAAAATCGAAAGAATAGTTGCCGCTCTCGCTCCCTATATCAATCCATCTTATTGACCCCGAGGATCTACTCGTGTCGAAAACCACCCTGCCCTGCCTGTTGCTGTCGTTCGCGTTTTGCCTGTCGGCAAGTGTCACCCAAGCCGAGAACTGGCCCGGCTGGCGCGGGCCGCGGGGTGATGGCACCAGCTTGGAAAAGCAAATCCCCGTGCAATGGGATGGTACGACGGGGAAGAACATCGCCTGGAAAGTGGTGATCCCCGGTAAAGGGCATGCTTCGCCGATCATCTGGAACGATCGTGTGTTCGTCGCCACCTGTTTGAAGAACGCGCAGCAGCGAACGCTGATTTGCCTCGATGCGCGCAGCGGCAAGACGTTATGGCAGAAGACTGTCATCAAGTCGAAACTCGAAACGAAGCACTCGCTCAACAGCTTCGCGTCGAGCACGCCGGCAACCGACGGCGAAACCGTCGTCGTCAGCTTCCTGGAAGTGGATGGCCGCACGGTTCCCGCACCCAATGTCGGGACACCGAGACCGATCACGCCAGGCCGAATGGTCGTTGCCGCGTACGATTTCGACGGCAAGCAGAAATGGCTCGTCAAGCCGGGCGACTTCATCAGTGCCCACGGGTATTGCAGTAGTCCAGTGATTCATGACGACTTGGTCATCGTGAATGGAGATCATGACGGTGTGTCCTACGTCGTCGCGCTCGACAAGAAAACCGGCAAGACGGTCTGGAAGACGCCCCGCATCCATAAAACGCGCAGCTACGTCACTCCGTTGATTCGCAAGATCGCCGGTCGTACGCAGATGGTCATCTCGGGGAGCAAGCGGATTGTCAGCCTCGATCCCAAAACCGGCAAACAGCATTGGGTGATTGAAGGCCCCACCGAACAGTTCGTCGCCTCGATGGTCTACGACGGCAGCAAGTTCTACATGGCGGCCGGGTATCCCACGTACCACGTGATGGCCATTCGCCCCGACGGCAACGGGGACGTGACCAAATCGCACATTGCCTGGCATGCGAAGAACGCGAAATGTTATGTGCCTTCGCCCGTCGTTGTCGGCAACTATCTGTTCGTGGCCGATGATCGCGGAACAGCCAACTGCTTCGACACGGCCACCGGCGAACGACTTTGGCAAGATCGTATGGGACGCCACTTCAGCGGCTCACTGGTCACTGCCGGCGGACTGGCTTACTTCCCCGCCGACGACGGCATCACCAAAGTCGTGCGGCCCGGCAAGACGCTCGACGTCGTCCATGAAAACCCATTGGGCGAATTCAGCTACACGTCACCAGCAATTTCCGGCGGGCGATTGTATCTACGCGGCGAAAAGCATCTGTTCTGCATCGGCAAACCGGCCGAGTGAATTTCGGCGAGTCGTCACGCAACACCTGCACCGGAGACGAACGACTTGGTGTTAGCCAACCTGTCACCTCAGGGTTACAAAGAACTGGTCCGCGTCCATGTCCTCGCCCCCACCAACACAACATCCGGCCGCAACGTCGTCTGGAGCCACCCCGCCTTTGCAGAACGCAGATTCTCGCGGAGACAATACAGGCCTTCATCTGCGACCATCCGCGCACGAAGTCCGCGTGCTGATAAGCCCGCGGGCGATTCCGTCAGTCGCTACGCCTGACCGAGGAGTTCGAGCAGACGGTTGTCGGACGGGTACGGGTGGCCCACGTGTTGGCGGAAGCCTTCGCCGTAGGGCACACCGATTTCCTTGCCGCGCGACGCGCACCAACGTTCGACGGTTTCCAGGTAGTCGTCCATTCCATGTTGTTTGAGTAACCAGGCGCGTTGGCTTTCGTGACAGGCGAAGGCTTGCTGCTTCAAATCGAAGGTGGCTGTCACGTCGACGATAAAATCGGCCGGCAGTGAGACGCCGAATAGGTCGTGGGCTTCGACGGCGTCGACGTAATACAAATGCGGAATCGACGCGATCGGTGGAGCCGGGTTGGCCGCGCCCGTGTCGTAGTTCCGAGCCGGTGCGCCGAAACAGGCATCGCGAACCAAGCGGCTCGTCAGTTCGTGATCGCTCATGTAATCAACCGGTGGCGCGGTGAGCACGATGTCGGGGCGGGTCTGTCGGATCGCCTCGGTCACACGTCGACGGCTTTCGTTATCGACGACGATCGAAAGATCGCGAAATTCAAGGCAGCGGTACTCGGCATCAAGCAGATCGGCTGCGTGACGGGCCTCTTCGCGACGGACGGCCGCGATCTCTTCGGGGCCGAGTTCGTCGCTTCCACAGTCTCCCGGCGTCATCGTTACGATCGTTACGGAACACCCGATTTTCCGCAACAGGGCCAGTGTTCCGGCACACTGGAACTCGATATCGTCAGGATGTGCATGAATCGCAAGGATTCGCGGCAGGTTAGTCGGTTGAACCATTGAAATCTCGTCCGTGGATGGCTCTGATAGATACAGAGAATGTGGGCCGCCAAATATGGCCCCCTCGCGGCGAGCCTGCGCGGAAGGCGAAATCGGTGCGAAACGCACCGGGAAATGGTCCAACAGTAGCGGACCACATTATACGAACCGAATGAGACTTATGGCCACCAAGACAATCAAACCCATGCATACCCCCCCGGCAGGAGTGCGCGTTCCTCATACAAAGATTCCGACCCGATCGTTCGAGATCGCCAAGGAAGTTGATCACTACGTGGCCTCGATGGTGGCCGACCTGATCCGCGAGAAGAATGCGGCCGGTCAGCCCGCAGTGCTTGGCCTGCCGACGGGGTCCACGCCGATCGGCGTGTATCGCGAGCTGATTCGCATGCACAAGGACGAGAATTTAGATTTTTCAAACGTCATCACGTTCAACCTGGACGAGTACTGGCCGATCGAACCGAATTCGATCCACAGCTACCACCGTTTCATGCGAGAAACGTTCTTCGATCACGTCAACATCCCGGAAGACAACATCCACATTCCGCAGGGCAACATCGCTCGCGAAGACGTCGAGGCGTTCTGCGACGAGTACGAGCAGGACGTTGAGAAGGTCGGCGGGATCGATTTGCAACTTCTGGGAATCGGCCGCAGTGGACACATCGGGTTCAACGAACCGGGCAGTTCTCGCAATAGCCTCACTCGGCTCGTCACACTCGACCCGGTCACGCGAATGGACGCCGCGGGCGATTTCTTTGGTGAAGAAAACGTGCCCCTGCAAGCCATCACGATGGGCGTGGGGACAATTCTCTCGGCAAAGAAAATTATCACGATCGCCTTGGGCGAACATAAGGCACCTGTCGTCCGTCGCGCGATCGAAGGACAAGTCACCGAAGATGTCACTGCCAGTTTCCTGCAGACCAATCGTGCGGCGATGTTTTGCATCGACGAAGCGGCTGCCGGCGAATTGACCGCCGTGAAAACTCCCTGGCTGGCAGGTCCGGTCGATTGGACCGCCGCCCTTGCGAAACGGGCGGTCATTTGGCTGTCGCGGAAAGTCGAGAAGCCACTGTTGAAGCTCGAAGCCCGCGACTTCATGGACCATCACCTTCACGACCTGATTCGCAGCCCCAGTTCGCCCGACGCCGTGCGGCAGCGGATGTTCCAAGACATGCTTTCGGGCATCTGCACGCACCCCGGCGGATACGAGCGGCAGAGGATCATCGTTTTCAGCCCGCACCCCGACGACGACGTCATTTCGATGGGTGGCACACTCATCACGTTGGCCGAACAAGGCCACGATGTTTACATCGCCTACATGACCAGCGGCAACGTCGCTGTGTTCGACCACGACGCGTTACGACATGTCGAATACGTTCACGAATCGCAACTGACATTCGATTTGGAGACCGAAAAAAGCGCCCGCTGGTACGAGAGTATTTGTCACGATATCGCGACGAAGAAACCGGGCGACCCAGACAGCGATCAAGTTCTCGACGTCAAAGCCTTGATCCGTAAGACCGAAGCGACCGCAGGAGCTGAAGTCGCCGGTGTGCCCTCCGAGAAACTGCGGTTCCTCGACATGCCGTTCTATCGTACCGGTGAGGCCACCAAACGGCCCATCGAAGATGAAGACGTACAAATCATCGCCGACTTGCTGCGGGAGTTGAATCCCGGGCAGATTTACGTGGCGGGCGATTTGTCGGATCCGCATGGCACACACCGCATGTGCGCACGAGCGGTTGTCCGTGCTCTCGATGCCGTGCAACCTGCAGAAATCTCGCCTGAAGTCTGGCTTTACCGAGGGGCGTGGCAAGAATACGAGCCGCATGAAATCGAGCGTGCCGTACCGCTCAGTCCCGAAACCGTCACGCTGAAAAAACTCGCAATTTTCAAGCACGAATCGCAGAAGGACCGGGCACTCTACCCCGGACGCGATACCCGCGAATTCTGGGTCCGGGCCGAACAGCGCACGAAGAACACGGCCCGCGTCTACGACGAACTCGGCCTCCCCGAGTACTTCGCATTGGAAGGCTTCGTCCGTTTCTCCGGGCAGCTTTAAGCGGAAGGCGAGCGGCCTGCGTAAGCTGGCTGTTTCTAGCGTTCATCCTGATGCTTACGCATCCGGCTCGCCTACCAGCCTGTTGAAAAACTCATTCTGGCGACAAGCAGCGAAGCGGTCAGCTTTCAGCAGTCAGCTACGACAAGGTGGGGAACCCCTGTTTTTTAGCTGAAAGCTGACCGCTCAAGGGATCAAAACACATTCCGGCAACGAGTTTTTGAAATTAGACCCCGAAGCAGTTTTTCAACAGGCTCGCCTACGCCCGATAGGCTCATCCCGTCCTCGGCTTCCCCTGATTTGAGTTTTTCCATAGGATTCGCGCAGTTCCACTGCGCGGACGATGCGAAAATGGACTTCGCTCTTCGTTCTTTCGAGACTGTCGGTTTCGCTCTTCAAGGAAGAAGACACCATGCCTCCCACGATTCTCTCGAAGCAATTCGCCGCGTTTCTCCTCGGCTCACTCGTGTTCCTGACCGGCTGCGGCGGCAGTGAGTCCAGCGATGTTGACGACAGGGCATCGATCGAGAATGCACCGAAAAACAAGCTGCCAACGACGTCGATCGACGGAGCCGGGAACTCAAGTCAGCAGAAACCTCCCGGCCCCGAGAAGGGGACGCCCGAGTGGCTGATCTTGCAGATCAAGAAAGTTCGCCTGCAACCGTTCCCCAAAACGAACAACGTCGGTGAGTTGGCTAAAGTACAGCGAAAGCGAAATGCCCACACCATTGAATTGGCGACCCAGGCCATTGCCGCAACTCACGACAAGCCGGCTCACCAAGAATTGTTCGATGAGGCCGTACATCACCTCGTTGAGGCCCGTGTGCAACTGGCCCTGCAAGGGGACACGGAAGCACGCAACTCGCTGTACGACGATGCGGAAGCACTTTACAAACGAAACCCGAAGTCTCGAGCCGCCTCGGAAGCGGCATTTGCTCTCACGCGATTCATTCATGCTTCCGCCCGACGCTACGCCCGACAGGATCCCGCCTGGCTCGACGAATTCTCGAAGCAGGCCCGCATCTACGCGACCAACTTCCCCAACGACACAGAGCGTGCGGCGAACCTGCTCTCCTCGGCCGCAAAAACATGCGAACTGCACCGCCAACCGACCGGTGCCCTGACGTGCTACACCATGTTGGTCGAGAAGTTCCCCAAAACCAAAGAGGCCGAAGAAGCCCAAGCTGTCTTGCGACGCTTGCTGTTGAAGGGAAAGACTCTTCAGCTCGCCGGCCCCACGCTCGACGGCGGTTTTGTCCGCATCGACGACCTCCGAGGCAAGCTCGTGTTGATCGTGTTCTGGTCGGCCGGTGTGAAGCGATTCAATGACGACCTCCCTGAATTGATCGCCGTGACGACCCGCCACGAGAAAGCGGGACTGACGGTCATCGGTATTAACCTCGACGAAGAAGAGCCAACACTGGATGCGTTCCTCGAACGCACCGAATTAACATGGACGCAGATTTTCCACCCCGAATCCAAAAAGCGAGGGTGGGCCTCAGACATCGTCCGCTATTACGGCGTTCGCCAACTTCCCACGTATTGGCTTGTCGATCGCCAAGGGACCGTCGTCGAAACAGACATCGACGTGAAGCAGCTGGACCGCATCATTCAGCCTTACCTCGCGAAAAATAGCCCGAAGTCACCAAAGCGGCCGACCTCGAAAACGTCCAGCCCTTGAAATTCAGCAGCAATATGATGCCTATTGTTTCAGTGGCACCGAATCCGACAGCGGATTCGGTGTTTTTTTATAAATTTGACAAATTGACACGAATACGAAACTTGCCTTATACACGGCCGTCTATTAGTGTGACCATTGATTGAATGAGGTACACCACTTCAACTTGGCATAAGTGGTCAAGTTCATGTAATTTAGTGTGTAAATTGCGGTCATGAACACTATGTACGACACAGATTGCTCTAATCCGTATATCAATAGTTTCATGTAGACAGACGAGATAAACGATGGCGCAGGCACCGTCGTCACTTTTTGTTGTTTTGAGAAGGAAAGACACCAGCGATGGCTCAACAGGCAAAGCCAACACTGACGGCCCGGCAGCGAGAGATTTTTGAATTCCTCAAGGACAAAATTATCAACCGGGGCTACGGCCCAACGGTACGTGAGATCGGTGCTGAATTCGGCATTCGCTCTCCCAATGGTGTGATGTGTCACTTGAAGGCATTGGAAAAGAAGGGGTTAATCATTCGTGAATCGCACATGTCGCGTGCGATTCAGTTGACCGACAAGCCAACACACAAGACGAATCTCCCTCTTGCTGGCCAAATCGCTGCCGGCAGTCCGGTCCTCGCGGTCTCGCAGAACGAACGGGTCGACTTCGGTGCGTTGTTTGATTCAGACGACCACTTCTGTCTGAAAGTCAAAGGCGACTCGATGATCGAAGACCATATTGCCGAGGGCGATTACGTCGTTGTTCGCAAACAAGAGACTTGCCGCAACGGAGAAATTGCCGTTGTCCTGGTCGACAACGACGACGCCACGCTCAAACGGTTCTACCGCGAACGTGATCGTATCCGCCTCGAACCGGCCAACTCGAAAATGAAGCCAATCTACGCGAAGAATGTCAGCGTGCTCGGCATCGTTGTCGGCGTGATTCGCAAGTACTAACCAAGGCACTGCGTGTCACACCGCGTATCACACGGCCTCGATTGAATCACACACTCCGGTCCTGGCAAACCAGCAGCCACGGACCGGGGTCGTGTCGGCCTGGTCTCATTCCGGTAGGCGGCAATAACGATTGCCCGGCGGTTATCCGGCCATTCGCTGAATGCGGTACTGGTTCAGCTTATTGTATAGCGTCTTCAACGCGATACCGAGATCCGCAGCCGTTCGGGGCTTGTCGCCCTCGTGCCGGTCGAGTGTTTGCAGAATCACCTGCATCTCGATCTCACGAAGCGTCATCGAATTCGGTAGGGCCGCCAGAGAGAACCCACCGGCTTGCCGTTGGCGATCACGGGTGACTGTCACTGGTAAATCGTCGCGAGTAATCGTTTGATCCGCGCAGAGAATCACCGCATGCTCTAATGCGTTGGCCAGCTCGCGAATGTTTCCCGGCCAGTCGTAAGCAATCAGCGCTTCCAGCGCTTCCGGTGTCAGCATGCCCGTCGGCATCTCGGGGCGTTTCAGGCAACGCGCAACCAAGCAGCGAGCCAATTCCGGGATGTCTTGTTTGCGCTCGCGAAGCGAAGCCAAATGGATTTCAAACGTGTTCACGCGGTAGTACAAATCTTCGCGAAAGCCCCCTTCGGCAACCATGTCTTGTAGGTCGCGGTTGGTTGCACAAACAACGCGAACATCCACATGAAACGGTTCGCTCTCGCCAAGCCGTCGCACTTCGCCCGACTCCAGAAAACGAAGCAGCTTCACCTGCATCGCCTTGTCGAGTTCACCAAGTTCATCGAGAAACAGCGTTCCGCCGTCTGCAACTTCGATCAACCCTTTACGTGAGGTTTCAGCCCCTGTGAACGCTCCCTTGCGATGTCCGAACAGTTCACTTTCAACCAAGTTGTCCGGCAAGGCTCCGCAATTGACCGCCACGAACGGCCCCGCAACTCGCAGGCTCAACACGTGGACACGCCGTGCAACAAGTTCTTTGCCGGTTCCCGTTTCGCCCAGAACGAGCACCGACGATTCAGTCGGTGCGATCTTCTCGGTCAACGTCAGTACGCGCTGGATCGACGCCGACTCGCCCACAATGCGTGCCGACCCTTCAATCGCCTGCAAACGACTTTCCAAAGCAATTGTCTTGTTGGCCAGAGCCTTCTTGTCGGCAATTCGCCCCAGGACATTGGCGATTTCAAATAACTGGCACGGCTTTGGCAGAAAATCGTATGCCCCTTGGCGTAACGCCTGAATAGCCGCATCCATGTTGCCGTGGCCCGTGCTGATCACGACGTCCGTTTCCGGAGAAACTTCGCGTAACCGCTCGACCACTTCCCACCCGGTGATGCCGGGCATTTTTAAGTCGATGATCGCCGCGTCGAAAGCGGTCTTTTCAATCGCTTGCAGGGCCGCCGCGCCGTCTTCGCAGATCGTGGCTTCGTGCCCCATCCGCGGCAGCTCGATCCGCATCACCTCGCGGATCGGCGACTCATCGTCGACGAACAACACTCGCAATTTTGAGGGACTCTCCGAACTCAAAGGGAACTCCTTTTCCGGCCATCCGGCATCCGGCATCCTTGCCGGGCTGATTCGTTCGCGTGCCTCGCATCGTGCGGACACCGCAAAACGAGTAAAACTAAGTAGCAGATTCCCTGATGTGAGGCAATCGGAAATCTCAACGACTGGCCTCGCGG
>Ga0115002_10009679_pt1 | contig 10469 bp, 11 predicted proteins | sample ArcticOcean_MG_C_8_FD_89576 | JGI IMG/M metagenome (GOLD analysis project Ga0115002, IMG submission 89576) | Marine microbial communities from western Arctic Ocean - ArcticOcean_MG_CB11_86 | ecosystem: Environmental > Aquatic > Marine > Oceanic | place: Arctic Ocean: Canada Basin | collected... | reverse complement strand
TTTTGAATATTTTGGAACTGCTATATCACTCTCGGTAAATTTGAGCTTCATTTTATATTTGTCAGAGCCAAGCATTGCAGAATCTATAGGAATACCGGGCAATCCTAGATTGTCTGCTATCGTAGCAATGATCAGTGGGTTATCGACTCCAACACTCATAACTCCATCGATAGGGTACCGGTTATGAAATTCAGTTACAACTTTTAATGTTGCTTCAAGATCATATGTACTAGCAATTAGGGATTCATCTGCGAATTCAAATCCTGGAGCGGTGGGATACATGTCTGTAGCAACAATGTTAAGTCCCATTTCTCTAGCAAGTTTAAAAGCATGCAATTGAGCTGCACCAGCTCCAATTATTAATAAGGTTTTTCTATTCATCGTAAAAATATTATCATAATTTATAAATGTTTAATTACTAATATTTATAATAAGACCATCAATATTCTATTGAATTTCAGTATTATGGTTTGTACGACACAGTTCTACGAACTGTTTTTCATTTTCGCTTAAAGTACTCTCACCTAAATATTCGGAATCAACAGAAAATGAAAACATTCCATATATATCATTGTCTAATACTTGAAGAATGACCAGATCAGGCATGAGGGATTTACAACTATTTACAAAATTGTGAAGCTGAGTTTTAATTGATGACCCAGAAATTCCTCCATTTATCACTAATAGTTCAGGATATTGGTGATTAATTAAACTTGAATATGTATCTTGATTATTAACATTTGCACCAAAGGTAATTGAATCTCCCAATATTAATATCCTGTTTTTCGTTTTCTTAGATGGAATATCTGTGTTCATACGAAAACCCAAGTTATTAACTTTCCAAGAATGCACTAGCCCATTATTAAGGTTGGTAAAGCCTTGTTGGTTAGGCTTTATGTAGCCAAAAGCATGAGTTGAGTATTCAGTAGAATTATTAGAAATGTCGACATTAAATGTATATCCCGGAATGATTTGATATAACAATTTTGCAATCATCTGGTGTCCATATCTTGAAGGATGGTAATCAATAGGTAATAATGTAATCTCTGTTACTTCATAATTATCCAGACTATCTGCCATGTTAACAAAATCCACTTCTAATTCTTTAGTTAATTCAGTGAAGAAATTTAAGCATGGAATTCTACTTTTAGCTACAACATCTTTCACTTTGTAACTCGGAACGTAAAGAACAATTAGTTTTGCATCTATGCTCGCTACTTCATCTACAAACGTTGAAAAATATTTTGTATACTTAACTTCAAGTTCGTCAAGCATCGATTTACCTTGAGGAGAAAATAAATTTAATCTATATTCCGGTGGAAATTTTTCTTTTACATACACTTCTGCACGCTTTTTTAGAAATTTAGTCCGCACCTGTTTATATATGCCTATAAGGGCTAATTTTTCTTGACCACGAATTTGATAATACACCACAGATAATCCTATTTCTGCGATTAAAAGTAATACCAAAAGAGGCGTAACAGACAGCAATATTCGTGAAAATATTATTTTCATATTTTAGTATAATTAGTGTGATCAAAATCGGATTTCATCATCGGAATGAATTGATATGAAAATAGCAACTCTAATTCAATTACAGTGACCGCACCCTTTAAGATATTAAATTTGGTACCTATTGCATGTTGTATACCCGTACGTGAATATACTTTTGACATAGAAAACATTATTCTTGTCTAACCCATGATCCCTAATGACTCAATATCGTATAATTTTACTATTTCAATGCCCATTTCTTCCAAATATGATATTGATTTGTAAATATCGTCCTGACAAGCCCGGCTCGAAATAATTACAGCATCTGGTTTTAATTCTGCGATTTTATTGGGCGGATATACTATGTAGCTAAACAGTTCATGGTCCCATTTGGCTTGATTAGAATCAGAAAGACCAATGATATTTGCTTTAGATATTGAAGTATGATTCAATAGAAAATCAGTGTGATTTCCTGCACCATAAATAATTACTGATTTTTTATTTGGATACCATAAATGTTCCAATTTTGAATTGATAGATCTCCGATTATCTTGCAGAAAATTGTTGTACCACGTCAAGTGCTCATCTACTTTTTCATATAATCCGGTTACCAGATCAAAATCTAAGGCAGCAGATGTATTTTCCGTTTTTTGGGCAAGGCTAATTATTTGACGATGCCAGTTTTCATGGGTTGTCTCAGCAACTTCATTAAATCCAGTTTTTTTATATAGCATACGCAACGCATCCTGTGAGAACATATTCGGATGCTCAATTGTAAAGATTGTACCGACTGAATCTAAAATCAGTTTCTCAACATTTGGAACTCGTATGAACAAATGGCCACTTGACTTTAAAAATTGATTTATCCTGAGTAATGTGGAGGTTGGATCAGAAATATGTTCTAACACTGCGCCCATCACAACAAGGTCATATTTATCTTCTTCTTTTTCTGGTACCTGAACATCTTCAAAAAAACAGTTATCAATGGATAATCCAAATTCTTCCTTGGCAATTGTTGCAGCAGTAGTAGTTGGTTCAATGCCATGTACTTCCCATCCTTGTTTTTGAAATTCAATGAGCATGTTTCCCATATAACTGCCGATCTCTAAAAGTTTTTTCCCTTTTACTTTCCTAATTTGACTTTTGATCCAATTTATATCTGCATCATAAAGGACTGCTCTAGGTGAAGCAGGTGTCGTCCCACCAAAATCCTCACCATAATAAAATTCGTAATAGTTTTGAAGCTCTTCCTGATCCATCCTCGGATTACTATATACATGCCCACAATTTTTACAAAGCACTGTTATTATAGGATATCTCTTGGTGCCAACACTAGTTATTGTGACTTGAGAATCGATTTGAGATACCTTAAATGTATTACTATTACATATTGGACATAGTGTAGATTCCAAACTTTTCTCCCGTTTATTATTGAGCAATGATCGATTATAATAAGAGATATCTGATGATAAATCCCTTATCAGATCGATATAGCCATTTCATTATTAGTTTCAAATATATTTTTATCGAAATGATCAAGATAGCTAAATTTACAATTTTAATTCAAATTATTATCAATGTTACTGGTAGATTAATTTCGGAATTAATTTTATATTGGTCTTACAAATATAAAACTGAGCTAAAATCTAATAAGAAAAAATATTAATTATTGCTCAATTCTCACCATGCACATTAACAAAATTTAAATTTTATTTTGCTGAAGCTTGCTAACTATTTTTAAAGCTATCCGTTTTGCTCCTTTACCGTCCATTAACCGACTAGATAAATCTGACATTTTATTTCTATCAATTTTGTTTTTCAATAGCTTCCCAATTCGATTCGAAAAATACGAAACGGAAATATCCGAACCAATACCCAGACTAATGGCAAACCCGGCATCTACAAATGCTGAGGCGGAAAGTACATGATCATTCTTGAGACAAAGGAAAATAGCGGGTACACTCATCGCAGCAAGCTCATAGGCAGTTACACCAAATGAAGCAATTGCAAGATCCGTATTGGCAATAATCTCAGCCATATTTGAGACCTTTTCCAGCACCTTATAATTGTGATCGGATTGCAAAAGAGCTTCTTGTAATTGCTTGGGGTGAGCATAAGCTCCCCCTAATATTACCGTTGTATCAAAATCACCATCCAACTCATTCAGTGCTTCTATAGCCTTGAGTGTAAAGCCAGCTTCATCACTCCCGCCCATTGTGACTAGTATACGTAGGCGGTCACTCGGTATTATGTGGTGTTTTTTAGCGAACATCCTACGCAATGGGACCCACTCCCAACCTACAAATAGCTCGCCGGATAGCTCTGACCAATCACGAATGTGGACACCAGGTACTGGTGGACAAAAAACTAAATCAGCAGCGAGTCTTTTATCTTCAGGATCGTCTATCGTTGCGATAATTACTCCATTTTCTCGCCACTGAACTAAGCTACTACGTTGAAGCCCTGTTCTCACATCAAGAACTAAAGAGTTGGGTTTTACTTTATTTATTAAGTCATTTAGCCAATTTTCTTCACTCGCACCATCTATGTTATGATATATTTGATAATTTGCGTTTTCTACAATTTCAAATCCTGCCTCTCCACTCAACATCGCAAATGCTATTTTGCATTTATGGTTTTCAAGCAGTTCATCCGCAAGTGCAATACAACGATAAACATGTCCCAAGCCAACTTGTGAATTACCATCACAACGAAATAATATACTGGCTTCCCCCGTCATTCTAAGTTCCAATAAGATGGATTAGTCAATCGCTCATCATCAATACTATATCGCTTAAGCACCTCTTTTTCATTATTATCCAATGGACCCTTGCCAGCGGCTTTCATTGCCTGACTTAACTCCATAGATGTTCTTGCACCAATAAGTACAGTTGATACCGCTGGATGACTAAGACAAAACCGAATGGCTAATTCTGGAACTTGTTCCCAAGTTAATTTTAAATCCTCCTTCATTTTAACTACGGTAGATCTCAATAATCTTAACTCGTCAGGTAGTTCTAACACCTTTTCACTCAAAGCGCCTTTCAAAAATACAGATCTTACAATTACTCCAATTCCTTTTTCTAGAGCCATGGGTAAAACAACCTGTTCCATAGTTCTATCAATAAGATTATAGGCTATTTGTATAGTTTTATACACTCCGCTCTCAATGGCTACTACGGCAGCAGCTTCTCCATAAACTGAAACGCCAAGATGCTTGATAATTCCCTGTTTTTGTGCTTCAATTAAGTGCTCAGTAATATTGCCATTCGTCAGTAACTCGGCTGTTGCATTATGAATCTGTACTAGGTCAAGCGTTTCTCGATTTAACTGTTTCAGACTGTTATGAAGAGATGCAAAGATAATATTCCGAGCTTTTTGACCGGTAAGTGCTATTTGGTTTTGGTCAATGGGAATGGATACTTTTGTTGCAATATATGAATCGAGATTATCCTGTAGAGCTATTCCAACTCTTTCCTCAGCTAATCCATAATTTGGAGCAGTGTCAAAAAAAATTATCCCACTGTTGACCGCAAATTTGATTAGATTGATTGCTTCATCAGTTGATGGCATAGATTCACCAATGGATGACTCAATCCCATAATTGACACCCAGGGCAACAGTTCCAAGTGATATTGGTGCTGTGTTTAGTCCGGTATTTCCCAATTTTCTATATTCTACCATAGTCGAAAAATTGCAATAATAATTAAGATGTCAGCCTATAAAAGCCAGTTCGAGCAGGCAAGCTATCAATGCGAGCAAGAACATCACCCAATTCAATTGCCTCGACCATCTCTTTGAAAACATTATCAAGTGCGGAAAAATATTTATTCAAGTGTTCATCTGTATGCGCAAATGATGGTTTAAATTGATGGAAAGCCAAGAATCCTCGATCTAACATCAATCGTATAAATAGGGTAGTCAGAGCTAGCGAGTCAGGATGATCTACTGAAAAATGAGCAAGGCTATCTAAGCCCGAAATGTGCAAAATCAATCCCGTGCGATCAGCGGAATCTTTCCAGCCGGACTTTACTTTTCGCCCAATATCTTGAACGTATTTCCCAACATTATGCTGTTGATGTTTACGTATTGTTGCAATAGCTGCTGTTGGTCCAATCGCCTCCGTCCAGTTAGTGCTGGAAATAAATGACTTTTGGGTTGCTTCCATTACTTTTTTCGTTCCGATGACAGCTGCCATAGCATATCCATTAGCCATAGCTTTGGCGAATACGGCAACATCCGGTTCAACTCCAAGGGTTAGGTGAATCCCACCGGTTACCACGCGAAATCCAGTAGTTATCTCGTCAAAAACTAGTACAGCATCATTGGCTTTAGCTATTTGCTTAACCGCTTCAAGAAAGCCTTTTTCTGGTGCAGATCCACGTTGTGGCTCCATTACTATGACGCCCAATTCATTGGGATGTTCCTCAACGATTGCTTCAAGTTCTTCTAGGCAATTATAATGAAAGGGTAGGGCCGTACCTTTTAAACTTCTAGGTACGCCTGCTGGTGGTAGTCCAGGCATAAGATGCCCGTCAAGTGCATCTTTATCACCAAGATTTGCCGCAAGATACCAATCCATCCATCCATGATAGCCACTAAAGGCTACAAGGTCTTTGCCTGAGGATGCACGAGCAATACGGATAGCCATAGCCATTGCCTCGCCCCCCGAGCGTGCATAACGAACTTGTTGTGCCCATGGATGAAGTTCGCAAAGTAACTCTGCTAATTCCACCTCAACAGGCGTATTTAGACTACTAACAATACCTTGATCAATAACATTGTGAACTGCTTTGTCAACATCACTATCACTGTACCCTAGAATGGAAGCACCGATCCCCATTATGCCCATGTCAATATAGGTGTTACCATCGAGATCTGTGACCGTAACTCCAGAAGCTTTTTTATAATATGCAGGCCAATAGTCTGGTGCAAATTGCTCTGGACGTTTGGATAATAATTGAGTACCACCGGGTATCAGATGTTTTGCTTTTTTATAAAGTTTCTGACCAACTTTATTTGCAGTTTTTTGATTTATTGCATTCATAATAATTTTATCTTCGCTAAGCGATTTAATATAACCCTCATTGCGTGTAATTCCTGAGTTTATTTCCATAAGATGAGGTTGATCATCTAACAGCTCAAGAATTTCATCTGTGTAAAATATCTTTCCGTTTTGGTACAATCGATTATAAATTTCTGCAAGGAAGTAATAATCATTTTCTTCATCGAGGGTCCACCGATGGTGCTCTAATCCCTTAAATTTAAATAATCTGCCTCTAGCAAACTTTTCAGGATGATTTGACATATAGGGACCTACGTGCTCTCGTTCTGACGGTAAATCTGCATTTTCCCAAGCATCTTTTAATGCATTGAATGCATATACACTACAATCCAAGCCGTCTGGAAATTCCCCTGAAAGGCTGTAAACTTGAAAATTTCCCTCGATGTATCCCATTATTACTTCATCGACAATTAATGGGTCAACCATGGGACAGTCACCAGTTATTCTTACGATTATATCTGCTTTATAAAGCATAGCAGCCTGATAATACCGATCCAATACATCATTCTCACTTCCATTATAACAGTCAAGATTATTGTCGGTGCAGAATTCGCGTATTGAATCATCCTGAGATTCATCAGTGGTGGCAATTACAATTTGATCAATCAACTTTGAATACTTTAATCTCTCTACCAGGCGATATAATGCTGGTTTTCCAGCCAAAGGCATCAATACCTTTTGGGGAAGTCGTGAAGAACCCATGCGCGCTTGAACTATGGCAACAATTTTTCTATTATTCATACGAGCAATTACCTCATATGTTTCAATGGTCTGAGACCATCTTCAGGATCAGCACGCTTCTCCCGTTCAATTAGTTCAATTTTACTTGGTTTTTTAATCCCATTTCCATCTGCAATTTGCCCATTGTGGATGTCGGTAATAACCGGTTTGATTTCTTCTGGTAGCCAACAATGCCCCGATTTGTATTCTTTGCCATTGCCATCTAAATCTAAATGAAATTCAATTACCGAAGCATCCCATCTACTCACCGCACGGTAAATGACAGCAGGACTTACACTATGATCTGACCAACCAGTTTTACAATCAAACTCACTTCGGATTGTCTCGATAGCGGCAAGGTTACACTCTACTATTGGAGCTGGATATCCAGAAATACAATGAAGTAGCGTTAAATCCTCACATCCAGCTTCTCGTAAACAAGAAACAGCACCCTTGATCTCATCCATTACCGCCATACCCGTTGATAGTATTATTGGTTTTCCTGTTTCAGCACACGCTCTCAGCAAGGGATTCCACAACAGTTCGTATGAAGCAATTTTATAGAAGTCCACGAATGGACTCAATTCTTCAACCGCTTCCAAGTAAAATGGGGTACAGCTAAAAAGAATATCCATTTCTTTGCATCGATCAGATAATTTAGGAAGAAACTCAACTGGTAATTCCCATGCTTCTCTAGCTCGGTGGACAGCACTTTTCTTTAAAATTTCAGGCGAAAAGAGTTTATTTATCTTAAATAATTGGAATTTGACTGCATCACAGCCAATCTCAGCGGATTTATCAATAAAAGCAAAACATCTGTCCAAATCTCTACCATGATTGCTGGATACTTCTGAAATAAAAATACTATTTTCCATAAACCTCTAAAACCTTAATACTATTTGAATCACGTTTTTGATATCTTCACTGTAATTATATTACAACGTCAATGCCCTGAAAGGCTCGCCTCATGTGGTCAGCATCATACACGTCACCAATAAAATACATGAGGCTTGAGTTGTTGAACCCTGCCATAACCATTTCGTGTTGTTTAAGATCATCTCGGCTGTAAACATATAACCTCGTTGCATAAAATTCTTTGAGCATGACATTAATGATTTTTTCCCCGAACGAACCGGTACCACCGGTTATTAGAATATAAAGATTGTTCCAATTAAGCATAAGTAAGGATTATGTCCTTATAAATTTGGTGAAAATATCTGACCATTAGCGATGATCTAAGACAGCAAGAACCGACTTAGTATGGCATAATAAATTAATAAAATAATTGAGATTCGATCCTCACACATGTAATTTACGCTCTTTTATTGCTTACGTGTAAAATGATCAATAGTTCCTGCAATAGAATATCAATAATGTCAGGTAAACATTGTCAAATCAATGTGTCAAATAACGAAAACCAATGTGGACACATTGATTCCAAACTTATTGGCGTGAATGTGTAATTTTTCAAGCTAATCAGTATCTAACCTAAGTCGTTTAATCTAAAAAAGAAATATATCTGGAGTCAATAATTAATATTATAAAAATTTCGTGCTATTTTAAATGATAAAATTTAATAAAGAGATAATTAGACCAGATTGATAGACTGATTCACATCGTACAACTGTGATATCCTGCACTAGTACCCACTTACAATACAATCCAATTTTATTATTGGAAATTATTGCTTTTCTACTAAGCAACAACTTATTATAATTCTAAGATTAACAATAAAATATTTTATTACTTACCTTGGTCATTCTGAACTTGATTCATAGTTCCATATGGTTAATTAAAATGAAATTTTGCATATCAATTAATACTGAACTCCACCTGACCACATTACCACGGCGCAATTATTATAGAAATTACGCTGCTGTGGAAATATGGACAGCTTCATTAAAATAGCTGGTATGTTATTTCAGTGAATATTAATAGCTCAGCAAGACTTATCAAAATCACTTATGCTATTCTGTCAACCGTAGTCTAAATTTTCATAATTTTGATCGTGATTTCAGGTCCTACAATTAGTAAATTTGATGTACTAATAATATTATTCATATTAAAATTCTATTGAAATTGAATTTAGAATATTGCGTAAATGAATGGAGCTACGGCGGAACCCTCAGACAATACAATAAGAAGACTCAGCAGTAGAATAAACATAATAATAGGTGTCAACCACCATTTTTTCTGACACGTAAAAAGTCCCAAATAAGACTTAGTTTTGAAAACATCTATAAACCCCTATAAAATTGCAATCAGTATGGTTTATTAATTCTTGTGCCTGGTCCATCAACTTCTACCTCAGACCAATAAGATTCACGTTTGTCATTCCATTTTTTGTCTAATAAATCTTTTCCGATCAACCTTAAAAATAGCCCCATAGGAGTTATTACCAAAAAAAACGTCAGTGCTAAAATGAGATAAGTCATTACTATACTAAGAACATTGGCAAGTGCCATCCAGGCACGTTCAATCGGTGCCAAAATAATTGGAGCTATCAGACCACTGACAATAAAAAACGCTGCAACTCCACCCAGATATGGTGCAGCTCCACGACCTTTCCAGTATAATACAGCCGTAACTATGAGCAATGGTATGGTCATTACCAACGCAAATTTTCTTAGCTCTTTATTGGTTTTTTTAATATTAGACATTTATCCTAATTATTCATAAAAATATTAATTAATAACTTACTATCAGAATGATTTTCTACCCACAATGACATATAATAATGCTCACTCAGACAAATATCTACACTTAAGCAGAAGATATTCCATAACGTATTTTATTTGTTTAATAATTTAATAAATCTTACTCGAATATACAGAATTTAATCAATCGAGTTCATAAATTTTTCGCCAATCAGCATCGTCTTTTAAAGCAGGTTGTTCCTCCTTGTAGAGAACACAGTTTTCAAGGACTAATACATCCATTTCTGTTCGCATGAAACAAAGGTAAGCATCTTGCGGTGTACATACTATAGGCTCACCACGTACGTTAAAAGAAGTGTTTATTATAATGCCATAGCCAGTTAATTTTTTAAACTCACTGATTAGACGATGATATTTTGGCATTTCCAGACAGACCTTCTATAACTGGAGAAATTCGTATGACCTCAAGGGTGAAATTGGATTGATCAATTCCAAACCTTGTCCAAGAAATCTTAACCTTAGAACTCCCAAAC
>Ga0115002_10009677_pt1 | contig 10472 bp, 9 predicted proteins | sample ArcticOcean_MG_C_8_FD_89576 | JGI IMG/M metagenome (GOLD analysis project Ga0115002, IMG submission 89576) | Marine microbial communities from western Arctic Ocean - ArcticOcean_MG_CB11_86 | ecosystem: Environmental > Aquatic > Marine > Oceanic | place: Arctic Ocean: Canada Basin | collected... | reverse complement strand
GCTTCGGTGGTCGAAGAAGGTGCGATGATCGCCATCGGCGCCACCGTCCTCAGCCGTTGTACCATTGGGGCTGGTGCTCTAATCGCCGCCGGTGCCGTTGTACTCGAAGGCACCCAAGTCCCGCCGAACACCCTGTGGGCTGGCTGCCCGGCAAAGCAAATTAAAGAACTCTCGCCCGAGCAACAACAACGGCTGTCGATGACGTACCAGCATTACGTAAACAACGCTGCGCTGTATTTGGAACGGTATGGCCGCGAACATATTGATGCGCTGCTGGCTGATTTAGAACCGTAACACGGCTCGCCCGGTTTGCACTCAACTACAAAAGCTCGGCGAAGTCTCCGTTCTCGAAATATCTGGCTCGAATGCTGTCAAACATGCCGTGGCTGCGGAAGAAATCTAGCGTGTCCGTGCCTCCTCCGCCGCTGATAGACAGGTCGTCGGTAGTCGTGCTATCGACAAATCGCACGTTGTCATCGCCTCGACCGGCATCAATGCGGCCGGTGCCTGTCATTTCAGTATCAAGCACACGAATGTTATCCGAGCCAGAACCGGAGTAAATTGCGAAAGCGGCGTCGATTTCCGATGCCTTAATTTGAATTTTATCGTCACCTCTGCCTGTGTTTATGGAAAGGCGGTCTGAAAACTCGGCTCGGAAAATGTTGACTTGGTCTTCCCCCGAACCGGTGGCAATCGAAGTACGACCGGGGACTTCCAACCATTTGAGCAATACAGCGTCGTCTCCGCTGCCCGTGTTCAAGAGAAATTGGTTTCCAGCGAGACTGCCTCTTAAAATATTCACTCTATCATTACCGCTATGAGTGAATATACGCAGGTTGTTTTCGGTCGAGGTACTCCTCAGTTGGACAGAATCGTCACCACGTCCGCCGTTGATCGTTAGGTTGTGTCCTAAATTAGCCCCGAAAACCCAGATCGTGTCGTTGCCGTTCCCTCCGTTAATGATCAAGTCACGGGCAAGTGAGAAAGGATTGGGGCCACTTCGATCAACACTAAAACATACAAGGTTTGGAATACAAGGTGAGTTTGCAGCAAAAAGACCAATTCGGTCTTCACCGTTGATCGTCGTGCCATTGAAGCTTTGAACATACGATGGGTAGCCATAATCGTGGTAAAAAGGGCTCTGCATCACCACATTGACTTTGTTATCCCCATCATCTCCACGAACGTTAAGCGTGCCATCATCAATACTAACGGTAACATTACTCAACAGCACACGTTCTTCCAGCGATTCAATGGCGGCAATGGGCGTGTTTTGGCGGTGTTTGCGTGAACGCTTCAAAAAACTCATGCGGTGACTTTCTTCCTGAAAGAGACTGGCCCGCTGATTTTGGATTGAAACAACTTGGATATTTACAATCAATTGCAAATAGGTTGAAGTGCCAGTGCACAACTGCGAGTAACTGGTTGCAATAGATGTTTAGATAAATGGGACCGTGGCGAGCCGGGCTTGTGAGGCCCTGGGTGATTGGACGCGGGAATAACCCGAGGACTGACATCCTCGGCTCGCCTTGTTTTCAATTCAATTGCTTCCCCACGGCTTCGGCGATTTTGCGGCTGTGTTGCATGATCTCTTCGAAGACGGCGGGCGTGATCGATTGGGCACCGTCGCTTAAAGCTTTCGATGGGTCGGGATGCACTTCTAGAATTAAACCGTCGCAACCGGCGGCGATTGACGCGGCACACATGGGCGGCACCAACGACGCGATTCCCGTGCCGTGGCTGGGGTCAACAACCACCGGCAAATGCGTGCGTTCGTGCAAGTAAGGCACCGTTGCCAACGGCAGGGTGAAACGGGTGTGGGCTTCGAATGTTCGCACGCCTCGTTCGCACAGCATGACTTGCGTGTTGCCTTGGTCGAGAATGTACTCGGCGGCTAGCAGGAATTCATCGATGGTGGCCGAGGGGCCGCGTTTTAACAGCACGGGCATACCCGATTCGCCGACCGCTTGCAGCAGGTGATAGTTCTGCATATTGCGGGCCCCAATTTGCAAAACGTCGGCGTACTTGCCGACTAGCTCGACGTGTTCGGGCGTCATACATTCGGTGACAATGGCTAGGCCGGTCATGTCGCGGGCGGCGGCTAATAGTTTTAAGCCTTCTTCTTTCATGCCTTGGAAAGAGTACGGGCTGGTTCGCGGTTTGAACGCCCCGCCTCGCAGGCCTTTGGCACCGGAAGCTTTTACAGCAGCGGCGACTTGTAGAATTTGTTCTTCACTTTCGACTGAACAGGGCCCGGCAATGATGCCGATGTTTCCGCCGCCGATAACTAAATCGCGAACTTTCACCACGGTTTGTTCCCCTTTAATCTCACGGCTGGCGATTTTGTACGGTGCTAAAATGGGCACAACTTTATCGACGCCTTCACACGACTCTAAGGTTTCTTTTTCGCCGTTCCGTTTTTCGCCAATCGCGGCGATTACGGTTCGCTCAGTTCCGACAATCACGTGCGATTTTAAACCGAGTTCTTCCACGCGGGCTGCCACCCGTTGGACATTGTCATTCGACGCGCCTGGTTTCATTACAACAATCATGACTTGAGTTCCCAATTTCTAAATATCTGTTTTTTCGGTGGAATATTCGATACGGACAATAAAAAAAGCCCTAAAAACCAATGGTTTTCAGGGCTTTGATGATATACGGCATTGTGTTTGAATTAGCTCAACAACTGCCTCACCAGGCCCTGACGGGTAAACCAAAAATAAAAGCAATACCACGGCCCGATGGGGGCGGGCTGCAAGTAGTTTTCGATTTGTGTCGGCAGCTTGACCAGTTGCACGGAAATTCCTAACACGGTTTTGGGTTGCTACAAAAAGTATTGTCTCTCATCATCATAGGTCAATGACACCGACGAAGTCAATAAGTTCATTGTTTGTCGCGACCAATTTTTCACGGGCTATCTTAAAACAGTCCGAAAACTCGATTTAAGTGGGCTTCATAATTCGTTTAAACCATCTGTTAACCTGCGGAGTTCAGCAAAACTGATTATGGCATTTGAAGGTTTCCTGTTTGGCAGTGGCTTCGGTTTAATTTGAATGGCTGGCAGATTTCCCAAGACGAAATCTGTGTGGGCTTTTTCGTCGATTGAACTGGATCGGGCCAACCGCCCTAAGTTGGCCGATTTGAACGGGCCTTCGGCACGAAATGCCTGGGACGGGAAACAAGCGAGGACTGATTCGACCACTTGGTTGTGCAGTTGCTCGCGTTCGGGTGGCAGTTGTCGCGTTTGGGGAAATGCCAATCGTAGGCCGACCAACACCAAACTCCAGACGGCATCAGTGGTTTGTAATTTCGTATCGGTTCGGTGTTCGCTGCCGAAATCTTTTGCGCGACTTTCTGAAAAGCAAAATTCGCCGACATTGTATCGCAGAACAAGCGGTCCTAATAATAAGTCGGTCCAACGTTCCACTTTTCGCCGTAAACGATCGACCTGGGCACATTGTTCGGTTGTCATTTGCGGGGCATTCACCAGTATTTCCAGGGCATGCTGCCTAGCTTGCAGGTGGCCTCGATACACATTCCTAGCGATCGGCTCTGCCGATGTTAATTGCAAACGTTGATCGCCGGCGATCAGAATGGCAGTAAATGTTCGAGTGAGAATTTCGGAAACGAAGATTTCTTCCAAAACCGTTAGCAGATTTTCAAATTGTGATACAGACCTAGCCTGCTCATGAATTTTGGACGACAGCAGCTTCATCCAGGTTCGCTGCCTTTGCCAGGAAGAATCCCAGTACCGCTGAAGGGATTCGTCAGAGATCGGTTCACCGAATTCAATCAAATGAGTGCTATTCGACGAAAGGATCGCGGCCGCTTCTGCCTGCATGCGAAGATTCAAGATAAGCTTTCTGTCTGAAATTTCTGTCGAGGGATGCTCAAAATTCTCTAATTTGATTGAGGAGACGGGTTGCTTGAATCGCAAACAGAGTGCCGATTTGTTCGTCGAATTTGCAATCGTCGCAACAGATGGACTCGAAAGACTTTGCGACAGATTCGATTTGGATCTGAGATGTCGTGCTAAGACATCATGTTGCCTTATTGCAACGTTTCGCTTGTGTTCCACTGGCTATGCCAGTGCAAATAAATGAGAGAGTAGATTTTGGGAAACACTATCAAAGCCGGTGGCACACCATCGTTGAATGATGACAGACGTGTTAAGAATCTTTTTTAGTTTTGACAGCTTTCGTGGGTTGGACTTTTCGCCAGCGAATGTTTTTCAATGCCGCCGTGGTCACCCAGGTCGCAAACCCGAAGGGACGCGAAAGTTCGACTTCAGATCGAACGGAAATCTTTCGGTCGGTAATCTCTTGCTCGACAATTGGTTCGCCATCAATCCAGGCATCAATTCGATCAGCCATCACTCGCAACCGAATATGGTACCACTTTCCTTTTTCGAACCCGCGGTAGCTTGTGGTTTCGTTTTCGGAAGCGTCCATATCATCAATGCTCGACAGCCCACAAACCCCACCACCCCAGCCGCCAAGAATTAAGCTGCAAGGTTCATCATTGACAGGAAACGTTAGCCCGCAGAAGAAATCGGAACCAACGACACGCATGGCATCGACTTCAATTTCGTAATTGATTTTGGGTAGGTCATCAGGTTTTTGCCATGTGATGCCTGATAAATCGACGCCCATTTCAATGAGAATTGTTCCGTCTTTGACGGTGACGTCTCCCTGCCCGCCGAAATCGGTTGATTTCCAACCCTCAAGAGTTTTTCCGTCGAACAGTGAAATCCAGGCGTCTTTGGCAGGAGCGTGTTTTTCTTGTTCTGGTTTTGAAGACAACCCTATGAGGGTACTGAAGAGGCATAACGGAATCACGGCAAGAAAAACAAACCAACATTTTGAGTTTTGCGGGCTAGAAGTGTTCATTCCGTATGTCTCCCCAAAGGGCTAATCAATTCCGTTCAGTCACAATAGACGCTTTAGTATTTGCGTCAAACAGTCCGTATTGTTCTGCATCCGCGGTAATTCCTCAAGCGCCCTGCCGGAAGAATTCAGTCGATCTGAAATTTTCAATTTCAAACGGTGTCACAAAAAGGGCTCGGGCGGAAAACGAATACACGAATTAGTTCGGTTAAATCGATTGAAAAACGGGCAAACACTTCAACTCAGTGGGAATTCTACTTAGAAAAGCGCTCTTGTGATAAACGGCATGCTAGATTTCCCTTAGCAGCGTGCTTGATTTACCCACTGTCAAAAATCTTTCAGTCGGTCGCTTGCACTTGCTTAGAAATTAAATTGGGCTCACTTGTAAATACATCTATTGAAAAACTATCTCATTGGGAGCGGCAGTAAGTAATGGCATCGGATATTTTTGTTTCTGTGGGTGAGGTCGTCGATAATGCCGTGTCGGGTGGCTACGTCATCGCCATTGCATTGGTTTGTGTGTTGCAGTACGTACTACATCTTTACCGGATTTCCGGTATCAAAGAACAGTCGGAACTCATTCTCAAAGAGATGCGTGGGCTAGAAGGAGAACTGCATGTTGTTCAGAAAGAACGCACGCTGACTCATCTCGAAAATTACATTCTCAGAGAGTTCGTTTCTCAAACCGAGCCCAAACGGGCCTTGGATTTGTTACTGAGGCGGTTCGTGCCTTCCAAGCACGATGGCTTTGGGATTTTCCTGGTCTTTGAATCGGGAATGCCTCATGTTCTGCATCAACGTGGGCTGTCAGAACAGTCACTCGAATCTTTGGAAATCGATCAGTATATTCTCGATCGGTTAGACCGAGAAGAAGCCATTTTATTGGAAGGAAACGAACTGTTCAATAGTCGGTTCCTCTCTAAGCTCGACGCAGATGATCGAAGAAATATTCGAGAACTTTACTTTGTGTCTGTCAGAGGCGTGGATGAGTCGAAACATATTTTAGTTTCGACAATGCTTTACCCGGCAGGTGCCCCTCGAGAACAGCAAATTGCATTGGCGAAACGATTGATGATTGGTGTTGCAGGCAACGTTCAGCAATCATTCAATTTGGAAATGCACAAGCACGAATTGCAAGCGACTAAAGAAATGCTAGAACTGCGATCAATTACCGATCAGGTATTTGAAAAGCCAATTCAAATGATCGAGGTATTTGTTGAATCATTTCGGAATAAAGTTCAGGCCGATCGAATTGCCTTGTTTCTGACGCCTCAGCATTCAGATAAAACTCCCCGAGCATTGGTCAGTTGCGGAATCAACTTGCAGTCGCACGTTGAGAACCGTTGGATGAACTTTGAGAATCAACTTTCCCGCATCGGGCTCTCCTTGAGTGAATCTGCCTTATATAACAAAGGAGAACTAAAACAGCTCAAAATCGATACGCTGATTGAGAACGTGCTTTTGATTCCGCTCGTTCAAAATAATAAGACCATCGGCGTGATGTGTATTTCCAAACAAAGCTCATCAGATTTTACGGGCAGCCAACGAGAACTGGCCACCTGGGCTTGTGAATATCTGACCGACTCGATCCTCAAGGCGCTGAGCTACGCCGTCGTAGAACGAGAGGCTCGCGAAGATCCTTTAACGAAACTGGCCAACCGCAGAGTCTTCGACAAACTCTTTTCGCTAGAGCTGCAGAATGCTCAGGTCGCTCATACTGACTGTTCATTATTGATGATCGATCTCGATAAATTCAAATTAATCAACGACAATTTAGGCCATCAAGCGGGCGATGAAGTTTTGCGATCTGTCGGACAATTACTCAAAGAACAGACTGCTGAATTCCGTAGTTCAGACCGAGTCATTCTGGCACGTTACGGGGGTGAAGAGTTGGCCGTTGTCCTACCCGGATTCGGTACCGAAGGAACGCTACGCGTTGCAGAGTCAATTCGTGCTGCCATCGAGCAAGCCGAGATTTCGTTTAACGGTCAAAAAATCTCAGTCACTTGTAGTATCGGGGCAGGAACATTCCCAGTCCACGCACAGGACAAAGAAAGCCTGTTGGCACTCACCGACGAGGCACTTTACAACGCGAAATCATCGGGAAGAAACCGTACTTGCATGGTCATGCAGGCAGCGACTCAACATGTAAATTGATAAGCCAATTGTCGTTGCTATTTTTTGATGGCCGTGTTCAATTCATGAACGGTGTCAACAATCCGTTTTTCCAGTCCTGTCTTCCACGGGGACGGTTTCTGGTAGACAATCATCGAACTGGCACCTTCGTAACCTCCTTCGGTTAAAATTCGTTCGGAAGGAATATAGCACATGACGTCGTTTGCATAACCGGTCACCCATGTTTTTCCGAGGCCGAGTTCTTTTTTTAGACGTAACGAATAATCGACAACCACTTCGCCTCCAAGTGCCACCCAGGTTGCACTGTTGCCGATTTTCCAAACTTGGACCGGGTACGGATAGGTTTTAGAGAGTTTTCCGTCCCGCTCAATTTTCTTTAGTAAGAAATTGGCCCGTCCTTGTTCATACCGGCTGCCGTTGTTTTTCGCGGTTGCTTCAAGTTCTTTTTTTGTTGGTAGGCGTTCAAATTCCAGATCGACGTTTTTGAAACTGAAACCCAGCGAGCCTGTGACAGGCTTGGTTCCCGATTCCAGAACTTTATCGACGCCGACTGCTAACATTCGACCGTACTTCTCGGCCAAGGCTACCGTTCGGCGTGGCAGCGGATTTTGGTCGGCGCCACAACCAGCGAAGAACTTGGCCACACAACCTGGGTGCCGGTCTTCCAAATAAAGTTGAGCAAACCCGCCGTAGTCTCCACTCCATTTGTAAAAACTCAGCACCGTCGAATGACATGCATAGCCAAAGACCACGCCTTTCAATGTTTTCCCATCGAGCGACCGCGCTTGTAACACGGGAACTTCATGATCGTAAGGGCCTAAGCCGTGTGGTACTCGGCGGTTTGAAGCAAACTCGGCTTTTCCAATTCCCGCCGAGAGTTTCGCCGGTTGCAAATCTTTGATCGCAGCCGAGATGACCTTGACGATTTTCTGGTCCAATTGTTTTTGGTATTTGAGGACTTTAGCCCAGTCATCTTTCGACATCGCCACCATGTGACTCAAATCGTGGTCGAGCGCGGGGCCAGTATGCGTGTGCGAGCAGGTAAACATCAACTGCGAACGTTTCAGCCCGTGTGATTTTTCGATTTCTGCTGACACGTAATTCACCATTTTAATCGGCATGCCGACTAAGTCGGTCGTAATCAGCACGACAGTTTGGCCAGCGGGGTCTTTGAATGCGGCCGCCTTGGCGAAAAGGTCGTGTACTTTTCCTTCTGCGGGATGGTTCCGGCCACCGTAGCCATCCATGAAAATTGGCTCGTCGGGGGTAATTACCGTCTGCGCAAACCCGGCCGACCACTCGGCTGCAGGCAGTGCCGTCGCTGAGCAAACCAAGACAACGGCCATGCAGACGACCAGAAACGATGTTTGTTTTCGGATGTGAATCACGGAAGAACGCACTATAGAAACTCCTTGAAAAATCGGCCAGTTGTTATCGTACTCGCTCCGTACGACGGAAGAATATTCTACTCTTCCAGAACCGAAATGCCTATTCCCAGGCCCATTCTCTTCTAAGACCGGCATAATCTGACGGCTTTATTGACTGCGATTTCCGGACTGCACCAACTCGCCTTGTGTTTTCTCGACTTGCGGATCACAATCGAATTGAAGGCTGACTTGCAGTGATTTACTTAATCTTGACGGAATACAATGTCTGAAACTGAAACCACAATAGCACAAAACGCGGAATCTAATGGCATTCGGCCAGCGGGAAAAACGATCGCCGTCATGCCGGCGTACAATGCCGCGCTGACATTAGAGCGAACAATCGCCGATATTCCTGCCGGTTCGGTCGATGAAATCTTGCTGGTCGATGACTGCTCGAAAGACAACACTGTCGAAGTTGCCAAGCAGCTTGGGTTGACGGTTATCGAACATAAAAAAAATACAGGTTACGGCGGGAACCAAAAAACTTGTTACCAATACGCATTGGAGGCCGGCGCCGATTACATTGTGATGATTCACCCCGACTACCAATACGACAGTCGGGTCATTCCCATTGCAGTTGAAATTATGCGGCTGGGCATTTGCGATTTTGTGATGGGTTCGCGAATTCGGACCCGAGCCGAAGTTCTGGCAGGCGGCATGCCCAAGTACAAATACTTTGCCAACCGAATACTGACCATTATTGAGAACATCGCGCTCGGCCAAAACCTGGGCGATTTTCATTCAGGCTTCCGAGCCTACAAACGCGAAGTGGTCGAAACGATTCCCTTTGAAGGTAACTCGGACGATTTTGTATTCGACAGTCAATTTCTTGCCCAGGCGGTACACTTCAAATTCAAGCTAGGCGATATTCCGGTTCCGGTGCGGTACTTTGATGAGGCGTCTAGCATTAACTTCAGCCGTAGTGTGCGGTACGGACTCACAACATTGGCCGTGATGGCCCAGTTTTGGCTGAACCGATTGGGGATTGTGAAGTCGTCGCTGTTTAAAAAACGGAGCGATCAAGGAAAGACCGACGGCGTGCCGGCGGCTTAGAGGATGTGCGAGCCTATTCAGCTTTGAATTCACCGGCATCGAACTTCTTCCAAAACTCAGCCGAAGGCATTCGGTTTTCAAAATCGGGCCCCAGTTCTGTCAGTGATGCCATATTCCGCACCACGCCGAGCCCTGCTTTAATTTTTGACGGTGTGAAGACAAGCCGAGTCAGCTTCAGGTTTTTTAGCGGGGTTAAGTCGGTTACGTTGGTGCCTGCCATGTTTAATCGTTGCAGCGATGCCAGACTGGCGACGACGTTTAAATCTTCGACGGGCGTATTTCGAATATCGAGGCTGACCAGCTTATTACCGGTTAACGGCGACAGGTCGGCTACTTTGGTATCGGTCAGCCACAGTGTATTGAGGGGCATGCCGCTTACAACACTAATATCGACGACCTTCGTGCCGAACAAATTGAGCTGCTGCAGCTTCATTCCAGCCAACGGCGAAATATCGGACACGGGGATATTTTCCATCCGCAGCACCATCAGTTCCATCCCAGCCAACGGCGTTAAGTCAGAAACATCGGTGTCTTCTAAATACAGCTCTTCCAGGGGCATGCCTGCTAACGGGCCCAGGTCAGATATTTTTGAGCCGGTTAAGTCAAGGTAGCGTAGGGGAACCCCTTTCAATGGCGTCAGGTCGGTCACGCCGGCTTGAAACAGGCTAGCCATACGAATTTCGCCACCGACCACTTTGAACTCGGAGTTCTTATTAGCCTTGAGCGCGGCCCGTAATTCAGACGTTGTCATTCCCTCTTGTTCCTGCGGAGGCAACGCTGGTGCAATACGAACCGGTGGGGTGTCGTCGGTCCCATCGGTTGTGTTCGTTGAACCGTCACCGCCGGAACAGCCGATGCTAAGCACGATAGCGAAAACGAAAAATAAGTGGAATGTCTTCTGGTGAGAAATTTTCATGGTTGTTAGCTTTGTGTTTGTAGGAAAAATGTTTCACATCACCTGACAATAAGG
>Ga0115002_10009675_pt1 | contig 10473 bp, 3 predicted proteins | sample ArcticOcean_MG_C_8_FD_89576 | JGI IMG/M metagenome (GOLD analysis project Ga0115002, IMG submission 89576) | Marine microbial communities from western Arctic Ocean - ArcticOcean_MG_CB11_86 | ecosystem: Environmental > Aquatic > Marine > Oceanic | place: Arctic Ocean: Canada Basin | collected... | reverse complement strand
GCCGGCGGCAGCGTTACCAGGACGATCCGCAAGGGGATCATCGATCCGTCGCAGATCGCCGACCGGCCCGAATTGTTGATATTCGGCATGCTCGCGGCGCTCCTGGCTGCGGCGTGCTGGCTCGCCCTGGCGTCGTTCAAGGGGTGGCCTGTATCGACCACTCATACCATCGTTGGCGCCATCGTTTGTTTTGCCGTCGCCGGAATTGGCTTCGATGCGGTCAGCTGGGGCAAAGTTGGCCAGATCGTCGCCAGCTGGGTGGTGTCTCCGGTGATCGGCGGCGGCGTTGCCTTTTTATTGATGCTCAGCATCCAGAAACTGATCCTTCAGGCGAATAAACCGTTCGAAAGCGCGGTGCGGTGGGCGCCGTTTTATCTGTTCCTCGTCGGCTTCGTCATTTCTCTGGTGACGATCTTCAAGGGGTTGAAACACCTCAACATTGATTTGAATGGCTATGAAAGCGCGGCCGCCGCCGCCATCATCGGTGTTATCACGGCGCTGATCGGCAAGCGCGCTGTCCGACGTGTATCTGTGCAACGGGCCATGGACGATACCGCCGACCTCGCAAGCGTCGAGCGGGTGTTCGCGCCGATGATCGTTTTTACCGCCTGTGCCATGGCATTTGCCCATGGGTCGAACGATGTTGCGAACGGTGTGGGCCCGCTTGCGGCGGTTTACGGGCTGATTCAATCCGGTGGCGAGGTCACCCAAAAGCTTGCCATGCCGTTCTGGATTCTGGCGCTGGGCGGCGCCGGTATCGTCCTCGGTCTGGTGACCTATGGCTACCGCGTCATGCGCACGATCGGCACCCGGATCACGGCGCTGACGCCAACCAGCGGTTTCTGCGCGACGGTCGCTGCGGCGCTGACGGTGGTCGTCGCGTCACGGACCGCCATGCCGGTATCGACCACTCATATTGCTGTCGGCGCTGTCATGGGCGTCGGCATGGCGCGCGGCATCGCTGCCCTCGACCTCCGGGTGATCGGCAGCATCTTTGCGTCCTGGGTAATTACCCTGCCGGCGGGCGGCATTTTGGCCGCCGCATTCTTTTTCATGCTCAAAGGCATGTTTACCTGACATCTGCGGGGCTCGACGGCGTCAAGCCGGTTGAGCTCACCGGCGATGCTTATACAGCCGGTTTTTCTCATCCTTTTCTTGGGTCTTTCCCCGGCCAAGCCGGGAGACGGGATCAGCTTTTTTTGCGGGCCGCCTTCTTTTTTGCGCCGGTCTTGGGCGCTGCCGCAGGCTTCTTTTCACGCGCCGCTATCACCAGCGAATCGTGCGCTGCCATGGTCGCGAAATTGACCATTTCCGCGTCATTGGCGTTTATGGGCACGATCTGGACGGCGCGGCTCAAGCCGGTCAGCAGCGGTCCGATGACCGTCGCGCCACCTAGCTTCTGCAGGATTTGAGATGAAATCGCCGCCGCGTGCAGGCCGGGCATGATCAGGATATTGGCCGGACCGGTCAGGCGGCAGAACGGATAGACCACCCGCAAATCCATATCGAGGGCGACATCGGGCGCCATTTCGCCGTCATATTCGAAATCGGTGCCTTCGGCATCGAGAATGGCGACCGCTTCGCGGACCTGGCTGGCGAGAGCGCCCGGCGGATTACCGAAATTAGCATAGGACAAAAACGCGACGCGGGGCTCGTGGCCATGGGCGCGGGCTTCCGCTGCGCATTGCCGCGCGATACGGGCCAGTTGTTCGCCGCTCGGCCGTTCGTTGATTGTGGTGTCGGCGATAAACACCGTGCGGCCGCGTGACATCACCATCGACAGGCCGAAAACTTCCGCACCGGGGCTCGGATCGATGGCGAGGCGGATATTATCGTGGCTGACCGAATAGCTGCGCGACAGACCGGTCACCATGGCGTCGATATCGCCGTGGACCAGCATGCAGGCGGAAAACACGTTGCGGTCCTGATGCACGAGGCGCTGGCAGTCGCGGTACAGATATCCGTCCCGTTGCAGCCGGTGATATAAATATTCGATGTAATGGCGGTTGCCCCGCGACAGCGCCGCATTGTGGATCTCGATCGACCCTGCGCCGGTCAGGCCGAGCCGCTTGATCGTCGATTTGACCTGGTCCTCGCGCCCGATCAATACTGGTGTTCCCAGCCCTGCCTGGGCGAAGGCGATGGCTGCGCGGATCGATGTTTCCTCCTCGCCCTCGGCAAAGCCGACACGGCGGGGGTTGGCGCGGACTTCCGCGTGGGTCGCCTGGAGCATCGTGACGGTCGGGTCGAGCCGCGCCGACAGCTGTACCCTGTAGGCTGCAAGATTGGGCATTTCCATCAGCGCCACACCGGAATCGACGGCGGCCTGTGCCACCGCTGGCGGGATCGCCGAAATCAACCGCGGGTCGAACGGCACCGGGATGATGTATTCCGGGCCGTAGCGTAGCCGCCGGCCCGAATAGGCAGCGGCGACTTCGTCGGGCACGTCTTCGCGTGCCAGCTGCGCCAGCGCCCGCGCGGCGGCGATCTTCATATCGTCATTGATCGTCCGTGCGCGAACGTCGAGCGCGCCGCGAAAGATGTAGGGAAAGCCGAGCACGTTGTTCACCTGGTTCGGATAATCCGACCGGCCGGTGGCGAAAATCACGTCCTTGCGCACCTCGCGTGCTTCTTCCGGCGTAATTTCGGGGTCCGGATTGGCCATGGCGAAGATGATCGGGCTTTTGGCCATGGATTTGACCATATCCTGCGACACCGCGCCGGCAACCGATACGCCGAAAAATGCGTCGGCGCCCTTCATCGCCTCCTCGAGCGTGCGATCCTTGGTGATGATCGCATGCGCGGATTTCCACTGGTTCATCCCCTGTTCGCGGCCCTGGTAGATTACGCCGCGGGTATCGCACAGGGTTACATTGTCGTGCTGCATGCCGAACGCCTTGAGCAGTTCGATGCAGGCGATGCCGGCCGAACCCGCACCGTTAACGACGAGCTTGGTGTTTTTGATATCGCGGCCGGTCAGGTCCAGCGCATTGATGAACCCGGCGGCGGCAATGATGGCGGTGCCGTGCTGGTCGTCATGGAACACCGGGATATCCATCAGTTCGCGCAGCCGGCTTTCGATTAGAAAACATTCCGGCGCCTTGATGTCTTCAAGATTAATGCCACCGAAGGACGGGCCGAGATAACGTACGCAGTTGATGAATTCGTCGACGTCTTCGGTATCGAGTTCCAGATCGATCGCATCGACATCGGCGAACCGCTTGAACAGGACCGCCTTGCCCTCCATCACCGGTTTCGAGGCAAGCCCGCCCAGATTGCCGAGGCCGAGTACCGCGGTGCCGTTGGAAATCACAGCGACCATGTTGCCCTTTGCCGTGTATTCGTACGCGGTTTTCGGGTCGTCAAAAATCTCGAGGCAGGGAGCCGCCACCCCCGGCGAATAGGCGAGCGCGAGGTCGCGCTGGGTCGTCAACGGCTTGGTGGCGACGACTTCGACCTTGCCCGGCCGTCCGGTGCGGTGCATCACGAGGGAGGCTTTGTCGAGATCGCTGTATTTACGTTTGGCCATTATCGCCTCAAATAGTGGGGGTCCGCGAAACAGGATAGAGATGAAACCGCGTCGCTCCAACAGGACATTCATGACAAGTTCGCGACAAGTTTTGGAATGATTCCCTAATCCCGGTTCGAACCGTCGCGTGGCTGTGATAAATATCGACCGTGACGAAAACTCAAAACATACCTGTTCAAGCGGACGACAGTTCGGCGGGACCGGAATTGGCGCCGAATTCGACGCCGATGATGACCCAGTATCTCGAGATCAAACGCGCCCACCCCGATGCGCTGCTGTTTTACCGCATGGGCGATTTCTACGAGATGTTCTTCGAAGACGCGGAACTGGCCGCCGGTGTGCTCGGCATCACGCTGACCAAGCGCGGCAAGCACCTGGGTGCCGATATCCCGATGTGCGGCGTGCCTGTTCATGCCGCCGATTCCTATCTGTCGCGCCTGATCCGCAAAGGCATTCGGGTCGCCGTCTGCGAACAGACCGAAGATCCGGCGGAAGCGAAAAAGCGCGGGTCGAAATCGGTGGTCCGGCGCGAAGTCGTTCGCATCGTCACCCCCGGGACGATCACGGAGGAGGCGTTGCTCGATGCCCGGCAGCACAATTACCTTGCGGCGGTGGCGGATGTAGGCGGCGATTTGGGCGTGGCCTGGCTCGATGTGTCGACCGGTGCGTTCTTTGCTCAGCCAATTGTGCCGACGGGGCTGGCGGCGGCGCTGGCGCGGATCGAGCCTGGTGAATTGCTGGTTCCCGAACGTCTTGCCGCCAGGCCAGAATTTTTCGATGTTTTTGCCGACTTTCACGCCGCAATCGCGCCGCAGCCCGATTCACGGTTCGACAGCGCGGCGTCGCGGCGCCGTCTGGAAGAGATATTCGCCGTCAGGGCGCTCGACGCGTTCGGCGATTTTAGCCGGGCGGAAGTATCGGCCTGTGGCGCGGTCGTCGGTTATGTCGAATTAACCCAGAAAGGTAAGTTGCCCCGGTTGCAGCGACCCCGGCGGCTGTCCGGCGGCGCGGCGATGGAAATCGACGCGGCGACCCGGCGCAATCTCGAACTTACGCAAACGCTTTCCGGCAATCGTGACGGTTCGCTGCTGTCGGTCATCGACCGGACGGTCACCGGTCCCGGCGGCAGGCTGCTGGCCGCCCGCCTGGCCGCACCGTTGACCGATGCCGACGAAATCTGCGCCCGCCACGATGCAGTGGCGTCGTTTGCCGAAGAAACCCGCCTGCGCGACGATATCCGCGCCCGGCTGCGCGAGACGCCCGATATGGAGCGCGCGCTCACACGACTGACGCTTGGCCGCGGCGGGCCGCGGGATCTCGGCGCAATCCGCGACGGGCTCGCGCGAGCCGCCGATATCCGCGGTCTTCTTGACGCGCAAACCGATCCATCGCGCGATATTCGGGTGGCGGCGGCGGATCTGGGCGAGCACAGAATATTGGTCGAACGTCTCACCCGCGCGCTGGACGATGAACTGCCGCTGATATCGCGCGACGGCGGCTACATCCGCGCCGGTTACGCGCCCGAACTGGACGAGCTTCGCCAGCTTCGCGATGAAAGCCGAAAACTTATCGCCGCGCTTCAGTCGCGCTATGTCGATGACACCGGTATCACTTCCCTCAAGATTCGCCACAACAACGTGCTCGGATATTTCATCGACGTCACCTCGGCGAATGCCGACCGCGTGCCGACTGGTGAGGGCAGCCCTTTTATTCACCGCCAGACGCTGGCAAGCGCGATGCGCTTCACGACGGTCGAGCTTGGCGAGCTCGAAGGAAAACTGGCTCAGGCCGCCGACCGCGCGCTGGCGATGGAGCACGAACTGTTCGACGATCTCGTCGGCGAGGTGACGGCGCGGGCCGAGGAAATTTCTCTCGCCGCTGCCGCTTCGTCTCTGTTGGATGTGTCGTCGGCGCTCGCGGTCCTGGCGGTCGACCGGCGTTATGTCCGGCCGCTGGTCGATGATTCTACGGCCTTCAGCATAGCGGGCGGACGGCACCCGGTCGTCGAAGCGGCGCTGGCGTCTGCGCATGACGGGGCTTTCGTCGCCAATGATTGCGATCTCGCCCCCGAGCGGCGTCTGTGGCTGGTGACCGGGCCCAACATGGCCGGCAAATCGACCTTTCTGCGCCAGAACGCGTTGATCGCGATCCTTGCCCAGGCGGGATCCTTCGTGCCCGCCGACGAGGCGCATATAGGCGTTATCGACCGGCTGTTCAGCCGGGTCGGCGCGGCGGACGATCTGGCCCGCGGCCGGTCGACCTTCATGGTCGAGATGGTCGAGACCGCGACGATCCTCAACCAGGCGACGGAAAGATCGTTGGTGATTCTCGACGAGATCGGGCGGGGTACCGCGACGTTCGACGGTCTGTCGATCGCCTGGGCAACGCTGGAAAACCTGCATGAGGTTAATCGCTGTCGCGCGCTGTTTGCGACCCATTTCCACGAATTGACGTCACTGACCGCGCGGCTCGACGCGCTTGCCTGTCACTCGATGCGGGTCAAGGAATGGGATGGTGAGGTCGTCTTTTTGCACGAGGTCATCGCCGGGTCCGCCGACCAGTCCTACGGCGTCCACGTCGCCAAGCTCGCCGGACTGCCCGAAGCCGTGATCGTGCGCGCCCAGGAAGTCATGCGCATTCTCGAAGAAGGCGAACAATCCGGCGCGTTGGCCCGGCTCGCCGACGATCTGCCGCTGTTTTCGGCAAATGTTCCGCTACCGGCTGTGACAATGGAACCATCGGCGGTGGAGGCCGCACTCGCCGAGATAAATCCCGACGCGCTCAGCCCGCGCGACGCACTGGAGATTCTGTATCGGTTGAAAGGGCTGCTTTAGAACGTTTGGGGGTGGCCGGCGATCGCCCATCGCGATACCCGTTCGGACATTTTTGACGGATGCTCTATATTGACGGTTCCTGCAACACGGTAACGACCTGATGCCTTCAATACAGAAACAGCGCCGGATCATCGACCGCGCCGCCCTTGTCGGAGAGCTCGATGCGCTGATCGCAGGCGACCGCACGCCGCAGGAAGCGCGCGGAGGGTTTCTCGACCTTTTAAAGGGCGCGATGGAGCAAGGGAGTGCCGAGGTGCGAAGCCGGTTCGACGCGGGCGAGGCGAACGGCGAAGAAGTTGCCGTGGCGCTGTCGTTTCTTGCCGACCAGATCGTGCGGCTGATCTACGATTTCGCCACCGACCATGTGTATCCCGCCGCCAACCCGACCGAGGGCGAGCGGCTCTGTGTGGCCGCCGTGGGTGGGTATGGACGCGGCGAGCTGGCGCCCCATTCCGATATCGATCTTCTGTTCGTGCTGCCTTACAAGGAAACTGCGCGCCAGGAACAGGTCATCGAATATACCCTCTACATGTTGTGGGATTTGAAGCTGAAGGTTGGTCACGCGACGCGCTCGATCGACGAATGCGTGCGCCTGGCGCGGAGCGACCTGACGATCCGCACAGCGATGCTGGAATCACGTTATTTGTGGGGCGACCGCAAGTTATATAACGAGCTCCGTCGGCGTTTCTATTCGGAAGTCGCCGACACGTCCGGGCCTGAATTCGTCGAGGGAAAGCTCGCTGAACGCGATGCGCGGCACACCAAACTGGGCGGCTCGCGCTACGTGCTGGAGCCAAATATCAAAGAAGGCAAAGGGGGGCTCCGCGACCTCCAGACCCTCTACTGGATTGCCAAATATCTCTACAAGGTCGACGAAGTCGCCAATTTGGTCGATCGTGGGGTGCTGACAAAGAAGGAAGCGCACCGGTTTGATCGGGCGCACCGGTTTCTGTGGGATGTGCGCTGCCATCTGCATTACCTCGCCGGTCGCGGCGAAGACCGTCTGACCTTCGACGTGCAGTCCGAGATCGCGGCGCTGCTCGTCTATCGCGACCGCGCCGGCGCGCGCGGAGTCGAGCGGTTCATGAAGCACTATTATCTGATCGCCAAGGAGATTGGCGATCTGACACGTATCTTTTGCGCGGCGCTCGAAGCGGAGCATCAGCGCAAACCGAGATTTCGGCTGCCGTCGATCGGGTTGTTCCATAAATCGATCGACGGGTTCGAGGTCGAGGGCGGCCGGCTGAATGTTCGGAGCGGCAGCGAATTTCGCGACGACCCGGTTAAAATTCTCCGGTTGTTTCATACCGCCCAGGAAGAACAGCTCGATATTCATCCGAAGGCGCTGCGCGCGATCACGCGCAACCTGCACGCCGTCGATCAAATCCGCGACGATCCTGAAGCCAACCGGCTGTTTACCGAGATGCTGACGTCGAAAAACGATCCGGAAACGACGCTGCGGCGGCTTAACGAAGCGTCGGTGTTCGGCCGTTTCGTGCCGGATTTCGGGCGCGTCGTCGCCCAGATGCAGCACGATATGTATCACGTCTATACGGTCGACGAGCACACGGTGTTCGCCATTGGCATTCTGCGCGGCATCGAAGAGGGCAGCTATGGCGATGAAATGCCGATTTCGTCCGAAGTCGTCCACAAGATCCAATCGCGCCGGGCGTTGTATGTTTCGGTGTTGCTGCATGATATCGCCAAGGGCCGCGGCGGGGACCACTCTGAGCTGGGTGCAGATATCGCGCTTGAGCTGTGTCCGCGTTTCGGGTTGAGCCACGAGGAAACCGAAACCGTCGCGTGGCTGGTGCGCTATCATCTGTTGATGAGCAACACCGCGTTCCGCCGCGATATCAACGACCCGCAGACGATTACCGATTTCTGCGCCGTCGTGCAGTCGGTCGAGCGGTTGCGCCTGCTGCTGGTGCTGACGGCGGCAGATATCCGCGCGGTCGGTCCCAATGTCTGGAACGCGTGGAAGGCCGCGCTACTGCGCGACCTGTACGAAGCGGCAGAGGAGCGGTTGACCGGCGGACATGCGGCCGGCGGCCGTGACGCCCGGATTGAATATGCCAAGGAAGAAATGCGCGCGCTGCTGGCCGACCTGCCTCCCAGCGCCATAGACGCCCATATCGCCCGCGGCTATCCGTCTTACTGGCTGTCATTCGACGCGGATACCCATGCGTGGCATGCCCGCATCGCGCATGAAGTTGAATCGCGCTCGGAGCCCCTGACGATCAAGAACAGGGTGGACCGTTTCAAGGGCGTCACCGAAATCACGATTTACGCCGACGATCATCCCGGCTTGTTTTCCCGCATTGCCGGCGCCATGGCGGTCAGCGGTGCGAACATTGTCGACGCCAAGATTTTCACCATGGCGGACGGAATGGCGCTCGATACATTCTGGGTGCAGGACGAGAACGGCGAGCCGTTCGACCGGGCCGACAAGCTCGCCCGGCTTTATGCCTGCATCGACCAGACCCTTGCCGGGCGGCTGCGGCCGCGCGAAGAACTGAAAAAGGACGATGGCGTATCCAGCAGGATGCGCGTTTTCAAGGTTGCGCCGCGCGTTCTTATCGACAATGAGGCGAGCCGCACCCACACCGTGATCGAGGTCAATGGTCGGGACCGAAAAGGACTACTTTACGATCTCACCCGCGCGCTGTCGTCGTTGAATTTGCAGATTGCGTCGGCCCATATCAGCACGTTCGGCGAAGCCGCGGTCGACGTTTTTTACGTCAAGGATGTGTTTGGCCTTCAGGTCACCCATGACAGCAGGCTGAACCAAATTCGCGACACTCTTCTGGCGGTCATGGTGCAGGATAGCGATGCCGGCGCCGATCGTGCGCGTCCGCCTGGTGATTCCGGTACATCGGTTGCCGCAGAAGTCTCGGCGGCGGAATAGTCGCCGCCTCCGGATTGCCGCATTTGATTTCCAGATTGCCCGTGTTTGATTGCCCGTTCATCGCACCGCCGCACAGGCAAGTCGCCGTGGGTGCCATACGGGGCGGGCCAGGAGGAGAGCGGTTGTGGCGCTAATCCGTTCTATCGCCACCGTTGGCGGCTATACGATGATCAGCCGGTTGCTCGGGTTTGTCCGCGATATTCTGATCGCAGCGACTCTGGGAGCGGGGCCGGTGGCGGATGCGTTTTTCGTCGCTTTCAAGCTGCCTAATTTTTTTCGCCGGCTGTTCGCCGAGGGAGCGTTCAACGCAGCGTTCGTGCCGTTGTTTACCCGCCAGATGTCCGAAGGCGGACGGGAGGCGGCACGCGAATTCGCCGAAGAAGTGATCTCGGTATTCGTTGTCGCCCTGCTGTTGTTCGTTACCGCCTTGCAGGTTGCAATGCCGTGGATCATGCATGGTTTTGCACCCGGTTTCGCCGACGATCCCTATCGTTTCGAACTTGCCGTTTCCCTAGCACAGGTCACGTTTCCCTATCTCATGTTTATATCGCTGGTTTCTCAGCTTGGCGGTGTCCTCAACGCGTTGGGACGGTTCGCAGCCGCGGCCGCGACCCCGATCATTCTCAATCTCTGTCTGATCGCGGCGATCCTCGGTCTGTCGCCTTTTGTCGAAACCCCCGGTCACGCGCTGGCCTGGGGCGTGGCGGTGGCCGGCGCAGCACAGTTTGTCTGGTTGATACTTGCTTGCCACAAAGCCGAATTCCGGCTGCGTCTGCTGCGGCCACGACTGACACCCCGGGTGAAGCGCCTGCTGATCCTTATGCTGCCCGGCGTAATCGGCGCGGGTGTCGTACAGATCAACCTGCTGATCGATGTCGTCATCGCGTCTCTGCTGCCGAGCGGGTCGGTATCGTTTCTGTACTACGCGGACCGGGTGAACCAGCTGCCGCTGGGCGTGATCGGCGTCGCGGTCGGCACGGCCTTGCTGCCACTTCTGTCGCGCCAGCTGCGCGCCGGTGACGATGCCGCCGCCGCCGGCAGTATGAACCGGGCGCTGGAATTCGCCTTGCTCCTGACCTTGCCAGGTGCGGCGGCGCTGATCGTGATGCCCGATCTTGTTGTCTCCGTTTTGTTCGAGCGCGGCGCGTTCGGGGCGGCGGAGACGTCCGCGACCTCGGCGGCGCTTGCTGCCTACGCGATCG
>Ga0115002_10009665_pt1 | contig 10479 bp, 8 predicted proteins | sample ArcticOcean_MG_C_8_FD_89576 | JGI IMG/M metagenome (GOLD analysis project Ga0115002, IMG submission 89576) | Marine microbial communities from western Arctic Ocean - ArcticOcean_MG_CB11_86 | ecosystem: Environmental > Aquatic > Marine > Oceanic | place: Arctic Ocean: Canada Basin | collected... | reverse complement strand
TTATCTTTTTCCAATTTACTACCTTGTAGTCTATGGTTCTATCTTTTTCTTTCATTGTTCCGTTCCACAAGTTACCAATCCTGTACTCACTAACATAATTATATCCATCACTAGCAATAGTATATATTACTTGACCGTGAAATAACCCATTCATCCACTCACCAACATACTTATTACCATCAGGGTAAACCACAGTACCAACACCATGAGGTTTCACAACCCGCAACATTGCATCCTGCTTTTGCCAATGAATTGGCTATTCCTAAACCTAACCCCGGAGTTGATGCCGTAACGATGGCGGTTTTTTCTTATAAATCTATGGCTAACATTGCTATATGTTTAAAATCTATTTAAATATAGATGAGTTAAACATAAAACCCATCTCTTTCTTCTCTAATTCCTGGATGGTTTTCCATTTCTTCTTCGACTAAATCAATTCCAAGTCCTGGACTATCTGACAAGATGAATTTTCCGTTTTCAATTGGAAGCGGGTGGTCTATGATGGTATCTCTCCACGGCACATCATTAAACATAAATTCTTGACGGAAGAAGTTTGGAATAGAGGCGCATACGTGTGCGCTCGAAATGGTGGAGAGTGGTCCGTTTGGATTGTGCGGTGCCAACATTACGTTGTATGTTTCCATCATGGTGGCCATGCGTTTCATTTCTGAAGGGCCACCACAGCGGGTAATATCGGGCATCATAATATCACAAACGCCAAGTTCTAGTAGTCTGCGGATTCCATACCGGGTGTAATGGCGTTCGCCTACGCAGATGGAAACTTCAGGGTTTAATCTATCGCGGAATGCTTTTAACATCTCTGGGTTTTCTGGACCTAAAGGTTCTTCGTACCAAGTAATATTTAGATCGGCCAATCTGTTTCCCATTCTAATTGCTGTTTTGGTATTAAGCATGGCGTGTGTTTCAATCATAATATCAACATCATTGCCAACCGCTTCTCTAACTGCTTTGGATAGGTTGTAGGAGTGATCCATTTGAGAGGGTGTAAGCTCAAGGTTAGAAGATAGATCGTCTCCATAAAAATAGTTGGTGTGTGCAAATGGGTCGAATTTTAAACCAGTAAACCCAGCTTCGATAACCTTCTTTGCTTGTGCTGCATAATCGTCTCCGTTAAATCCACCTTTTGTAAACCAATAGTTGGCGTACAAAGGGATTTCTTTTATAAATGCTCCACCGAGTAATTCGTACATAGGAACGCCCAATTTTTTTCCTTTTAAATCGAGCAATGCCATGTCTATTCCACTGATGGCACACATACTTACACCAAATGGTCCAACCCAGTTTAGGTCGCGATAGAGTTTGGTCCAAATAAAATCGGTTCGCATCGGATCCATACCAATAATGCGTTCACCTGCATGTTTCGCGGCAGTTTCCACCATCGGACTTCCTGGCCAATTAGTGGCTTCACCAACACCTGTAATGTCTTCGTCGGTGTATATTTTAATCATGGTCCAGTTGTACTTTACACCTTCAACTAACCATACTTTAACGTCTGTAATTTTCATGCTCTTGTTGTTTTACATTATACCATATTTGTTCCACGAATCTTGTGCAGACATACCTCCTTTAATTGCGTTGGCAACAGTTTTTTCACCACGTGCTTTCTCTAAAGCACCTTCAATAATTTCTTTCTCAATCTCTTTTGGTACTATGCAAACTCCATCGATGTCTCCAACTACAATGTCGCCATCGTTTATGGTTACCCCGTTCATTTCTATCTTGCATCTGAAGTCAATTACTTTACCTCGGGGAGCTTGATCTTGAGCATAACGTCCGTAGGAGAACGTTGGGAAATTTAGTTCTAAGATTCCTTTTGTATCTCGCGAGTACCCATTAACAACTGCTCCTGCGGATCCTAATATTTGTGCTCTCGTACTCATTAGCTCGCCCCACAATGCATAGGTAGGCGAGGAGCCCGTGCAGATATACACTTCGTCTTCTTTCAGATCATCAAGTGCTTCGAGCATTAATCCAAATGGCTTAGACATAATTGGGTTGTTGCCGGTCGGACTCAATTCTTCAAAAGCATCAGCTTCAAGTACGGTCATTGCACGGCCAACCAAAAACATGTCGTCTCGTAACGGCTGGACTTCAGGACGTAGAAACTGATGAAGATATCCATGCTTGTCCATGATGTCTCCAATCACAGCAGTGAAGAGTTCCTGCTTAATTAGACTGAATAATTCTTTGTCGTTTTTCCACATAAATTGTCTGTTTTAGAAATGTAAATATAGATGGGATAGACACAGGACGTTTCTGGTAGTTGTCTCGCTTAGGAACGCGTACATTGTTTCTACTCAATTTTGGGTCTTCTAACAATTTCCTGCAGAAAGTTTCATTTATTATTGCTAAGAAAGTCGTTGATTTCATCTCTATCTGGTATTGACTTCCGACCTCCAGATCTTGAGCAATGAATAGCTGCCGCTGCTGAAGCCACATGAATTGAGTTTTCCTCAGTATTTCCTTCCGCCAAACCCAAAGCGAAGATACCATGAAACACATCCCCTGCACCGAGAGTGTCAACTGTTTTTACTTTGTATGCTGGAAAATGTCTGAGAATCCCTTTTTCTAGCCAGCGTGTTCCTGAAGAACCTTCTGTTACTCCGACCCAACCACGGTTCAGCTCCATGGCATAATTAAGGGCTTTTTCTGTGGACTTTCCTGCTGCAAAATCACTTAAAGCTGGCTGTGAAAAAAGGACGTGAGTAGCGTTCCGAATTACGTCTTCATTAAGGCCCTCCGGTCTTAAATCTGTGTCAAGTACAGCAGGTATTCCAAGTTCGCGGGCCCTCCTGAGGGTTTTTATTGCTCCATCAGGCCAGCGACAATCAACTAACACGGCGTTGCTTTCTTTCAGTTTTTCTAGTGGAAGCCAGTTAGCGTCAGCAATAAGTTTCGGGTCACTGTAGCTGATGATCAGTCGTTCACCATCTTCATCAACCATCACGGAGGAAACACCAGATTTAACTCCTTGCTGCCGAAGGACATCCTGAACATCTACCCCAAATTCTTTAAGTTCGCCCAAGATCAAGTCAGCATTATTGTCATCACCAACTCTACCCCAGAATACAGCCTGTGCGCCTGCTCTATTTATTGCTACAGCAGCAGTTGAAGCATTCCCACCGCCTGCTTGGAAGTAGTTACTAGCAAAAAATTTTATAGGAACTTTTGGTATTTTAGACAGTTGAAAAACATGGTCAAGCACTGCCGCTCCGACACAGACAACTTGTTTCAGTGGTTTACTCTAAGAGGAAGTGATTAGAATTGAATTTCATGGAGATCCCGATATGCTTCCCGGTCTCCACAATCTGTAAGATCACTTGAAATTATTCGTAATTCTGGGTCTACATAATGCTATATTATACTAACAATACAAGCTTCAAGGCGTTCACTGCATTTGAGGCCGTTTAGTACAATTCCGTGGGGTATCATATGTGTGTCTTTGATCTGAATTAGTTTCATATAATTATTCATAAATACTTTTCATTTTCCAGGCATCCAGTTTTATTAATTTAGCATCATTACCTCGTGCATTTAAAGAGATTCCAAGACTGTCTTCACGACCAGGATAAACCCTGACAGAAACACATTGTTTCCCATTGATGAAGACTTCTAAGACACTCCGGTCAATGAAAATTCTTAAATTGAGTGTTTCCTGATCATCTAGATGGACAGGAGCCGTTTCCGGAGCACGAGATAGGGAATCTGGGAGAATGGATGAAAAAGAAGTATCAATTGTTAATACGCTTTCTTGTCTACTCTTGATATTTTTTAAAAGGGGGGAATTGGCATTTAAGGCCGTTCGATTGGGAACACGGAACCTATAATTATAACCCCTGTCTTTAAAAAAAGTAATCCGAGTGAATTCTTCTTTATTGGGGGATCTTAAGACATTGAGCTCAACCAGATTTGCATCTTTCGGATCAATTTCGAGATTCAATTCTAAAGTATTGCCTTCAATATCTTCAAGTAGCATTTCTTGATTGGCTTGGATTTTCTTATTTTCTAGGTGCTGGTGATCATACCTCAGAGATTCAATTTCACCTGCGGGTTCAATTTTTAATTCATCCTCTTTCCCCAATTGCAACTTTCTGGGTAAAGACATAATTTGATCCCACCCTTGAGTGGGCAGTCCCGGATTCATATTAAAGAGGACAATGATTCCTCCATCTCCATCCGGTGTGGCAGAAGGTGCATGAATTCCTGCAGGACTCGTAGGGCCGAAATTAAATTTACCCCCATTTGTCACCACTAACTTGTCACGGTCTTGCTCATAATCTCCAATGAGATATTGCCCCCCACTCATATGACTAAAAAAGAGGAGCATATGTTTGTTTCCAATCGGCCAAAAATAGGGGCAGGCTCCATCATCTCCGACAACAGTATACAAATCGTTTTCTACAAAAGGATGAAGATATTCCCAATCAATTAAATTATCAGAACAAAGTAGAAAATTAGCACGAATCTGTTTGTGCCCAGGACCATTAGGTAAAGTACCTCCAGAAAGGGAGTAATATTTACCCCTCTTTTTCCAAATGCAGGGATCAAATACTGTATATTTCGCATCATCATTGGGACCGGGAAAGGGGATCACAGCCCCATCTCCCAATTTTTTCCAATTTAATAATAATGGATCCGAAGATGTAGCAATCATGTTACCAACTTTAGTACCATGATACATTGCAATTACTCTATCTTTTTCAACTAATGTAGAACCAGAAAAGCAGCATTCTTCAGGATCTGGATAGATAGCATAAGGAAGATCCCGCCAATGAATCAGATCTGAACTGACCGCATGTCCCCAATGTTGACGTGGGTCTTCTGGAGGATAAGCTTGATAAAACAAATGCCAGTGTCCTTGCCAAAAACAAAGCCCATTGGGGTCATTCAATGTACTTTCAGGATTAATATAATGAAACTTTGGTCTGAATCTGTCATTTTTGAATATTTCTCGTGATTCTTTAAAACGAATCATCAAAGGGTTGATTTCAAGTTCTTTTTCTTGACTTTCCTTTAGCTCTGAAAAATCATATTTAGACACTAAAGACGTATAATCGGGATTAGTTGAGTTTTCCATAATTTATTTATAATATTTAAAATTTATATTTGTATTATCCTTTAATACTTCCTGTTAATATTCCTTCTACAATATATTTCTGTCCAAATATGTATATAATAATTGCAGGAATTAATGACAATACTATACCTGCAAGAATTAAAGAAATACTACCAGTTGCGAATTCACCTTTTAAAGCTACAAGTCCTAGTGGTATTGTCCATTTTTCTTCAGTATTTAAAAATATCAATGGTCTAAGAAACTCATTCCAATGAGCGTTAAAGCACAAGATACCTAAAACAACCATACCAGGAGTACCAAGAGGAAAATAAACTTTCCAAAAGACTTGCCATTGTGATGCACCATCAATAACTGCTGCTTCTTCAAATTCACTCGGTATTTTTAGGTAGTATTGTCTCATCAAAAAGGCTCCAAACGCACTTGGTATAGCTGGGATTATTAAACCAATAAGAGTATCATGCATGCCAAGTTTTGAGATTAAAACATAAAGAGGTATTATAACTACTTGTATTGGTATCATTAAACTAGCCATAACTAGCCAAAATAGAATATTTTTGAAAGGGAATTTAAATCGTGCGAAAGCATATCCAGAAAAACTGCAAATAAAAATTTGCCCAAATGTTATAGAAAGACTTACAAAGAAACTATTAAATAACATATGGATAAAAGGAACATTAACAGAATCTCCAAATGTTCCCAAGCCTGCCTTGTCTAGATAATAACCAAACAAAGTTCTATAATAATTTTCCCACACAAAATCTGTTGGAATCCATTTAGGTGGTAATGTAAATGAATCAATTGGCAGCATTAATGAGGTTGATATTGCCCATAATAATGGCAATAATACTATGAATGCTACAGTAAATAAATAAAAATAATTTAGTAAATTGATTGTGTATTTATTCATAATGAACCCACTTCTTTTGAACTATGAACTGAATGGCAGTAACAATCATTATCAAAATAAATATAACGACCGCAATAACTGACCCATAACCAAGGTCTAGTTCTCCAAAAGCGAGTTCGTAAATGTAAATTACAGCAGTCCTACTCGCATCTCCAGGTCCGCCTCTAGTTAAAACATATGGCTCATCAAAAACTTGTATTGCACTTATAAATCCAACAACTGATGAGAAAAAAATAGTTGGACTAGCTAATGGGATATAAATATAAATTATTTTTTTTAGACCACTTGCTCCATCAATTTCTGAAGCATCTAGAACATCTTTTGACATTGTTGCAAAAGCACCTACATAAAGTATAAAGGTAAACCCAAAATGTTTCCAAACATAAACTATAATTGTAGTATATAAAACAATATTTGTAGAATTCATCCAACCTATATTAAAATCTAGGAAAGTTGATAAATAATAATTTATAACACCCATATCAGTATTAAACAAAAATGACATCACTATAGAAACTGTTGCTCCAGACATAAGTAGTGGGAAAAAATAAATAGATCGAAAGAATATTTTCATATTATGAGACGCAATTTTAGTTATGCCTAATGCTAATGTAAAACCAAGTATATTTTGTGCAACGATTGCTATTAAAGCAAATATTATTGAATTATATATTACCTCATGCGCAACTTCATCTTCTAAAAACCAAATATAATTTTCTAAACCAGCCCACTTCATTGGAGATAATATATCCCAATAAAAAAAACTTAAAATGAAAGAAAATATAACCGGTCCTCCAACAAATATAAGGATACCAATTACAAGTGGAGAAACAAAAATTAATCCTAATCTTGATTTTGTTCTTTTTTGAGATTGTATGTTTAGCATAATTGATGGTATCGCAAAAAGACTATTAACTTAACTTTCTTATTATTTACATTATAATTAATATTAAACACTTTATTTCAGGAGATTAACACAATGCCAACGCGCTATTACCTGTCCAGATAAATACAGATAAACGGAATCTGCCGCCTAAAAAAACTTCTCCCCTATTAACTCTACGACAGTGTCATTAATGTTATAATAGCAATGCCATTATTCAAGCTGATGTCCTTGCTCCACTGGTCGTAGCAAGGAAAAAGTATTGGATCTGGAGCAATTTACGTTGGTCAGCAAAAACCAAATCACATTTTTTGGCAAGGCATTAAACCCTTTAATGTTATAAAGCCAAATGACAGATTCATTACAAAATTCAATTCTTGAGATTGTGGCCCATGTAATCAATTAACAAACTGTCCGGTCTTAAAATACAAGAAAGCATACACTTGTTGCATTAACCAAAAAATGATCAGAGAGTCAAAACGTCGGCAAAATGAACATACTGCTTCCCCCAGGAACGTTTATCGTTACAGAACTGGATTCGAGGGCACAAAATCACAGTAGGATGGGCGCCTTACTGGAGTCAAACACTTACGAGTCAGAGGACTGGCGTTCAGTTGTGCTGCAACCCTATAAGCGATAGGACTAAACATTCTCATGAGTTCCGAGTTCATATACGACAAAAAAGGGTCTTTTGAGGCATAAGAAAGGAAACAGTGCCCATAATAGCTGTCTATATTGATATTTTAAGATTTATTTTGAAAATTAAATCTTACAAAGCAGAATTGTTAGAATTCTTAAAAAAATATCTATTTTTGTTTAAAAACCAACATTAAATTATCTCCAGTCCACTTTTGTGGACTGGAGATATAATGATTATGATTTATACATGGGACTAAATTTTCTTGTTATTCTAACTAAATCTTTCTGCAATTTATCCATTGCTTTTTTAGGAGTGACAGAACCTTCCATAGCTAAACTAGTTTGTTTAGTAAAGGCCCTTGTCATTGGATTTGCACAAGGCGGTGCAGGGATAGGCGCTGAAGTGGGAAATCTATCTAATGTATCATAGAATATTTCCCAATGCTTTGGTCCAGTATAGCTGTACCTCAATGCATTCATCATTGATCTCCGAATTGGAGTTGTGAAGTTACCCATCATTCTTTGAGAAGCAAACTCATATGATGTAGTATGCTTAATCCATTCCCAGGCTAAATCTTTATTTTTACATTTTTCTAACATTATATGACCACCTGCACCATATTGATGTCTTTGTGATTTCCATTTTGGGAAAAAACAGACATCAAAATCATCGGATGACATACCTTGACTATTAAGTCCTCCTGCCCAAAAACCTCCAGCTGGTGTCATAGCCATTTTGTTTGATGCATAAAATCCCGTAAGTGTCTCTCCTGTACCTAATTGTAAAGCAGGTGTAATTCCCTCATCTTGCATTTGCTTCATAAATTCCAAAGCCTCTACTACATTGTCAGTATTTGCTGTAGGTTCTTCCCATCGAGGCCCACCACCATATGCTTTAGCTCCGACATCATTATTATAAAAATGATTCCAAAACCAACTACTAAAATCACTATTTGGAGCGGATGATTCGCTATACAGGTTCCCGTCATTATTAAATATCCAGGGCATCCAACTACCCCATAGTCTATTTGTCCAACCATAACCAAAAACATCTGTCCTATTACCCGTTTTTCTTGTTATTTTCTTTGCAATATTATAAAAATCATCTTTAGTCCAATCATATTCTGGATAATCAATGCCATTATCTCTAAATAATTTTGTATTTACATATACATTTGCAGCATTAAAACCATATGGTAACATGTACACACTTCCTTCATACATCATGCTATTTATAAAAGTTGATGCTACATCTGAAAAATAACCTTTCATTTGGTCTGCATCTCTTTTTATCCATTTATCAAATGGTTGAATATATCCAGCCCCAGCAAATAATTGAACACCTTCTGTAGCTACATAATAAAGATCAATTTGTTGTCCTGCAGCAATTTGAGCTAAGGTTTTACTTATTCTATCCTCATGATCCATACCAGTAAGTGGAATGAATTGAAGATCAACATCAGGGAATTTGGAAACAAATGATGATTTTATTGCTTCCATCTTACTAATATTATTTTTAGCCACCTGAACGACTAATTTGGTTTTTGCTGCAGATGCTTTCCCATTTATAAAAAAAGGAGTTGAAGCAACACCAGCTAATGCAACACCCTTTTTTAAGATACTTCTTCTTGTATCATTCTTTATTATATTTTCCATAAGAACCTCATTTCATTGATTTTTATTATTAAAGTATTTCAGACATATCGTTATGTCTGTATCAATTTAAAATATTATTTCTTATATTATTTACATAAGACCTCCTTCTTTTTGTCTTGATTAACTAGAAATACGACAATTTAAATAAGGTTAAAATTATAGTATCATGTACTAAGTGTACAATATATTATATATATTTATAATAATGTCAATAAAAAAAATCATTTTTATTTGGAGGCCCAATATCAACTAACTATGGAGTGCCCCGGAGTGGACTAAAAGTCAAGGATAGATTCTCTAATTAGTTAAATCGTTCTCTAAACTGCCAATCAGAGTAACTTAATTGCCATAGAGGGCGTTTTAAGTTAAAAATGTAATCCAAAAAAACAAACCACCTATTTTGGTTGATATGGTTTTATTTAAGTGTTCATTAATCTTAATTTAGGAGAAAATTATGTGGAAAGGAATACTATGGCAGGTGTGCTTGATGAGAGGGTAATGATGAATATTACGATTACTGGCGCTTCTGGTTTTCTGAGCCAAAAACTTGCGTATGGATTGCTTAGCGCGAGTGAGCTTACAGATAAGGCGGGAAGTCCTTCCAGAGTTGAGCACTTAACATTACTGGATGTCGAAAATCCTTCAAAAAAGTTTTCCAACGATCCTCGCGTAACCTTTCTGACAGGTTATATTAAAGACCGTTTGCTTTTGGAAAAGGCTATTTCTGTTTCAACGGATAGTATTTCCAATTTTATGGCCATTGTAAGTTCAGGTGCGGAGAAGTATTTTGATTTAGGTATGTCAAAAAATCTAGATTCTACTAGAGCAATCCTTGCACTGGTATTACCATCCAGTCCTCCTACGATGCGCCCCCCACCACATAGACAGTTCCAGATGAGTCAGTGGAAAATCCAGTAGCGCTATCATCACTTGATGTCCCAAACTGCTTCCCAGAATTCATTCAATTAATATCTTTTCCAATTTTTTTTTCTCAATCATCTCCCAATCATATTCTACTCCTAGACCAAGACCATTGGGGACATCAACAAATCCTTCTTGATCAATACAGTTTAGTTCATCTGAATATCCATTTAGATAGACTGGCAACTGCCATGGATTTGGAGCACAAGGGTGAACAAGGTTGATTTCGTAATAGTTACTTCGGGAAAGGGCCGCCATCAACTGACGCATCGCAGGTCCACAAGAATGTACCTCAACATCGATTCCTAATGCTTCTGCAGCAAGTGCGGCCTTGTAGCTTCCTGTGATGCCACCATCATAATCAGGATCTACTCG
>Ga0115002_10009663_pt1 | contig 10481 bp, 9 predicted proteins | sample ArcticOcean_MG_C_8_FD_89576 | JGI IMG/M metagenome (GOLD analysis project Ga0115002, IMG submission 89576) | Marine microbial communities from western Arctic Ocean - ArcticOcean_MG_CB11_86 | ecosystem: Environmental > Aquatic > Marine > Oceanic | place: Arctic Ocean: Canada Basin | collected... | reverse complement strand
GTTGCCGATGAATGGCATGGAATGGCGGGCGAGTTTCCTCTTACCGTTCTACACATGGAAGTCAATGGGGGCCGCGCTGTCTCCCGCAATGCCGGAATTCGCGTCGCCAGGGGTGACGTTGTCGTTTTTCTTGATGGTGATATGACTGTGGAGCCGGGCTTCCTGCAAGCTCACGACGCCTTCCATACGCAGCACGAAGATGCTGTTGCTGTCGGCGCAATCCGTTGGGCGCCGGGACTTCCCGATACACCCTTCATGCGCTATGCGGGGAGTCGGGGAATCGGCCGCTTTGGTTCAGGTAGAGTGCCTTATCGCTGCTTTGTCACGGGCAACTCTTCCGTGCCTCGACAACGGCTACTGGACACGGGCGGATTCGATGAGGGGTTCTCCGCCTATGGTGGGGAAGACCTGGAGCTGGGCTATCGACTTCACCTGGCGGGCTGCGAGGTTTTCTACGAGCCCGCAGCAGCCTCGCTGCACTTCGGCTGGAAGGGCATACACGGCATGCGGGAGTCAATGTCGACCTATGGTGCTGGTTCACTGCCGTTGTTGCTGCAGCGGCATGCAGAACTCGTCGGCATCCTGCGACTGGATTTCCTCGAAAAGCCGTGGTGGGACCCCTTGTCTATGATACTGCGGGCAACTCTATGGCCCGTCGTACAGACACCGATCTTCAAGGCTGTTGAGCTGGGGGAATCACTTGGATACGTGCCATCCATCTTTTTCGACTACCTGTGGTGGTCGGAACGGACGCGAGCCTATTTGCAGGCACGCACTCCGCAGAGTTGATGTAAAACGAGTGGGAACTGTATGTTCCGGGATAAGGTGCTGTTTGTGCAGGTAACTGAGACACCGAACTTGGGAGATGATGAGACATGCGCTGGATGACAGCACTTTGCCTGAGCCTGGCGATTGCAGGTTCTTCGTCGGTTGTGCATGCCGCCGATGGTAGCACAATCTTTGGCGAGAACCGGGCCGCCACGCTGCGCGCCATGAAGAAGGTGCAACGATCATTGGGCATAAAGTCGTGCCTGCATTGCCACGTTAAAGAGAGTGGTAAAGTCGTCTACAAGACGGACACGGAGCACAAGAAAATCGCTCGCAGTATGTACTTTGCTTTCGTCGATACCCTCAACACAACAGGTAAGGCGAACCTTGAGTTTGCTGACCATGGGAAGACGGTGAAAATCTCAGCGGTGCGCAAGGCGAAGGGCGAGGACGCAGGGATCCACCTGACTATGGTTGTTCCTGGAAAGAAGGAAGGGGAGGCACCTCAGACCCTGAAAAAGCAAGTTGCCCTTCCGGCCAAGGATCAACCCATCGAATGTGGCACTTGCCACGGTGGCAAATTGCATTTTGTAACTGAGTAGTTCAACGCATTGCCTTACCCAACGCTGCGTCAGATTCTTCTTCTCAGCTTCATCGTCTTCCCTGTTGCGCAGTTTCTCATCTATCCCGTCGTCGGTGAGGATGCGCCTCTCTTGGGCATGGTCACTGCAGAGCTGTTCTTGTTATGGCTTGCAGCCTTCATGGTGCGCCTGCGCCGTTGGAATACTGAGGACGTCTTCCTGCTCAATGCTGCCCCCATGCGTGCCCTTTGGGGCAGTCTTGTTGCCGCCCTAGGTGCGGCGTTGTTGGCTACAGAATTCGACCACGTGTGCGCCTGGGTTCTGCAGACGTTGGCCTGGGATCCGCCGCTGACGTTTGTATACATGCAGCTGCAGATCCAGCTCATTACCGATCTGCCTTCTGCCCTCGCAGTTATGCTGGCAGTGGTCATCGTTCCTGCCCTTTGCGAGGAGATCTTCTTCCGGGGCTTGGTTTATACTGGCCTGCGCTATCAGTTCGGTCCCAAGGCTGCAATTGTTGGCTCCGCTCTGTTGTTTGCTGCAGCCCATTTCAATCCCTGGAAATTTCCTGCGTTGTTTCTGCTCGGACTGTTTCTTGCGGCTCTCGTACACTGGACTCACAGCCTGTATCCTGCCCTGATTGCCCATGCAACCAACAATGCTCTCTCCGTAGCAACAGTGAACCTGCGGGCCCATACGGGCTGGGATATCCTGGGAGCCACGGATGCTCTGTCATGGCCAATGCTTCTGGGTGCGGTTGTGGCGTTGTTGTGGGGGATTCGGTGGCTCAGGCAACAAGCTCCCATCATGCCCATTCTCTCACCGTACGCCCGGCCGGCGCCACCGGACGGTCCAGTGGCTGCCTGGGGATGAGACAGAACGACGAACGCGCTGCCCGGGTCCCGGACAGCGCGTCGTTGTGTTGCAGTCTCTGCAGTATCAACCGGCGAGCGCTGCTGCCACCGACTGACCGATATCCGCGGGACTCTCGCAAACGTGGATGCCTGCCGCTCGCATGGCTTCCATCTTTCCATCTGCCGTTCCTTGGCCACCAGAGACGATGGCGCCGGCGTGACCCATACGGCGTCCAGGCGGTGCCGTCCGGCCAGCAATAAAGCCGACCACGGGGCGGTCAAAGTGGTCCTTGACGTACGCCGCCGCCTCCTCTTCCGCCGTGCCTCCAATTTCACCGATCATAACGACCGCTTCCGTATCACCGTCTTCAGCAAACAGCTTAAAGGCATCGAGGAAGGCGGTACCGATGATCGGGTCACCACCGATACCGATGCAGGTCGACTGTCCCAGACCGAGTCCCGTGAGCTGGCCAACGGCTTCGTAGGTCAACGTACCGGAGCGCGAAATCACACCCACGGAGCCTTCTTTGTGAATGAAGCCGGGCATGATTCCAATTTTGCATGAGCCGGGGGATATGACCCCAGGACAGTTGGGACCTACTAGGCACGTGTCACGCTTGCCGAGATATTCCCGAACGCGAACCATATCTGCAGTCGGAATACCCTCGGTGATACAGACAACAAGGGCCACTCCTGCTTCTGCCGCCTCCATAATGGCATCTGCCGCAAAAGGCGGCGGCACAAAAATAACCGATGCGTTGGCACCGGTGCCCTCAACTGCTGCGGACACGGTATCAAAAACCGGCACCGTTTCGTCGAAGTTTTGGCCGCCCTTGCCCGGTGTAACGCCGCCCACGACCTGCGTCCCATATTCCAACATCTGGCGCGCGTGAAACGAGCCTTCGCCACCGGTAATACCCTGCACGAGAAGCCGCGTGTTGCCATCTACGAGTACGCTCACGACAACACCTCCACCGCTTTCTCTGCCGCGTCCTTCAAGCCGTCGCCGACGATGAAGTTCAGGCCTGATTTCTCCAACATCTCTGCCGCGATGTCGGCATTGGTTCCAGCGAGGCGCACGATGATGGGCACTTTGACATCAATATTGGTACGTGCCTGAATGACCCCCTCTGCGACGCGGTCACAGCGCACGATGCCACCGAAGATGTTGATCAGAATGGCTTTGACATTCGGGTCTGAGAGCAGAATACGGAAGCCGTTTTCGACAGTCTCGGCACTGGCACCGCCACCGACGTCGAGAAAGTTTGCCGGCTCGCCACCTGCAAGCTTGATGATATCCATTGTCGCCATGGCCAGTCCTGCACCATTGACCATGCAACCAATGTTGCCATCCAGCTTGATATAATTGAGACCGAAGTTCGAGGCTTCTACTTCCAGCGGGTCTTCTTCATCCAGATCGCGAAGCGCTTCCTGACCCTTGTTCCGGTAGACTGCGTTGTCGTCGAAATTGATCTTCGCATCCAAAGCGATGACATCGCCAGCACTCGTTACCACGAGCGGATTGATCTCGGCTATGGAGCAGTCGGTACCCTGGTAAGCTTTGTAGAGAGACATCAGCATTTTGGCACCAGCCCGTACCGCTTTGCCCTCGAGGCCAAGGGCAAAAGCCAAGCGCGTTGCCTGAAAAGGCAGTAGACCCAGACCAGGGTCTACTAGTTCGCGCAGGATCGCATCCGGGTTGCTGGCAGCAACTTCCTCAATCTCAACACCGCCCTCCTGGCTGGCCATGATTACATCACACCCCCGAGCCCGGTCCAGAGTGATGCCGAGGTAGAGCTCACGAGCAATATCACCTGCCACTTCCACCAGTACCTGTTTTACCTTTTGGCCCGCCGGCCCCGTCTGGTGGGTGACCAGTTGCATTCCAAGGATTTCCTCGGCAAACTGCCGAGCCTCTTCCGGTGACGTGGCCAACTTGACACCGCCGCCTTTGCCGCGACCGCCTGCATGGATCTGTGCCTTGACGACAACCTTGCCGCCCAACTCTCGGGCAATGGTTTCGGTCTCTGCCGGCGTCGTTGCGACCTGGCCCTCCGGTACGGGAACGCCGTAGTCCCGCAACACTTGTTTGGCTTGGAACTCGTGAATTTTCATAGGCTTCGCATGAATGAGATTAGAAACGAGTGAGAGTACGAATGAACGCACTCGTCAGCAAGTTGTTACGTCGCTTTGAGATTGCGCCTCCGCTGGCCTGTAGGCATATTTGGTGGTCGTCAACGCGAGGACTACGAGCGGCCACAGGGAGTCAGGAGATCCATGTTCACATCCAGCATCGGCAGGAAAGTCCTCATGGCCCTGACGGGGCTGGTCTGGTACGGGTTCCTTCTTGGCCATCTTCTCGGCAACTTCAGCCTGCTCGCCGGTGATGGCGGTGTCGCATTCGATGCCTACGCGGGATTGCTGGAAAGTTTGCCGCAGTTGGTGATCCCCACCGAGGTTATTCTGATCCTGGCTCTGGGTCTACACGTTTACTGTGCAGTTTCATTGTCACGAGAAGCTGCCGCCGCACGGCCCGTTGGCTATCGGCAACTACGCACCGTCGGAGGCCGTTCATTGGCTTCACGGTCGATGATTCTATCCGGCCTTGTCATCGTTGTCTTTCTGGTTGTACACCTGATCACATTCAAATACGGCGACCGGCTGGACGGGTCTCTCTTTCGTCTTGTAGAGGCCACGTTTCAGCAATTTCTGTGGGTTGGTTTCTACGTGGTTGCCATGGGAGCACTTGGTTTGCACCTGGCGCACGCTTTGCGCAGCGCCTTTCAGACATTGGGTCTGTCGGCTCGACCTGCATTGCGGTTGCTGTCCATCGCTTTGTGCATTCTCATCGGCGGGGGCTTCGCACTAATTCCGGCGTTGATGTTCGGCCTTGGCTGAAAAGAGAAAGTAGAAAAACTGATGGCACTCGATGGACACACACCTGGCGGGCCACTTGCTGAAAAGTGGGACCGGCATCGCTTTGATCTCAAGCTCGTCAACCCTGCAAACAAGCGGAAGCACAGTGTCATCGTCGTCGGTACCGGTCTGGCAGGCTCGTCCGCGGCGGCGACGCTGGCGGAGCTAGGCTACAACGTAAAATCCTTCTGTATCCAGGACTCACCGCGGCGGGCCCACTCGATCGCGGCACAGGGCGGCATTAATGCCGCCAAGAACTATCAGAATGATGGTGATTCCGTATACAGGCTCTTCTACGACACCATCAAGGGCGGGGACTACCGAGCCCGGGAGGCCAATGTCTATCGCCTCGCACAAGAGTCGGTTAACATCATCGATCAGTGCGTGGCTCAGGGCGTTCCCTTCGCACGAGAGTATGGTGGCACACTCGCCAATCGTTCCTTTGGCGGTGCCCAGGTGTCTCGCACGTTTTACGCCAGAGGGCAGACCGGACAGCAGCTGTTGCTGGGGGCCTATGGCTCCTTGATGCGTCAGGTCCACGCAGGAAAAGTGCAGTTGTATGCGCGGCACGAGATGCTGGAACTAGTAGTTATTGATGGCCAGGCACGGGGCATTGTGACCCGGGACCTGACGACGGGGAAGATTGAGTCGCACTCAGCGGATGCGGTCTTGTTGTGTACCGGCGGCTATGGCAACGCCTTCTATCTGTCCACGAACGCCAAGGGATGCAACGTCACCGCATCCTGGCGTGCCCATCGACGGGGAGCCTATTTCGCTAACCCCTGTTATACGCAGATCCACCCGACCTGTATTCCCGTAGCTGGCGGCTTCCAGGCGAAGCTCACCTTGATGAGTGAGAGCCTGCGCAACGACGGACGTGTGTGGGTACCGGAACAATCGGGTGATGGACGTTCGCCCGACCAGATCCCTGAGAACGAACGGGACTACTACCTCGAACGGCGCTATCCTAGCTTTGGCAACCTGGTACCGCGTGACGTTGCCTCTCGCGCTGCCAAACAGGCCTGCGATGAGGGTCGCGGCGCGGGCGGAACCGGGCGGGCTGTGTATCTCGACTTTGCTGACGCAATTCATCGAGACGGGGAGGCTTTGATTCGCCAGAAGTATGGTAACCTATTCCAGATGTACGAAGAGATCACCAACGAGAATCCGTATCGCACGCCGATGCGTATCTATCCTGCTGTGCACTACACCATGGGCGGGCTGTGGGTTGACTACAACCTGATGAGCAACCTGCCGGGGTTGTTCGTGCTTGGTGAGGCGAACTTCTCAGATCACGGTGCCAATCGCCTTGGTGCCTCTGCGCTGATGCAGGGCCTTTCCGATGGGTACTTCGTAATCCCCTACACGCTGGGTGGCTATATAGGCGGCTCCCCCATGCAGGAAGTCAACACCTCTCATCCTGCCTTCGTTGACGCCGAGAACGAGGCCAAGTCTCGCATCGATGCACTGCTGGCTGTGAATGGGAAACGTACCGTGGATGATTTTCATCGGGAGTTGGGTCTGCTGCTCTGGGATCATTGTGGGATGGCTCGCAACGCTACAGGCCTTACGGAGGCGCGTCAGAGAGTACGAGAGATTCGCGATGAATTCTGGCAGAACGTGACGGTGAGTGGCTCTCCTGGGGAATTGAATCAGGCTCTGGAACGGGCGGGACGTGTCGCCGACTTCATGGAATTTGCTGAGACCATGATCCAGGATGGTTTGGAACGGGACGAGTCCTGCGGAGGTCACTTCCGTGAAGAGCACCAGACGGAAGAGGGTGAGGCTAGGCGTGACGACGAGAACTTCGCGCATGTATCAGCGTGGGAATTCAATGACGTTGACAAGGAACCGACGCTCCATAAGGAAGCGCTCGAGTTCCAGAATGTGGCCCTGACACAGAGGAGCTACAAGTGAGCGAGCGGAAGAATTGTGGCGGCGGGTGTCATCATGGCGCCTCGCATGAAGGGGCCGGTAGTAGTGGGGAACCAGCTGAGCGGCGGCTAAACGAGATGTCGGTGCGCTTGCGAGTGTGGCGACAGAAGAGCGCCGACGATAAGGGCGGCTTCGAAGAATATGACGCGCCCCGCCTTACGAAAGACATGTCTTTTCTTGAGATGCTGGATGTGGTCAATGAAGATCTGCAACGACAGGGCGACGAGCCAATTGCTTTCGACTCAGACTGCCGTGAAGGTATCTGTGGTACGTGTAGCCTCGTCATAGACGGGGTCGCCCACGGCCACGGCCGCGGCACGACAACCTGCCAGATCTATATGCGCAGTTTTAAAAATGGCGCAACGATTACCATTGAGCCGTGGAGAGCCAAATCCTTTCCTGTGGTCAGGGACCTCATCGTTGATCGTTCGGCTTTTGATCGCATTATCGCCTCGGGAGGCTACAACTCCGTGAATACGGGTTCTGCCGCTGACGCCAATGCGACGCTCGTTTCCCAAGCTCGGTCAGAAGAGGCCTTTGATGCAGCTGCATGTATCGGTTGCGGCGCTTGTGTGGCAACCTGTAAAAATGCCTCGGCAATGTTGTTTGTGTCGGCAAAGGTGAAGCATCTCAACACGCTTCCCCAAGGCCAACCGGAGCGCCGGGAAAGAACGGTAGCCATGCTCAAGATGATGGATGACGAAGGGTTCGGTCATTGCACCAACGAATTCGAGTGCGAAGCCGTTTGTCCCAAGGAAATCTCGGTCGAACATATCGCGTTTCTAAATCGTGAGTATTTGCGGTCTCGATTGATCGCGACGGGACTGCGACCGGTGGTGACGGAGGAATAAGTGGCAGCGACTGAGCGAAACTGATTGGCAGAACGAACGAGCGCCGCTGAGTCCCGAAGGATTCAGCGGCGCTCGTTTTTATTCTGTGAGCCGGTCAGGCTACGACTGGCTCTATGCTTACGTTTTTGCGATGGCGTCCGATCATAGCAAATACGACACGTCCGTCCGCCTTGGCGAATAGGGTGTCATCGCTGCCTTTGCCAACATTCGCCCCGGGATGAATCACGGTACCTCGTTGACGAATGATGATGGAGCCTGCTGTGACGATCTGTCCGCCGGCGGTTTTGACCCCGAGTCTCTGAGAATTGCTGTCGCGACCGTTACGTGAACTACCGACGCCCTTTTTATGTGCCATAGTTAGTCTCTAATCTCTAGTTTGGGCGTCCCTAATTAGGAGCGACGATGCCGTCGATCTTGATCTCGGTATAGTCTTGGCGATGACCATTGCGGCGACGGTAATTCTTACGTCGCTTCATCTTGAATACAATGATTTTGTCGCCACGAACATGGCCGACCACGGTCGCCTCAACAGAGGCACCGGATACGTGGGGACTGCCCACGAGGGTGTCGGTCTCGGATCTGACGAGCAAAACGTCAGAGAAGGTTTTTTTGACGCCTTCTTCAAGGTCAAGCAGGGGGACGCGTAGGACTGCGCCTTCTTCCACCTGAAACTGCTGTCCGGCAATGTCGACGAGGGCGTACATGATGACCGCCTGTTCTCCTGCCAAGGTGTGATTGGGGCTGCCAGAATGTCTGTTGAGATGTTCCGGAGCGAACTGAAAAACCTACGTCCCAGACTGGGTTCTGTCAATGCAGGGCGTAGAAAGGCGGTGAGGCCTATCTAGTTTTTGAATTCTGCTGTCACGTCTAAGTCCCGGCTGACAGATATGAAGTGGTAGTCTTGTTTGGGGATCGTTGTGTCCTCTTCGATGTCTACGCGGGCCTTGGTAGCCTTGCGCATGTCCTTCAGGCGACCACCATTGTCGGCTCGCATGTACTCGGCGACTTCTGGGTGGACTCGCAGACGAAAGCGTCGGTCACCATTGCCAGCGTACGCGCGTCGGAGCCAACGCTCGATCTTGGTGATGGTCGTATCCGGGCCCAGTACGCGTCCCGTTCCTGAGCAGGTGGGACAAGGTTCGGAGTGCGTGTGCAGAAGATTGGGGCGCACACGCTGACGAGTCATTTCCACCAGACCGAATTCGGAAACCTGAGGACTGATAGAAATTTTGGCGCGATGTGAGCTTGTCTCTTCGATCATGGCCTCGACAAGCTTGCGGCGATTGCGCTCGTCGTGCATGTCGATGAAGTCGATGACGATGATTCCGCCGATGTCTCGTAAGCGTAGCTGTCGCGCCACCTCCTGAGCCGCCTCAAGATTGGTGTGAAGGATGCTTTCCTCCTGATCGCGTTTTCCCGTGTTGCGTGCGGAGTTGACGTCGATGAAGGTGCCTGCCTCGGCGTGATCGATTACGAGGGAGCCGCCGCGGCGCATCCAAACTTCTCGGTCGGTGACTTTTTCAAGTTCCTTTTCGATAAGAAAGTGATCGAAGAGGGGCTTCTTCTCGCGATGATATTCGACTCGCTTGCGCAGGTCGGGTGACACGGATTTCAGGTAATCCTGAATCTCATTGTACAGTTCCCGGGAGTCGACGACGAGCCGATCCACGTTGTCGGTAAATACGTCGCGGATGACGCTGGAGGTCATGCCTATTTCCTGGTGCACAAGGGTTGGGGCCTTGGCGCGCTTGGCCTTCTTGTTCATGCGTCTGATGGTTCTATGTAGTTGCTTGATGTCTTTGCGAAAGCCCTTGTCCGGTTGGCCACGGCCTTCGGTGCGGACAATGCAGGAGTAACCCTCGGGGGTCAACTTGCGCACGGCATCCCGGAGCCTGCGACGCTCGTTCAAGCTGCTGATCTTTCTGGATACGCCAACCCAGTCGCCGGTGGGCATGAGGACGACGAAGCGGCCGGCCAGTGCGATTTGGGTTGTGATCCGAGCACCCTTGGTGCTGATCGGCTCCTTGGTGACCTGGACGAGGATCTCCTGGCCCTTTTTGACGAGATCCTGGATCGGTGGATACTGCCGTGGACGTCTTCCGTTTCTGCGTCCGTTGCTGTTGTCGTCATCTTCGTTCTCAGCCTCGACCATATCCCGTACTTGCAGGAAGGCTGTGCGTTCTAGGCCGAGGTCGACGAACGCGGCTTGTAGACTTGGAAGTACGGCGTTGACTTTCCCTAGGTAAATGTCGCCTACCATACGCTCAGATTCGGGTCGTTCAACCCAAATCTCGGCAAGGGTGCCATCTTCAACGATGGCAATTCGAGACTCGTGTACGCCTTGATTGATGAAAATTTCTGTCTTCAATGTGTATTTCATTCTCCGCAATGCGCGCCTTTGCACTCTGCGAGTGTGGCGCGTGGGCATGGGCGTGGAACCGGCCTGGCAGCGGAGATCACCGATCTGATGATCGGCGCGAGAGGAGCCAGCCCCAGGGCAGCAGCCTTGACGCTCTGCAGCGTAGCAGAGCTTCCGGTCCTCCGGTTTCGCGGTCCGCAGACGAGAAGCGTCAGGC
>Ga0115002_10009662_pt1 | contig 10481 bp, 14 predicted proteins | sample ArcticOcean_MG_C_8_FD_89576 | JGI IMG/M metagenome (GOLD analysis project Ga0115002, IMG submission 89576) | Marine microbial communities from western Arctic Ocean - ArcticOcean_MG_CB11_86 | ecosystem: Environmental > Aquatic > Marine > Oceanic | place: Arctic Ocean: Canada Basin | collected... | reverse complement strand
CCAGACGAAGGGCGGCAGCGAAACGAACTACTGTTTACGCTGTCAGCCGCTATTCAATTGAGCGTGCGCGCCGATCGCAAGCGTGACTCGCGGTACAGTTGACGGTGCTCAGCGCGTTCGACGGAGGCACTGGATGAAGATCGCCGGCCATGACATTGGGGATGCAGTCGACGGTCTCTTCGAGGAGATCGACACGCGGCTGCGCGCCGAAGCCGAACGCGAGCTGATCGTCGACTCGGCTGAGATGAACGCGATCTCGAACATCGCCTGGGACGACGGCGCATCGGCGGTCACGGTCGTTGTCCACGAAGGCGTGCCGACGCACGCGATGGCGCATGTCGTCGCCGTCGCGCTGCAGCACGTGCGGCAGCGACTGGAGCGTTACCCGGCGGTGCGCCCACCCCCGTCGGACGATCCGAGCGAGGGCCCGATGCTGCGGCAGGCGCTGCGCGAACTGGTGCTCTCGGCCGAGGCGGAGATGCAGATCGCCCCGCTCGACCTCGACCAGCAGTGGGAGCAAGAGCAGCGTCACGCCGGCCTCAAGGACCTCCTGCGGGAGCCGCCCGAGGGGTGGGATGAGTCCGGCTCCGAGGGCAACAAGTTCATGGCGCTGCAGTACGCTCGCTTCGCGAGCCAGCACCCCGCGCAGATGTGGGAAGGCCTGCAGGGCAGCTTCGTCGAGAAGCTCCCCGCCGCCGCCGAGCACGGCGAAAGCGTGCTGGCACTGGTGCAGCTGACCGGCTGGGGCACGCTCGGCGGATGTCTGGAGTCGTTGGTGCACGCGCGCAACGAACTCAGCATGTCGGACGTCGCATTGATTGAGGATCGCCGCTCAGGCGACCTCGGCTAGTCGCCGTCGCTGCTCTGGAGCTGCAGGCCGCGCCGGGTCGCGCTGTCGAGCCAGCCGACGAGGAATGGCGCCCACTCGCGGTAGCGCTGCAGGTGGTGACCAAACATCGCCGCGGGTGTCGCTCGTGGGCGGACCGGACGTGCGAGCAGCTTCATGCCGGCCTCCTTCGGGGAGCGTCCGGCCTTCGCGTGGTTGCAGCGCCGGCAGGCCGCGACCACGTTCTCCCACTCGTGCTTTCCGCCGCGGTGTCGAGGCTCCACGTGGTCAAGCGTGAGTTCGCGCTCAGTACTGCCGCAATACTGGCACCGCTGGTGGTCGCGAGCGAAGACCTCGCGACGGGTGAACCGCAGCCGCGGTTGGGGGCGTTTGACGTACCTGTTGAGGCGGATCACCGACGGGAGGGGGAACGTGCGACCGATGCCCTGAATCGGCTCTGCGCCGTCCTCAAGCAGGTCGGCCTTGCCGCGATCGACGAGCACGAACGCTCGACGTACTGAGCACACGTTCAGTGGTTCGTAGTTCTGGTTCAGCACGAGCGTGCTGTGGTGAATGGCCACCTCGCCCCCTCTGACGGTTCGCCAATTGTCGCAGAGTGTACCGGATTCGTTATGAGGACGACGTCGTGATGCCGTCGACGGCACTCGAGATGCCATCGACGGCATCGCTGAACTCGCCTGGCAGCAGCTCAAGCATCACCGGCACGCTGTCGAGGAAGACCGGCGCGAGAGTAGAGCGATCGACGGCCGTGGTCAGACTCGTGGCAAGTGGGAAGGCGGTGACCACGATCAGCACGACCTCCACGATCACTACGCCCTTGAGAAAGCCGAAGAGCGCGCCACCGAGGTGGTCGAACGGACCGAGCATCAGCAGCGCAGCGACCCGCTTTATGAACATCGATGAGATCTGACCGAGCACGAGGATGCCGATGAAGATCGCCGTGAACGAGGCGAAGTTGAGTACCGATTCGTTGTCCGTGACGAACGAGAGATTGGCGGAGAGGTCGTCGTAGAACTGGCCGGCGAGGATTGCGCCGCCGAACATGGCGATGCCGGTTACGACCTCGCGGATCAACCCGCGCGAGAAAGCGGAGAAGGTGAACCACGCCACTACGGCGACGATCACCAGATCGAGGATGTGCATCTCAAGCCTCGCGCCGTCCGCCGCCGCGCGCACCAAGTCTAGCAGAGCGTCGCTATTCGAATTCCAGGTGCTGCTCTCGCATCGAGACGAAGCGGCCGTGTCCGAAGACGATGTGGTCGAGCACGCTGACGTCGATCAGCTCGCCCGCCGCGATCACCGCCTCCGTCAGAGCGATATCGTCGCTGCTCGGCGTCGGGTCGCCGCGCGGGTGGTTGTGCGCGATTGCGATTGCGGAGACGTTACGACGAACCGCCTCGCGAAAGATCTCTGCGATGCGGGCGGGTGCCGAGTTCACCGATCCGCGGTAGAGCGTCGGCGCGGTTAGCACGTGGTGCTTCGTGTCCAGCACGAGTAGCCGCAACTCCTCCTGCTGGAGCAGTTCCATCTCCGCCTGCAGCAGACGGGCGATGTCCGACGGACTGGTTATCGTCGGCCGGTTGCGGTCGCCCTCGATCGCGAGCCGGCGGCCGAGCTCGAACGCCGCCGCAATCGTCGATCCCTTCGCGCCGCCGAGGCCGTGCGTGGCTGCGAGGGCGGCGAGGTCGGCTGCTGCGAGGCCGCGCAGGCCGTCATGCTCGCTGAGCAATCGTGAGGCGAGCTGCAACACGTCCTCGCGTGAGCTGCTGGTGCGCAGCAGGATCGCGATCAGCTCTGGGGTGGTCAGCGCCTGCGGGCCGAGGCGTTCGAGTCGCTCGCCCCTCAGGCAGCTCGCTGACACGAGCGTGGTACGTGGGTGCGGGGCCGTCGTCGGTCATCTGTACTTGGGGCGGAAGTCCTCTTCAGGCTCCTTTTCCACGAGGTGGAGTGAGGCGACGACGTTCGTGTGTGGCCAGTGCTCAAGTTCCACGACGTTGCCTACCTCGACGCTGCTGAACGTGTGAGCTTCGACTTCGAAGACGCGGTTCTCGACAAGGATGTAGTGGATCGTGCCGATGAAGAGGAAGCGCCCCTTCGACCATGCCCGCCAGATCTCGCCACGGCTCTTCACCGGTACCGCGACCAGATCGCGCACCGCGGACAGCCCTTCGAGGCCAATGGCAAAGCTGATCAGCGCCATCATCAGGAACCCGAACAGCGCCCCGAGATTGCCACCGAGCACGCTGATCGCCAACCAGAGAGTGACACTGATCGTGAAGAGGCTGAGCGGGCCATGTATCAGTGCCTTACGGATCACCCGACTGCGGTGACCATCGTGTTCGTACAGCAGTGTGTCGCTCATTCTTCTGGAATCTGCAGAACGGAGCCGGGCACGATCGAGTTCGCGTCGCCGATTTCGTTCACCGCGACCAACGTCTCGACGAAGTCGAGCACGTTGGTGCCTCTGGGCAGATATTCGATCGCGATCGAGAAGAGCGTGTCGCCGTCGCGGATCGTGTGCTCGCGAAACGACGGACTCGCGGGACCGGCGGTCGGTTCAGCCGTCGGTTCAGCCGTCGGTTCTGGTGTCGTGGTCGGCTGCAGCGTCGCTGCGGCGACCGGGGCCACCGGCAACGCAGACAGCGAGGTCGTCGCTGTGGCGGTTGCGATCACGTCGGAGAGGGCCGCAGGCAGGGGGCTGTCGGCGTCGGTCGTCGCGGGCGGGCGAATCAGTAGCCAGACGGCGAAGACGGTGCCGCCGAGCAGTGCGAGTAGCGAGCCACGGTAGATGCGATACGAGGGCAGTGCGAGCGCGGGATCCTGGCAGCGTTCGCAGAGTGCGTCGCCGTGGTCGTCACAGTAGAGCACCCCGCAACGGGGGCATTCCACCGTCGCCTCCCTGTCGCAACGGAAGCATTCCACGAGCCGAGCGTACCAGAGGTAACGCGGACACAGGCAACCCCGGCCGCATTGCGGCCGGGGTTGCCTGTCGTGTCGCAGACGGCGTCTGCTTGAGCAGACGCCGTCTGCGAAGCGGGGAGGGCGCTACTTGACCTCGACGGTCGCGCCAGCCTCTTCGAGCTTCGTCTTGGCGGCGTCGGCGTCTTCCTTGCTGATCGCCTCTTTGACGGTCACGGGAGCCGACTCAACGAGGTCCTTGGCTTCCTTCAGGCCGAGTGCGGTCAGCTCGCGAACAGCCTTGATCACGTTGATCTTGTTCGCGCCGAAGTCGCTCAGCATCACATCGAACTCGGTCTGCTCCTCGCTGGCGTCAGCGCCGCCGCCGTCAGCGGCTGCGACCGCGACCGCGACCGGAGCGGCAGCCGTTACGCCGAACTCTTCCTCGATCGCGTTGTTGAGGTCGCGCAGCTCAAGGATCGTCATGCCCTTGATGATGTCCAGCGCGTCTTCGATCTTCGTTGCCATCGTGTTCCTACTCTCTGGTCCCGGATTCGGTACTCTGTGGTCTCGTATTCAGTGGCGCTCAGCGCTTACGCGGCCGACCCGCCCTCCGCTTCCAATTGGTTCGCGCGAGCCTCGATCAGCCCGGCAAAGTCGCGTGTGGTTGCCTGCACCAGCCCGGCGAGCTGCGTGATCTGACCGACGAGCCCACCGGCGATGCGAGCGATCAACTCGTCCCGCGGCGGTACGGTGGCCAGGTCGTTCACGTACGCGGCGTCGATGAGTTCGCCGTTCAGCACTGCGTTACGAATCTCGACCGGTGTGTTCGGGTTCTCCTTGATGTACGTCGAGATGACGCGCGCTGCCGTCACCGGGTCGTCGTTGCCGACGACGAGCGCCGTCGGTCCGTCCGCCAGCTCTCGGTACACTTCCAAACCGGCGTCGTCTGCCGCGCGTAGTAGCAGCGTGTTCTTCACTACGCGGAACTGAACGCCCGCCTCACGGACGGCCGTGCGCAGCGTGGTCTGGTCATCGACGTCGATGCCCTGGTAGGACGTGGCGATCGCGATTTCCGCGCCGCTGATCAACTGCTTGATCTGCTCTACTAGCTCGATTTTACGTTCGGTGGGCATCCGCCCTCCTCATTCGATTCGTCTTCGATTGTCTGCGTCTGATCTCATTTCGGAGATCAAAAACGCCCTCTCCGCCAGGCGGGAGGACGTGAGCGTTCGTGACCGGCGCGCTCGTGCGCTGCCACGACGGTGCTCATGTTCCTGCCTGCGCGGGCGGCCCTGTGGCCATTACCCCACCACCGATGGTGGGACCCGTGGTCTCTGGCGGTGCGCGTTCGCTGACGCGCGATGTCTACTAGCTCAGGCTACACAGCCCACGACTCTGCCGCTACGACTGCTCCCTGATCGCTCGTTTCGTATTTCGCTATGACTCTGCCGCGAGCGCCATCAGTGAGGCGGTATCGATCGAGACCGATGCACCCATCGTTGAGCTGAGCGTCGCCCCGCGGATGTACTGACCCTTTGCCCCCGACGGCTTCGCCTTCGCGATCTCGGCGATCAGCGATGTGAGGTTTGCCAGCAGGTTCTCTTCGCTGAACGAAGCCTTGCCGATCGAGCAGTGCATCAAGTTGGTGCGATCGAGTCGGAACTCGACGCGCCCGGCCTTCGCTTCTTTCACGCCACGTGCAATGTCCGAGGTCTCCAGCACGGTGTTTGCGCGCGGGTTCGGCATCAGCCCTCGCGGGCCGAGCACGCGGCCAAGCTTTCCGACTTTACCCATCAGCTCGCGCTGCGCGAGCACGACGTCAAAGTTGAGCTCGCCGCCTTCGACGCGCTCGACGAGGTCATCGCCACCAACTTCGTCGGCGCCGGCCTCGATCGCGATAGCGACGGCCTCGCCTTCGGCGAAGACGGCGACGCGCATCAAGCGGCCCAACCCGTGCGGCATCACGACGGTGCCGCGGATCTGCTGGTCGGCGTGTCGTCCATCGAGGCCGGTGTTGAGGTGCAGCTCGATAGTTTCGTCGAACTTCGCGGTCGCCGTCTCTTTGACGAGTGCGACCCCCTCGGTGACCTGGTACATGCGGTCTGGGTCGACGCGCTCACGCAGTGCGGTGGTGCGCCTGCCGATCTTCGCCATCAGTTGACCTCGATCCCCATCGAGCGCGCGGTGCCCTCAATGATCTTCATCGCCTGGTCGATATCGTTGGTGTTCAGGTCGGGTAGTTTTGTCGTCGCGATCTCGCGTACCTGCGTCTGCGTCACCGAACCGACCGAACCGAACTGTAGCGCCTGTCCGCCGGGGGCGGTTGGCGCCTGGCCCTTGGCGATGCCCGACGAGCCGAGCGTGATGTCAGCTGCCTTGCGCAGCAGGTCGGACGCCGGCGGTGTCTTGAGGATGAAGGCGAATGAGCGGTCCTCGAAGATTGTGATCTGGGCCGGGATCACCTGCCCAGCCTGGCTCGACGTACGTTCGTTGTACGCCTTGCAGAAATCCATGATGTTGATGCCGTGTGGGCCCAGCGCCGTGCCGACCGGGGGAGCAGGATTCGCCTGCCCGGCGGGAATTTGCAGCGTCAGTACCGTTCGTACCTTCTTAGCCATTCGGTCCTCATCTTCTTTCGATCTATTGTCATCGCTCGTGCCGTTGGCGGCGTTGTGACGCCGCTGTGGAGGGTGGTCTTTGCGCTACTGCTTCTCCACCTGAAGGAAGTCCATTTCGACGGTCGTCTCGCGACCGAACATCGTGACCAGGACGCGGACCTTGCCCTTGTCTAGGTTGATCTCATCGACGGTGCCAAGGAAGTCCGCGAAGGGGCCGTCCGTGACACGCACCGACTCGCCGACCTTGAAGCCGATGTTGACGCGCGGCTGCGACGTCTGCATCTGGCGCAGGATGCGACCTACCTCTTCGTCGTCGAGCGGGGTGGGCTTGGAGCGGTCTTCGGCGGTGCTGCCGGCGAAGCCCGTGACGCCGGGCGTGTTGCGTACCACGTACCAGGAGTCGTCGCTCATCACCATCTGCACGAAGACGTACCCGGGGAACATCTTCTTCTGCACGGTCTTGCGCTGACCCTGGTGGATCTCGATCTCCTCTTCGATCGGAATCACGACCTGGAAGATGCGGTCGTTCATGTCCATCGAGAGGATGCGCTGGTCGAGGTTCGTCTTCACCTTGTTCTCGTAGCCCGAGTAGGTCTGGATGATGTACCACCTGCGCCCGTCCTCGGGCACCGGAGCTTCTGCCTCTTCGCCGCCCTCCTCGCTGGTCGCGAGCAGCGCGTCGCCAGCGGGTGACGCGACGTCAGGCGAGACCGCGGCTTCGTCGTCGTTGGTCGTGAGATTCGTCAGGGGAGTCTCCTTCCCGCGCGTTAGCGCAGGATCGTGTTTTCAATTAGCCAGCTGAAGCCGAGGTCGGCGGCGCCGAGGACGATGCCAAAGAGGATCGAGACGATGATCACCACCAGCGTAAGGTGCGCGGTCTCCTGACGGGTAGGCCAGGTGACCTTGCGCAGTTCGCTGATGATGTCGAGCAGCCAGCGCGGGCGCAGCAGCGAGCCGCGGGCGCCACCCTCGGTGACGGCCGGAGCCGAGACCGGTGAGCGTGCAGGTGCCGTCTGCTGCCGCTTTTGGCGGCGGTCAGCCCGTTCCTGAGCGCGTCGAGATGCCCGACCCATGGTGTTCCTTCTCGCCGCGCGCTAGCGCGTCTCGCGATGCACTTTGTGCTGGCGGCAGCGCGGGCAGTACTTCCGTAGTTCGATACGGTCGGTGTCGTTGCGGCGGTTCTTCTTCGTCGTGTACGTCCGCTGGCGGCAGTCGCCGCATGCGAGCGTGATGAACTGTCGGTCACCCTTAGCCATCGAAGAGCCCTCCTGTCCCTATCTGGTCTCAGCTACTCGGTGTGGTTGTTATGCAGTCGTTGGTTGTTATTCGGTGATGGCGGTGACGACGCCAGCGCCGACGGTGCGGCCACCCTCGCGAATCGCGAAGCGCAGCCCCTCTTCCACGGCGACCGGTGTGATCAGCTCGATGTCGAGGTTCACGGAGTCGCCCGGCATCACCATCTCCGCACCCTCCAGTGTCACCACTCCGGTGACGTCGGTCGTGCGCACGTAGAACTGCGGTCGGTAGCCGTTGAAGAATGGTGTGTGACGACCGCCCTCGTCCTTGGAGAGGATGTAGACCTCACCCTTGAACTTGCGGTGCGGGGTGATCGACCCCTTTGCCGCCAGTACCTGGCCGCGCTCGACGTCGTCGCGCTCCTTGCCCCGCAGCAGGCAGCCGACGTTGTCGCCCGCCTCACCCGAGTCCAGCAGCTTCTTGAACATCTCCACACCGGTGACGGTGACCGCCTCGGTGTCCTTGATGCCGACGATCTCGACCTCTTCGTTCACGTTCACCTTGCCACGCTCGATGCGGCCGGTGACCACGGTGCCGCGACCCTTGATGCTGAAGACGTCTTCAATCGGCATCAGGAACGGCTGGTCCACCGCGCGCTCCGGCTGCGGGATGTAGTTATCGACCGCCTTCATCAGCTCCCAGATGCACTCGTACTCCGGTGCGTCGGGGTCTTCCGACGTCGACTCCAGCGCCTTCAGCGCAGAGCCACGGACGATCGGCACGTCGTCACCCGGAAACTCGTTCTCGGTGAGCAGCTCGCGCAACTCCATGTCGACGAGCTCAAGCAGCTCTTCGTCTTCCATCATGTCGGTCTTGTTCAGAAAGACGACGATCGATGGCACCTGCACCTGGCGAGCGAGCAGCAGGTGCTCGCGCGTCTGCGGCATCGGACCGTCGGGGGCGGCGACCACGAGGATCGCGCCGTCCATCTGCGCTGCGCCGGTGATCATGTTCTTGATGTAGTCGGCGTGGCCGGGGCAGTCGACGTGCGCGTAGTGTCGCGCGTCCGTCTCGTATTCCACGTGCTGGATAGCGATCGTGATGCCGCGCGCCTTCTCTTCCGGCGCGTTGTCGATCGAGGCAAACTCTCGGAAGTCCGCGTAGCCCTTCAGCGCGAGCACTTTCGTGATCGCTGCTGTCAGCGTCGTCTTCCCGTGGTCCACGTGACCAATCGTCCCGACATTCGCGTGCGGCTTCGTCCGCTCAAATCGCTCTCGTGCCATCTCTCGCTCCTACGACTTCTCGACGCCTTCGCGCCGCTATACGGCAGCCGCTTCACCCGCGATGCGGCGAGTGATCTCTTCCGCAACGGATGCCGGCACCTGCTCATAGCGTGCAAATTCCATTGATGCTGTGCCGCGCCCCTGTGTCAGGGAGCGCAGGTCGGTTGTGTATCCAAAGGTCTCGGCCAGCGGAATGATGGCGTTGATGATCTGCGTGTTCCCACGTACGTCGGAACCCATCACCATGCCGCGACGGCTGTTCACGTTCGCCAGCACATCGCCGAAGTAGTCGTCCGGAACGACGACTTCCAGCTTCATCATTGGCTCGAGCAGGATCGGGCTCGCCGTCCGCAGCGCCTCGCGCATGCCGATCGAGCCAGCCGCCTGGAACGCCATCTCCGACGAGTCCACGTCGTGATACGAACCATCGACGACCCGCACCGCGACATCGACGACGGGATAGCCCGCCAGCGCGCCGTTAAGGACCGCCTGCTCTACGCCTCGGCGCACCGAGGAGATGTACTCGCGCGGGATCGACCCGCCGACGGTCTTGTCCTCGAAGCTGAAGCCTTCACCGGGCTGACCCGGCTCGACCTCGAGCTCGCAGACGCCGTACTGACCACGACCACCGGACTGACGCACGAAACGTCCCTCCGCAGTGACCGCGCGCGTGATCGTCTCGCGGTAGGCAACCTGGGGACGGCCGACGTTCGACTCGACCTTGAACTCGCGCTTCATGCGGTCGACAAGGACCTCAAGGTGCAGTTCGCCCATGCCGGAAATCACGGTCTGGCCGGTCTCGTCGTCGAAGCTGATCTTGAAGGTCGGGTCTTCTTCGCCGAGGCGTCGCAACGCCTCTCCCATACGGTCCTGGTCATCGCGCGTCTTCGGCTCGATGGCCACGGAAATCACCGGATCCGGGAAGGTAATCGAGTCCAGCAGCACCTGCTGCCGGCGAGAACTGAGCGTGTCGCCGGTGAAGGTCTGCTTCAGCCCAATCGCGGCGGCGATGTCGCCAGCGTAGATCGCGTCGACGTCCTCTCGCGAGTTGGAGTGCATCTTCATGATGCGGCCAACGCGCTCACGCTCGCGGCGTGTCGTGTTCATGATCTCGTCGCCCTGCTTCACGACACCGGAGTAGACGCGGAAGAAAACGAGGCGTCCGACGAACGGGTCGGTGACGACCTTGAATGCGAGCGCGGTCAATGGCTCGTCATCGGAAGCGGGGCGCTCGACCGCGACATCCTCGCTGTCGGCGTCGCGTGCGACGACCGGCGGGATGTCGATCGGTGAGGGCAGGTAGGTGACGATCGCGTCCAGCAGCGGCTGGACACCCTTGTCGCGGAGCGCGGCACCGGTCAGCACCGGCGTGATCGCGTTGCTGATCGTCGCGCGTCGGATCGCCTTCTTCAGTTCGATCTTCTCGATTTCGTGGCCTTCGAGGAACGAAACCATCAACTGGTCGTCGTTCTCGGCAACGCGCTCGACCATCGTCTCGCGCGCGCGCTCAGCCGCCGGCAGCATATTGTCCGGAATCTCAGTGACCTCGGACTCGGTGCCGTGCTCACCACCAAACATGATCGCGTTCATCTCGAT
>Ga0115002_10009661_pt1 | contig 10481 bp, 8 predicted proteins | sample ArcticOcean_MG_C_8_FD_89576 | JGI IMG/M metagenome (GOLD analysis project Ga0115002, IMG submission 89576) | Marine microbial communities from western Arctic Ocean - ArcticOcean_MG_CB11_86 | ecosystem: Environmental > Aquatic > Marine > Oceanic | place: Arctic Ocean: Canada Basin | collected... | reverse complement strand
ATAATCAATACCTAAATCAACTGTTGGAGCAGCTTGAGAATTAACAATTATAGTATCTGACACGACTGGACATCCAAATGATGTAGCGGTAACCCAATACATACCACTTGAAACTGTTACACTAGAGTTTGTGCTAAAAATACTTGAAGAACCATCATACCACTCATAAGTAGCTCCAACACCCCCATTTGCTGTTAAAGTAACTGATGAATTACATGGTATTTCTAAAACTGTTGAATCTAATCCTAGATCATCAACTATTTCTAATAAAGGAGAAGCAAAACTTCCTGCTTGTAGCCATACAAAAGAGCTTAATCCACTGTCAGTACCATCAGCAATTGCTAAACGAATATGATATATTTCTCCGCATTGAACTGCAGAATAGGCAGTTAAAACTGTTGTATAACCATCAGCATAAGCAATAGTATCTAAACCTCCCCTATTGTCTACAAAATACTGAGCATTAATAGGAGTGACACTATTGACTGAAGAAATTGTAATTGGAAGTGGAGGGTTAGATCCAGGGACAATCGCTAAATTCACAGATCCATCAGGATGAAATACAGGAGATGCATATGGCCCAGTAATTCCGGGACCAGAAAGAAAGAAACCAAAAACATCATTATATTGACTATTTTCAAATGCAAAATATTCCTCAGAACCAAAAACATATTGAAAACTTAGAGAATCAGATGTAGGAATAAAATCAAACTCTAAAATAGCAACATCATTAATACTAGATACTGTAAAAGAATTAGTATAAGGGCTAGGCAGTAATGGAGGTACTGAATTAGCAACATTTAACAAATCTGGATCACTTACAGTATTAGATACTATACCACCAAATCCAGTAAAAAGAGGGTCAAGTATTGCTATATCACCTGTTGCCATAACTACACCATTGTTTATGCCTAGGCTTGTGTTAGTGGCATCAAAATAACCAATTTGAATACTATCACCTTGATATGAGTGATTAGATGCTACTATTCCTCCTCCTAATAAAACATTATCAATTAAAAAAACTGGCGAGGAATATGGAGCAGTGTTATCAATAGTTATCTGACCATATAAAACAAAAGAAAATAAAAAAGAAAATAAAAATAATTTTAATTTCATAGCGATACAAAATTATGAAATAATTATTAGTATTTATAGTGTTAATTAAAAAGAAGGATGAGAGATACTTACTCTTTCATCACACTCTAATCACTTATTTGATTTTGATACATCTTAGCATAATCTCCCTGAAGATCTAAAAGTTGCTGATGGTTACCTTCTTCTATAACACACCCATCACCTAATAATAATATCTTGTCAGCCTTAATAATAGTCGACAATCTATGAGCTATTACTATAGTAGTTCTATTCTCAGATAACTTTTCAAGTGCACTTTGAAGTAATTGTTCAGTAGCAGAATCAATAGATGCAGTAGCTTCATCTAAAATCAATACCTTAGGATTCCTGATATATACTCTAAGAAAAGCAATTAACTGTCTCTGACCTGAAGACAAAGTAACACCTCTCTCTCCAACAATATAATCAAAGCCTTGTGGAAGTGATAAAATAAAATCATGAATGCCAATTTCTTTAGCTGCATTAAAAACACTCTCTTTTGATATAGAATTATCAAATAAAGTAATATTATTAAAAATAGAATCTGAAAATAGGAACACCTCTTGCTGAACTAAAGCAATATTATTTCTAAGTGAAGTTAAAGTGATGTCTTTTATAGATATATTATCTATTTTAACAACCCCTTTTTCTATTTCATAGAAACGATTTAAAATTCTAATAACCGAAGATTTTCCTGCACCAGTTTCTCCAACTAAAGCTAAAAATTTACCAGCATCTATATGAAAGCTTAGATCTTTTAACACCCATTGATTCTCTTTATATGCAAACCATACATTTTCGAATAATATATTACCTTCAATATTTACAACCTCTAAACTTCCATTATCATTAATCTTATCTTCAGTATCTAAAACTTTAAAGACTCTTTCTGATCCCACAATACCCATTTGTAAAATATTAAAACGATCAGCTAATTGTCTAATTGGACGAAACATCATATGAATAAACAAAATGAATGCAATGATTTCTCCAAGAGTAATACTCTTACCAGTAAGAATACCTTCTCCTCCATACCAAACAATTAAACCAATTGATATCGCAGATAAAACCTCAACTACTGGAAAAAATACAGCATAGTAAAATATTGAACGTAAATGGGCATCTCTATGTTCTAAATTAATTTTTTTAAACTTTTTAAACTCTGCTTCTTCTCTATTAAATATTTGAACAATACTCATCCCTACAATATGCTCTTGAACAAATGCATTAATACTAGAAACTTTATTTCTTACATCCTGAAATGAAGCCTTTATATTTCTTTTAAACCATGCAGTTGCAACCAATAAAACTGGTATTGTAAGAAGAGCAATTATAGATAACCTCCAATCTGTGTAAAACATAACAGCTATAACAATAACTAACTTTAATAATTCAGCAATTATAACAAGAAGCCCTTGAGAAAATATATCAGCAATAGTTTCAATATCAGATACAGATCTAGTAACCAAAGTTCCTATTGGAGTTTTGTCAAAATAAGTCATCTTAAGAGATAAAATATGCTTAAATACTTTTTTTCTTAAATCAAGAATTACATTTTGGCCAATCCATGTAGATATATATATATAGAAAAACTGTATGAAACCTTCGCAAAATAATAAAGCAATTAATAAAACGGTTATTTTAAATAAATTTTCTGGATCAGGAATGACTATAAAATTATCAATGGCATAATTAATCAGCATTGGTCTTGCAGGACCTAAAAATGACAAAATAATAGCTGATAATGCCGCAATAAGAAACTGTTTTTTATAAGGCTTTGCAAAAGCAATTACTCTAAATAATAATGAAATATCAAGAACTTTACCTGTCTTATTTTGCGCCATCGAAAATTTCTTTTGGGTATTCTATATTTATAAGAGTTAAACCATTTGCAGGTACGGAATATCCAGCTAAAGATCTCTTTTTTTCTACTATAATTTTCTTTATATCTTCTGCAGATAGTTTACCCTCTCCAATTTCTATCATTGTTCCAACTATAGCTCTAACCATATTGCGTAAGAAACGATCTGCTTTAATAGTAAAAATCATGTGATTGTCACCTTCATTCCATTTAGCAAAATAAATATTGCAATTATTTGTATAATTATCGCTATGAAGTTTTGCAAAAGAACTAAAATCCTTAGACCCAATAATGTATTGACAAGCTAAATTCATATTTTTAATATTTAACTTTCTATGTAATAAGAGTGCATGAACGTTAAAAGGATCTTTAAGTTTTGCAATGCGATATTCATATGTTCTTGACAAAGCAGAAAAACGTGCATGAGTATCATCCCCTACTAAGTAAATATTATTTATAGAAATATCATGGTTAAGAAATCCATTCACTTTTAGAATTACTTTTTTTATATCAAAAGATTTATCAATATCAAAATGAGCAATCAACTGTTTTGCATGTACACCAGTATCTGTTCTTCCTGATCCCACAACTTGTATTTCAATATTTAAAATTGTTGAAAGAGCATTATTTATTTGATATTGTACTGTATCAGCGTTCGGCTGTATTTGCCAACCATGATAATTAGAACCATCATAAGAAATATCAATAAAAAATCGCATCTTTAAGATTTAAATACAAAAGTAAAAAAAGCAAATCATTATATACGATAATTAAAAATTGTTCGTTCAGTTTTGATAATAAGAACGTGTATGTTAATTTTGCAATCCTAAAAATTTATAAAATGACTGAAATACTTAATACTGACATCAAAGAACTTAATGATAAAATCAATAAAGAAAGTGCAATTATTGATATACTAATGCTTGAAATGAACAAGGTAATTGTGGGTCAAAAACACATGACTGAAAGACTAATGATTGCACTTTTATCAAATGGCCATGTATTACTAGAAGGTGTCCCTGGACTTGCAAAGACATTAGCTATAAGTACATTATCAAAAACTATTGACGCTAAGTTTAGCAGATTACAATTTACACCAGATTTACTTCCTGCAGATATTATTGGAACTCAAATATATAGCCCTAAGAATGAACAATTCTCTGTAAAAAAAGGGCCAATCTTTGCAAATTTCATCTTAGCTGATGAGATTAATAGAGCTCCTGCAAAAGTGCAATCAGCATTATTAGAAGCTATGCAAGAAAAACAGGTAACTATAGGTGGAGAATCATACGACCTTAAAAAACCATTCTTGGTCATGGCTACACAAAATCCTATAGAACAAGAAGGGACTTATCCCTTACCTGAAGCACAATTAGATAGGTTTATGCTGAAAGTTGTTATTGACTATCCAAAAAAAGAAGAAGAAAAATTAATTGTAAGACATAATCTAGCAAAATCATTTCCTACTGCAAATTCTGTTGTCAAAACAGATGCAATATTAAAAGCCCGTGAGATAGTAAAAGAAGTTTATATGGATGAAAAAATTGAGCAGTATATTATTGATATTGTATTTGCCACAAGAAATCCTAAAGATTACGGATTAGACAAACTTCAAGATATGATTTCCTTTGGAGGGTCACCAAGAGCAAGTATTAATTTAGCAGCTGCATGTAAGGCATATGCTTTCATAAAAAGGAGAGGCTATGTAATTCCAGAAGATGTACGTGCATTATGCTATGATATTCTTCGCCATAGAATAGGATTAACATATGAAGCAGAGGCTGAAAACATCACAACTGAAAATATAATTACTGAAATTCTTAATGCAGTAGAGATTCCATAAATGAGTACAAGCGCTTTACTTAAGAAGGTACGTAAAATTGAAATAAAAACCAAAGGACTGTCAAATCATATATTTGCCGGTGAGTACCATACCGCCTTTAAAGGGAAAGGCATGGCCTTCTCTGAAGTTCGAGAGTATCTTCCTGGAGATGATATTAGATCTATAGACTGGAACGTAACAGCTAGATATAATGCTCCTTTTGTTAAAATATTTGAAGAAGAACGAGAGATGACCGTTATGCTTTTAGTTGATGTTTCCGGATCAGGAAACTTTGGCACTAACAAGCAATCTAAGCGAGAGCTAGCTACTGAATTATCAGCAATTCTAGCTTTTTCTGCAATTAAAAACAATGATAAAGTTGGAGTAATTTTTTTCTCAAATATTGTTGAAGAATTTATTCCTCCTAAGAAAGGAAAAAGCCATATCTTAAGAATTATAAGGCAAATCTTATCCTTTCAAGCAAAGGAAAGAAAAACAGATATCACTCAAGCTATTGAATATTTCAATAATGTTATGAAAAAAAGAAGTATATGCTTTATTCTTTCAGATTTTATAAGTCCAAAATTTGAAAAACCACTAAAAATCGCATCAAAAAAACATGACATTGTTGCTTTAAGAATTAACGATGAAAGAGAAAATTCATTGCCAAATATTGGTATAATACCTCTACAAGATGCTGAAGATGACAGTATATCCTATGTAGATACTTCTTCACAGAAAGTAAGAGATATTTTTTATAAGAAACAAAAAGAAAAACATGAGGCTCTTATAAAATTATTTCCAAGATGCGGTGTTGACATGATAGATATATCTACTGGTAGTGATTATGTAAAAACCCTCATTAATTTTTTCAAAAAAAGAGGAAAAAGAAGATGAGAAAATTAATTTTTATAATCCTACTTTTAGAAAACAGTTTATTCTCTCATGCACAAGTTGCTAAAGCAACTCTAGACACTAATGCTATTTTAATAGGAGAACAGATAAAATTTAAAATTGAATGTGAAAGTATAAATAACCCTATAAATTGGCCAATATTTCATGATACTATCATTAATGGAATTGAAATAATCAGTAAATCAGAAATTGATACTACTTCAACATATGATAAAAATACAGATAACCAAATATTTTCTCTCTCACAAGAATATATAATTACTGCATGGGATAGTGGTGTCTATTATATACCTCCATTTAAATTAAATAATAACATTACAACAGAAGCTTTATTATTAAATGTAATGTCAATAGCAATAGATAAAAACGCTAATCTAAAAGATATTAAGCAACCATTAGATCCAAAATATGAACTTTCAGATTTTTTACCATGGATATTACTATTTACCTGTATTATCTTAATTATCTATTTATTGAGAAAGTATATGTCTAATAAAAAAGAAAACCCAATCACAACTATTGCTAAGACTATCATTCCTGCACACATAACTGCATTAGAAGAATTAAATAATATTGAAAAGCAAGAACTTTGGCAAAGTGGAAAAATTAAAAAATATCACTCTGGGATTTCTGAAATATTAAGAAAATATATGGAAGATCGTTTTAATTTTATTGCCTTAGAATTAACTACAGATGAAATACTAATAGAGATTAAGGATAAAATAGCTATAGACAACCATAATGAACTTAGAAAGACATTACAAAGAGCTGACTTAGCAAAGTTTGCAAAAAGCAGACCAAATGAAAATGAGAATAAAGAAAGCATGCAATTAGCAAGAAGATTTGTTAATCAAACAAAAAAATCTGAAAATAAAAATGAATAATTATACATTCATAAATCCCGATTTTTTTTATTTATTAGTTATACCACTAGTTTATATGCTTTGGTATTTCTATAAAAAAATAAATATTTCAAGTCAAATCATTTTTTCAAATACTGAATCTATCTCTAATATTTCAACACTCAGAACAAGACTAAGACATATTCCTGTAATTTTTAAATCTTTCGCAGTTTGCTTACTTATCATTGCTCTTGCAAGACCACAATCATCTATAAATTGGGAAGAAAGCACAACAGAAGGAATTGATATTGTCTTATCTATGGATATTTCTGGAAGTATGTTAGCTGAGGATTTAAAACCTAATAGACTAGAGGCTTCAAAAAATGTAGCAATGGATTTTATATCTAAAAGAATAAATGACAGAGTTGGTTTAGTCATTTTTAGTGGAGAAAGCTTCACGCAATGCCCTTTAACAACTGACCATAATGTTCTTGTAAATCTATTCAAAGATGTTAAAAGTGGTATGGTTGAAGATGGAACTGCTATAGGAATGGGTTTAGCAACTGCTGTTAATAGGCTAAAAGATAGTGATGCAATAAGTAAAGTAATTATATTATTAACTGATGGGGTAAATAACAAAGGAGTTGTAGCCCCTTTTACTGCTGCAGAGATAGCTAAAAATTTTGGTATTAGAGTATATACAATTGGAGTAGGAACTGAAGGGTTTGCTCCTTACCCTTTTCAAACTCCATTTGGTATTCAATATCAAGATGTAGAGGTTCAAATTGATGAAAAAACTCTCCAGGATATAGCTTCTGTAACAGATGGAAAATATTTTAGAGCTACCAATAACAGTAAATTAAAAGAAATATATAAAGATATTGATGCTCTTGAAAAATCAAAAATTGAAGTTACCGAGTTTCATAAAAGATCTGAAGAATTCCTATTATTTGCTCTATCTGCCTTAATATTAATGCTAATAAGTTTTATTTTAAAAATCACTTATTTAAAACAAATACCATAAATGTTAAGATACGATAATATAGAATATTTATATCTACTATTATTAATACCATTAATAATAGGTGCCACAGTACTATATTCAAGATGGCAAAAGAAATCAATACAACAGTTTGGGGATTTTCAACTTATTGAGGAATTAATGCAATCACATTCTAGATTAAGAAAAAGAATCAAAAATTTCATATTTGTATTATCTATACTATTTCTTATTATTGGACTAAGCAATCCTCAAATTGGAACTAAAATGGAAGAAGTAAAAAGAGAAGGAGTTGATCTTATGATTGCTATTGATTTATCTTACTCTATGATGGCAGAAGATATCAAACCAAATAGATTAGAAAGAGCAAAACAAGCTATTTCTCGTCTAATTGATAAATTAGAAGGAGACAGAATTGGCCTTGTTGTATTTGCAGGAGAAGCTTATGTGCAATTACCTGTAACGACAGATTATTCAGCAGCAAAATTGTTTTTATCAACAGTAAATACTAGTATTGTTCCAACACAAGGAACAAAAATTGGTAATGCTATAGATCTTTGTATAAAATCATTTGATAATGATAATGCTCAAAGTAAAGCAATTATTATCATCACTGATGGAGAAACTCATGATGATGAGGCCATATCATCTGCTAAAACGGCACAAGAACAAGGAATTTATATTCATACATTAGGGATGGGACTTACTAAAGGAGGGCCTATTCCTATTTATGATAAATATGGAAATACATCTGAATATAGAAAAGATAGGGAAGGAAATACGATTATCACAAAACTTAATGAACCAATGCTTCAACAAATTGCTCAGTCAGGTATGGGGACATATGTTAGAGCAAATAACTCAAAATCTGGATTATCATTACTTTTTGATGAAATAAATAAAATGGAGAAAAAAGAAATAGGAACAATGATTATTACTGATTATAAAGATAGATTCCAAATTTTTCTAGCGATCTCTTTATTCTTATTACTTTTTGACCTATTATTATTACAAAGAAAAACTAGATGGAATTCTAATATAAACCTATATAAGTAATGAAAAAGACATTAATATTATTTCTTCTTCTAGGATGTGGACTAATAAGTCAATCTCAGAATAAAAAAGGTCTTCTTAAAGAAGGAAATTCTTTATATAATGACAGTAGTTATAATATGGCAGAAATGAAATATAGAAAGTCTCTAGAAAAAGATCAAAACTATTTTAATGCTTCTTTTAATTTAGCAGACGCTATATATAAACAAGAAAGATTTAAAGAATCTTCATCACTATTTGATGCTTTAAAAGATAATGCAAAAAACGATGTTGATTTAGCGAAAATAAATCATAATCATGGCAATTCATTAATGAAAGAAAACAAAACTGATCTCGCTATTGAAGCATATAAAAATGCTTTACGTCAAAATCCTAAAGATGAAGATACAAGATATAATCTTGCATATGCTCAAAAAATGAAGCAACAAGAACAAGATCAACAAAAAGATCAACAGAAAGAGGATAAACAACAAGATCAACAGAAAGACAAACAGAAAGACAAACAGAAAGAAGATAAACAACAAGAACAGCAAAAGGATCAACAAAAAAAGGACGATATGAGTAAAGAAGATGCTGAGAAGATGCTCGAAGCACTTGAACAAAGAGAAAAAGAATTACAAGAAAAATTACAAAAGAAAAAAGTAAAAGGACAAAAAATAAAAATATTAAAAGACTGGTAAATTGAAAAAAAATCTATTCATATTATTTTTAGGGTTTTGCTTTCTGGCAAATGCACAAATTCATATGAGTTCTTCTAAACAAAATAGTTTTCAATTGAGGACAAACAAGTTAGGAGCTTTTTATGTTACTAAAATTGAGCAAAATAATAATGGTAAAAAGTCTGAAAAATGTATAATTAATGGTGCTGAGATTGATTGTAATTTAATCTCAAAATGCAAAAAGGGAAATTGCGATGAATTAGAAAATTATTTAATAAAAAATAAAATTTTACAAGTTTCTCAATCTACTAATAACCAAAAAAAGCGAAACACAAATAACAATAACACAAAAGTAGTAAGTGGAAATCAACTTTATATTAAAACAACCACCAGCAAAAGAAATATTTATACTGGAGAACAAATTATTGTTACCTATAAATTACACACAAGATTAAATCTAGAAAACACTGAACTAACATCATTGCCAAATTTAAATGGTTTTTGGAAAAAAGATCTAGAGGCATCAAGCAGGTTCAAAAGAGAAATCATAGATGGCGTTACTTATAATACAGCAGTTATTAAAAAAACTGTTTTAACTGCTCAAAAATCTGGCAAACTTACTATTGACCCTATTGAAGTTAAATGCAGAATCAGAATAACAAATCAACAGAATAGAAGAGATCCTTTTGCAAATTTTTTTAATAGCTATAACATTAGAGAGGAGCTTATTTCCTCAAAACCAATAACAATAAATGTTTCAGAACTACCCGAGCCAAAACCTAAAGGATTCATGGGAGCAGTTGGAGAACTAAATGTCTCATCAAGTATTGATAAAAAAGAATTAAAAGCAAATGATGCTATAACATATTCTATTAAGATTACTGGAACAGGAAACATTGAATTAATAGAAGCAATGGAAATAGATTTTCCAGAGGATTTTGAAGTATATGACCCAAAAATTAATGATAGACTATTTGAAGGAGGAAATAGAAGAAGTACTAAAACTTATGAATATCTCTTAATCCCAAGATATGAAGGTAATTATGAAATTCCATCTTATGATTTTATTTATTTTAATCCAAAAACAAAAAAATATGTTACTAAAAGAACATCTAAATTTAACATATCAGTACTTAAATCAGAAAACAATGAAAAAGATTATGTTCCAATTAGGCAACAGGACATCACAGCATCAAATAAGGATATAAATTATATT
>Ga0115002_10009660_pt1 | contig 10484 bp, 7 predicted proteins | sample ArcticOcean_MG_C_8_FD_89576 | JGI IMG/M metagenome (GOLD analysis project Ga0115002, IMG submission 89576) | Marine microbial communities from western Arctic Ocean - ArcticOcean_MG_CB11_86 | ecosystem: Environmental > Aquatic > Marine > Oceanic | place: Arctic Ocean: Canada Basin | collected... | reverse complement strand
AGGAACCGGTAGAGATCTAGCAACTCATGACGCCGCCATAATCGCCTCAGTAAGGGCCGTCGCCCCGTGCGTTCAATCCTTTATGCCTTTCTGCTGGGAGAGCTTATGACGTTTCGCAGACCTTGCCCTGACAACAATCATTGATGTTACTGAGGCACGACTGGCACTGGTAGTGGCCATGAGCCATGGCGCACTTGCATCGCGTGTCCGGCAGGCGTCATCCATGGCTTCGGGAATAGAAGCCTTGAGCCGGTGTACTTTCAAGTCATGCTGGGCCGCGGCAGACCGGAATCGATGGGCTATACTGACGACAAATTATACAAAAACCGTGACGGACATCTCTAACCCAAAGCGATTGGAGTCCAGAAAAATCTTGCACAAACATCATTCCCGCTTATGGCACTCTTCAAGCATCAGGCTGATGTCGGCTTGTACTCTAACTTCGAGCGTTATTATAGCAAACATTAACCGGCAGAGTTTGACCCATACCAAGCATCGGAGACCCGCGCGCCAGCGTCCTGTGTAGATAGGTAGGTACCAAAATCCACCAGGGTGCGAATGGTGCTGCCTGAGCTGCATAGTCTAAATCGGAATTCCTGGTAATTTGAGTTGTTATTATCGGTGCAGGTAAATCCCACAACTACGCGAACCACATTTGAAGAATTCAATGAAGAGATCAACATCGACGATTGGCATCAAGCGAAATTCAAGCGCCAGTCCAGGTTCTTGATTAAGACGACGGTGCGCTCAACTCGCGTTCGCGCCTCTTGGCGCGGAGTTTTGCCGTGGCTTCGGTATCGAGGCTGGGCGGGGTGCCAGCGACCACGACACCATACGCCGCCGCGGCATGGGCAATGGTGACTTTTTCCTCGCGGATATCCGCCAAAACCCGCTCCGGATCCCGGGCCAGGGCATCGCCATAACCACCCCCGCTGGCGAGGCGGACCTCTAACACATCATCCCGGCGCAGGGTGGTGAGAAATTTCGACGGTTGTGGCTCGATGCCGCCTTTGGTCCGGCGGATGCGGACATCCGACGGCGTGCCGTCCGCCCCTCCTGCCAAGCCATAGGGGGCGATATCCCGGCGGTCGGAGCGGACCTGAATAATGCCCTCGTCTTCCAGAAAGCGCAGATGCCGGGTCAAACTCAGGCCGCCCCTATATTCGCCGGCCCCGCCGGTATCTTCTATGAAGCCATAGCGTTCCACCAACAATGGCTGCTCGCTTTCCAACAGCTCCACTGGGGTATTGGAATAGTTGACGATAATGCCGGTGCAGGCGTCCATGCCGTCGCGCCAGGGCCCGCCGCCCCAGGAACCGACCAGGAATTCGAGATAGACGAAGGGTTTGCCGTCAGCATAATAGCCGCCCAGGCTGACGCCGGCGTCGGGCGAGCTGCCGCCCGAGGCCGGCACTAGGTGGGGCACGATCTGGGCCAGTGCGCCCATCACCGTATCGGCGATGCGAAAACCCGCCAAACCCCTGGCGGCCACCGCTGAGGGCGGCGCGCAATTGACAATGGAACGTTCCGGCGTCAGCACTTTTATGGGCCGGAAATAGCCGGCGTTGTTGGGGATGCCAGCATCCAGAATAGAGCGTATGCAAGCCCAGGCGGCGGATGCTGTGAAGGGATAGACCGAGTTGATGGCGCCCTTGACCTGTGGCGAGGTGCCCTCGAAATCGACGGTCATTTCCTCCCCCCCGACGGTGATTTCCACCTTGAAAGTGATCGGCCCGGGGTCAATGCCGTCGTTGTCGATATAGTCGGTGAATCGATAGGCGCCGTCCGGAAGCTTGGCGATTTCGCTACGGGTGAAACGTTCGGCGTGATCCAGAAGCTCTTCGCAATAGGCCTCGAAATCCTCCAGGCCGTATTTCCCGATCAGCTCCAGAAGCTGCCGTTCGCCGATATTACAGGCGGCGATCTCGGAGCGGATGTCGCCCAGCACGGTCTCGGGCACCCGCACATTGCGTTCGATAATGCGGAAGATCGAGAGGCAGGGCTCTCCGCCATCATAGAGGCGTACCGGGGGCAGGCGCAGACCCTCCTGATAGATCTCAGTCGAGTCGGAGGCATTACCCCCCGCAACCCGGCCGCCGATGTCCGTCTGATGGGCCAGGGTTGCGGCATAGCCGACCAGCCTGTCGCCCAGGAAAATCGGTTTGATGCAAACCACATCCGGCAAATGCGTGCTGCCATCCCAGGGGTCGTTGGTGACATAGATGTCACCGGGCCGCATCTCGCCCGCAAAGGCGCCCTGGGCGGCCAGAATGGCATAGGGCATGGCGCCCATATGCAAGGGCAGACAGGTGCCCTGGGCGATCAACTGGCCATCGGCCACGAAGAGGGCGGTGGAATAATCCAGCGCCTCCTTGACCACGAAGGAGCGCGCCGTGCGCTGCACCGTTACCGCCATTTCATCCGCCGCAGCGGCCAGCGCGTTCTTGATGACCTCCAGGGTGAAGGGATCGTGCGCGCTTTCCAGCTTTGGCATCGCGTTGCCATCGGCGGCAAATTGTTTGGTCATGTTTCCATCTCTCCTATTCCGCACCAACATCCAGCCGCAGGACCTGCCAGGCATCCCGGCGGATCCGGCAGCCCGGCGGCACCACGGTGGTGCTATCGTATTCCTCGACGATCAGGGGCCCCTCCAGGCCGGCCTCGGTGATATCCGGGCGGTCAACGACGGCGGTCTTCAGGCGGCCATGTCGTGGGCCGAAATAGGCGCTGCGGGGGTGCCGGGTGACGGCGCCGCCGGCCTGGGTGGTCACCGCCAGGGCCGAAGGCACACGGGCCTCCTTCCCCCGGCCGCGGGCGATCAGGCGCAGGTTGACCAGCACCACCACCTCGTCATCGCTCTGATAGCCGTAGGTGCGCTCGTGCTCGTCGCCGAACGAGAGGACTGCCACGGCCAGATCGTCATCGCCGCCGCCAACAGGGACCGTCAGTTCGGTATTTTCACCGCGATAGCGCAAATCGGCGAAACGTTCGAATTCAATTCTGTCCCCGCCATAGCCTTCACTTTCCAGCTCCCGTCGGCCATCGGCTTCCAGGGCGCCATAGGCCGCCCTTACCTCCGACCCTTGCAGGACTTCAATTTCGCGCATCAAGGTGCGGACATAATGGTGCTCCGTGGCGGGAAACAGCAGGCCCAGGGCGGAGAAAACGCCGGCGGCTGGGGGCACCAGGATAGTTGCTATATCGAGGGAGCGGGCTAGGGTCACGGCATGTACGGGGCCGTTGCCGCCAAAGGCCATCAGCGCGAATTGGCGCGGATCGCGGCCCCGCTCGGACGAGACCGAGCGCAAGGCCCGGGTCATGGCCGCGTTGGCGACCCGGTGAATGCCGTACGCCGCCTCATCCACCGATACCCCCAACGGACCGGCGATCTGCGCCTCGATAGCCGCTGCCGCGGCCTGGGCGTCCAGGGCCAGTTCGCCGCCCACCAGATAATCCGGATTGACGAAGCCCAGCACCACGTTGGCATCCGTCACCGTGGGCACGGTGCCGCCCTGGCGGTAGCAAATCGGTCCCGGCACCGCGCCAGCGCTTTCCGGCCCGACGGTCAGGGCGCCGCCTGGATCAATTCGCACCAGACTGCCGCCACCGGCCCCAACCTCGGCGATATCGATGGCCGCCACGCCCACGTGATGGCCGCCGCCCTTCAACAGTCGGGCGGCGTAATTGATGCCGGCGCCCACGTCAAGCTCACCGACCCGGTCAAAGGCGCCGCCTTCGATAATCGCCGCCTTGGCGGTGGTGCCGCCCATGTCGAATGTCAGCACGTTCTCGAATCCCAGCTTGGCCGCGACCTCCGCGCCGCCGACGACACCGGCGGCGGGACCAGATTCGATAATGTGTATAGGCCGCTGACAGGCGGCTTCCACCCCCATGGCGCCGCCGCTGGATTGCATCACCAGCAGGGGCGCGGTGATGTCAAGGCGTCGCAGCGAGGCGGACAGCGCGGTCAGGTAGCGGGCTACGACGGGCAGGATATAGGCATTGACGACGGTGGTGGAGGTTCGCTCATACTCCTTGATCTCGGGCAGGATTTGCGACGACAGGCAAACCGGCATATCCGGTGCCCGTTCGGCGATCAGTTCGCCGATGCGCCGTTCGTGGGCGCCGTTGGCATAGGCATTGATCAACGATACCGCGACCGCCTCGACCCCGTTGGCCAGCAGTTTTTCGATTGCCGCCCCTGCCGAGACGTCGTCCAATGGGGTCAGAATGCCGCCCTTGTGATCAATGCGCTCGACAACCTCGGCCCGGTTGGCGCGGCTGGCCAGGGGCTCGGGCTTTTGCCAGGTCAGATCGTAAAGTGTGGGCATGCGGAGGCGGCGAATTTCTAGGACATCTCGGAAGCCGTGCGTGGTGATCAATCCGGTCTTGACGCCCTGGCGTTCTAGAATGGCGTTGGTGGCAATGGTGGTGCCGTGGATGACCTCGGCAATTGCCGGGGCGGAGATTGCGCCGCCCCCGAACACCGCAGTTAGGCCCTCAGCGATGCCGCGGCTGTAGTCGTCCGGCGTCGAGGGCACTTTCAGCGTCAGGGCTTCGCCGTTGGCGGTCAAGAACACCATGTCGGTAAACGTGCCGCCGATATCGATGCCGACCCGGTAACTCATACAGCCGTCCCCCCGTCACTCCGAGCCTACACCCGCTCCTCGGCACCCGCCAACCACAATCCACGGAAATTTCGCCGCGCCAGCGGTGGATATGCATATCCACCGCACAACAGCATCATCTCTCTTTAAATTCCTCTGGTAGACCCCAGAGATTGATTGATCTTGGCGTCAATCAGTTCCGTTCGATGAGCACGCAACGCGGCAAGCGTGGCTGCTTCATCCACGCCCATAAGAAGTGAATAGCCAACCGCGTCGGCGGACACGATGGCCGCGGATCTATGTTGGATCGCTTCTACCATGGAGCAGAGTGTAACGGTCCGCGCCATGGGAATCCATGCGGGCTGTTGACAGCGCCGCATTTCCGCTTTTGGCAGATTGTGTCGAAAAGTCGAAAAATTTGTGGGTCAAAATTTCTCCCCAAACCCAATTCAGCCTAGGATCGCGGCTGCAATCTCAATAGAGGTCCTTTACAGCGTCGTACAAGGAGACGCTAGATTTTTGACTGTCCCCCCTAGCTAAAATTTCGAACCGCCCGCCAGTGAGGCTGAGGGTTTTCCACCAACCTCGAAAAAAGACTTTTTCAACGATATCGGCACAAACCGCTGGTACTGGTCCGGAACAGCATTTTCCGATGCTTCCCCAAGAGCTAGCTAACACAACCGGCATGAGGACCATCAAGGAATTGCCAGGCAAGCACCGTCGCTGTGGGCTGCCGCTCTAGGCGGGCCGTTTCCGCGATACGACCAAGACGAGCATTCTCAGGATCTGTCAGCGCCATAGCGCAGCGCACTAAGCGGGTGTATCATTTGCCGACCGCGTCAACAGGGAACGACGCATTGCGGAAGAAACGCGCCATGCCGAACGAGCTCAGCTTTTCTAATCGCCACAAGGATCTGGCCGCGAGAGACCAGGAATACGTGCTGGGCTGGCGTTTCGAGCCGCGCATCGTTTTCGAACGGGGCGAGGGGGTGCGGCTATTCGATGTCGATGGCAACGCCTATTACGACATGAGCGCCGGGATGATGTCGCTAACGCTGGGCCACGCCCACCCCGAACTGGTCGACGTGATCCGCGACATGTCGGGCCGGCTCATTCATCAATCCTCTTGGTACACGAATCCCTGGGCGATCGAATTCGCGGAGCTGATCGCCACGACCATGCCCGGTGAGCTGAAGATGACCAACTTCGCCGTGACCGGATCGGAAGCCAATGAAATCGCGATGCGCATGGCGCTTGCCGCGACCGATGGTTTTGATATCTGCTCCATGGTGCGCGGGCTGCATGGCGGGTCGCTGGCTGCGGAATCGATGACTTCGGTTGGCGGTGCGCGGCGGCGTGGGCTCGGGCCGCTGACCCTGCCGGCGCGCGCCAACTGCATAGTGCCCGCTTTCTATTACCGCGCGCCCATAGACGACGCCGAGAAATGGGACGAGGTCAGCCTACAAATGACCGAGGAATTGATCGAATACACCACCTCGCAGCAAGTCGCCGCGTTGATGCTGGAACCGATCGCGGTACCGGGCGGGATGATCGTCCCCTCGGAACGCTGGCTGCGCGGCATCCGCGATATCGCAGACCGCTGGGGCGCGCTGCTGATATTCGACGAATGCCAGCTCGCCCCCGCGCGGACCGGCAAGTTCTGGTCGTTCGAACATTACGGCGTCGTCCCCGATATCGTCACTTTCGGCAAGGGGATGACGGCGGGTTTCGCCAATTGTGGGGCCATCACGACGCCGGAAATCGCCGAGAAGACGCGCGGCGCCCTGGGGTTGCCCTGGTCTGGTACCTATCCACAGGACCCGCTGCCCTGCGCCGTCGGGCTGAAGCAGCTCGAAATCGTGCTACGCGATGACCTGACCGGCCACGCCGAACGCGAGGGTATCTTTATTGGCGAGCGGCTCGGGCAAATTCAGGGGCGCCACGACTGTATAGGGGATGTACGCGGCAAGGGGCTCTACCGCATGCTCGATATTGTCAAGGACCGCGCCAGCAAGGAACCCGACGCGCAGATGGCTGAACGCATCCGCTACCACGCGCTGGCCGAAGGGTTGCTGTTGATCGCGGTGAAGAACTACGTTCGCTTTTGTCCGCCGACGATCGTCACCCGCGCCGAACTCGACGACATCCTGGGCCGCCTCGAAGCCGCGATAACCCGCGCCGAGGAAGGCGGCCCCATCGCTACCGACATCGCTGCGTCAAGTTCTCTGGCGACCAACAGCGCCGAGCGGTAGCAGAAGACCCGCACTATCTTCAATCCGTTGAAACGACGAGAGCCGGCTAGGCAGGATTTGCAAATGCGCAAGTCGGGTGCCCCCTGCGGCTAGGTAGATTATTCTCCGTGAACTCATCCATATTGATCTGCTGTTCACCGACGTCATTCTGCCCGGCGGCATGAACGGCGAAGCCATTGCCGATGCGGCGCCGGCCCATCACCCGAACATCAAGGTCATGTACATGTCCGGCTTCACTCAGGACGCGCTGATCCATCAGGGCAAAATGAGTAATGACGTGGTGTTGCTGCACAAACCCTTCCGCCTTGCCGATCTCGCCAACAAGTTGCGTCAGGCATTGGATGGCCCGCCGGCCGCCGACGCCTCAACAATCGTCTGAAAGAGCGATAGCACGTCTGCCTGTATCCTGGCCAAACGCTGTTCCAGTTGAGCCATGTCGTCGCTTCCGGTTATTTTCAAGACAGCGTTGGCCAGACCCCGTGGCGCCGTGGCGGGATCGAAATCACCAACCACGGCAACCCGGAACAGCGCCATCAAATCGCGATAGAGACCGGAAGCGGCGATCAGATCATCCGCTTCCCGTCTGCCCATATGACCCAGGCGCGCCAGGTTGGACAAAGCCAGGGCGGTATTGGGCGCCAATACACCGCCGTCCTCGGCCCCGTGGGCCAATTGCAAAAACTGCGCGATGAACTCAATATCCAGCAGACCGCCGCGCACCAGTTTCAATTCCCAGGGGTTTACATTGCCCCGCCCCGCCTCCTTGACCAGGCGCTGGCGCATCTCCGAAACATCCCTTGCGACCGCCGCCCGGTCACGGGGCCGGGCCAACACGTCCGCGATAACGCCTTCGACCCGGTCCACCAACCTTCCCTCGCCGGCGATGACCCGGGCCCGGGTCATCGCCATATGCTCCCAGGTCCAGGCTTCGTTGCGCTGATAATCGCCAAAGCCGTCAAAACGCGTCGCCACGGGGCCGGAGTTTCCCGACGGGCGCAGGCGCATATCCACCTCATACAGCTTGCCCTCGGCTGTCGGCACTGTCAGGGCGTTGATCAAACGCTGGCTGAGACGCGAGAAATACTGTTGTGCCGGCAGGGCGCGGGCACCGTCCGAGATAGCATCCGGGTCGGGGTAGTCATAGACGAAAATAAGATCCAGATCGGATTCTCCAGTCAGCTCGCGGCTACCCAATTTGCCCATGGCCAGAACGGCCATGCCGCCGCCGGATATCTGGCCATGGCGTTCATCTTTGGCGAAGGCGTCGGCGACCCGCGGCAGCAAGGCCGCCACGGCCGCCTCGGCCAGGTCCGCGTAGCCGGCACCGGAGCGGTCGGCATCAATGGTCCCACACAGGATCTGTGCCCCGATCTGGAATTTGCGTTCCTTCACATGGCGCCGGGTAAAATCCAGAACGTCCTGAAAATCCCCGGCTTCGTCCAAGGCCATGGCGAACTCCGCCCGCAGCACCCGCAGGGTAGGCAGGGTGGCTAGGAATTCAGCGGAAGTCATGGCATCGACGACAGTGGAGTTTTCCGCCAAGTAGTTGGCCAGGCGCGGCGCGCTGCCCATGATCTCGGCCAGCAGCTCCAGCAATTGCGGCCGCGCCGTCAGCATGGAAAATAATTGCACGCCCGTGGGTAAATTCGACAGAAAACGGTCGAACCGGCCCAGGGTTGCATTTGGATTGGCGGTGTCGGCGAAGGCCTGCAGCAGCGCCGGTGCCAAGGCGGTCAACAACTCCCGTGCCCGGGCCGAGCGCATGGCCCGGTAACGGCCATGGTGCCAGCCACGCATGGTTTGGGAAGCACCCTGGGCAGCCTTGAAACCAAGGGCGGCAAGCTTTGCCAAGGTGTCCGGGTCGTCGTCGACGCCGGTAAAGATCAAACGGCCATCGCCCAGACGCTCGGGCGCGGCATCAAACAGAATGCCGTGATGATGACGCACCCGGTTGAGGTGATGGAGGAGGACGGCGCGAAATTCCACCGCCTCCCCAAAGCCCATGAAAAGGGCCATGTGCGCCACGCCTTCGGCGGTCTTCGGCATGCTCTGGGTCTGCTCGTCGGCGACCATTTGCAGGCGATGCTCCAACTGACGCAAGAACTCATAAGCCGCAGTCATCTCGGCCGCGGCGGTGCCATCGATCCAGCCGCCCCTGGCCAGGGCATCCAGTGCGGTGGCGGTGGCGGCCGGGCGCAGGGCCGGTTCCCTGCCCCCGGCGATCAACTGCTGGGTCTGGGCAAAAAATTCGATGTCACGGATGCCGCCCCGGCCCAATTTGACATTGTGCCCTTCGACGGCGATATCACCGTCACCCTCGTGGCTGTGGATCTTCCGCATGATGGAATGGATATCGGCGATGGCCGCATAATCTAGATTGCGGCGCCAGATAAAGGGCTGCATGCGGGTCAGGAATTCGGCCCCGGCGGCAGGGTCGCCGGCGATAGCGCGGGCCTTGATCATCGCCGCCCGTTCCCAGTTTTGCCCCAGGTTTTTGTAATATTGCTCCGCCGCCACCATTGCCACCACCACCGGCGTAACGCCGGGATCGGGCCGCAGGCGCAGGTCGGTGCGCAGGACATAGCCGTTGCGGGTCGGCTGCTGCAGCATCTTGACCAAGTCCCGGACCAGCCGGATATAAAAATCCTGGGCCGTTCGTTGGCCCACGTAAGGCGCCGCCTCGCCATCATAAAGCGCGATCAAATCGATATCGGACGAGTAATTCAGCTCGTTCGAGCCCAACTTTCCCATGCCCAGCACGACCAGGCCGCAACCCAGCTCCGGCCGGTTCAGATCGCCAAGCCGCAATTCACCCCGTCCCACGCCCGCCCGCAGCAGCCAGCGCACCGCGCCCCCTACCGCGCCGTCGGCAAATCGCGACAGAGCGGAGGTGACCGCCGCCAGATCCCAGGCTCCCGAAAGGTCGGCCAAGGCCACCAGCAACGCCACCCGGCGCCGGGCCAGGCGCAAGACGACCATGGCCTGGTCCATGCCCGCCGCCGCCAAAAGCGCCTGTTCAAGTCGGTCAAGCAGCTCGGACAGGTTCCGGTCGGGGTGCCGGGCAAATAAATCCGGCAAAAAGTCACGGTCGGTCTGGGCCACCCGTCCCAAAAAGGGGCTGTTGCCAAAGACCGCGGACAGCAATCTGTTTGCTGCCGGATCATTGCATATGCTGGTGAGCCCTGAGTCTTTCGCCAGGCTTGTAAGAACCGCCTCGGCACGGTCCGGCTCACAGGGTGTTGCGGTAAAATCCTCGGGATAGGGAAAGCCCGGTCTCGGCATGGAAACGGCAAACTCCAACTCTTATTGGAAATTCGGTTCCCAATGATAACACATTGCTGGTTGCCGTGAGATTGCCGTGATGCCGCAGGCGCAAATTTTTAGTCGAACAGTCCGACGCCGCCCGCGGTGCGGCCGCACAGGCTTTACTGGATCGTGGCTATGGCAAGTCCGTGGCCGTCGCCCTGGACGTGGCGCATCAGATCCACCAGCGTTTCGATGGCCTCTTCGGTATGGTCACGCGCCATCTCACGCACATCGCCGACCTCCTGGGGGCGGCCGCCGGGATTGCCCGAAACGCCGACCAGAAATCTGCCCTTTGCATCCCGCATCGTCCTGATCCTTT
>Ga0115002_10009659_pt1 | contig 10485 bp, 5 predicted proteins | sample ArcticOcean_MG_C_8_FD_89576 | JGI IMG/M metagenome (GOLD analysis project Ga0115002, IMG submission 89576) | Marine microbial communities from western Arctic Ocean - ArcticOcean_MG_CB11_86 | ecosystem: Environmental > Aquatic > Marine > Oceanic | place: Arctic Ocean: Canada Basin | collected... | reverse complement strand
CATCAATTGCCGTTTTTTAAAACCGTATGACAAAGAAATACTTCAGGGCGTCATTGAAAAACACGAGAAGATAATAATCCTCGAAGAAGGTACAGTAGTTAATGGATTTGGAGCGTTTATGGCTCGTGAGATAAGAGAACTAGATAGTACTTATTCCGGAGAAATTAAATGTTTAGGACTTCCAGACAAGTTTATCGAACATGGTCCAAGGGACGTACTCCTAAAGGAACTCGGCCTGGAGAGTGAAGGCGTAGCTAGAGAAGCTCTTAAGATGTTTCAGGGAAAATCTTAACGGTTTGTGAATTCAAGGGGTTAAATATATGGATACTCAAAGCAAGACTATGCGGATAGGTGTTTTGGGCCACTCAGTGTCTAAGGATCTTCCTGGATGTTTGGAATCTCTTTTCGTTTTCTGTCGCGAACACGGCCTAGAAGTTGATGTAGAACCGGCCCTCTCGAGTTATGGTTCTGAGGATGTTGGCGTGTTAAATCTTGATGAGAAAGAAGTTGATTTATTGATCGCTCTTGGTGGAGATGGGACGCTCCTCCGAGCTGGAAGGTTGGCTTGTGGGAGGAATGTCCCCGTATTGGGTGTTAATCTTGGTCATTTGGGGTTTCTGACTGCGTGGCCCCAAAAAGATCTAGCAGGGTGTCTGAGGCAAGTATTGGATGGAGACTACATCTTGGATGTCAGGTCAATGTTGCAAGCTCAGTTGATTGAAGAAGATGGATCAAGCGGAGAACTCTTACTTGCATGGAATGATTTTGTCATACACAAGAGAGGCTTGGCCAGCGTCACTCGACTCGGCATTAAAATTAAAGAAGACAAAGGCTGGCATGAGATGGGTAGCTTCGCTGGAGATGGTTTAATAGTTGCGACACCGACTGGATCAACAGCTTATTCTTTGTCGGCTGGGGGGCCTATAGTGGACCCCTCTGTTGATTGTTTCCTGGTTACACCAATTTGTCCACATACACTGAGTATTCGACCGATGGTTATCCCCGGGCCCTCTAAGGTGGCAGTGGATCCGGTTGAAGGCGCAGAAGACTTAGTCATTACTGCGGATGGTCAGTTTGGGATGGACGTTCCACTAGGATCAAAGATTCATATTATGCAATCTCAAACAAAAATTCACTTAATTCGGTTTCCGGGTCAGAATTTTTTTGGGACTCTTCGACATAAACTTAACTGGGCCGCTGGCTCTTTGAGTTAACAAGGAAGCTTTATGATTAAGAGCTACTGAACAGTTTAACTCCGAGCTGGAAGTGAGAGGTTTTGGGGGTTCTTCCGCCACTGCCCCATACTGATTTCCGGTAAAGGAAAATAATTTCTATGGGTCGGTTCCTCTCAGGAGATCGGTCAGAAAATATGAACCCCCCTCCAATATCAAAAAGACTTTGACTTGTCTCATGTTCCAGGAGTTTAGGATCCATGCAAGCAGAGAGATTACAAGCAGCACCGGAGTTTTTAGAATATTGATCATGTTTTTTGCTGAAATATTTAGTGTCACCCGAGAATGCAAGTTCTTTAGTAAGTTGATATCTGGGCGAAAATCTAACCTGTGTGTAACTCCCAGGTGTCCAATTGACTAGTTGAGTAGTTGAAGAAGATGGAAAAGCCTGGTGCGGCAGGGCAATCCTTCGGGTTACAGCGGTTGGTCTTTGAATACCGAAGGATGCTTCTAGCCAGAGACTCCAAAGATCCGCGTCGGATAGGTTTGCAAAAATTTTTATCTCAAAGTCATTTTGTCCGTCACCACTTCCAACGTCAACCAAGTTGTTATCCAGGTCAGACTGTCCGGTTCCTAAACGAAAAAGGCTTCCTACACCCAGTAAATAGTTGATGTTGTCAGATGAAGATAAATCGGTCTTGGATGTTTTGTTTTCACTGGATAAAAGTTTGAAATTACTAAAAAACTCAATATCACCTAAAGTCCATGGACTCAACCAAGACTGTAGCGCGCGCACGTCTACACCGTAGGAGGGATCGGTGATTAATTCCTGGTAATGTTGTTGTGAAATCAAATTAGTAGCTAATGGTATTGTTGTAGGAGATGAGTTGACACCTAGAAAAGAATGTGTATCAGACAAAGCGTCGAGTCGTAACTGTAGAAGGTTCCCTGCATTTGACCCTGCCAGTGGAAATACTCCGAAACCTACATATGCTTGACTAAGTGCCTCGTGAAATATTTGAGTGTTTTGAAGCGTATTTTTGGCTTCAAGGCATCTTGAAGTCTCTGTTCCAGGGTTGCAAAATCCCTGTACGAGGGTGGAGAGTTCTAATTCAACAGAGGCGAGGTCATCTAAAAAATCATCTACCTGCTGTGTATTATCGATACTTGGGTTGACACCTACGTTGGAGTTTGCGGCGTTGAAAGATGTGCCGATTTCTGTCCTTTGGCGTGTAATTGGTACTGTTACTCCTAAGGTCATGTTATTCGATATTCCCACACTGATAGTCATAGGAATCCTGACTGCATCTCGAGTTAAATTTGTCGCACTTGACCCGAGAATTACGGAATAATCGTTTTGATCGGTAATCCGATTAAGTTGGTCTTCTAGATTTGATAAGATTGGGAAGAGGTTGGAGCCTACACTGGCAGAAGTGAAATCAAAACCGAGTGGTTCCACTTCTTCAATTAGATGATTATCCTCTAAGCGTTTTCCGAAGCGTTCGGAAGTGAATAAATAGAGGGAAGAAGCTTCTATTTTCAGTTGTCCAGCAGCCAATAATGGGTTTGTCCAGTCTTGGCTGCTGGCGACGGCTGGTTGGTAGAATAGAGAAAAAAAGAAATGTCCCGCCCAAAAAACAGTAAGCCTGAGTGTACTATGTTCGATAATGATAAATCACTCTTTGTCTAAGAGAAGAAGATTGCTATTGTTGTAAGATAATCGCGGTTGAGCTTTCTGGGAACTTGACAAGTCTCTGACTGTATCTAGCTTCTAGCGCATCAATCGAGGACTGTTTGGAAATGTTTTCAATTGATAAAATAAAAAAATCTAACTGTACGCGGGAATAGCTCAGTTGGTAGAGCACAACCTTGCCAAGGTTGGGGTCGCCGGTTCGAGTCCGGTTTCCCGCTCTGTAAGGGAAGGAACTTTAGGTGTGTGCCTGAAATGATTTGGTTTCTTCTATTTTGGCGCCGTAGCCAAGCGGTAAGGCAGAGGCCTGCAAAGCCTTTATTCCCCGGTTCGAATCCGGGCGGCGCCTTTCCCTCCAATACTAAAGTGGAAATGAATCGGATGCTCTGTCATTCGTTTAGCGTTTGAGGAAATCATTACGTCAAATGTTTTTTCATATAATTTAGTCCTGACAATGGCCATTCAGAGGCTGAGAAATAGTGACAATCCGGGAGCTTACAATGGGTAATGACAAATGGTTTTATATAGCTGTATATCCTTTGCTGATATTGATTACTGCGATAAAATTGGAATCACAGGTCCTTCCAACTCCAATGGAGCACTTCGGTTATGAAATAGGCACCGACAAGAAGCTTGCGAAATGGGATGAAATTCTTGAATATTTTACCCTCATTGGTGACCAATCGGATCGTATACAGATCGATACTCTGGGACCGACAACCTTAGGCCACCCCTTTTTATCAATTACTATTAGTTCTCCAAATAATCTTTCTCGTCTGAAAGAGATTCGTGATGCGTCTAAGCTTATTGCTGGTGGGCGAATAACCAAATTTCAAGCTCAGGCAATAGCAGAGGATAACCCCGCGACTGTCTTCATTAATCATAATATTCACTCGACTGAAATCGGATCTTCCCAGACTAGTATTAAACTGGTCTATGAACTAGCTGTGGGGCAGGACGACCTGACAAATGAAATACTCGATAATGTTGTCACTGTACTGATTCCTTCTACAAACCCCGATGGTCAGATCATGGTTACTGACTGGTATAAAAGAAATGTGAACACTGAGTTTGAGAGAGCTCGAATGCCTTGGCTCTATCACCATTATGCGGGCCATGATAATAACCGGGATTTTTTTCAAGCCAACCTTGTGGAGACTCGGTATTGGATGGGGGAAATTTATCACAAAACATATCCACAAGTTTATCTTGACCAACATCAAATGGGAGGATCTGGACCGAGAATGTTCGTTCCGCCTTATCCGGATCCTATGAATCCAATGGTTCACCCATTGCAATGGCAACAGTTGCGATTTATGGGTGGAGGTATGGTGGCTGATCTGCAGGAAGCAAATAAACAAGGAGTAGTCACAGGTTCTATGTATCGAATATGGGGTCAGGAGGGAGCACTCACAGGCCGGTATCACAATATTGTTGCTCTCCTGACAGAGACGGCGAGTGCTCGAATAGCCAGCCCGGATACGGTAGCTTTGTCAGCGCTGCAAAGGGGGGCTTCTCCAGGTCGAGGGCTGAGCGAGTATGGGTTTCAGATGGCTTTTGTGGATCCATGGTGGGGTGGCGAGTGGACTCTCTCCGATATCATCGATTATCAGATGATCTCTTCTGTAAGCGTCCTAGAGCAGACAGCTAAATTCAAGAATCACTATATCATGGGCAGATGGCAGATGGGTTCTGAAACCATTGCAAAAGGTCGAGTGGAAGGTCCGTTTGCCTATGTGATTCCTAGAGATCAAAAAGATGGGAATGCAGCGATTGAGATGGTAAATAAGCTTATTCTAGGTGGAATAGAGGTTCATGAATCTAGGGAGCCGTTTCAGGTTACTGTAGCGCCTGGAATTTGGGAGCCAGTGGGTGCACCACCTAATGAGTCTGCTGACAGCACGGAAATAGACTCATTAGGTGTAAATCTCTCAGAACCCCACAATAAAGAAAGTGAAGAAATAGAAGAGCCGATTAATCGGCTTGTTCCGGAGGGATCATGGATTGTATATGGAGCGCAACCAGGAAGAGCTGCCGTGTTCGATCTTATCACGCCTCAACGACGCAGAGTACAAAGAGAATGGCCTGACGGACCATTTATGCGCTCTTACGATGGGGCAGCCTATACTATGCCTATGCAAATGGGGGTTGAGATTGTCCGCTCAGATGATCCACTTGAAGTCGAAGCGGAAAGAATATTTGAAGCTCGGATTAAAGCATCGCCTATGCCAATGGCCAATATCTGGTATGGTATTAGTGCTGAGGTGACTCGAAGTTACGAAGCAGTCAATCGGATTTTAGAGGCTGGCCACTCAGTATTTAGAGCAGAGACAGGTTCTGGACCTATGTTTCTGATGTCAAACTCTGATTCAGAAATGAAAGTAGTTTTGTCGGAACTTTCAAAAGAAATCGGGTTAACGATAATAGCTGATCCATCAGAGATTTCCAGCATTCGTGAACAGCATAGGTTACGGGTTGGTTTATACCAAGGTTGGGCAGGTTCTATGGATGAGGGATGGACACGATTGGTGCTTGAAGATTTTGCTTATCCATACAAAACCTTGATGGATCAAGATGTTCAGGGGGATAATTTGTCCGGCATTTTGGATGTCATAATTATTCCATCTGAGATTCCTCTTCAGAGATTGTTAGAAGGTGCTGGAGAAGAGGATTCTCCACCTGAGTACACCGGAGGTATAGGTGAAAAGGGAGTGAAAAATTTGAAGGATTTTGTAAAAAATGGAGGAACTCTTATTACGTTGGATCGAGCCGACGCTTTAGTACTGGAACATTTTGACATACCTGTTCGAGATGCTTTAGAAGATGTCGGAACTTCCGAGTTCTTTTTGCCAGCATCAATCTTGAGATTAGAACTTAACGAAAATTCTCATTTGACGTTTGGTCAAGAGGCAGAAGTACCTGCAAAGTGGGCAGGAGGGAGAGCATATGAACCTACTGATTTTGGTGGTGAATCGAACAGAGTAAGAACAGTGGCCAACTGGTCTAAAGATCCAGAAGCTCTACTTATGAGCGGAGCCATCGTTGGCCCCGAGTATCTTGCTGGGAAAAGTGCAATATTAGATATAGACTACGGATCGGGAAGAATAATAATGTACGGTTTTAGAGTTCAGCACAGAGGACAGACTCACGGAACCTACAAACTGTTGTTCAACGCTCTATTAGGAGAGAGGCTGGGTCTGCCAAACTAGAAAGCATCAGCCTGTTGATGATAGAGAAAACTGTGTGTTGGATTTGTTGCGGCTGTCCTAACAGCACATGGTATATTAGCCAATTCAGAATCTTTGTAGGTTCTCTAACGCCCGCCTAGTCAGTCAGTTGGGGAGCTTATCTTCGGAGTGTCGTGACCTCGATGACCCCGCCACCCCATCGACCACCGAATCGAAATGTAGCGTCTCGTCTATTTACAAACTTAAGGGTTGAGACATCTTCGGCTGGCAGGCTTCGTAGATAACCCATATTGTAATTCTGATTATCGACACGAGCGGTAGGCTCATCTTCTCCAGCTCTGCTCCTAAACCAAGTTGGCCTCAGCCTTCCGATGGCATCGTAAACCGACATTGTTGAGTATACCCCTACCAGCTCAGCGCTGTCGATCTCATTAGGATTAGAACGGGTGGTTCCATTGTTACTGTTTCCACTTGCACATCCTGCCAAAGCAAGGATGGCGAATATTAAAAAGAATGAATTGTGTGATCGCATGTTACACCTCTTTCGACAAAGACGGAATATATGTCTAAGATTAATCCTTAGGATGCATTGCCGCCAGTTGATTGGAGGGTTGAATCGATATGTTTAGGTATTGGATTGTATGATGCCACACTATAGTGTGAACCAATGCGAAATTTAAATAGTGAAAGGGTCTTTCAATTATGAGTATCAGAAATCATTATTTTCCGAGGACTTCAGCAGGGAAAAAAGCTACCTTGATTTTTTTGATGCTTATGTTGTTGGTACAGCCACCAATTGTGTTTTGGGTTGACGAAAATTTTCGGAATATTTGGATTTCTGGCACCCCTTTTCTATATAGCTATTTGGCCACAGTGTATTTTGTCCAGATAGGGGTCCTTATTTGGGCTCTTTGGAAAAAGGTGTAACGTTGGAAACTTGGGTTGTCGCTACTGGGCTAATCTTTGCATATATAGCTTTTACAATCGTCATAGGATTCGTAGCGAATAGAGCCTTGGCAGTGGATATGGAAGATTTCTTGCTTTATGGGCGAAAAGCAGGGTTTGTTGTGCTTTACCTCTCGGTAGTTGCAACCTATCACTCAGCCTTTGCTTTCCTGGGATCAAGTGGCTTCTTCTATACACATGGGATCGGTTTCTGGCAAGCTGGAACCTGGACTGTCTTAGTCGGTGCGATTACATACACCCTTGGCGTGAGAATCTGGGCACTGGGCAAAAAATTTTCCTATATGACACCAGCTGATATGTTGGCTGATTTTTATGAAAGCGAGGCGGTCAGAATCGTAGTTGCACTGGTCTCTGTATTCTTTACTATTCTCTATATCCAGGTTCAGGCTCAAGGATTAGGGTATATCATCTCAGTCGCCTCTGGAGATCGGATTTCCTTCGAATTTGGCACGTTTATTCTACTCGTTGTGGCGTCCGGCTATTTGATGGCCGGAGGACTCAGAGCTGTCTATTGGACAGATGTGATCCAGGGAATATGGATGTATGTGGCGGTATGGGTCGGAGGGTTAGTACTATCTTACCGACTTTTTGGAGGACCCTTGAATTTATGGAAAGAGGTAAGGGCAGCCCGTCCAGACTTGCTATCTCTGCCTGGACCAGAAGGATTTTTTACTCCAGGAATGTGGATGGGAATGACTATAGCTCTGTCTTTTGGAATCATTGTACAACCTCACATTATGATCAGGTATTACACCGCAGCGTCTGGCAAAACTATCAAATGGCTAGGGGCTACGACTCCTATTTTCCTCTTGACGCTTTACATTCCAACGGCACTGGTCGGTCTGGGTGGTGCGGTAGCTTTGCCAGGTCTAAGTAACCCTGACCAGATATTTCCAGAGCTACTTTTTCGATTTGCCCCAGCGTGGTTAACTGGACTCATATTAGCTGGAGCTACAGCTGCAGCGATGTCTACCTTGGACTCTATACTACATGCTAATATGACAGTGCTGACTAGAGATATTTATCAGAGGTATCTTTTTCCTAAACGAACGGCAAGTCACTACTTATGGGCAGGCAGGGGCATTGTGATGGTGTTAGTGGTAGTCGGATATATTTTGTCGGTAAAAACATTCAATGTTTTGGTCACACTGGTAGCTCTTTCTGGTTCTGGCGCACTTCAACTCCTTCCGGCAATTCTCGGTGTTTGTTATCCAGTTCGAAAACCATTTACGAAAGCGGGTGTTCTCCTAGGCATGTCTGTAGGATTCTGTACGTTGTATTGGGCATTGGTAATTTATCCGCATCCATTCGGAGTACATGCCGCCATGTGGTCTTTGGGCACAAATGTTATGACTTGTATGATCATTTCCCGTTTTACAAGGCCGCCTTCTGCTTCAACGATTAAACGTATCCATGGGACCTTGGAGGAATATATTTATGGAGCTGGAGAGAGTTCTCTTGAAGAAATAAACTAAAAATATGGATCTCATTTTAGCTCTTGGAGGTAGACTTCGATAAGTTGTTTGGTTTGTCTTGGCTCTGCGGATCCTTTTGTGGCCTTCATCACTTGGCCTACTAGGTAACTAAGTATCTCAGTTTTACCATTGAAGTATTTTTGAACTTCAATGGGATGATTGTCAATGATTTCTGATATGATATCCTGTAGTGCCTGGGAGTCAGTTATCAGATCGTAGGTGTCCTCTGATAGTATCTGGTCGAGGTCTTTGTCCGCAGTTGCCAGTGCTGTGAGGATTCGTCTGGCAGAGTGAGCAGACATAGCTCCTGAAGAGATTAGCTGTACTAGCTTCGCTACAGATTTCCCAGAAAGGTGCGAAGCTTTATCCATTAGATTCTTCGGAATTTCATTCACACACCACTTAGATAAAGCTGTGTAGTCAGAAGTTTCTTCGGAGGCAGTTGTAAAAAGTCGCATCAGGCTAGGGTTCCTAAAAAGGATTATGGCCTCATTTTCAGGGATGTTGAATCGTGTTATCAAGGTTTTAGCACCGCTCAATTCTGTTTCACTGAAAGAAGTGATTTTCGGTTTAATACTATGTTTTACCCTAGGCTTCTGTGTTTCTCCAGAAAGTCTATTGCCTTGGACCGTTGCCCTTTTTTGTCCTCGAATGTCTTGAGATTCCCCCCAGCTGTCTTTTAGGGTGACCGTACGGTTGAAAACGAGATTTCCCGGGCGAGAGTCTACGGAGTCTGAAATAAAGTTGCCAGAGCGTTCAAATTGGTAATTTACTGTGGAGTGATCTGATGCCACACTTTGCTCTATTCTACTGTTTTTTAAAATGATGAGGGATTGTGGATTTAGATTATCAGTAAAATGTCCATTTTCCTCGATATCTTCGGGGTTTGGCACATTGAACAGTCTATCATAAAGCCTGATTTCAGCGGGTAATGACTCAGTAGCGGAAACCCAATGGATGGTGCCTTTTACTTTACGATTTGACGAATTGGCACCACTCTGAGTGTCGGGATCGTAGGTACAGTGTACTTCTAAAAGTTCTCCGTTCTGATCCTTAACGACAGCTTCGCATTTGATGATATATGCATAGCGAAGGCGCACTTCTTCGCCTGGAGAGAGTCTGCGGAATCCCTTTGCTGGATTCTCTTCAAAGTCGGTCTTCTCTATGAATATTTCTCTTGTAAAAGGAAGAAGCCTCGCCCCTTCGGTACCTATGTCTTCTGGATAATAGGGGGCCTCCAACTCTATAGTACTATTACTATCGTAATTTAAGATTACCACCTTGAGAGGTCTCAATACACACATTACTCGAGGAGCTGTGTAATTCAGTTCGTTTCTAATAGCATACTCAAATCTTGCTAGGTCTACTCTATTTTCAGTTTTAGCCACTCCAATCATATGGCAGAAGTCTCGGATAGCTTTGGCAGGGACTCCTCTACGTCGGATACCAGCAATCGTTGGCATCCGTGGATCATCCCATCCGCTTACAAATTTTCCTTCAACCAATTGGAGGAGTTTCCTCTTGCTAAGGATTGTGAATTCGAGGTTAAGTCGAGCGAATTCGTATTGTCGAGGCTGTGGCCGAAGTATGTCTAGATTATCCAAAATCCAATCATAAACTTCTCTGTTGTTTTCAAATTCAAGGGTACAGATGGAGTGTGTAATTCCTTCGATCGAATCAGAAAGACAGTGAGTGAAGTCATAGAGAGGGTAGAGGCACCAGTCGTCCTGTGTCCGATAATGAGTGGTATGCCGAATTCGGTACAAGATTGGGTCTCTCATTAGCATATTAGGTGAGCTCATATCAATCTTAGCTCTCAGGACATGTTGGCCGTCGGAGAAATCCCCAGTTTTCATTTGCCTGAATAATTTTAGGTTCTCTGCTACAGAGCGGTTACGGAAAGGGCTTTCGCGACCAGATTTGGTTACGGACCCTCTATATTCTCTTATTTCTATTTCATCAAGGCTGTCGACGTAAGCTAAAGATTTCCTGAT
>Ga0115002_10009657_pt1 | contig 10485 bp, 9 predicted proteins | sample ArcticOcean_MG_C_8_FD_89576 | JGI IMG/M metagenome (GOLD analysis project Ga0115002, IMG submission 89576) | Marine microbial communities from western Arctic Ocean - ArcticOcean_MG_CB11_86 | ecosystem: Environmental > Aquatic > Marine > Oceanic | place: Arctic Ocean: Canada Basin | collected... | reverse complement strand
AAGGCCGGACGTAGAAAGTCCGCCCGGTGAGTCAGCATAATAACCTCCGGGCGATCCCGGATTATCTCCCCCGCAAATACGGGCCAAAGAAGCGGCTTCCAGCCCACGCGGCGAACCCTTGCGGGCGCCACTTCGTTATCGACAAGCGGATCATCTGTCCGCCCTCGGGCGAGCACCCGCACCCGGTTCCCCCTGCGGGCCAATTCCCCTGCAAGACGCGCGGAAAGCGTCTGCACACCTCCAACCATCGGAGGGTAGGCCGCGGCGCAAATCCAAATATTCAATTTGGGCTCTTCTCGGCAACTATCTCGAGGTATAGGGCTTCGGTCTGGTCCACGTTCGCAGCCACGCTAAACTTTTGGGCTAGTACACTCGCGGCCCGCCCCATCGAGGCTGCTTTCTCACCGTCCATGCATATTCGAATGAGGCGGGCGACCTCGTCCGCATCGGTCGGGTCTCTCATGATGAGACCGCTGACGCCATCCTCCACAATTTCGGCCCCCCCGCTGTAAGGCGAGAAAACACAAGGCAGCCCGCTCGCCAGCGCCTCGAGGCAAACATTTCCGAAAGGCTCATATACCGTAGGAAAAACAAAAGCCTCCGCCACCGCATAAAGACGCGGGGCGGGGATATCCGCCCCCAGAAAACGAACCCGCCCTGAAACCCCGAGGGCTCTGGCCAGCCGCTTATAGGGCCGTGTGTTTCCCTTTCCCGAGATTAGGAGCAATGAGGCGCGTTCCCCATCTCCTAAGCGGGCAAACCCCTCGATGAGATAGCGAAGCCCTTTTCTGTAAAATCCACTTCCAATATACAATACGGCGAAAGTGTTTACAGGGATATTAAAATCCTCACGTAGGGCTTTTTTCTCCTCCGGAGACGGAGGCTGGAACTCCTCAGGGTCCACGCCATTGTATATTACGGACACGTTTTCCCGACCGTAATGGCGGCTGATTTCCTCGGCTCCCCGTCTACTAATGGCTGTCACTCTTCGCGCGCCACCGTTCCGCATAAGGCGCGTTTCAATACGCAGAAGAACCCGATGTAGCGGATCGAGTTGTTTCAGCGCAGATTTCCAACCGGGCATGAAGCGTGCTGACACATCAAGCCATTCTCGGTGAACCCCCTCGCCCGCGCGGTAAATATCACAATTGAAGATACGATCACACGAGTGCACTACATCAAAGTTACCAGCTGCGGCCATCATCCCTGCCTTCGACGCGAAGGAGAGTACCTTCAAGAACGAGAACAGCCCCTCAACGATGACCGGATGGAAATTCACCGAAGGATGCGGAAGATCCGGGCAGCGCCGGGCGATGAGATGGACATCGTGCCCTCGGCGGGCAAGCTCTCTGGCCAGATACCAGACGTAACGCTCCACCCCTCCTTTTCGGTGAACCGCCGAACGAATAAGGGCTATCTTCATTGGCGACTCCGAAAGCTTAAAGAAAGGGCGGGCTTAAAGGGCAAGGGTCATTTTTTTAGAAATCAAGTACTGTCCGAGAGCCAAGTGCACCAACCCCGAATTTTCAAATGTGCGTATGGCGTCCTTTGGGCTCGAGACAATTGGCTCGCCATGCAGATTGTAAGAAGTGTTGAGAACACCCCCGATGCCGGTCAGGCCTTCGAACACCTCTATCAGCCGGTAATAGTCCGGATTACAAGAGCGCTCGACCATCTGAGGCCTAAGCGTGCCGTCGTAGGGATGGCATGCCGCCGTCAACTCCTCGCGTCCGAGCGGGGTGCTGTCAAAAGTAATCATCATATAGGGAGAGAAAAGCCCCTTCGGATTTAGAATATAATCCACCACCCGGCGATCCAAAATCGAGGGCGCGAATGGCATCCAGAAGTCGCGGCTCTTAATCATCTTGTTGATGTGCGTGACAACCTGGAAATCCCTGGGATTGGCCACTATTGATCGGTTCCCAAGGGCCCGCGCACCAAACTCTTCCCTCCCCTTCACCCGGGCCACCACCTCCCCGATGGAGAGCAGCCGCGCCACTTCACTCTCAATATCATCGAACCGGCGAACCGAGTTGTCCTCGCTCACACCCGTATCAGAAATCGCCCGGGTGATACTCTCCTCGGACACGTCACGACCCAGATAAAGACCCTTGGGCGGGACACAGCTATTATTGCGTCTGCCGGATTTTTCACCCTCGGCATGAATCCAGTAGGCGGCCCCGATGGCGTTCGATTCATCTCCGCAACTCGGTAAGACGTATATTTCATCAATCTCGTTGAGTACCGAGACCTTCTGATTCGCCTTGACGTTCATGAAGACCCCACCGCTCAGGGCAACACGCCGCTCACCTACCGCCTCGACACCCGCGCACACCCAGTCGAGCAACAACTCCTCGAAAAGATCCTGCGCGGCTCCCGCCACCCAGTCGAAGCGGTGCCTCACCAGATTCTCCATCATGAAGCGAAAGCGGTCCCGGCGAATCTTCCAGCGAAATTCGGGTGTTCCATTCTGCTCGAAAGCAATCATCTTCTTGAGCACGTCATAAGATTTCTCGCGGCCGTAGTCAGGTGCATAGGGGGCAAGCCCCATCACCTTGTATTCATGCTCAAGCTGGCGCATCCCCAGGTACTGCGTGATGAGGCTGTAGAAACTTCCCAGGGAACCCGGAGCGCTCGGTGAGGAGGCTATCCGGCGGATTCCATCGGGCCCGGCCAGGTTCCAGGTGGCGCAGAGCCCGTCTCCCGAGGCGTCATTCGTCAAAACGGCGGTCATTCCGCCATCATCCACCTCCGTGAAAGGAGAAGCGTAGAACGCCGCGGCGGCATGTGCCGTGTGGTGTTCGATAATGTGGATAAGCTTTTTTCCAACGCCAAGGTGGTCCGCTATCTTCTGAAACCGCTCCTCGTTCGGGGTCAGGTTCTTCCCCTTGACATCCCCAGTGATATTGAGTTTTTGTCCTACCTTTCGGGCCTTCCGGCGAATCGGGCTTGTTTTCTTGATTCCCAGATACTCGTCAATATATTTATCGTCCCGCGTCACACGCTCGAACCACTCGGGGTTCATCGCCTCATGCCCCGCCAGGGCGACGGCGGAAAGGTCAGCGCCCTCGATTCCGGCGTGTTCGAGTAAAAAGCTGACGGACTGCACGGGATAGGCACTTTGGTTCTTCTCCCGCGTAAAACGCTCCTCGCTCACGCAACCGACGATCTCCCCGTCTCTCAAAAGACAGGCCGTCGAGAGATGAGAATCACTGATTCCCAGTATGTAGCTGGGCCTCGACCCTTCAATATTCATGCGGCTACAACCCTCCGATTACGTGCCGCTTCCCGATAAATTTTCACCGTCTCCCTCGCCACGACACGGCGATCAAATTCATTCTCGGCACGCAGCCTGGCCGAGACGCCCATCGCCTTCGCCCTACCCGGGTCCAAACGTAAAGTCGACAGCGCGCCCGCAAGAGCCGCGTCGTCCCCCGGTGGAACCAGCATACCCTCCCGACCGTCACGCACAATTTCATCTGCGCAACCGACGCGGCTCGCCACCACGGGCCGGCCCGCCGCGAGACAATCGAAGAGCACCCGGCTTGTTCCCTCCGAGCGCATGGAAGGAAACGCGAGCGCATTACAGGCCGTCAAGGCCTCGGAGAGATTTTCTAGATACCCTGTAATCACAGTGCGGTCGAAAATTCCGAGTTCATCGGCCAGGGATTTGAGGTTATCCATATCTTCTCCCTTGCCGATTAAGAGCGCCCAGGGGGCATCGGCACCACCAGAGGACATCCGGGCCACCGCCCGCAACAGCACATCCTGCCCCTTCATCCACATTCGCAGACTCCCCGCCGCGCCAACCACCCACGCCTCGGGCGGTATCCCCCATTCCCGCCTGAAAGAAACACCGTCACTCGAGGGATCGTAGGCAGCCGCGTCCACACCACCCATCACGGTCGTAAAACGATCCGGCGGAAAAGCGCCACCCTCCAGATACGCTTGCCTAATCTTATCGCATACCGCCACCGTTCGGTCGGTTCCGAACCGGTAGAGCCATCGGTTAAATGCGTTCCGGCGAACGTCGCTGAAAATATGGCGGCTTCGCACCACTACGGGGCTGTCACCTATCAGCCATGCGGCGGCGGCAATCCAGTGTTCCACCCCGCGGTGCACATGCACTGCATCGAGCGAGCGCTCACGCACAAGACCCCGAAGAAAACCAATGTCCCGGAAATAGCTCGCCGGGTGAAAATAGTTACTTGCCTCGATAAAACCCACTTCCTTGACACCCTCGCTCCGCGCCCGCTCGGCTACGGCGTGGCCGCGCTCAACATCCCGGCAGAGCAGGAGAACTCGATGGCCCTCCTCCTGAAGGCCAAGACAAAGGTTTACCGCCGCCCAGGCGTCCGAGCTCCAGCCCCGGCAGGTGACTATCTGCAAAACAGATAGTGGCCTGCCGCCGCTGGCGGACTCATCCGTATTTGTATTTTCCTGCGGGTCCCGGCTCATGGCGTCCGCTCCACCTGCCGACCATCCCCGGGTTCTTTACTCCATTCAACCTCAGGGATGGACGGCTCATCACCAGTCACTGCAAATTGCATCTCACAGAGTCTTTGGTAGAGCCCACCAGAGGCCATCAGCGACTCATGCCCCCCTCGCTGCACGATCCGTCCATTGTCCAGGACCGCTATCTCGTTCGCACTTCGGACAGTGGCGAGCCGGTGCGCGACGACTATCGTGGTCCGTCCTTTCATCAGGCGATCCAGAGCCTCCTGGATAATTCTCTCACTCTCGGCGTCGAGGGCACTTGTCGCCTCGTCAAGTAAGAGAATGGGGGGGTCTTGAAGAATTGAGCGGGCGATGGCGATCCGTTGCCGCTCGCCGCCCGACAGACGGACACCATCCTCACCGAGCATGGTGTCATAGCCGTCCGGCAGCGCCTCGATGAATTCATGGGCGTTGGCGGTCCGGGCAGCGTTTTTGATAACTTCTCGGGAAGCTGTGCCATCCATCCCATATGCGATGTTGCCCGCCACCGTGTCGTCAAAGAGCATTACTTGTTGGCCCACCACGCCAATCTTCGTCCGAAGGCTCTTTAAGTCAAATTTGGCCCCGTCCACATCATCAAACTCAATGCGTCCCTTCGTTGGAGTATAGAAGCGGGGGATCAGATCGAGTAGGGTTGATTTTCCAGCACCACTCAGCCCCACCAAGGCAAACACTGTTCCTGTCGGCACCTCGAAATCAAGGCTATCGAGAACAACCGCATCTCCATAAGAAAAACTCAGGTTCGAGAAGCGAATGCCGCTGGAGAGCGAGCTCATTTTCAGCCCGCCCGAATTATTCTCCTCGGGCGCATAGGCATCTATGAGTTCGAATACTGCCTGCCCGCCGGCCACGCCTTCCATCACCGTGTGATATACGCGTGAAAGGGATTTCAGTGGCCCGTAAATCATCCCAAAGGCGATCAGAAAACTCGACAGTTCGCCCGGGGTCGCCTCCCCACGAGAGATCATCCCTGCACCAGCCCAGAGAACCACACCTGCGAGCACCCCGCCGAAGCCCTCAACAAGGGGAGGGGTCATCGCACGAATACGCATGGCCTTCATAATCCGCCGGAAAAACAAAAGATTCGCCCGATCAAAGCGGGCTTGCTCTGCCTCCTCTCCCCCAAACGCCTTCACCACCCGAATACCCGTGTAGGTTTCCTTCATCAGGGCGTTCATGTCGCCCATCTTCACCTGGGTAGTGCGGGTGGCCTTACGAATTTTCTCGCCGAATACCGCAACAAGAACGCCCACCGGAGGGACGACAACAAGAAATATCAGCGCCATCTTCGGCTGTTGATAAATCGCTACGGATAATAGCCCGAGGAACGTGAAGAAATGGCGACCCATGTCGCGAATCGCGCTCGAGGCCGCCTTTTGCATCAGGGTGATGTCGTAAGTGACTTTCGACATCAACTCGCCCGACGATTTGTCGTCGAAAAACTGCAGCGGGAGATGAAGCAGATGGCGGTGGAGCGCGTTGCGAATATCCATCACAACCCGCTGGCCAACCCAGTACATGAAATAGTTTTGACAGTAGGAGAGAAGCCCCTTCAAGACATAGATGACAACCACGCCCACCGACAGCCAGTAGGCCATAGACATGTCTTTCGCGATAAGAACGTCGTCCACCGCGTATCGAACCAGAAGAGCCGGCACCGCATTGAGCGCACCGACAAAAACTGTACACAACAACGCAACCAGAAACTTTACGCGATAGGGCTTCACGTAAGCGAGTATGCGGAGGTAAATTTCTAGCCGGCTCACTCGCGAGGTCCCTTGGGCGATAGGGCAATTCCTAGAACCTGGGCATAGATATTCTCGACCATTTCCGCGCGGTAGCCGTTGTAGAAGAGGCGCTCCACGCGCTGCCGACCCGCGCGCCCGAACTGGATTCGTTTCCCCTTGTCCGCGACCAGGTCCTGAAGTGCAGCGGCCAGAGCGTCCGGATTGTTCGGCGGAACCACATAGGTAGTCTGTGTGTCTCGAACCAACTCGTCCAGGCCGTTATAAGAAGTTACGACGGATGGAAGCCCCATCGCCATGGCCTCAAGAAGCGCCCGACTGCTCCCCTCCGAGCCCGGCGCCATCAGGGTAAAAATGTCGATCGCCGACAACACCTCGGGAAGATCTTTCTCGATATAGCCGGGAAAGTGTACCCGTTCATTCAGCCCGAGAGCACCGACACGTTCCTTGATGGTCGGGAGATACTCTCCTTTTCCAACAATCACCAGATGGGCCTGGGGGGACCCGACAGAGACGAGCTTGAACGCATCGAGAAGGTTCATATACCCTCGGTCGGGAGCCAGCCTAGAGACGATCCCGATGAGCAACGCCTTATCGGGCAGACCCAGGATATCCCGGCCATTAACCTTGGACACTATCGAGGGCGGATGGAAACGTTCGATATCAACCCCCCCCCGAACCATATGAAGCCGGGCGGGAGGCACTTCAATCTGTGTCTTGAGAAGCCCCGCAATGTGGTTATTCACTCCGATAACCGCGTCCGTTGAGCGGACAAGGAGGTATTTGTTGAAATAGTTTGCCTTTGCGGCCCTATGATGATGAATCGTTCGAACGAGCCTTGGTTTTTTTCGCGCCCTTCGGATAGCGAGAAAGCTGAGCCAGTGGTCGGCGGTAAGATGGGTATGAACAATATCCGCTTCGATTTTATCGATTAGAGCGGCCAACGAGTTGATGGCGGTCCAGACGCGGGAGGGATTGAGACTCCGGGTCGGGTCCACCTCCTCAACCCTCGGATATCCGGCGGTATGGGCCTTTTTTTCCAAGTCTTCGCCAGCCACGCAGATGAAATAAAGGTCGTGTCCCCTATCACCAAGCCCCATAGTCAAGAAAAGCGCGGGCTCGGCCGCCCCCGTCCACCAGGGGCTGCTGATCATCTGGATGATCCTCAGTTGGCGCATGCCGCCAGCACCTCATTGTAGATACGAACGGTTTCATCGAGCATCATTTCGACCGAGTGGTGCTCGTGAACGAATTTTCGGCCAGACTCGCCCATACGCGAGCGCTTCTCTTTGTCCTTGAACAATTCACCGATGGCTCTAGCCATAGCTTCTGGCTCGCCCGGCGGTACCACCACCCCAGCACCGCCCGGTAATATGGCTTCCGGAACCCCCCCGATGTTGGTGCCCACGACCGCCAGACCCATGCCCATGGCCTGAAGAGCCACCTGGGGAATGCCCTCTGTGCGCGTCGATGCGATCACCAGGAGGTCCAGCGCGGCCATAATCTCGGGTATATCGTCCCGATAGCCGGTAAAAATAACAGTGCCATCATTCAGCCCAAGCTCTTCGGCCTGAGCAACGAAAATGTCCCGCCAGTGCCCCTCGCCAACCACAAGAAAACGGGCAGGGCTTCCTGCATCCTTGATCAACCGGGCCGCGCTCAAAAAATGTTCGACCCCCTTGCTCTTGCGAAGGTTGGCGACAAGTCCGGCCACTGGTGCGCCTTCAGGAACACCGAACTCAGCGCGTACGGCGTTCCCACTGACTTCATCATTGAAACGCGACAGATCCACCCCTGTCGGGAGGACAGATACTCTCGCGGGATCACAAAGGCCGCCCTCGATCAACATCCGGCGTATGAGATCCGCCGTCGTCATAATCCGTCTCGGAAGCCGATAGACCCAGTTAAGCTGATGGCTACTCACAGGGATTGATACGTGGCGTGTCCTGATCACCGGCACGCCTGTCGCACGGCCCGCCAGTCCCGCTAGCCAACTGTCCTTGCTGCTATGCGTGTGAATGAGGTTAGGGCGAAATACCCGGACAAGGGAAATGAGAGCAGCGAACGCAAAGGGGTCCCAGCTGGTCCTCATGCGCACGCCCCGAAACGGTATGCCGGCATGCGCGGCTTCCTTACCAAGCAGGCTATCGGGCTGGCCCACAACAAGGACGCTGTGCCCGCTCTTGCGGAGGGATTCCGCCTCAAGGAGTATGCGCTTTTCCTGGCCGCCCAGACCTGGCGAGGCCTCTGTATGAAGAATGTTAAGTGATTTCACGACCTCGACGCCTCTCCCAAAGAAAGGCGGTCCGCATAAATACGTAATAGGTATATCCGACCGAGACGATAAATCCCTCGCGCCCGTCCAGCCAGCCGCCCTTGATAATATATCCCTTGATGAACCGCCAAAAAGGGCGAAAGAGAAAATCGGCGACGCCGGGAATACGCCCTTTCATATGCAACTCGCCGGCGGCAAGGGCGGCATATCGGACCTGGCGGGCAAAGAATTCGCCGATATCATCGTAGCTATAATGCTCGAGAGGCTCGGGCAGGGCCTCAACTGTTCCATCCACATCCACCGACTCATGGACAGGCTTTTCGTTGAAACGCCCGGTTTTTTTTCGAAAAAGTCTAATCTGATGATCGGGCCAGTGCTCCCCATGCCTGAGCCACTTGCCGAAGAAAATATTTTTTCGGGGAACGCGGTACCCATCAGCCGGACCATCCGCCTCAAGGACCGAGATTATTTGACGCCTGAGCGCCTCGGTAACAACCTCGTCGGCATCAAGACTCAAAATCCAGGCATGCCTCGTATTATCAATGGCAAGGTTTTTCTGCGGAGAGTACCCCCCCCAGGGTGCTTCTAGCACCCTGGCGCCTCGGGCACGGCAAATATCGCGAGTATCGTCCTCGCTTCCGCTATCAAGAACGACGACCTCATCCACCCAGGATACACTGTCAAGACATGCGCCGATGCGGGAGGCTTCGTTCCTTGTAACGATGGAAACACTCACGGGCTGGCGCTTGGCCCCCTCGGCGAAGTACGACCCGGGGCCGGCTGGCCGCTCGGCCACCTCCGACATTGCCTACCCCTTTCCTTGGCTCTTTTCCCATTCGTCAAGCGGAATAGCCTCGTCCACCAACATGATGGGAATATCGTCCTCAATCTTGTAGACGAGTTTTGATCCTTTGCAAATGAGAAAGTTTCCGTCCTCACTAAGCTCCAGCGGCTTCTTGCTCACCGGACAGGCCAGAATTTCAAGCAACTCTTTATCTATAGTCATTTTTTCAATCTCCCTAAAAGCCATTCATGCTCGGCCCTGAGGCCGTCGCGCAGATTTTTTTTCGGCTGAAAATCGATGTCCTTTTTCGCAAGCGAGGTATCCGCCCAGGTATGGCGAACGTCGCCTTTTTGGACTTCCCCGTGATTCTCCTTGAGCGGGGCACCCTGAATTTCACCCATCAGGGCAATCACTTCGTTCAGCGTCGCCCGTTGCCCGCCGCCAATATTGTAAACAGCCGCTGGCGCTCCTTTTAGCATCGCCTGACAGGTCCCCTCTGCGGCATCCGCCACGAAAGTGAAATCCCGGCTCTGCTCCCCGTCCCCAAACACCGATATGGCGTTTCCCTCGATACCCGCCGTCAGGAAGCGGCGAAAGGCCATGTCGGGTCTCTGCCTCGGCCCATACACAGTGAAGTAGCGGAGGACCACCGTGTGTATACCGAAGTTCCGGTGATACAGGTAACAGAGGTGCTCTCCGGCCAGCTTCGAGACACCATAAGGTGACACAGGCCTCGGAACAGCATCCTCTTTCGTGGGCCCCTCCAGGGCGTCTCCGTATATGGATGACGATGAAGCATATACGAAAGCCTCCAGCGTCCGATCCCGACAAGCTTCTAGCAGGCGCTGGGTGGAAAGATTATTGTCATCCAGATAGATAGAAAAAGCTTGGCCCCAACTGTCCCGGACTCCGGCCTGGGCGGCAAGATGAAACACACCATCCACCCTGGACACAATATTCTCAAGCGGGTCCTTGGCAAGATCCATCTCAATAAATTCAAACCCGTCCAATTTTCTCAGCGCCTCAAGATTCGCCTCTTTGTCGTCTCTCCCGTAGAAGGGTGAAAATTTATCCACACCTACGACCCGAGCGCCGTCTCCGAGAAGTCGCTCGCATAAACTCGAGCCGATAAACCCGGCGGCACCGGTCACCAGATACGTACTCACTCAAAAACTCCTTTATTT
>Ga0115002_10009656_pt1 | contig 10486 bp, 7 predicted proteins | sample ArcticOcean_MG_C_8_FD_89576 | JGI IMG/M metagenome (GOLD analysis project Ga0115002, IMG submission 89576) | Marine microbial communities from western Arctic Ocean - ArcticOcean_MG_CB11_86 | ecosystem: Environmental > Aquatic > Marine > Oceanic | place: Arctic Ocean: Canada Basin | collected... | reverse complement strand
TTTTTTTGTTAATTTTTTTTCTAAAATCATTATAATCTAGTGTTCCATTATCTAAAAGATTTATTTCTACTAGTTTAACACCTATTTCTTTAAGTGTTTTCCACGGTCCTCTATTAGCTTCATGATCTAATTCAGTTATAATTACTTCATCACCTGTTTTAAATTTTTTTGATAACGCTCTAGCAAGACTAAAGCATAAAGATGTCATATTCTGACCAATAGAAATACAATTCTTATTTTCAGCTCCTAGTAATTCTGCAGCTTTTGTTCTCATGGAATCCATTATATTATCAGTCTCTTGGCTAGTTACAAATTCCCCATGAGTATTAGCATTACTGTTTTTATAATAATCAGATATTCCATCAATAACAATTTGAGGAACTTGCGTCCCTGCAGGTCCATCTAGATATATTATTTTATTTTCATTATCATCAAATCTATTTAATGAAGGAAAATGTTTTCTAATGTATTTAGAATCAATCATAATTTTTTTTTATAATAAATATAAATAGGTATAGATATTGATAGAAGTAATATCCCATAAAAAATTGATTCACCACCTGTTCCAATAATCATCCACAATGTAAATCCAAATGCTGGAACTGCAAGAATTATGGGTTGAATAAAATTAATCATTGGTTTTTTTTGTTTTATTAGAATTAAAATTTCTGAGAGAGATGTAAATAAATATAAAATAAGAGCACAAAATGTTCCTGTTAGAATTAAAAAAGTAAAAATATCAACAAGGCCCTTGGAGTAGTTTATAAGAATTAATGCACAAACTATGGAACTGGTAATAAAAAGTCCTTTGCTAGGAACATTTCTTTTGTTTAATTCTTTAAATGAACTACCAAGGAGTCCTTCTTGAGCTAATGATTTTGGTATTTCAGCCTGTAAAAGTGTCCATCCATTTAGTGCACCCATAGCAGCAATTATTGCAAAAATTGCTATGGTATTTTTTCCTATATTTCCGAGAACTATTCCTGTTGCATCTGCAAATGGAGCAGTTGAATTAGCAAGTTCTATAGGAGAAATTATTCCCATAAGTGCAATGGAAGAAAATAGGTATATACAAATTGTAATTATTGTTCCTATCATTGTTGCCTTGGGTATAGTATACGAAGGATTATGTGTTCCTTCAGCAGGAATTGTAGCAGATTCAATACCCATAAAAGCAAAAAATGTTAGTGCAGCTGTTGCCGTTAATGCATTGAAATTTGATTCACCACTAGTGTTTAATACCATAAAATGTTCAGTATTAAAGACAAAAAAACCTATTACTATAGTTAATAATAGCGGTAATACTTTTAAAATAGATGTTATTAGTTGAAATTTTCCAGCAGTTTTAATTCCATAAGTATTAATTGTAGTAATTATAATAATAACGAATATTGAGAATATAGTACTTTGTATACTGTTTTGTAATATTGGGAAAAGTACTCCAGAATAACTTGTAATGGCAATTGCTAGAGCTGCATTTGTTAGTAGTATGGATACCCAGTATCCCCATACTACAAAAAAACCTGAAAATTCACCAAACCCTTCTTTTGTATAATGAAAAGGACCACTTTTTCCAGGAAATTTTTGACTTAATCTTTTAAAGATAAGAGCAATTAATATTGCTCCAAAACCAGATATTACCCATCCAAATATACTTATTGAACCAAATTTTGCTAGTGATGCAGGTAACATAAAAATTCCTGCACCTATCATATTTCCAACGACAAGACTTATGGACTCTTTTAAACCTAATTTTTTATTATTTTTATCACCCATATAAGAATTACAATTTAACATTTTATCTTTATGTATATGAAAGATTTTATCATTTTAAAAGTCATTTTTTATTTTCATTATCATCATCAAATAACCTAATTAATGGAGCATAAAAATTATTTTCTAGGCATAGACTTGGGCAGCTCTTCAGTAAAAGTCTCCATACTTGATGGGCATGATTCTTCTTGCATTGAATCTGTTAGTTTTCCAGAAAATGAAATGTCTATAGAAAGTCCTAATATTGGATGGGCTGAACAAGATCCTCTTTATTGGTGGGATTGTGTGGGTGAGTGTATAAATAATTTAAATAAAAAAATAGATTTTAATTTTATAGACGCGATAGGAATATCATACCAGATGCATGGTTTAGTAGCATTGGATATTAGTGGTAAACCTGTAAGGCCATCAATTATTTGGTGTGATTCTAGGGCAGTAGATATTGGAAAGAACGCACATGATAATCTTGATTCAAAAATTATTTCCGATCATTTACTTAATTCTCCTGGAAATTTTACAGCTTCTAAGTTGAAGTGGGTGAAAGATAATGAACCAGAAATTTATAATTCAATACATAAAATTATGTTACCTGGTGACTACATAGCATATAAGTTTACTGGAGAAATGAACACTACAGAAAGTGGTCTTTCAGAGGCAATTATGTGGGATTTTAATAGAGGAACACTTTCAAAAGACTTACTTAGATATTATGATATTGATGAAAAGATGATTCCTGAAGTTGTCTCTTCTTTTGGAATTCATGGTAATATTAAAGATGATATATCTCATTTATTTGGTTTTAGAAAAGATGTAAAATTAACCTATAGAGCTGGAGATCAACCAAATAATGCTTTCTCTTTGAATGCTCTAAACCCTGGTGAGATAGCAGCTACTGCCGGCACTTCTGCTGTAATATATTCTGTTACCGATAAAAATATTTATGATAAGAATAATAGGATAAACACTTTTTTACACTGTAATAACTCAAAAAGTAAAAATAGAAACGGACTTCTTCTTTGTATAAATGGCTGTGGAATTGCGTACTCATGGTTAAGGAAGTTGCTTAAAGGGAAGAGTTATAATGATTTAAATTTATCAGCAATGAATACTTCAATAGGGTCTGATAACCTTAAATTTTATCCTTTTGGCAATGGTTCTGAAAGGTTATTTAATAATAAGGAGTTAGGATCCCACTTTATTGATTTAAATTTTCATGTTCATGATGAGACCCATTTTATTAGATCAGTTCAGGAAGGGATTGCTTTTTCTATGTGTTATGGAATTGAAATGCTTAAAGATTTAGGTGTAGCAGTTACAACTATTAGAGTAGGAAATGCAAATTTATTTTTGAGTATGTTGTTTAGAGAAGCTTTTGTAAATACTTCTGGAATAGATTTAGAAATCTATGATACTGATGGTGCACAGGGGGCTGCTCGTGCTGCTGCTTTAGGGATAGGTTACTATTCTAATGACAAAGAAGCTTTTAATAATTTAAAATTAATCACTAAATTAAAACCAGATAAGGAATTAGTAGCTAGATATTCTAGCCATTACGATGAATGGAAAAATTTCTTACCTAACTTTTATTAAAATATATGTCAATAATAATAGGTCAACAAGAATACTTTAAAGATGTAAAAAAGGTAGAATTTGAGGGAAGAGATTCTGATAATCCTTTTTCTTATAAATTTTATGATAAAAACAAAATGGTTCTCGGAAAACCTATGAAAGACCATTTTAATTTTGCCGTTGCATACTGGCACTCATTTGGAAATACCGGAAATGATCCCTTTGGAGTTGGCACAAAGACTTTTCCTTGGGCATCTTCATCCGATCCCTATCAGAATGCATACGATAAGATGGACGCTGCATTTGAGTTTATTTCTAAGCTCGGTATAAATCATTTCTGTTTCCATGACTTTGATTTAATTGATGAAGGAGATTCAATTAGGGAATCTGAAAATAGGTTAAATAAAATAACCAGTTATGCTAAAGAAAAAATTAAGTCTTCTGACATTAAAGTTCTTTGGGGTACGGCAAATCTTTTTTCTAATCCAAGGTATATGAATGGTGCAGCTACAAACCCAAATTTTGATATCCTTTCTATGGCTGGTGCTCAGGTAAAAAATGCACTGGATGTTACAATAGAACTTGGCGGTAAGAATTATGTGTTTTGGGGAGGAAGAGAAGGTTATATGTCACTCCTTAACACAGATATGAAAAGGGAACTTGACCATATGGTTAAGTTTCTTCATTTAGCTAAAGATTATGCTAGAGGTCAGGGATTTGAAGGATGGTTTTTTATTGAGCCTAAACCAATGGAGCCCTCTAAACATCAGTATGATTTTGATGCTGCGACAGTAGTTGGTTTTTTAGAGCATTATGGTCTTGAGAAGGATTTTAAATTAAATATTGAGGTAAACCACGCCACACTTGCCAACCATACTTTTCAACATGAACTTCAGGTTGCTGCTAATGCAAATATGCTTGGTAGTATGGATGCTAATAGGGGAGATTACCAGAACGGATGGGATACAGATCAATTTCCAAATAATATTTATGAAATAGTTGAATCGCTTTTGGTTATAATAAGATCTGGTGGTTTACAAGGTGGAGGCATAAATTTTGATGCAAAGACCAGAAGAAATTCTACAGATTTAAACGATTTATTTTACTCACATATTGGTGCGATTGATCTTTTTGCTAGGAGTCTACTTGTCACTGAAAAAATGTTAGATAATTCTGAATACTCTAGTTTAATAGAAGAAAGGTATTCATCTTTTGATTCCGGTAAAGGAAAAGATTTTGAAGATGGAAAAATCTCTTTAGATGGACTACATTTCTACGCTTCGAACTTGGAAGAAGCTAAGCTAATTTCCGGAAAACAGGAATTATTTGAAAATATAATTAATAGATATATATAAAAAAATATTTCATATTCTAAAAGTATTTAATCTTTTTTGAGTTTCTCTACTTCCAATCGTAAAAGGTCAATCATCTTCCCTTGTTTTTGAATCATCTCTTGTTGTTCCATAAACCTCTCTTGTTGTTTTTGAATCATCTCCTGTTGTTCTTGTATGGCTTTGATAAGTGGAACAGTAAGCGCACCGTACTGAACACCTTCTTTTCCATCTGAATCATTTTTTGACCATCCACTCCACTCAACGTTTAGTTCATCCATTGTGGTTTTTACCTCTTGAGCAATAAGTCCATTATAATAATTTTCATCGCCTTCAGGTCTAATAAATCCTACATTTCCAGGCCCCGACCCAGGGATTGCTGAGAACCTTTCTTCAAGAAGTTCAGAAGGATAATCTGCTGGATTCTTAAGCTTATACTTTACCGTCCTTAATTTTTTGATAAAATCTAGACCTAGTTCACCATCAGAAATTTCTCTTTTTATTCTTTTATCTGAATACGTACTGAATGCAACTTGACCTTTTATAGCTGTGATAGAAGTATTACCTAGGGCAATCTGATTATCGCCAGTTCCTGTAGCATTATATCCAATGACAATTTGATTAGAGGCATTGTTTGCACTAGGATCAGAACCGTATCCTATAATTACATTGTTACTTCCAGTAGTGATTATATCTCCTGCATATGCACCTAGGGCTGTGTTAGAATCTCCATCGGTGTTTGAATATAAAGCATTAGTTCCACTTGCTGTGTTAACACTTCCAGTTTCGTTTTTTTGTAAAGCATAAATTCCACTTGCTGTGTTACGATTTCCATCGATGTTAGAAGCCAAAGCACCGAATCCACTTGCTGTGTTATAATCTCATGGTGTTTGAAGCTAAAGCAGATCTTCCACTTGCTGTGTTAGAATATCCCTCGGTGTTATTATATAAAGCAAATCTTCCAACAGCAACATTATTATCTCCTGTTGTTATAGCAGCAAGTGCATTAGTTCCAATTGCTACATTGTCTAATGCATTATCTGTTGTAGAAGATGGGTCATTTCCTATATACATAGAAGTTGTTTCAATTAAAGCATCAGAAAGACCAGTAACATTTGATGCAGTACTTTTAGCATCTAACTGCGTTTGAATGGCAGAAGTTACTCCGTCGACGTAATTAAGTTCTGTAGCTGAAGCAGCAATAGCCGTTCCTCCAAGATTCAGTCCCGCAGCGTAGAGCGTTGCTCCAGCATCTTGTGCAGCATACAATCGAGTAACATCCGCATTACCTATAACTGCGTAGTTATCTCCAAGTCCTGTAGCATCCTTTCCAATAACGATTTGATTCTGAGCATCTACTCCACTAGGATCTGCACTGCGTCCTATAATTACGTTGTTACTTCCAGTAGTGATTTTATCTCCTGCATATGAACCCAGGGCCGTGTTAGAATATCCCTCGATGTTTGCAAATAAAGCAGCGTATCCACTTGCTGTGTTATAATTTCCATCGGTGTTAACAGATAAAGCATAAGATCCACTTGCTGTGTTCCCAACTCCCTCGGTGTTTGTAGTCAAAGCACCAATTCCAACAGCGGTGTTATAATCTCCCGTTGTAATGGCATTAAGCGCTGTAGTTCCTACAGCTACATTATACTGTGCACCATCTGTAGTAGAAGATGGGTCATTTCCTATATACATAGAATTTGTTTCAATTAAAGCATCAGAAAGACCAGTAACATTTGATGCAGTTCCTTTAGCATCTAACTGCGTTTGAATGGCAGAAGTTACTCCAGAAAGGTATCCAATTTCAGTAGCTGTTGCTCCAGCAACCTTAGTAGTATTTGCAGTAATAGCATCTGCTTGTACTGTACTAATCCCTGACTTTGCTGTATTTGCAGTAATCGCATCTGATTGCACGGTAGTGATTCCTGACTTTGCTGTGTTAGCTGTAATCGCATCTGCTTGCACTGTACTAATCCCTGTTTTAGCAGTATTTGCAGCTACGTCTGTATTTGCTGAAACCAAGACTTCGGTATATCCAACTTTCGAAGTATTTGCAGTAATAGCATCAGATTGTAGGGTAGTAATCCCATTAGAAGCACTTATAGCATAGGGTACACTCCAAAGCTGAGAGGTTCCCATATCTGTTCCATCAATAGTTATCTTAACTGAGAAAATCCCATTACCCCAATCTATGGCCGAGAAGTCATCCGAGGAGGTTCCCTGACCAATCAGTAGGTTTACTAAACCGTAATCATTGGTTGTTGCAGTATGAGATTCACTGTATACTGCTACATCAGAAGCATCCAGGATTTCAAAATCAATACTTACTGATTGATTCATTTTTAATTCTCCACCAGAGTCTCTAATTACAGCTTGATAGTTAAAACCATCGGGTGATTGTGCAAAAGATAAAAAGGTTAAAAAAAATAGATAAATAAAGGTTAATAGGGATTTCATAATATGTAAATTTTAGTTTTTGATTGTAAATACAATCTAAAAACATCTAAGAAGAATTAAAAATATTATCTAACCTTTGATTTATTTATAGATAAGTCTAGATTATAAGGATGAAAAAGTTGATTATTTTTATTTTAATATTAATCCAAACATCCTCTTTTTCTCAAGAATGGAAACAAATCGGTCAAGATATCGATGGTGAAGCATTAATTGATAAGAGTGGTTTTTCCGTGTCTCTGAGTAGTGATGGAACAATAGTCGCTATTGGAGCAAGAGAAAATGATGGAGCTACTTTTGATATCACCGATGATAGGGGTCATGTAAGGGTGTATAAGAATATTGATGGTACGTGAATACAGATGGGAGATGATATAGATGGAGAGGCAAGAGATGATTTTAGTGGAAGTTCGGTTTCACTCTCTAGTGATGGAACCAGATTAGCCATTGGTACTCCTGCAAATGATGGAAATGGAATTTCTTCAGGGAATGTAAGGGTCTATGAGTACACTAGTGGTACTTGGGTACAGATGGGAAGTGATATAGACGGTGATGAAGAAGGTGATTATAGTGGACAGTCTGTTTCTTTGAGTGATGATGGTTTTATTCTTGCCATTGGTGCCAATTATAATGATGGAAATGGTATTGACGCAGGACAAGTGAGAATTTATCAGTACGAAGGTACTAACTGGGTACAGATGGGAGTTGATATAGATGGAGAGGCAGCAGGAGATGGGAGTGGTCATTCCATTTCTCTTAGTGATGATGGTTTTAGAGTTGCTATTGGTGCTTTTTCTAATGATGGAAATGGTTCAGGATCAGGTCATGTTAGGGTTTATCAGTACGGGGGAGATGCATGGATACAGGTGGGAGAAGATATTGATGGTGAGGCAGAAGATGATTATAGCGGAAATTCAGTTTCTTTAAGCAGTGATGGTTCTATAGTTGCTATTGGAGCTAATTTTAATGATGGAAATGGAGTTAATTCTGGTCATGTAAGAGTTTATAAATTTTTAAATGATACATGGAAAAGGATGGGAGAAGATATTGATGGAGAAAATATTAATGATCAAAGTGGATACTCTATTTCACTTAGTAGTGATGGGTCTATAGTTGCAATTGGAGCATACGCTAATGATGGAAATGGTTTAGGATCAGGGCATGTAAGAGTATATAAGTTTTATAATGAAATGTGGGTACAGTTAGGATCTGATATAGATGGTGAGACAGAAGGGGATGGAAGTGGTGCATCAGTTTCTTTAAGTAGTGACGGTTATAAAGTAGCTGTTGGTGCATATGCAAATGATGGAAATGGAGAAAATGCTGGTCAGGTTAGAGTTTTTTATATTTCTGGAATTGATTCTTGTGCTTTTAATAGTTTGCCATTACCAGTTAATGATAACTACAATTTAAAAATTGGCGATTCAATTGTAGTTAGTACTAGTGATGGGCTCTTATCAAATGATATTAATATAGAAAATGATTATTTGTATGTTGAATTGATAAATGGTCCAGAACAGGGATTAATATCTTTAAATTCTGATGGCTCATTTATATATAAACATAATGGTTCTTATAGCTTGCTAGATAGCATTACATATTCAGTCAAAGGAAATTGTATAGACTGTGACTCTATATGTGTTGAAGGTAAGGCTTTCTTAGATATACTTTGTATTGATCCAATTGATTTGGGTAGTGATGTAGAAAAATGTATAGGAGAAGTTGTTACACTTGATGCAGGCTTAGGTTATAATAATTATTTGTGGAATACAGGAGATACTTCTCAATCAATAATTGTTAATCAATCAGGTGAATATTCAGTTATTGTTTCAATATTTCCAATTGATTATAATGATGTTATATCTTCTTGTAAACATTCTGATACTATAGATGTAATTTTTGATATTCCACCTGCTCCTTCAGGAGAGGTAAAACAGACTAAAGTATGTGGAAGTGATTTGTTATCTTTAGATGCTTTAGGATCTAAGATTAAATGGTATGATGCATTAAGTGGAGGTAATACCTTGTCTTTATCTACGATTTTAATGGATGGTAATGTATATTATGCTTCTCAAAGTATTGATGGATGTGAGAGTGAAGATAGGCTTGCTGTTTTAGTAGAGCTAAATTTATTAAATAATAAAATTATATTTCAATATCAATTCGATCCGCCTAATGCTTTTAGTCCAAATGGAGATGGTATTAATGATACCTATTTTTTATCAAATTTGATAGATCTTTCTCAAAATTTACCTGTTGATGTTTGTAATGATGATTTTCAGTTTATATCTATTATAGATAGGAATGGTAAAGAATTATATAGATCTTATGATAGAAATTTTGAGTGGGATGGTGGTAATTTTTCTGCAGGAATTTATTATTACTTTATCAAATATACCATTTCTGAGTATAAAGGAAATCTAACTATTTTTAAATAATAATTAAGAAATGAAACTAATTATCAAATACAATATTCTTGTATATTTGATATAATAATTAATGAGTATATAAAATTGTGAAATTCCTTAAAGATATAATAACAAAACAAAAATCAAATTTTCCATTGGATCAGGTTTTTTTTAAAGATCAAGAAATTTTTGACTTCGATCTTAAAACTTTTTTTTTTAATCAATGGATTTTTATTGGGCATGAATCTAAAATACAAAATAGAGGAGAATATTTTTTATTTAATGTTGGAAATGAATCTATAATTGTTGTTAGGGGAGAAGATAATAAAGTAAGTTGTTTTTATAATGTCTGTAGACATAGGGGCTCTAGAATTTGTTTGGAAAGTGAAGGAAAAAACAATTTATTTGTATGTCCATATCATGCTTGGAGTTATTCGTTAGATGGTAAATTAAAAAATGCAAGTATGATGGATGAAAATTTTGATCCTAAAAATTGGAGCTTACATACGTGTAATTCTAATGTGTATGAAGGACTTATTTTTATAAATTTTTCTGATAAGCCTGATAGTTTCAAAAAATTTATAACTCCATTAAAACCATTTATTGAAATGCATGGTTTATCTAATTCTAAAATTGCATTTAGAAAAACATATCCTACATCAGGAAATTGGAAATTAGCTCTTGATAATTTTCATGAGTGCTATCATTGTTCAGTTGCTCATCCTGAATATTGTGAAGTTCATAGTGCTTCTTATATCCAAGCATATGGCGCTGGAAGTAATACTGGGCCATCATCTAAAGATTTTATGAATGAACTTAATAAATGGAACAAAAAAGCTAAAAAATTAGGTCATCATTATGGTGAGTATAATGAAAAAGAATTTTCAAATTTTTACAGAAGTGCAGAAAGAACACCATTTTCTAAAGATAGATTATCAGAAACTAGAA
>Ga0115002_10009649_pt1 | contig 10492 bp, 13 predicted proteins | sample ArcticOcean_MG_C_8_FD_89576 | JGI IMG/M metagenome (GOLD analysis project Ga0115002, IMG submission 89576) | Marine microbial communities from western Arctic Ocean - ArcticOcean_MG_CB11_86 | ecosystem: Environmental > Aquatic > Marine > Oceanic | place: Arctic Ocean: Canada Basin | collected... | reverse complement strand
GCGTTCAGCAGATATGGGATTTCAAAAAGCAAGTTTGATTCGACTGCCCACGCTCTGGCAAAATGCGGGTGAGATTAAAACACAGCTTTTACAACATGCCGGTGTGCGTCAAGTCACCTCCGCCCATGTTCCTCCATTTGCTATACAAAATAGAGATAGATTTTCTGTTGCTGTTCAGGGTTCAACCACTCCAATCAAAATGCCATTTCTTATGGTGGATCATGATTTCATCGAGACCTTTCAAATACCGCTTCTTTCAGGTCGCAATTTTATGCCACAGGATTTGCGTGCTTGGGAGGGACCGAGGAACGCGTCTTATAAAGTGTTGCTATTTGAGATTTTACAAACAAGCCAGATCAAGCTTTTTCGAAAAGTTCATGATCTCGCTCTAAACCTTCTCTGATATAAAGCCTTAGCAATTGTGTATAACCATCTAAATTTCGAGCGCGTGCCACTTTTTTTGCTTGTGCCACAACCTCAGTTTCAATACGCATGTTGAGTGCAATTTTAGGTGTTTTTTTAGGATACGTGATCACGGCAGACTCAAAATCGGCTTCTGAAAGACCATCATTTTCCGTTGCACGATCAATCTCTTGATCTTTTGCCTTGCGTTTGCTCATTGTGTCATCTCCTTGTTCCGTAAATCATTCGAATATAGTGGCGACGTTCTTGGGTTTCCATATCTCGAGCATGAATGGGGCGGCAACAAATTTTAGACAGATGTTGAACCGACATAAACAGGTACCGCCCTCCGTGTGTCAGGCCTAAAACAATACGGCGATCTGGATATCGCTTGTGTTGCATTACAACATTTGGGTTTTCAAAAACTTGCTCAATCTCTTCATCGAAAACACCATGTTTTTGAAGGTTTTTGCCCGAATTATAGTCATCCCACACAAACTCTGTATAAGGCACAGCCATTTTCCCTCCTGTCACAAAATGTAAAGCACTTACATTACACTGTCAAGCGGGATAGTAGACACCTAACCACTCACACCAACCCATCACCCGCCTTTCATCCTTTAAAGGACCGAGGGGTGTCTTGAGGTCTCCATGTTCAAAAACTACCTAACAATCGCCATTCGAAACCTTGCTCGCCACAAGGTCTATACATTTATCAACATCATTGGTTTGGCTATCGGTCTGGCGTGTAGCACACTGATCTTGCTCTATCTTCAGCGCGAGTTCAGTTTTGACCAGTACCACAGCAAAGCCGATCGCATTCACTATGTGTTTACAGAACGTGGGTCAAACGGCAATTGGATCGGTCTTTATCACACACCCGCGCCCGTTGCGCCCGCGCTGGAAGAAGAATTCCCAGAAGTAGAACGGGCAACACGGTTCATGCATCGGTCTGTGTTTGTTCATGTTGAAGGCAAAGACCCCGTACAAAGCCATACAATGGTTGTTGATCAAGCCTTTTTTGATGTGTTTGACTTTCCACTTGTGCAAGGCGATGCGCAAACATATTTGCAAACGCCTTTTCCCATTGTGGTCACCGAAAGTTTTGCACACACCTTGTTTGGTGATGAAAACCCTATTGGGAAAACCATTCGATTAGATGCGAAATTCTTTGATGACGATTATACCATTACAGGCATTTTGAAAGATGCACCAGAAACCAGTAGTTTCAAGCCCGATTTGATGACCACAACACAGCCACAGAAAGAAGATACGCTCTTGAAGAGAAGTTGGGATTTTTGGGGTTTTGGGTTTACTCGCACTTTTGTTTTGCTCAAACAAGGCGCATCTGCTTCTGCTTTGGAAAAGAAATTGCCAGCGTTTGTAGACCGTCATTTGGAAGATGAGTTCGCGAAAACTAGACGCTATAAAATGATGCCCCTTGCACAATACCATTTTGTTGGGGCACACCTGATGCCGACCATGGAAAGTGGAAATATCAATGACTGTTATACCCTTGGCGCCATTGGTATTTTCATTGTGGTGGTTGCCTGTATCAATTTTATGAACTTATCCACCGCCCGTTCCACACGTCGTATGCGAGAGGTGGGAATGCGCAAGGTGGTTGGTGCAAAACGTATGCAGTTGGTGTGTCAATTTTTAGGCGAGTCCATATTGTTGTCACTACTTGCTTTGATGATTTCTTTGGGCATCGCAGAACTCACCTTGCCCATGCTAAATGGATTTATGGGCATAAACCTCTCTTTAAACCCCAGCATGTTACCAGCATTGTTTCTGCTAAGTCTTGTTGTGGGTCTGTTGGCGGGTAGTTATCCAGCCTTTTTTCTGTCGTCCTTTCGGCCAACGTCTGTGCTCAAGGTGATGCCCAATACCAAAGGAGGACACGCGCTTATGCGCAAAGGATTGGTAGTCGTTCAATTTGCCATTTCGATGGTTTTGATTGCAGGTACTATCATTGTCTCTCAACAAACAGAATTTATGCGTTCAGCAGATATGGGCTTTCAAAAAGAAAGTCTGATTCGACTGCCCGGGCTCTGGCAAAATGCGGGTGAGATTAAAACACAACTTTTACAACATGCCGGTGTGCGTCAAGTCACCTCCACCCATGTCCGTCCATTTGCTATACAAGATAATAATTTTTCTGTTTCTGCTCCTAATTCAACCAATCCAATCCAAATGGCACGTCTTTTCGTGGATCATGATTTCATCGAAACCTTTCAAATACCGCTTCTTTCAGGTCGCAATTTTATGCCACAGGATCTACGTACTGGGAAGGGCCCGAGGAACGCGTCTTATAAAGTGTTGCTAAATGAGAAAGCTGCCAAACAACTGAAAGTACAACCTGGTGAGTTGATCGACATTAGGGGCAATGCACTCGAAGTCGTGGGCATTGTCAAAGATTTTCACAATCACTCTTTCCATGAGGCCACTGAGCCTTTAATTATGCTCTGTGCGATCACTGATCAGGTGTTTTTTTTCGTGCGCATTGATACACGCAACATGCACGATGTGCTTGCCCATATAGAAACGGTGTGGAAAAAACTGCCTGGTCGACCCTTTATTTTTAGTTTCCTCGACGAAGACATCGACCTTTTGTATCACCAAGAACTTCGCATGCGCACGCTCTATGTTTTCAGTTCGGGGTTGGCAATTGCAAGTTTGGGTCTATTAGGACTGGTCGCATACACCGCTGAAGTCAGAACGAAAGAAATCGGAATACGCAAAGTTCTCGGCGCAACAGAGGCCAGTATTGTAAGTTTGTTGACGAAGGAGTTTTTACTGCTGGTGGGCTTGGCGAGTCTGCTGGCGTGGCCCATCGCCTATTACACCATGGGCGAGTGGTTGCAAAACTTTGCGTATCGCATTGACCTGAGCCCCGCCTACTTCATCGCCAGCACAGGTGTGGCACTTGTCATTACGCTCATTACGATTGCATATCAAGCGCTTAAAGCAGCCCGGGCGAATCCGATTGAGGCGTTGCGATATGAATAGTGTGTAGGCTTTATATATTTATTCCAGAGTGAGAAAAGATGCCGTTTCGCTTTGCTCAAATCTCAGAATGGCGTCGTGGTGTGTGCGAAGAAGTGAAAGGATGGTGCGTGTTGAACAATTACCTACGCGCAACCAAATAACTTTAGGTGGGTGGCCTTGGAGAAAACTGCGTTGGTGGAAGTCCGAATCTTTGGAAACAATGACATAACCGTGTTGTGCGGCATAACACCCAAATATCCGAATCATCAGACGCTCTCATACCTATGTCTCGAACATGTAAAGATTCGGGGTACAAATCCTCCAAATCATGGACCAATTTATTGGAGAGATTTTGATCATAGAGGAATTTCATGCTGAAGAAACAGACATAAGTTTGCGTTCCCGATCGGCTGCAAAAGCCAAACAGGCACGAATATCTTCATAAGTAAGGCCAGGAAAGTCGTCTAAAATTTCCTCAACAGACATATCTGACGCAAGATAGTCAAGCACATCGTAAACCGTAATCCGCATGCCGCGAATACAGGGCTTACCACTGCGCTTGCCAGGTTCAATCGTGATAATTTTTTGATAATCCATTGTCTTCCTTTTCTAAACTTTATCGAGATACACACATGAACATCATGAAGAATATCGTAAACTTCTCCCAATAATGCAATCCATCAAAACCGTAAAAACACCAATTCACCGAACCATCAACCCAACCCATCACCGCCAGTCATCCCCTCGCAGGGGACCGAGGGGTGCCTTTGCGCTTTTGACTTTAACGCTTTTGACTCTAACGCTCTGCACCCCGTGCTTCGCGCTCAGCCAATCCGGAGGATTGAATGTTTAGAAACTACCTCACCGTCGCCATTCGCAACATCGCACGCCATAAAGTCTATTCCTTCATCAACATCGCCGGTCTGGCTATTGGTATGGCCTGTTGTGCGTTGATCTTACTCTACGTTCAGCACGAGTTGAGTTATGATGATTTTCATTCCAAAGGGGATCGCATTTACCGCGTGTTGCGAGAGACACGAGGGGAAGATGGGCACATCACATTCCGTGTAGGCATTTCAGGGCCGTTTGCGCCGGCGTTGATGAACGACTTTCTGGAGGTCGAAAATGCAGTGCTTTTGTCGGCAAAGACCTCGCACCACAAAGGGATATTGCGCACCTCATTCTGATGCCAGGACTCGTAGCATTTATCGGGCTGTTAGCCGGGTGTTATCCCGCTTTTTTCTTATCGGCATTTGAACCTGTGTCTGTGTTGAAAGGGCATGTCAAAACAGGATTACGAGGCAAGTTGATCAGAAAGGGGCTGGTCGTATTCCAGTTTGCGATGTCGATTCTGTTGATCATTGGCACAGTGATGGCCTACCGACAACTGAGCTATATGCAGCATAAGAAGTTAGGTTTTGACAAAGAACAGGTGATTAGTTTGCCCATTTTCAATGAAAGCCGTTGGACGGGCAAGGAAAAAACAGAACGCTATGAGACTGTGAAACAGGCGTTCCTTACCCATCCCGAAATACTAAAAGCAACAGCGTATCGGGTTGATATGGGAATCCAAGGCGGATTGTTCCCTCGAGAGTTGCGTACAGAAGATGGCGGTGTTTATGAGATAGTGGAACAACGATGTGATGAAGATTTTCTGTCGACATTTGAGATTGATTTGATTGCTGGGCGAGATTTTAGAAAAGAAGATAACGTGTTACAAGGTGTTAATGAAAGTGGTATTCTCATCAATGAATCAGCAGTGCGATTACTTGGCTGGGAAAACCCGATTGGAAAGCAATTGTTTAGAACGGGCAGTAGGCCCTACACCGTTATTGGTGTCATTCGTGATTTCCACAGCGAATCATTGCACAGAGAGATCAAGCCTTTGTTCCTTCTTCACGCTTCTAACCTCTTTGTGAGACTTGGCCTCAAGATTCGTGGTGAAAATATTCCTGAAACGCTTGCTTTTATGGAAAAGACCTGGAAGCAGTTTGTGCCAGACAAGCCGTTCCAGTTTTCGTTTATCGATGACAGCTTGAATCAGTTGTATCGTGAGGAAATGCGTGTGGGCCAGTTGATAGGCACATTTGCCCTGCTGGCGATTCTGGTAACGTGTTTGGGGTTATTCGGTTTGGCGGCGTTCACCGCAGAACAACGCACGAAAGAGATTGGTGTGCGCAAAGTGCTGGGTGCATCTACAAGGAGTATCATTTTGCTGCTGTCGAAGGAGTTTGCCTATTTGGTGTTGATTGCCAATGTGATCGCTTGGCCAGTGGCTTATTTTGCAGTGGGTGATTGGTTGCAGAGTTTTGCGTATCGGGTAGATATTGCGTGGTGGGTGTTTGCATTGGCGGGGGTAACGACATTATTCATCGCGTTAGGAACGGTGGGGTATCAAGCGTTGAGAGCGGCGTTGTCGAACCCAATTGAGGCGTTGCTGTATGAATAAGACTGGCGTTAGATTGATCCAAGTGTTTTCAAAATTTGATTGATCTCTTCAGGACGGATGTCTTCTTGACGCGCTTTTGCATAGATCGTGAGAAGATAGATCATATCTGGCTGAACACGCAGATAATAAACGACGCGGTAACCACCTTGTTTACCGCGTTGCATATCTTGACTTTGCACTCGAACTTTGAAAACTGGACCATCAACCCCAGGAATACGGTCTCCTGAGGCAGGATTGTCTTGAAGTTGCCCTTGCAGTGTGCGAAGGTCTTCCCCTATGCGACGGTATTTACGCTTTAGTTTGCGCACATCTTTTAGGAATCTCGCAGTGGCTCTAATCTCGCAGGGCATCCAACATATCTTTCATGGAAACGGTCTGATCTGTTTTTACATCCAATAGACCTTCACAAATAGCCTGAGTTGCGTCTTCGCAATCAGGTTCATCGTCCTGCAGATCGAGACGTTGTTGTAGTTCCTCAAATTTGGTAATGGGAATCACAACAGCGGTTCGTTTTCCATCTTTGTCTATAAGATATTGTTCATTGAGATCCAACATTGGCGAGACTCCTTTGCCTGGTGGTTTTTTCTGGTCACTGCCATAATATCGCAAACTTCATGAAATTTTGCAATCTCACAGTATGGCGGGAATCTTTTCATCATCCACACCAACATAGGCATGGATGATTTTTCTTTCTCATCGAAAAATTGCCCATTACTTTAAAGACGCTAACGCTATGGATCATGACAAGCAACCCAAACCCCAACAACGCTCATGAACCACCATCAATGGACAAAGGAATCTACCATGGAATTTGAAAACGACCAGGTCAACTACGAGGCTTTTGGCGCAAAGGGTGACGGTGTCACGGACGACATGCCCGCAATCTGCAAGGCACACGCATTTGCAAACGAACACGGCTTCAATGTGAAAACCAAGCCAGGCGCAACGTACTACATCGGTGGCCAAAAGCTCACCGCCATCATCGCCACCAACACAGACTGGAACACCTCACGCTTCACAATTGACGACTCAGGAGAAGTTGAGGATCACAAAGCGTCCCTATTTGAGGTGCGCTCCCTGTTGGAGCCCGAAGAACTGACATTCACCCAGCTCACACGGGATCAAAGACACGTGGATGTACGACCGAAGCGAAATTGTTTCGTCAGGTTAGAAAACGACACCAAACGAATGTACCTGCGTCGGGGCCGCAACGTCAACAACGGCGTTCCCCAGCAAGATTGTTTCATCCTACACCAAGATGGTACCATCGAAGCAGACATCGACTGGGAATACGATATCATCACACAGGTAGAGGCACACCCCATCGACGACGACACCCTCTACCTGCGCGGCGGCATCATCACCACATTCGCAAACCGCTGGCAACCAGAAGAGGGGTACCAATATTGGAGCCGAAACATTGTCATCTCACGGTCCAATACCGAGGTCGATGGCCTCACACACTATGTTGTTGGCGAAACCGCTATAGGCAGTGCCTATAGCGGTTTTCTCAGTGCGCGCAAATGCGCCAACATCACATTTCGCAACTGCTGGGCAACGGGTCACAAGATCTACTCTGCCATGGGCCGTGCCGAAAAACCCGTTAGCGTGGGTACCTACGACTACAATGCAAACAATATTGTTGGTTTCACAATGATCAACTGCAAAATGAACCACATCACCGATCGCACACGCTGGGGCGTGATCGGATCAAACTTCTGTAAGAACATCCTACTCGAAGACTGCCACCTTTCTCGAATGGACACCCACATGGGCGTTTCGGGAACGTATGTGATTCGGCGCTGCACACTCGGTCACATGGGTCTCAACGCCATTGGCCGCGGGCGGTTGATCCTCGAAGATTCTACACTGTATGGGAACGCACTCGTCAACTTTCGCTCTGATTACGGAAGCACTTGGGAAGGCCAAATCGAAATCCGAAACTGCCGGTGGACCCCAGCGTGTGGAGAAGAACGCCAACCCTACATGATCAATGTTGCCAATGACGGCATGCACGATTTTGGTTATCCCTGCGCGATGCCCGAAGAGATCACCATCGACGGCCTGTTCGTAGATGACACCAACACACCCGATGGGTACGAAGGCATGTATTACTTCACCGATCCAGACAATTTCCACGACGGTGTCAACGACGTATCGCTCTCCCAAGAACGGCTATCTCCCTATGTACCCTGCCAAAAATTGTGCGTTCGAGGTCTGAAGACCGCCAGCGGGTTGAAACCACGCATCTCGCCCAATGAAAAAAACAGTGCCCATACAATCGTGGTCGAAGAGAATTGACCCATAGGCAAGAATGGGACATTGAATGTAAAGGAGAGAATCGCTGATATGGCACGCACAAAACAAGGTGGAAACGATATCTGGCAAAAGACACCCGAACCCGCACCAAATTGGTGGCCCGTGTCACCGGCTGACGTGCGTCATCACTTTAGAACCTACGCAAAACGGGGGGCGGTGCGTCGGCTTTGTCGCTCAGCAGGCAGCAGAGATATTTGGGTATATGAACTCGGGCACGGCAAATCCCTTGTGCGCACATCAAACTATTCTGCGGCCCAAGGGTCAACTGACGTGCGCTCTTACTTGGGCCATCAGCGCAAAGGCTACCGACAAACACTGCTTCTGGTCGCTGGCGTACATGGGATGGAGGTAGAAGCCATCGCTGGCATGGTGAACCTCCTCCACATTCTCGAACATGGAAAGGATTTGCGTGGGCGCCGTTGGCCTGCCATTCGCCACTTTGCCAAACGCCTGCGTTTGCTCATTGTGCCCCTGGCCAACCCCGATGGACGTGCCCGCACACATATTCCTTCTTTGGTCGGTCTAACGGGAGAGGACCAAGCCTATTATGGACAAGGCATGTGGAAAGACGGCACGCTCATCACTTGGCTTGGCTCAAAACAATTCATGCCACTGCCCTTAGAAAAGGTGATCTTCAGTGGCGGTTATCCAAACGATGACGGTGTTAATTTAATGCACGATGTATCCCCTGCTGGCAGTCTGGCAAAGGAAACACAGGCCCTGATAAAATTGGCAGAAGACGAAATCATCGATGCCTGCCTAAACATGCACAGCTACCCATTTAACCCTGCCCTATTGCCTCACGCCTCACATTGCCCAACCGCATATCACAAACACACCTATGTGCTGGCGAAGAGCGTGCAAAACCGCTTGCAAAAGGCCGGCCTCCGCCCCATGAAAATACCAGCCAAGAACTACCGGTCTGAGCGAAGTGGGTCCTTCAACATGCCCAGTGCGATGCACCACGCCTCCGGTTGCCTATCCCTCTGCTTCGAATCGCCTCACGGCATCAAAGAAATTCCCTATACCTACGAGGAATTGCTGGATATCCAATTGTTGGCCATAGAAGAAACGATGCGCTTTGGTGTAGAAGAACGCTTCCGTCCAGAAGAGAACAAAAGAGGGGGCGATGTGCCTTGGAAATCATGAGATAACGCGTTGAGATTTCCTACCATTTGCAAAAAATACAAATTACTATATATTTCGACCATGATCATTTACTTTAAGTCATAAGTATTGGGGGACACGATGCAGACAGTGAGTGTGAGCGAATTTAAGGCCAAGGCATTAGGGCTTTTGGAACAGATTTCTCAAACCGGCGAATCCGTCGTTGTGACAAAGCGGGGCAAGGCGATTGTTAAAGTAGTACCTTTTTCAAATGATATATCCGCTAATGTGCCGGGAAAATTAAAAGGGACAGTACTGGAAGAAGTTGATGTTGTGTCACCTTTGGGTTCAGATATTTGGACTGCTGCACAATGACCTACTTAATGGACACACATGTATGGATTTGGTGGCACACAGCACCTGAAAAACTGTCATCTAAGGTTAGTGATGTCATTGCTGGATTGGGCACGAACGATCAGCTTTTGTTGTCGGCTATTTCTATATGGGAAGTCGCCAAATTGGTAGAAAAGAATAAAATCAGATTGAGTGTCGGAATGGATCAGTGGGTCGCGCAGGCTTTAGATATGCATCAATTTCAATTCTTGCCACTGTCTCCTGAAATTGCAATTGAGAGTACGCGACTTCCGCCCCCCTTCCATCAAGACCCGGCAGATCAAATCATCGTTGCCTCGGCACGCTTGTTTGACGCGACACTGCTGACAGTGGATCAGTTGATCTTGGATTACCCTCATGTGCGCACATTATGGTGATTGTGAACAAAAAATAAAATCTTGTATTAAGTAGTAAGTTAGACTATTAAAATCCCTTGAAATAAAAAAATTCAATATAATGATTAAAATCTTTACATCAACAATATCTTATCAAACATTAAAAAAAGAAAACCGGCCCATTAAGCCGGTTTTCTTTTTTCACCCAAATGGCGTGAAGCAATGCCCGTTTACTCAACATCCGCAGTTTACGGTGAAGCACCCAGCGTACCGGTTCTGCACCGTTAGTACCCCGAGCACAACATTACAATTTGTCAGTGGGCCAGGTTTAAAAATTTTAGAATTTATACGGTCTCAGGAAACCGCAAAAACCTCCGAGCCGCCTCACCCATTATCAAATCGCGCTGTTCAGAGTCCAAGTCGGGCAACAACGCATCAATCACCTTCACCAACTTCCCGTAGCCTGGATCTTCCAAAATCCACGGAAAATCCGTCG
>Ga0115002_10009645_pt1 | contig 10496 bp, 11 predicted proteins | sample ArcticOcean_MG_C_8_FD_89576 | JGI IMG/M metagenome (GOLD analysis project Ga0115002, IMG submission 89576) | Marine microbial communities from western Arctic Ocean - ArcticOcean_MG_CB11_86 | ecosystem: Environmental > Aquatic > Marine > Oceanic | place: Arctic Ocean: Canada Basin | collected... | reverse complement strand
GATCCAGAGGCCACGAAAGCGATCCGGCTTACGGGGTCGACGACGCAAGACGGCCTGGAGGCCAATGTGGTCGTGTTCGCCGATGCCATGAGCTGGGATCCGAACGGGGACTTTCTCATCTACGACGCCCTTAACCGCATCCCTCAGTCGAACGCGGAGCCGATCGAGTACTGGGACGTGAACATCCTCAACGTCGCAGAGGAGGTCATCGTGCCACTGTTCCCGCCACAGGCTCGTGGTCTGCAACTGGGAAACCCGTCTTTCGCCAATACCAACGAGTCTTTCATTGTGTTCGATTTTCTGGATGCCGACAACGGCTTCAACCAGATCATCGTCTTCGATCTGTTTACCGGCGAGGGGACGGTGCTGGAGAGTGGCGACATCCTTGGTTTTCCGAGGTTCTCTCCCGCTGATGATGAGTTGATCTTCGAACGCATTGACGCCGAGACCGACGCCGTGTCACTGGCGCGCATCCCACTGGCGGCCGGCCGCCTGGAACGCTCTGGCGAGACGCAGACCTTCCGCCTGAACGCCGAATCGGCGCGCTGGTTCGTCATCGGCGAAGACGAACCACCGACCGATGTGGACGAGATCGACACAGAGAGTCTGCCGACAAGCCTATCCTTACAGCAAAATTACCCCAATCCATTCAACTCAAACACGGTGATCCGCTATGATCTGGCCGCAGAGGGGGATGTATCTCTGGTCATCTACGACCTCGTCGGTCGCCGGGTGGCGAGTGTGGCGTCGGGTCGCCGCCACGCCGGCACCCACTCCGTTTCATGGGACGGTCTGAACCAGCAGGGAGACGCTGTGGCCAGCGGTGTCTATTTGTACGAACTCGTGACGACGGCCCCGGACGGGGCGAGCCAAGCTCGCGAGGCGCGAAAACTGGTGCTGCTGCGCTAGGCATGGCCAGACTCCCAATTTGACTGAGCTCGAGCACCACACCGTCATCATCGTCGGCGGTGGTCCAGCAGGTCTGGCCCTGTCCGTCGTCCTCGGCGGTTGGCACCCCCACTACCGTGAGAGCCTTGCACTGCGGGAGCGCTACCCGCAGATAGCCGACTTCGTGGCCGCGGGGCCGGACAATTTGCTGCAATTGCGAATGCGCGATCTGTTGCAGGCGAACCTTGCTCCTGTGGACCTGTTCCGCCTCCTGCATCATCCGCGACAGATCTTCGTCGAGCTGAATCAAATCGCCATGGAGTTTCGCCAATCCGATCCCCTTGACTATCTGCTCATCACCCAGGAAAAGGTGGGTGGCCTGTGGAATAACGCGCCGCAGAATCTGCTCACTCTGTCTCCCGCCCACTGGATGGAGTTCGCCTTTCACCCCTTAGCCCAGTACGCGCAGGAGACCGGCAAGGCCTTCGGCGTCAACGATTTGATCAAGAAGACCGACCTGATCGACTACTACCACAGCATTCCATCACGCTTCGAGCAAGAGGGCCATATCCACACGCAGGAGCGGGTGAGAAGCATCGAGCCGGACGCCAAGGGATTCCGCATCACCACCAGTGACGTGTCCGGGTTCAGCAGAGGGACGGCCCGCCGTACCAGCATCGCGCCAGTGCCGCAGCCATACGACGATGTCACCCCGACATCTGCAGAGCGACAGTACACCTGCAGCTATGTCGTCTACGCCACCGGGCAGCGTTGCACACTGCGCCGTCTTGATGTCGAGGGTGAGGACCTGGACTTCGTCGACCAGTACTACGATCGCGCCGAGGATTACGACGGTGATCGGGTGCTCGTCGTCGGCGGCGGCCGCTCAGCCGATTGGGCCGCCACGGAGTTGCACGACGCCGGCAAGCAGGTCTGCTATGTGACTCGTCAGTCGCGCCAGCGGCACTGGACGCTGATCGCCGCAAGCCGTGACGGCTTGCCATACTACGGTCGCATCGCCCAGATCCTGGAAAGCCAGTCGCCGCGTCTGCAGATGATCTACGACGCCCGGATTCAACAGATCGAGCCGGCGGCACAAGGCGGCCGAGTGACGATTTCGACGAATGGCCCTCAACTCGAGGTTGAGGTTGACCACGTGGTCAAGGAGATTGGCGCTTGGACCGATTACTCACCCATACAGGGATTCGCGCCGCTACAGTTCGTTGAAGCACATGACCCCTATCGCTTCCAGTTGCACCAGGCCCGCACTCATCCACACAACTACGAATCCATCGATATCCGCAACCTCTACATGGGGGGGTACCTGGCGCAGGGGGTCGGCCTCGTCGTCATCGCCATGCACGGGTGCACCTACGCCATCGCCGCGGATATCCTCCAGAAGGAGTCGCTTCTGTAGAGGCACCTGCGTTCGGCTACACGGATAGCGCCAGGCGGAACCCGTAGTCGGTGAAGTGCCGGTCGGGTGGGATGCTGCTGCGCGCCGCGCAGCGGGTGACTTTGACCTGGTGCCGCCACGAGCCTCCGCGTGAAGCGCGCCGCACACCGTCGCTGGGGCCGAGGGGGTTTGCCGCCGGTGAGTGGGCATAGTAGTCGGCATCATACCAATCAGCGCACCATTCGTGAATCAGGTCAGCCATGTTGTGCAGCCCAAAGCCATTGGCCGGGTCTTGGCCCACAGGATCCGGTCTGTCGAAGTCGTCGCCCTTGTAACGCGGGTCATCCATCCAGCCTTCCACTCGGTCGGGTAGATCATTCCCCCACGGATAGTTCAGCCCCTCCACACCACCGCGAGCCGCCTTTTCCCTCTCAGCCTCTGTGGGCAGACGATACGGAGCGCCCGTTCGCCCTGCCATCCAGGCGCAGAAGTCGACGGCGTCGAACCAGTTGGTGCCCACGGCAGGCTGCTCGGGTGCGGCAAAACGCGCGTCATCCCAATGGGGAGGTGGTGGGCGGTCGGTGGCATCGAGAAAGCAGGCGTACTGGCGGCGAGTGATCGGCAGGCGAGCGATCGCGAACGCATCGACATCGACTCGATGCGCCGGGCGCTCGTTTCTATTGCCGAACTCACCACTCTCACAGCCCATCAGGAAGACACCAGCGGGAATAGTCACGACGTCGGCATCGACCATAGGGGCAGGCTACCAGCGCAGATCGATGTCCGGCATCAGCAGGCTCTGATTCTCGGCATCGACGCTGAGCCTGGCCGCGAGGTGATAGAGTGGTCGCAGGGCATCGAGTGCACGCGCCCTCGTGGAAACGCCGAAGGCGGCCTGTTGGCTGTTGTCGGAGCCCTCCTGCATGAGCTGATCGAGAATTAGCTGAAGGGGCTCTTTTTCGCGTGGAAAAACGGTCACGGTAACCGCTGCGTCTTCCGGGAGGCCGGCCTCGGTGCGCGCCAGCTGCAGCGCCACGGTGTAGCCGCCGAGCGCATCAATCAATCCTCGATCCAATGCATCAGCACCGCTCCATATGCGCCCTTTTGCCGACGTCAGCACCTCCTTGAGGTCCATGCCGCGCCCCAGGGCCACCTTCTCCGTGAAGTCCGCGTAGGTATCGTCAATTAGGCTATCGATGAGACGCGCTTGTGCGGGCGAGTAGTCGTTTAGATTGGACCACATACCGGCGTTGGCGCTGGTGCTGACTGCATCCCAGGTGACGCCCGCATGGTCCTGCCAGAAGGCGCGCGTAAGCATCTTGCCGGCGACGACTCCGATCGAACCGGTTATGGTCCCTGGATGGGCCACTATTCGCGAGGCCGGCGCCGCCACAAAATATCCTCCGGAGCCAGCGACATCGCCCATCGAGACGACCACGGGAATACCCAGCTTGCGCGCGTTAGCCACTTCGCGCCAAATGATATCCGAGGCGATGTAGGAGCCGCCCGGGGAGTCAACGCGGAAGAGGATGGCGACGACGTCTTCATCGCCAGTGGCAGCCCGCAGCGCCGCCGCTACCGTTGAACTGCCCATCGAACCGGACTGGCTCAGGGGATCGTATTCGCTACGCCCGCGGTGGATGGTGCCGACCCCGTGGACCAGGGCGATAGTCGGACCGCTGTCATGCGGCCGCCCGGCGCGATCCAGGTACTTGTGAGCGTAGAGCAGGTCTGCCCCTGTCGAGCGCTCGTTGACGAGATCGAAGAACTGGTCGCGATACATCAGACTGTCGACCAATCCGATCTCAACGGCGGCGGAGGCGCGCATCGGGCCATCGTCGATGGCGGCGGCCAGCCGTGAGAGCTCGATCTTACGGCGGCTGGCGATGCCGGTGAGCATCTGGCCAAAGTGAGATTCCATGACGGCACCGAGAGCTTCGCGATGCGCGCTGGTGAACCCACGCTGGGTGAACGAGTCGGCCATGTTCTTGTACTCTTCACGCTGGAACAGGCGCGGTTCAACCTCGAGTTTGTCGAGTGCGCCGCGAAGGAAGGCGCTCTCGTAGTTGAGACCGGTCAGTCCGACACCGCCCGAAGGCTGCAGGTAGATCTCGTCAAAGGCAGTCGCCAGATAGTAGGCGCCGTTGCCAGGGCCGAACTCGCCGAACGACTCCGCAAAGGCTACCGTGAACTTGCCGCTTTTGCCGAATGCGAGGGTCGCGTCGCGCAGTTCCTGAATCGTGCCCATGCCCATGGGGGCAACGCCGACATGGGCGACCAGCCCGATGACGCGGGGGTCCCGCTGCGCCCGTTCCAGTGCCTCGACGACGTCGCGCAGAACGGTCGGCCCTTCCTTGAGCTCCAGGGCTTGGGCGAAGGCATCCTGCGGCACGTGCTCGACGATGCGCCTCTCCAGGTTGAGCTCGAGCACAACGCGTTCAGGCACTGGCTGCAGAGAGGCCTCGCTCATGCCCATGGCACCGACGATCATCAGCAGGAAAAAACCGACCGTGAGGGCACCGATACCGACAAGGATGGGGACGACGGCTCTCTTGAAAAACCATGCCACGCCACGGGAAAGCCGTTCGATAAATGCGTCCATCAGCCTGCTTTCGGGTTTTCAGTGAGCGCCATGGCCGTCTATCGGCCTATCGGTTGAGGTCCGCAGATTCGGTTCCAATCTGCGGCGTTGGCTGGAACAGCGCCGGGAGTGGCGGCGCTGCGCGCCAGGAATCCAGGAACAGTGTCCCGTCCGGTGGGCATGGCCGGGTCGCAGTAGCGCAGGTCCAGACTCCAACGGATGCCATCGGAGATATTGGGCACCGAGCGATGAACGGTTCGCTTCTGCAGTAAGACGACACCGCCAACGCCGATCTCGCACAGCACTTGCTCGCCTGCGGGCAGTTGATGCTCGTGCAGCCCCTTGAAGTTACCCGCTGGTCCCAGCCCCTGTTCATGCTCGATGAGGGGGGCACGATGTGAGCCGGAAAGGACTTCAAGTGTGCCGTTTTTCCGGGTCGCATCAACCATCGGTACCCAGAAGTTTACCATGAAGGTCTCCTCGGCGCCGGGTTGCAGGTAGCCCTCGTCCTGGTGCCAGGGCACGACGAACTTGTCCTGATCCGGCTACTTGGCCCGCAGGTTAAATTGAGGATGCGCGAGAATTTCCGCGCCGATCACGGACTCGACCATGTCGAGCAAAGCGGGTGCGATGACGATTTCGAACATTCCGGGGGAACGCAGTTTGCCGTTGAATTTTTCGAAGTTCTCTTGCGGGTATCCCAGGGCCTGTTCGATCAGCGCCAGCCGGCGCTCGAAGGGAGCCTCGGCGAATGTGTCGGTGAGCTTTCCGGCTGCCCGCGCCGCCTCTGCCACATTCTCTACCTCGCACCCGAGCTCGTGCTTGAGTAGATCGAAGGTCGATGGCGGGATCGCATCCTCGACCAGCAGGTATCCCTGGGTCTTGAAGAAATCGACCTGGGACTGATCAAGACCACCAGTGGTGCCGGCTGATGCCATGGTATTTCTACGAACCCCCAGATGGGTCTTTTACAGATGGGTCTTTTACGATGACTCCGACCAGAAGACCGGCCACAGCCCCTTCGGCGGTGCTGCCGATGAACCACGCCAGGGCAATGTCATGCAGCAGCGGTTGGACGGCATAGGTTCCGTAGCCCATGGACAGTCCAGTGCTGAGCCCGAAGAGCACACCGTACATCAGTCCCGCGCCGATGCTCTTGGCGGCAAAGAAACGCGAGTATATGTAGACGAAGACGAAGACGGAAAAAGCAACGACGCCGTACATGAGCTCCATTTTTATCTCTGCCATCGGCCGCCACATTGCAACCGTGGCGGCGTAGGAGCTTCCCAAGATGAGCTGATGTATGACGAAATCCATCGCCAACCAGGCGGCGAAAATCGCCGCCATCGCCCAGAGTGAACGCACCGAAATCATACCAGTGACCTCCTCCTAAAAGGTGAATCCAAGTCTTTACGCGCCCTGGTCGGCGTCACGCCTTTTGAGATTTGGGGTGTCACTTAACGGCCTTCGCTTTCGCCTGCTCCAGGACCTGCTCATTGAGCAGGTTTGCCGGAACCCTTCCCTCCAGTGCATCGATTACTTGTCCCATGGTCGTTTCATACAATCGGTTGGCCGAGGCCGTCGTCAATCCGGCGTTGTGGTTCGTGCAGATGACGCGGGGGTGGTTTTTGTGAACCACCCGCGTGCCGTTCACCGGATCGTCGACGACATAGTAGTACAAACAACCTTCGGCCAAAGCTCGTTGTACATCGTCGTCGTCGACGGCGATACCGCGGGCGGCGTTGACGAGGGAGGCGTGCGGTTGCATCACCTTCAACTGTTCATAGTGAATGACGGTGTTGCCGCCGGCCAGGTGCAGTGTGATACAGTCACTTTGAGCGAATAGTTCGTTGGGGTCGCCAACGGCTGTTGCGCCGAACTGGGCTGCCAATTCATCGATGTCGTCTCTTAAGTCGTAAACCAGCAGCCGGCCCTCGGCTCCCAACAACGGTGCCGCCATTTTCGCCACCGCCTGGCCGATGCGGCCAAAACCGTAGATGCCCAACGTCGAGCCCCTGATCTCGCGCGTTCCGATTAGATCGAAGTGCCCGGCGTGGGCATTGAGATTGAGCGTGTAGAGGCGCTTTGAAGTGGCGAACCACTGTCCCAGGGCGTACTCGGCGACGGTGTGGATGTGCTCGGCCGCCGTGGTTACCAGTACGCCTGCCTGCGTCGCCCTGTCGACATTTACGGACTCGAAGCCGACGCCGTAGCGGGCGATGATCCGCAGCTCGGAGGCGCGGGCGTAGAACTCGGGATGGATCAACAGTGAACTGGCGATGACGGCGATGACGTCGTCACCCTTGTCGGCGGTGAGTTCACCGGTGTAGTGATCGACCGTCGCGTACTGGGACAGGCGGGCGATCGCCTGGTCGCGCTGCACACCAGCGAAATCGCCGAGGGACCAGATAGGGGAGAGGAGGATTCTCGGCAATGGGCCTAGCCTATCTAAACGAGGGTGAGAATTGGATGAATGAAAAGAATACTCTCCGGATCCCAGATGCGCTACCGTCGTTGCAGGTACGAAGCCAGGCTCAAGCGGCCCGGTTCATGGTGCAGCAGATGAAAGCAGACTCCGAGCAAGCACAGATTTTTGACGAAGTTGCTGCGCTGAAGGATATCCACATCCAGACGCAGGTCTCGGGCAACTCAGAGGGATGCGCCAGCAGGGCAGGGGCGTGGACGAGGGCGGTGACGATGACGACGAACGCCCCCAGGGCGATGGCCGACGATTTTAAGTGCCAGCCCAAGAGGATGAGGCTGCCCCAGAATACCAGCCACAGACCGCAAATGATTGAGACTACCCGCGGCCAGGGGACCCAGTCGGGCATCAGCAGTCTGATAAGATCGTCCTTGAACAAGTGCTCTGCACTGAGGCCGATGAAGATGACGCAGAACAGGATGCGGAACAGCAATTCGGTCAGGTCTTCTCTGGTGATCATTTTATCGTGGTCCCCATTCGGCAACACCCGGCAGACTACGGTAGAGTATCCAGTGGTAGAGTCGTCGCAGCATGTCAAAGGGGTAGGCGTCCGGAGTCGCCCGCACACGCAGCGGAGGACTCGAACTGAGCACGGTTTGGAAAATTTTTCGCGCTACTTTTTCAGGGGTAGCGATGGTCAGATTCATCATCCGTTCGATGAACGGTGTCATGTGATGGTAGTGCATGTAGTATGGGTCCTCGACGTTGCGCTCGGCGTCGGCTCCCAGGTTGGTGTAGTGAACTTTCTGAAACGACGATGAGTGAACGAAGCCGGGTTCGATCAGGCTGACCTTGATGTTCCAGGGTTTGACTTCATAGTAGAGCGCTTCGGTAGCGCCTTCGAGGGCGAACTTCGAAGCGCTGTACACGGCCATCGTCGGCATCGCCATCATACCGCCGACGGATGAAACATTAATGATTCTCCCACTGCGGGCCTGCCGCATGTAGGGCAGGACGAGTCGAGCCAGTTCCATCGGGCCCCTGAAATTCACCCCCATCTGTTCCAGCCGTTCCTCTTCCGTTACATGCTCGACGACAGAGCGGTAAGCGACCCCGGCGTTGTTGATAAGCACGTCTACGCCACCGTAGGAGCGGTTGATGCTCTCGACAACGTTACAGCGTTGATCCTCGTCGGCGACGTCCAGGGCCATCGGGCAGATGCGCTCGCCCGTGTCCAGGCCCTCTGCCGCCAGGCGTGGTAGTGAACTCTCACGACCGGTCAACACCAACACACTCGACGTACGCATGAAGAGGAGCTTCGCCAAGGCGAGGCCCAGCCCTGTGGTGGCTCCGGTGACGAGAATCGTCGACATGAAGATTCAGCGCCGCAGGTAAGCGGCGGCATCAGAGCGGGCCTCTGCCACCAGCGTGTCCACGAACTCGGCCATGTCGAAGAGACGGCAATCCGATGCACCTACAAGACCGCGTTGCTGCGTACCTACCAAGCCGTCACCGACAACCGATTCGAGTGCCCTGACAACCATGGCCACACCGCCAGACACCGGTCCCAGGCTCTTAAACGAAGAGTGGATGAAAGGGAGGTCACCGGGATAGATCCCAAGCTTTCTCAAATCACTTTCCATTCCTTGAGATGTCAGCATCCGTGGGCCTCGAGGGTTCACAACAGTGAGTTTGGCTGCTGGCCGCTGAGGAAGCGGTCAACGTTATCAGCGGCAAACTCGGCGCGGCCACGAGAGACCTCTTCGCTACCGCCGCCATTGTGTGGTGTCGTCACGACCGTGGGCAGCTGGTAAACCGGCAGGGCTGGGTCGGGGGGTTCGGCAGCGAACACATCGAGACCAGCACCACCGATTCTGCCCTCCACCAGGGCAGTGTACAAGGCCTCTTCATCGATGAGAGCGCCGCGGCAGACATTGATGACACACGCCGTCGGTTTCAGCATAGCAATACGGCGCGCGTCGATTATGTGATGGGTCTGCTGGTTGAGATGCAGGTGGACGGAGAGAAAATCGCTCTCGGTGACGACGCGGTCGAGGTCCTCCGGCTTGCCCATGAATTCCGGTTTGATCTCGTCGAGAACGGCGGCGTCGATGTCGATGACATCGATTCCCATGATACGCATGCCGAACGCTTTGGCGCGTTTGGCCAGCTCCTGGCCGCTGGCTCCCAAGCCAACGATGCCGAGCGTGCGACCGCCGAGCTCGTATGGACTCGGCCTATAGTAGACGCCGTCGGTGAAATTTCGTGCGGACTGACGGTAGCGACCGGCGAGCATGAGGATGAACATCATGGCGCTCTGGGAGAGCGCGAACTTGTTGATTTCGCTGGGACAATTGGACAGCGCGATGCCGTGTGCTTTAAACCGATTTACATCGATGTGGTCGATGCCGTTCGACTGCGTCTGCACGTACCTGACACCGGCGGCGGCGGCAGCGTCGAGGATTTCAGGGGGCATGGACAGCCCTAACTCGATCACGGCCTGGTAACCCTCGAACTGGGGTTGAACGGGCCGTTGGTGGTCGAACAACGCCGTTGCGAAGCGCCCTTCGAGCACCTCCATCAGGTCCTTCATCCAGGGGGAAGCGAGTGAGTTATCCGGGCGTGCGTACACGAGAACCTTGGCCTGGGTCATGACTAGGTCACTCTCCCTCTTTTTTTCTGGGCGGCCGATCCGCCCACTCTCCCAGTGCAAAAGGGCGTTCATCAGCCGGCTCTTCCAGGGAGCGGTACCGTGGCGCACGGCCCCAATGGGCCTGACCCTCCAGTAGCGTCTTTAACTGCTCGGGCACCTGGGTCCTGAACTCGTCGCTGAGCGATCCGTAGTCCCAATAGGGGAACATCGAAGCGCCGTAACCGGTAATAATGATGGCGCGTTCATTGTCAGAAGCGATGCGTCCGGTCGCGTGGATGAGCGTCTCGCTGAACAACAGTGTTGACCCCGCGGGGGCGACGACCTGATGAATCAGCGATGGATCATCGTGCGCGAGCTCGATCAGCGTCGCCGCGGGCACGTCGACTTTGTGGCTGCCGGCGATGACGACGGTGCCGCCGTCATCGGCGCCCAGGTCGGTCAGGTTGGTCAGGGTTTTAACGAAATTACAATGGAACAGTCCGGCGTTGGTATGCGCGCCAAACGGGATGTCTATACCGCGATGAAAGCCGTAACGCCCGGGTGGATAGCTGTCGTC
>Ga0115002_10009644_pt1 | contig 10496 bp, 8 predicted proteins | sample ArcticOcean_MG_C_8_FD_89576 | JGI IMG/M metagenome (GOLD analysis project Ga0115002, IMG submission 89576) | Marine microbial communities from western Arctic Ocean - ArcticOcean_MG_CB11_86 | ecosystem: Environmental > Aquatic > Marine > Oceanic | place: Arctic Ocean: Canada Basin | collected... | reverse complement strand
GGCCGGGGCTTTCTCCTTGCCCCCGTCGTAGGTTCCCAATGGTCCGTACACGTTGTGGAAACGAGCGACTCTAGTTTCTAGACCGCAATCTTCATAGTAGTACTGGCACAATTTTTCAGTGAATAATTTATCCCAACCGTATCCTTCGTCAGGGTCGTAGGGGCTGGCGTCCTCTTCTTTCAAAGGTTTTACGTCGGGCGAGCTCTGCAAATATTGAGGGTAAACGCAAGCGGAACTGGAGAAAAAGAACCTGGAAACGCCGTTTGTTCGGCTGGCGTCCAACATGTGGGTGCTGATTAAGACATTATTTCGGGCTGAGTCAACGTGATGTTCGTTAATATACCCAATGCCGCCCATATCGGCTGCGAAGTTGTACACTTCATCGACCCCTCTGGTGGCAATAAGACAGTTGTCCCACCGCCGAAGGTCGAAGAGTTCAAATTCTTGAGCTGCGGAGGGTTCGTACTCTGGTTCCTTAACGTCCACTCCTCTGACCCAGTATCCTGCGGCCACCAAGTATTTCACCATATGGTGTCCAATAAATCCACCTGCGCCAGTTACCAGAGCACGCGTCGCCATATTATTCTCCTTATTGTGCCATCCAAGGTTCGGGGGTTAACCCCCGAATTAGTCGTTACTGGAATTTCTTTAGACCAATGAATTGTAGGAAAACCAATGCTATGAACTGAGGCGCATCAATTACCACACGACGCCAAACTCTGCGGGGTTCTTGAGCCAAACGCCATAACCATTCAAAGCCTAAATTACACACTAGTTTTGGAGCCCGAGGAACGGTGCCGCTTAAAAATTTGAAGGCTGCACCGGCACCAACGACTACGGGGACGTTCAACGCGTCTCGGTGCTCGAATATCCATTGTTCCTGCTTTGGCATACCAAGTCCAACCCATAGGACATCCGGCTTTGCTAGGTTAATAGCAGCCACCATCGCGGCGTCTTCCTCGTCAGTCCATTCTCGATATGGGGGCGAGTTGACCCCCACAATCCGTAGGTCAGGGAACTCTGTGGCAAGTTTGCTTGATAATCTCTCTAGGGTGTCTTCAGCATCTCCAAAGAAGAAATAGCTGTATCCTTTGTGGTTGGCAGTCTCGCTGAACCGCCATAATAGATCTGGACCGGTATCTTGTTTTTTTAGCCGATAGCCATGAAGCCGAGCAATCAAGATGGCTAATATTCCGTCGGGCGCTAGGAGTTCGACCGAGTTGAGGATATTACTCATGGCCGGATCCCTGTGGGCGGCCATGATACCGTGCATTCCTGTATTCACGACGTGATGTAATTGATTAGGCTCAGCGTCAATCCAATTGGCCATGATTGACATCACATCGTCCATTCGGACCATATGCACGTTGGTGCCTAAGATTCGAATGGATGGAGCGATTTGGGTAGCTGAAATCATTGGGATTCAATCCACCGTTGGGGTTTTATCCTATCACCTAGCCGGTTTGCCATTTTCCATTGAATCCCACATTCTCTTCAGACCTTGCCTTAGGGTGGTCTTGGGAAACCAATCGATAGTTGCCTGCACTTTATCTATATTGGCCATGATGGCGGTCGGTGAATACGCGATAAATTCTTCCAGGTCGGTAATCTCCACGTTGTCTAAACCAGATGCCTCAACCGCAGCTCTGGCCACATCGGAAATTGATACTATGTGGCCAGACCCAATATTGAATTCTGAGTTCTCCGCAGAAGGGGTTACTGATAATTTGAGTACAGCATCGATGCAATCTTCAACGAAGAGAAGATCTCTCATTACGGTGCCGTTTCTGATTTCTATATGGTGGTTTTCTTTAATTTGGCTTAAGACCTGAGGGACTATGTACATGGGCAATTGTCCCGGCCCGAAGATGTTGAAGAATCTTACTATGGTGTGGGGGACACCCATTCGCTCGCAGTGAAATTTGACTACCTGCTCACCAACATTCTTGCTAAGAGCATAGACAGAGGACAAATCCGTTTCGGCTTCTTCACCGATCGGCGTCTCTGAGGCTTTGTAGACCAAGGCTGTAGAAGGGAATAAGATACGCTTCTTAATCTTGACGTGATTCAGAAGATTGACTGTTCCCAGAACGTTTACCTCGAACGTGTCTAAAGGATATCTTTCGGCGAAGCCAGCGTTGGTGATAGCCGCAAGGTGAATCAGATAATCTGCTTCGTACGTCTGGTCCAGATGCCTTAAATCTGCCCACTCAAAATTGACATGGGGTAATTTTTCTGCGGGTTGCATCCGATCGATTACCGTGATTTCGGCTCCCAGGTCGGATAAGACCCGGACTAAGTTCAATCCGATGAAACCGGAAGCGCCAGTTACGATAATCTTGGCGCCCAGGAGCTCATTGTTTAGATTCATAGAGACCCTCAATCAATAACCTCCACCTGTGGTACAGGTAGGATAAATTTGCCTTGGTACCCACGGGCCCGGAATTTAGGCATTAAGAAATCGGCCATATTCCAAGAAAGAATCAACGCATAATCCGGTTGCTCTTCAAATAAAAGTTCTTCATCTACTACAGGAATACGTACTCCGGGCACTACCGTCCCAATCTTGAGTTGGTTGACCTCGCCAATGGATCCAAGCAAATCCGGGGTCACTCCATAAAAATTGAGCAGGGTCGATGCCTTCATCGGAGCACCAATGCCAACAACACGTTTTCCAGCGTTTTGGAAATCGACCAAGAGGCTAAGCAAGCGTGCGCGGTTGTTCAGTAGCACCTGCTTCATATTCCGTAAAGAATCGAGGATGTTGATTTCGGCCTCTTCGGCCAAAATTGACTTGACGCCCTCTGATTCCCCTCGGGCAGATTTTCTGGTGTAGACGAGAATGGAGCCGCCATAAAACTCGACAAGTTCAGCGTCTTCTACGTGCAGTCTATGCTTCAAAAAGAGACGCATCAGGCTCGTCAAAGTATAGTACCTTAGGTGTTCATGGTATATGGTATCGAACTCAAATTTCCGTACTAAAGCGGCCAACCAATGCGACTGGCTGACAAAGACAGTGTCGTCCTCCATGAGATCCTCAACCTCGGCAAGAAACTCATTGATATTGTCGGTGTGGGCCAGAACGTTCATCGCTACTATGAGACGTACCTTACTCCTGGGTCTAAGCCTCTTTTTGATGGAATCTGCTATTCCCTGCCCGAAAAACTGTTGAACCGTTGGGATACCGCCCGCCACCGCAATTTCGGAAGACTTACTGGCGCCCTCGATGCCCAATACTTCCATGCCAAGGGACTGGAAGGCTTTTAGAAATGTTCCGTCGTTGGAGCCTATTTCGATGACGGTATCACCTGGTTGAAGGCTAAATTTTTCCGTCAGCCTTTTGGCTAATTGGGAGTAATACTCAATCAGTGATTCGCTGGAACCTGTGAGGTAGGTATATTGGTCCCCAAAGGAAAATTCAGTGGGGATAACGTAATCGAGCTGTACGAGAGAGCAGGGATGGCAAAAACAGATGCAAAGCGGGTAATAAGTTTGAGGTCCCGGCGCGTCTCCAACGGGAAGGAAATCATTGCACAACGGCTGGTTTCCCAGGTCCAGTAGTCTCTCCATACCGCCCAAGCCACACACTTGGCACGCAAGTTCACGGCCGGTCATAACGTTATTCTCATGCGAGTCTATCGTGGTCACCATTCACCTCTATTGGCTGATTCCCATAGTTCACCACCTGAAGGTACAACATGACAAGAGCTAATACCAGCCAGTCGATACCAAAAAATGCCCCGGTGGACTCTGGAAATGATCTCATGGTGAGGAATGCCAAAACTCCGCCGCATTGAATGACCAGGCACTTGTGGACACTGGGTATAAGTTTAAGCCTTCGAACAATCCGGAAAAATAGAAACCAGGCAAGAATTCCAGCACTTATGAACGGTATCGCTCCGACAAATCCTGCTTGGATTAAGGAATGCATAACTGCGTTGTGCATGTGTGTGCCATACAGCAAGCGGTCGGCATTGAATCCGTATCCAAGCAGAGGTGAACTCTTGACGTCCTCCCACCCTCTTTTCCAGACAGCTGTGCGGCCTGTGAACTGAAAAAAACCATCCGAGGGCGTTTCTGGTCGAATCGTCTGCGCTGCGGCCACTGGAACCGCCGGGACTGGCGAGGGAATCGTCTGCCCTGCGGCCACTGGAACCGCCGGGACTAGCGAGGGCGTTTCTGGCCGATCTGGATGGCCAATTGATAAACAATTGTACGCGAAAGTGTTTAGGGTACCGGTGCCCCAGAGCGCGGAAGCAAGAACTATCGTAATTAATAGCCCTGCTACTAACGTTTTTCTTGTTGCATGCAGAGAGTAGGTCAATAAGATTAAGCTTGCTCCAGCGCCAAACCCAACGAGAGACCCTCGTGCGCCAGTGGACAAAAGCAAGGAAAAAGAGAGTAGTAGCACTACGCTCCACATGGGCCGCCATCTCCCTTGGCATAGGCTGCCTATGGCGATGATTCCCGCGATGGCGGCATACCGACCTACACCGGTCTCGCGGAGGCGGCGGCCTGTAATATCGATCCATCCTGAAGCACTGCATTCCAAATATCGGGAAGGGTCTAGTAATTTGTCGGCGAGTTCCAGGCGAAAAACGGCCACGAAGAATAGGCCAATACTGACCAGTATCAAACCAAACCAAGTTACATTGATTAGGCGGCGAAGTTGTTCGAGGGGGTCGGCTTTCCAAGTCGAGCTCCAAAGGACTACGGGAACCGAAAGGTAAAGAACGGACCACCACAAGGCTGAAGAAGCATCTGGAGACTTTAAAGAAGCGGCGAAGCCGGTCAGACCGTATGCTGCTGTCAGTCCAAGAGGGCCAAAGAACCTAAACGGCCGTGGGCTTCCCTTAATCACATTGAGTCCAATGATACTGGCGGCCACGCCTGCCGCAATCAGAGGAAACACCGCGCGCAGACCGTGTGCGAAGGCCGCCGGACTTCCTGGACTTAAGATGTCCTTCGGATTCCCCGGGCTGATACTTAACCAGAGCATCAGCCAGAGCCCAGCGGGTATTAAAATGTACAGTTTTGCCCCAAGTTGGTCTTTGGATAGCAAACCTGCCAAAGTGGGCCTCAACCGGGCTTTAGTATCTATTAGATATTGCATTTCAGGTCAGCTATTTAACTCTTTTCGAAAAAGCGGTTGGTAGACCGCCATCAGTCTTTCGCCCAACTTATCCCAGTGGTAGCGTTGCTCGGCGCGCTCACGGGCCGCTTTTCCTAACCTTAGCCGCAATCCCTCGTCGAGGTACAGCCGTTCGAGAGCGTCTGCCAGATTCTGGACAGTTTCCGCAGGAGACGCAGGCTTTAGCTTGATTCCGCATTCGTCGTTGATGTGGAGACCAGGTCCGCCAATATCTAGGCAAACCACCGGCTTTGCGGCCGACATAGCCTCGATGACCACAGTCCCGCCGCCATCGCGCATGCTGGGGAATAGCAGGACGTCGCTGGACGCCATTTTGGACAGCAGGGCGTCCCTGGGGATTGCTCCGGGAAGATTGACCTTATCTTCCAGGCCGGAATCGCTGATTAGGGCTCGCAACCGGGGTTCTTCGGGGCCACTACCGGCGATGGTCAACCTGGAGTTTGGGTACTTGTCTGAGAATAACTTGAAAGCCCTGATCGCCAAGCCGAATCCTTTGACTCTGATAAGTGACCCTGCGGAAAGTACGTCGAACACCCCATCTTCTGATCTAGGAGAAGCCGGAAAGGATAAGTCTTCAGAAGAAACACCACTGACCGGAAAGAAGTGGGCTTTAGGAGTCCATTTCTTTGGTAGCTGGGCCATTGAGTCCTTGTTGCAGACCATAATTGCGCCAGCCTTACTTTGGCCTTTGATGAAAATCGGGTCGTGTCGAAAAAGCCACTGACCAACCCTACGGACTTTCTCCCACAGCCGACCACTTAAGGCATACTCTTGTTCAATTTCTTTAGGTGCGCGATGGGCTCCGCCACCGGGGCCCCGCACGTATGGGATGGGCAATAAAGCACCAACAAAGCTGGCCATCCAGTCGTTGGCATACGTAATGTGATGGAAAAGGTCGAAATTTAGCTCGCGATGTAACCGGCGGGCAGCAAGATAGACATTCATCTGCCAGAAATAGTAATAAATTTGGTGCCCACCTTGAAATTTCAGAAGAGGTTTCAGCCAGCTTGGGAAGTTAACAAATTCGAAGTGAAGCCCCGGTATCGGATGAGATGCAATGGCGTCTTCGATACTTCCTAGGTCCTCTTCTTGAGTGAGGGCCCAAACATCATGGTGCTTGGCAATTTGTATTAGCAGGTTCCAACCCAGAATGTCTTCGCCGCCTGTGAAACCCGCCGATCCAGGAGGGGAACAGGTAAAGGCACTGGCCAAAATGCGGCGCCGTGTCATTCTTTGGCGCAAAGGAGATTGACCGAGCTGTCTGCCGACAACAACCGGTTTGTCAACGGCGAATAATCCGTTTCAAGTACTGTCGAGAGGCCATTTGAGTCATCGATATTAGATAGCTGAAATCCCATGGATCTCAGCTTATCTAAGAAGCTGATTGGAGCCACACCTGCGCTTTGGAGTAAGGCTGGATTGAATTCGATGATTAGCTTCAGTTTTGGGGAACGCAACAATAATTGGGACATTCCGTCTAAAACAGCTACTTCGGCTCCTTCTACATCAATCTTTATCAGGTCAATGTGAGGCCAGCCTTGGGATTCCAAAAAATAATCCAGAGTCGTCGTTTCGACCGAGGCGTTACCTTGTTCGGGTAGGCCATGCTGGTACAGGCTGTGCCTGCCAGTGTCTAGTCCGGAAAGATATATTGTTGCATTTCCTTTTTGGTCTGATAACGCCATTTTGGTCGCTGTAATGTTGCTGTAATTATTCATTTCGATATTTTTTAGCAACGTGCCGTGGTTGCCTGGTGCCGGCTCAAATGCATACACCTTTCCAGTGGGCCCAACTAGTTTGGCGGCGAGCAACGTGTAGTAGCCCACGTGGGCTCCGATGTCGATGACTACCATTTCAGATTGCAAGGTTTCTTGGAATAGCAGCGTTGTTGCCGGTTCATATCGTCCATTCGCCATGGCTAATGGGGGATATTTACCGGGGGGAGCAAGGTACATGGAGTTGCCATTGAGTTGAATAGGGCCGGCCCCACCCGGTGATAGCTTGTATAGGATTCGTCCGATGACCGGGCCCAGAAACCTACGAGCAAGCCCCATTAGCCCCAAAGCGCCGACAATCTTGCGGGCGGCTCCGTAAGACATGTCAGTGAGGTTGTGAATATTCATGTCGGCCGCCCTGAATATTTTTCTTGAAAAAATTCAGAGACAACGCTCTTAATTCCGGTCTGAAAATGGTTCACCGAGAACTGCTGAGCGCCTTTTTTAAGATGATTGCGCAAGTTGGTTTGGAAATCCTGACTGCTTAATACCATGTCAATCTTATCAATAGCATTCGCCACGCTGCAGTAAACCAGGTCATCGTGATCTACGATTTCGACTTGCCCTCCGTTATCCGGCACGAATACGATACCGCCTGCTTCTACCATCTCCGCAACGGCAATTCCGAAAGGTTCGCCTTTGCGACCACTGATGCCAAAGCCGTGGCTTTCAATTAGTGAATTCTTGCCACGTTCGTCAAGTCTGCCTTCGAATGAGACCCAACCCGGGTGATGCAGTAGGCAATGATCCCGTAAGTTTCGGGCGTAAGGGCTGCTATCTGCGTCGCCTACGACATGGAGATGGAAGTCGTGACCTCTACCACGGACTCCTTCCAAAATCTCTAGAATAGTCTCGATCTGTTTTTCGGGTATTATCCTGCCGATACAGACAAATCCATTTTCTCGATCTTGGTTAGGAACATTAGAAAAGGCACTGGCTACGGGGGGGTAGAGCACGCCCGCCTGAACTCCATAGTCGCGGAGCATCAATTCGGCTGTCCATTTAGAATTTGCCAAGGAGATATTGTTCTTCCAGGCAGCCGGATCGGCAGGCGAAATCCAGTCGCACAGTTTAAGATAGGCGGCTCGCAAAGGTGTTTTTCCGTACCACCATCTTTTCCAATTCCGCAGCGGTAGAATTGTCGGCAGCGCCTCTAAGTCGGCCACCAATTGAATCCCCTTAACACCAAAGGCGCACGGGTTATAACCACTGATCATTAGGTCAAAGTTAGGTGCGATTCGTTGGCAGAATCGCTGTATGAAACACCACCTGAGAGCAGCGAATTTTGTGGTCTTTCTAAGGCCCAAAGGGAGCGGAACTTGAAGAATCGAAAAGTCTGAAGGGTTCAAGCTCGTACCATAGAACTTGTTGATGCCTTGGATGTCCACTATTCCGCTGGTGATTAAGGAAACATCGTAGTCATCTTTGAGTGCGGCCAGTGCCCACAATGCGACTGCCTCTGAGCCACCCCAGCCAAGCTGCGGATGGATTAGCGCAATTTTAAGTCGTTGCATACGTAAAATGCCGTGTCGCTGCGCCTTGAGTCTTGGAATATTCAATCACTAGATAGGCGCTGCTGTCGCTGTAGCAGTAGGTCATTTTGTGGAGATTTTTTTAGTGCAGTACAAATTACAGGATTCTAAGTTCGGTTCGATCGGTTCAAGGCAACCCATTTCTTCGTTGATGACCTGACACTCAAATCCGGCTTTATCTAGTTGGGCTAGATAAGTTTCTTGATCCACTCCGGCTTGGAGAAGGCAGCCACCGTTAAATTCAACAAAAAGTACCATGTTTTCGCTCTTGGACAGGGTTTCCGCCATCCCTTCTAGGGCGAGGGGCTCACCGCCCTCGATATCCATTTTCACAACATCGACTGGCTTGCGGCACGGGAACGAATCTATGGTTATGCACTCTACCGGAATTGTCATTTCATCGGATCTGCGGGTAGGGAATAAAGATCCCACTACTCCAGTTACTTGACGGAAATAAAATGGCATAGTAGTGCAATTATTGCTGACGGCTTTATTTACGGAAATAAGATTATCAAAATCATTGAAAGCAGCATTTTTTTTCAAGATGTCGAAATTGTGCGGAGCGGGCTCAAAGGCATAAACCATACCTTCTTTTCCAACGCATTTGGCCGCCAATAATGAAAAATAACCGTGGTGGGCACCGATATCGAGAACTGTAGAACCGGGTTTCAGAGCATTCTTGAAAAGTTTAGTGGTATAGGGCTCCCAACTTTTAATGCCGTATGCGATGGCAAATGGATGGATATTGATTGGCTCTCCATCCAGGATTACCGGAACGCCCCGGCCAGAAGAAAGCAATCGGGCGGTTAGTCTCTTAAATCTAAACCAGATGCTGCCTAGTATCGGGATGCGGGATAAACTAGTTGACTGGAACCAAGCGTTGGTCTTCCAACCGGCCAAGGTTAACCAGTATTTCCACTTAATCATCGACCGGCAGCCGCAGTCTCATTTGTTACGAGTTCGCCGTCTAGAGCCGCGAGCAGGAATGACGAAATCCGCTCTGCAGAATTACCATCCACCTTGTAGCACATAGATTCGGCGAAACGGGCCCTTTCCTCTCTCTCTAACTCTGGATCGTCCAAGTAGCGTTTGGTTTGGCTGACAAGCTCATCGAGGCTACCTGCTAGTTTAGTGGCCTTAGACTTAACAATGAGTTGGACGTGAACCCAGTCGAAGTAGCGTGTCACCGAGCCATGGTAGTCACGCTCGTGGAGATCGAAAGCGATGTTTATCACGGGCCGGTCAAGAGCAACCGCGTCGATGCTAATAGTGGAGACGGTGTTAATCACCACATCCGAGTAGGCCAACGTATCGCGTAACAGTCGCATGTCCGCCTGATCCATCAGACGGCTATCATCCAAATTCTTCCTTTGAACACCGGGTACTTGGAAGATTACGTTCGAGTCTTTGATGGAGGCATACCGTTGGACGTCGTCTTGTTGATGAATCCGTACTAGTACTTGAACGGTCCCAGCATTTTCTCGATTAAGGGCATTCACCAAACCAGCCAAGATTTCCGGCTCCTCAGGGGTGAGGCCCCCAGGCGAGGTAGCAAAGAGAACCGTTTTCTTTGCTGAATCAAGACCATGTTGAAGGAAAAATTCTTCTCTCCGCTCATCTGGGATTGGCTCAGCGTAAACGTCAAACTGTGCAATTCCCGTTATGCTTACCTGCTCTGCGGGAACTCCTCGAAGATTAATCAGCTCCGCCTTTATCACCTCGTTCCAAACAAAGTAGTGATTTAAAGGAACCACAATTTGTCCTTCGGTGGTCAACACGTCCCAACTATGAATCATGCCAATCGTTGTGATGCCTTTGGCTTGCGCCTGCTTCAAAAAGTGAAATTCGCGCATTGCGGTAGGATTGGTGACAAAAACAAGGGAAGGCTGGTAGCGATTGAACAAAGAACGAAACTTGTTTGGAGCCAGGTTGATTCGGCTGTACATCGCGGATAACCAATGATAAAGGCGTTTGCTTTTGGGCAACGGCTGACTAAGTATGGTTTCAAACAAATACTGACCAGGTCTAGATATTCGC
>Ga0115002_10009640_pt1 | contig 10501 bp, 12 predicted proteins | sample ArcticOcean_MG_C_8_FD_89576 | JGI IMG/M metagenome (GOLD analysis project Ga0115002, IMG submission 89576) | Marine microbial communities from western Arctic Ocean - ArcticOcean_MG_CB11_86 | ecosystem: Environmental > Aquatic > Marine > Oceanic | place: Arctic Ocean: Canada Basin | collected... | reverse complement strand
CTCTCGGCAACGTACAGAGTTTTGTAGTCGACGGAAAACAACAGCCCGTTGGGCATCGTGGAGTCGAAGGTGCGCTGGACGGCTATGTAATTTCCGTCGGGCTGTGGGTCGGCCGAGATGATGGCCGAGAACTCGATACCCATATCAGGGGAGACGTCGCTGATCCGATCAGAGAAGTAGATACGTCCCTGAGGATCGATCGCCAGGTCGTTGGGGCTGTTGATCCGCTTGCCGTCGAGCCTGTCGACCACCGTGACGCCCGGCTGACCATCCTCGTACATGGCGATACGACGACCTCGCCCTTCGCAGGCAAAGAGTCGCCCCTGGGCGTCAAAATTAAGGCCGTTGGCCCCGTTTGTGTCCGTGCGCTCCGTCACCACCGTCCCGGCGGCAGGGTCGTACGCCAGCATCCGGTCCATTGCGATGTTGGAGAACAGCAGTCGGCTGCCGTCCCACGCGTTGCCTTCAGTGATCGAACCGATCACCGGCAGTGCGTCTTCAAACGTCCATTCCCGGGGCATATGATCCTCCGCTACTTGAATCGGCCAGCACCCCCACGTGTTGGGGTTTCGGGCGGGCCAAGAATATCGAATCAGCCGGGATTATCGTGTCCCTGCGGATGGACCGCAATGCGGTGTTGAGCAAATACGTCACCGGAAGGCGATGAAACCGACTGTAGAATCGAGCGTTCCCGGGATGGTCTCCCAAAAGGATCAGTGATTGACCAACATTTCTGAACTGAAATCGGCACATAGAGACCTGTGGGACTCCGCGACACGCCACCCGTTCATAGAAGAACTCGGGGACGGCTCGTTGCCGGTCCAGAAGTTTCGGCGTTATTTCATACAGGACTACGTCTTCGTGAATGATCTGTCGAAGACACTTGGGATCGCCGAGGCAAAAGCACCCGAGATTGCACGCGCTAGGCCAATGGCCTAGTTTCAGTCGGGTTTAATGGGTGCGGAAGACGCACTTTTCTTGAGGGCGTTCAAAGAACTCGGTATTAACGAATGCGAATGGCGTTCAGCAACACGACTGCCCACTACAGTTGCGTTTGGTGATTTCCTGGTCAGGACTGCGTACGAACGCGGATTCGTTCAGGTTTGCGCCGCGTTCGCTGTCACCGAGGGCGTATACATGGACTGGGGGCAGCGTCTTGCAGATTCCGGGCTCAACCCGGACAACCACTTCTACTGGGAGTGGATTGAATTGAACACGGAATTGGTGTTCGATCAGTTCGTGAATTTTGTAGAAGAAGTCGTCAACGAGGCGCCTGCATCAATAATAAAAGGACTTTCAGCGGTGTACGAACGAACGCTTCAATACGAGATCAAGTTCTGCGATATGGCGTACACAGGAGAGTCATGGTGACCCAGAGCGCACAAAAACCTGCATTGCGGGCCATGACCCCATTGCCGGGTCAGATTCTGGCGGTGGCGCAGGCCATCCAGGCCGACCTCAAGACGTTCCCTGCGTTCGGTGTGTATGGCACATCGGCCATAACCGCCATCACCGCACAGAACACTCGAGGTGTCACCGACGTTCAGACGGTTGATCTATCGATCATAGCTGCGCAAATCGACGCTATTGTTGGTGACATAGGTACAGACGCGGTGAAGGTGGGAATGCTGCGCCAGCGCAGAGATCGTCAATCTGGTGGCCGGCAAGATACGGGACCATGAGCTGACATATATCGTCGTCGTCCCGGTTATGGTCGCCACGAGCGGAGACAGGCTTCTCCAAGAGAGCGCGATCGATGCCCTGAAGATGTCGTTGATTCCCTTGGCGACGGTCGTAACCCCCAATATCGATGAGGCTATCGCCCTGACCGGACTTGATATTCACAATCTTGAGGACATGAAGGAAGCGGCTCAGCAGATCCACAAACTGGGCGCACAAACGGTTCTGATAAAAGGCGGACATCTTGCCGGTGTTCGGTTCGAGACCGGAACGACACCGCAGATAAGTGATGTCTTGTTCGCCGGGGAGGCATTTACCGTTTTTAAGGACTCCCAAATTCCGACCACGAGCACACATGGAACCGGCTGTACTCTGTCGGCAGAAATTGCTGCCGGTTTATCACGAGGGCGACCCGTATCTGACGCAATTGCGGATGCCAAGGCGTATCTTACGGACACATTGAGTAACTCGTTCCCAATGGGTAAGGGGCAGGGGCCCGTAAATCACCTCTTTGGCTGGTGGTCAGGCAACGGGGCGGACGGGAGGGGTGGGGCCCGCACTCAGTCACTAGGGAGCCCGGATAGACGTATAACTCCGGATGATCGACCAGCGTAATTAATCAACATCTTGAACGACGAGGAACAAAGAAACATGACCCTGTATCTCACGGAAGCCCAGGTCGGCGAAATCCTGACGATGGATATAGCACTCGAAGCTGTTGATGAGGTTTTTGGAGCCTGGGGCCGTGGCGAGGTGATTAACCACGCCCGAAGTCGAATCGCCTTGGGTAGTGGTTCCTACAACCTTATGTCAGCCGGATGGCCAGACAAAGGAATCGTGGGATCGAAATCCTATGTCGGCGGTGCCGGAGGGATTGCGTTCCAGGTCATGATATATGGAGCGTCTGGTGAGGGCTTACTCGGCGTTATTGACGCTAATCTCATGGGGCAAATTCGTACCGGAGCGGCGAGTGGAGTAGCGACACGACATATGGCCCGATGGTGCGAAAGCAGCAAGGTCGCTGTGATTGGTTCCGGATACCAGGCTCGGACGCAACTGGAGGCCGTCGCCGGGGTTCGTGAGATCGAGACAGCGTCTGTCTACAGTCGTACCGCCGAGAACAGGGACGGTTTTGCGACAGCGATGACCGAGAAGCTTGAGGTTCCGGTGACCGCCGCAACGTCGGTGGACGAGTGTGTGGAGGGTGCCGACATCATCATCGTGATCACTAATACAAGGGAGCCAGTGTTGATGGGGGATTCGGTGAAGGCCGGTGTCCACATCAACGCCGCAGGGGCGAACGGCTGGCAACGACGGGAGCTGGACACGCGGGCCGTTGTGAAGTCGGACGTGATAGCAACCGACGATGTAGATCAGGCAAAGACCGAGTGTGCCGATCTTATGGCAGCCGCTGACTCTGGACGTATCCGCTGGGAACAGGTCGTTAACCTGGGCGACATCATCGGTGGCAACCACCCTGGCCGCACAGACGCGTCTCAGATAACGCTGTTTGAGTCACAGGGCGTTGCGATGGAAGATATCGCCGTTGGGAAGCGCGTCCTGGACATTGCGCTTGAGCGAGGAATCGGAACGCAGTTGTCAGGTGGTGGCTTGGAGGCGGGAAGTCTTTAATTAGCAGGCGTCGGGGCAGTGCTTGCCCGCCCGCTCGGCCATTCAACTCTGTTGATGCTGTTTCGGGCGAATTGGCATCCGTTCTGACCCCTCACCCCAACCCTCTCCGGCAAGTGGAGAGGGAGCACAATGATGCTGCATGCATGGCGTTTAACTCCGCCAGTTCTCGTGGCCAGGGATCAGGCCCCTTATGTATCCGACCTGACCGATGTGCTGTGAACACTCCACCGAGATACGCGCCAGGGCCCATGTGACCGTTGGGGCAGGGCGAGGATGTAGTGGATTTTTGTCCGGGTGGGATGTCTCTAGGTCGGCAGCTGACAGGCTACGTATCACGGGCTGAACAGTTTTATGTACGGCCGCTCGATAACCGGCGACGATCTCTGGAGCGACATCCGGGAACGTCTCTATTTCTTCGGACGTATATCCCATCCCGTAGTTGTCGTCGGCGGGCATACCGAATTTCTCCGCCCAACCGCGTGTCTTCCATATTTCGCCGTTATCGCTGAGGTACCAGTTGACCCAGGCGTCCTCGATTCGGGTCAAATGCCACACGGTCCATAGGATGTGATTGGCCGTGGGCGTTGGTCGCCATCGCCACTGTTCCGGCGTCAGCCCATCGAGCGCAACGTCCAGTTGCGTGCTGAAATCGTCGATGGCCTGTAGCGTTACGTCTCGAAAATCCAATTCGTCCTCCCGGAAACCCGTAAGGCGTTTAATCTACGTCGATGATCCGACCCCGACCCGTACGGACGATAAACGGTGTCATCTGCGCCCGGACCATCACTCCCACCGCCGGGGCGATGACAACCGACAGGATCAGTGTGACGTATATAGACATGAAATAGCTGAGATTATTGATCCCAAGGTCGCCGTTCATGGAGTTGAGGCGCAACTTGAGTATCAATGCGCTGAAGAAGAACCCCAAACCGGCGGTGGGCAAAGCTAGAATCGACCGACAAGCCATGAACAATCTCCTAGCGATCTCTAATCTAGGTTATTCCGTATCGACGGAATCCTACATGTCCGACCGCCTGATCGGTCCGGTGGGAAGTTGATGTCCGACGTACCGGTCAGCGAAACCGACTCTGCGCATCTTCTTGAGGTGCGTGACCTTGCTACGCGTTTCTCGACCGCCGATGGCTACGTCCAGGCTGTGGACGGCGTCTCTTTTCATATTGATGAAGGAGAGACGCTCGGGCTTGTTGGTGAATCCGGTTGCGGCAAGTCCGTAACCTCTTTATCCGTGATGAGGCTCATACCTAACCCGCCCGGGGAGATCACGGCAGGCAGCGTCATATTTGAAGGAACAGACCTTCAGCAAATCTCTGAACGTGAGATGCGCCGTGTTCGAGGCGGAAGCATCGGCATGATCTTTCAGGAGCCGATGACGTCCTTGAACCCGGTCTTGACCATCGGGAGACAGATTACCGAGGCACTGGAATTGCACCTGGATCTGAAAAGGACTGCGGCGCGCAATCGAGCGGTGGAGATACTGGCCCGCGTGGGCCTTCCTGATTCAGCCAGGCGGTTTGATGATTACCCTCATCAGTTGAGCGGAGGCCAGCGGCAAAGGGCGATGATTGCCATAGCCATAAGCTGTAATCCCAGGCTCTTGATAGCGGATGAGGCGACGACCGCTCTCGACGTCACCATCCAGGCACAGATCCTTGAACTGCTTCAAGAACTTTGCGATGAGTTAAAAATGGCGCTTCTGATCATCACCCACAACCTGGGAGTGGTCGCCCGCTATGCTCAACGTGTAGCCGTGATGTATGCCGGGAAGATCATCGAATCGGGCATGGCTGATCAGATATATGCGTCCCCACGGCACCCTTACACGAAGGGCCTTCTAAGCTCAGTCCCAAGACTGGATGCGCCCGCCGGACGGCGGCTCACTTCCATCGAAGGTGAGATACCTGATCTGGCGAACCTGCCCGAAGGATGTGCGTTCGCCCCCCGGTGCCGCTGGGCTGTTGATCGATGCCGAATCGAGTCGCCCCCTTTGACCTCTGAGAACGGCGACCACACGGCCGCATGTTGGGAACAAGATTGGGTCGCCTTGGATGCAACGTCAGGATTGCGATCATCTTGATTAGCGAATCGCGGTCTTCTGAAGAAGACAACGTTGCGGGTGACTTGGCGGAGGGATCGACCCTGTCGGTGCGAGATTTGAAGGTCCATTTCCCAATCAACACCGGCTTCCTGATTCGAAGACAAACTGGAGCGGTAAAGGCCGTTGATGGGGTGTCGTTCGATATCGCACCGGGTGAGACACTTGGACTGGTAGGGGAGAGCGGCTCTGGAAAGACGACCACCGGACGGGCGATTCTCCAACTGCAGCGGCCAACTGCGGGATCGGTGGAGTTCAGAGGTGTCCAACTCACGGGCGTATCGGCAAAGAACATGCGTCCGTTTCGATCCGAGATGCAGATCATCTTCCAGGACCCGTACGGATCCCTGAATCCTCGTATGAGTGCCGGTAGGATCGTGGAAGAGCCGCTTACCGTACACGGGCTGGCTGGAGATAAGAATCAGCGTCGTAATAGGGTCGCCGAGCTATTGGACCGGGTCGGTATGAACCCGGCGATGATGGGTCGATACCCTCATGAGTTCTCAGGCGGTCAACGTCAACGAATCGGGATAGCCCGGGCGTTAGCCGGCGAACCGTCGTTTATCGTCTGTGACGAGCCTGTGTCGGCGCTTGATGTGTCGATTCAGGCCCAGATACTGAACTTGTTGTCAGATCTTCAGGTTGAGTTCAACATCTCGTACCTGTTCATTGCGCACGATCTGTCCGTGGTGCGGCACATAAGCGATCGTGTCGCTGTGATGTATCTGGGCAAAATCATGGAACTGGCGTCAAGCGCAGAGCTTTACGAAAATCCGATGCATCCGTATACCCGGGCCTTGATGTCCGCCGTCCCTATCCCTGACCCCGTTCTTGAACGTCAGCGGGAACGCATCGTTCTCACGGGAGATATGCCAAGCCCGATCAATCCGCCAACGGGATGCGTCTTCAGGACCCGATGCCCAATCGCTACGCAGGAATGCGCAGAAGTGCTACCGGAGCTATCAGATCGTGGCGACAGGCATCAGGTGGCCTGCATCAAGGTTTAGCGTACGCCCCAGAAACGTATCGGGAACAGATTAGGCCAGCGACCAGGCCACGAGTCCGAAGATCAGCGCACCCAGCAAACTTGCCGGTACGAGTACCACGGTGGCCCATTCAATGGGTCGTCGCCAGGGCGAATCGTCGCTGAACGATGAACCTCCGGTGTCCACGCCCCGTCCCATCAGTTCTGCGAAGAAAAGTAGAGACACAAGTGCGTGTGCCACGGCGATGGTCAGCGCCAGCATCGAAAAGATGGCTGCTACTTCGGTGATCTTCCCGCCTTCGCCAAACAGAATGGCGTCGAAGAGAGCGACCGTGACGGCGATCAGTGCTGCGGTGGCCGCGCCAAAGCGCCACTGAAGGCCGATGGCGGCACTCCAACGAGACTGGCCTTCAGATTGCTCTGATGACTTTGGCTGCGCTGCCCTGCACGACAGCTGCGTGTATATGTTCCACGTCAGCAACACCAGCACTAGAAGTGCGTTGCCAATTAGGAATGCGGTCAGTGACATTTACTTATTTGCTCCGGGTCATAGCATGGCCTCCCGTTAATTTTACCCTTGCTGGGCTCATCAACGAGTCCCCGACCGTACTGCGCCGGACCCCTTAGACCTTAATTCTGACTATTTCTTGCTGCACTTCGCCAGTGGCTTGCGGTCCGTCATCTTCCCAGAAAACGTCAATTTCAGACCGAATGCCAAACTCTGGCAGGTAAATACCGGGTTCAACTGAAACGGCGATGCCCGGGATTAATTTGCGGGTATCGTGCGTTTCCCAATCATCCAGATTAACGCCATTACTGTGGACTTCAAAGCCTATGCTGTGTCCCAATCGGTGTACAAAGTAGTCGCCGTACCCGGATTTATCGATCACATTACGAGCCGTTCGGTCCACTTCCCATCCTTCGAGTTCACGGCCCTGAATGTGGGCGTCCTGCATAAAAGCCACGGCCGAATCCCTGGCCTCAGCGACAGCCCTGAACACTTCTTCGTGTTTGGGCGTGGGCTCGCCGGTGAACCCGGTCCACGTAATATCTCCAAATACAGATCCAGGCTCGGCTGATACAGCCCAGAGGTCGATCAAGACCAGACTGTTCTTGCGAACGATCGCCGAATTATCAGGTGCGGGCTCGTAATGCGGATCCGAGGCGTTGGCATTGACGGCGACGATGGGGCCGTCCGGTGCAACCAGATCAAGACGCTCGAACCGACCGCGTATGAACTCCGCCACATCATGCTCGGTGAGTTTCCAATTGATGTTCTCACCTATAAATGCGAACGCGTCATGGGCGGTTTGAACCAGTCCCTCCATAGCGACGCTGTGCGACTCACGCTGAGCTGGCGTCCAACGCTCGGTCGAATACTGGAGCACGTCGCCGGAACTTACGACCTCTACCCCAAGCGACCTGACCAGTTCAATGGTCCCGGCGTCGATACGGCTGACACGTGGAAGGGCGGCTTCTGGCGAGTACTCCATCGCTACCCGGTGTCGGCCTTCCAGCATGTCGCCAAGTTCTGAAAGCATTTGAGCGCGACTTCCGAACCGCCGTACCTGAACCTCTACGCCCTCGGAGCTGGCCTGATCGACCATCGGGCCGAAGCGTCCCGCATCGACCTCATGAGCGAGTAGAACCGGCTCGCCGTGCGCCGGGACCAGAAACCAGCATGGTCGGGTTATGTGTCCTACCGCGCCGATCAGATTCCAGAGGATCGGATTTGAACCCCGATAGTCCTCAAGAAGCCAACCATCGACCCCGGTCTGACTGAGGTAATCACGCGCCCCGGAAAGAGCCTCTCCTATAGCCATATTCAATTGATCCGTGGATCTGGGAACAGGTCGCGTGCGGCGGCGGCCTCTTCCTGCGTATTCATATCCAATCGGGTAAGCGGCGTGTCTACCGGGAGTCTATTCATCCGGTCGATATGTCTCTGAACCACTTCTCTCACTCCCTGTCCTTCTTCGGTGATAGCCAGCAATTCAACCAGCAGGGAGCCGTCGAACACCAGTGGATGACCACCGTGGCCGTCGTAAACCGGCGAGCTGATGAGAGCGCCAGAAGAGCGGTGTGACTCCAGTACGTTTTTGATCAACCATGAAGGACGTGGTTGATCTACCGCAAGTACCACTATCGTATCGACGTCCGAAGGCAGGGCGGCAAGGCCGGCTTTTACCGACGTGGTTTTTCCGGTGAGAAACGCTGTATTTCGTACGGCGTGTGCGTGCTCGCCGGAAAGCGCCGATTCCACGGCTTCAGCCTGATTACCGGTCACGGCAAAGACGTCGTCTACACCTGCATCCAGTAGCGCTTCAACCTGTCGCTGAATCAACGGAGCACCAAACCACTCCAACAACGGTTTGGGCGTGCCCATACGGCTGGACTCACCAGCGGCGAGCAAGATTGCACAGATCGACAATGTTTGAGGGCCGGTCGCTAGTCGGCGGCGGTTGTTGCGGGTTCGGACTGGGCGTGCTTCGCCGCGACCTGTAGCAACTTCTCGTCCAACTTCATGGGGAGTCCGGTTCCGCCGAGACGGAACATCAAGATCTCGGCCACGATGCTTATAGCGATCTCTTCCGGCGTTCGAGCAGTGATATCCAGGCCGCTTGGCGCCCTGAGCTCTCGCACTCGCTCGATAGGAACTCCACGTCGAAGTAGTTCTTCATAAATCATGATCGTCTTGCGCTTGCTACCCAGCAATGCGACATATCTAGCCGGTGTGAGCGCTGCGGCTTCTAAGGCCGTGTCGTCGTACCGGTGGCCGCGAGTGGCGATTACGATGAAGGTGTTGGCGTTGATCGGAAGATCCGCGATGCCGGATACAAAGTCCTGTGTAAGGACAATCTCGGCTTCAGGGAATCGCTCCGGATTCGAGAACTCCGGGCGGTCATCGACTACAAATACCCGCATACCAACGGATCGTGCGATCGGTGCAATAGCCTTGGAGACGTGCCCTCCACCGGCCAAAACCATGGTCGGTGGCGTGGTGAACGCCTCTATGAAGGCCTCGGTTCCGGTCTCTTCGTCGATGAAGTATTCCTGCTTACCCAGCGCCATCAGAGTGGCGGCCTTCCGGGCGGTGCGCTCGTCCAGGCCGGAATCACCCAGCGTGCCCACAATCTCACCGTTCTCACGGACGAGCAACTTCGCACCGACGGTGAATCCGGAAGAATCCGGGGCGACCATCAGGTTGACGATAGCCACCGGTGGGCCGCCTTCGTATGCAGCTACAACCTCTACCGCGTGGATCTGATAGTCCACAGGCTGCCGGACAGGATCGATCAGGAAGTACATGGTCCCGCCACAGATGAGACCATCTTCGGCGGCCAGCTCTTCGTTCAGTTCATAGGAGCGCATCTCTGAGGCGCCGCCACTCTTGAGTAGCTGCTGTGCGGCAAACCAAATGTCGCCCTCTACACAGCCGCCGCCGAGCGTACCGACACCGCTACCGTCGTCTCGGACGAGTAGCTTTGCGCCGGGTTTCTGTGGCGTCGAACCAGAGGTCTTGACGACCGTGGCCAGGACAACCTGCCGTTCATCATTTAGCTGAGAAACGGCTTCTCGAAAAACGGGTTCCATGAGTGGCCTTCCGAACCGGATATGTTTCAAATGCGACCAGATCTCTGATCAGGCCCGATGAAGCCACGTTACCACAGACAAAACATGCCCTTACAAACGAATGGCCGGTTAGGGTCACGGACCGCTTGAAAGGACCTATTCTTGATGCAGTTTGACCGGTTTTAGTGTCGTGATCGTCCCAACGTAGGGGCGTGTGGCAATACGCCCATCGAATCCAGCGGGATTAACCCCGGAGCATCGCAGCGGCGTCTTCGACCGCCATGATGATCTTGTCGTAGCCGGTGCATCGGCAGAGATTGCCAGCGAGTCTGGTTCGGATCTCTTCCTCAGACGGGTCCGGGTCACGCTGGAGCAGCGCCGTGGTCGAGACGATGAAGCCGGGGGTGCAGAAACCGCACTGGAGAGCACCATCCTTGATGAAAGCCTCCTGAACGGGGTTCAACTTGCCCTGCTTGGCGATGCCCTCGACGGTGGTGATCTCGGTGCCACCCATCTCG
>Ga0115002_10009639_pt1 | contig 10501 bp, 12 predicted proteins | sample ArcticOcean_MG_C_8_FD_89576 | JGI IMG/M metagenome (GOLD analysis project Ga0115002, IMG submission 89576) | Marine microbial communities from western Arctic Ocean - ArcticOcean_MG_CB11_86 | ecosystem: Environmental > Aquatic > Marine > Oceanic | place: Arctic Ocean: Canada Basin | collected... | reverse complement strand
CGGCAAGCCGGGTGAAATCACACCACTCGCAGAAACAATCCGCAGTTTCGAAGAAATTTGCGACGGCAAATGGGATCACTTGCCCGAAGACGCCTTCATGTACGTCGGTGTGATCGAGCAAGCCGAAGAGCAGTGGAAGAAAAGCCGGAAGGAATGACGAATGTCGAATGACGAAAGAATGTCGAAGCTCGAATGACCTAACGACTTTCAGTTTCAAAATTCGTCATTGGGTATTTCGTCATTGGGCCATTTTCAGTTAACTTGGCGTCATTCGTCATTCTCAAAGGTAAATCGTCAATGTCTAACATGGCCTCCGCTCTCCGCTGCGTCGTCGTCACGCCCGAAGAAACAGTGCTCAGCACCGAGGCGGAGTTTGTGGCTTTGCCGCTCTTTGACGGCGAAGTCGGCATCGGCTTGCACCACAGCCCCATGATCGGACGGCTGGGGTACGGTGAATTGCGTATCCGCACGGGCTCGGAGACTTCGCGCTACTACGTCGACGGTGGCTTTGTCCAAGTGGCTGACAATCTCGTGTCGGTTTTGACCAATCGTTCCCTCCCCGCCGCCGATATCGACGCTGAGGTAGCGTCCGAACAACTCCGCAGCGCTCTCAGCCGGAAGGCGACCGGCGATGACCAACTGAAAATCCGCGACCGCATGTTGTCTCAAGCCCGAGCCCAACTTCGCATGGCCCGCCGGGCTAAATGAGCCGCCGGCGGCTTACAAACAACGGCCGCAAGGCGACCATGGGTGAGGGGTTGCCGTTTGATCGCCTTGATCAAAAAGTTGCAATCTGCTTTTGCGGCTCGTGTCAACTAGACCAGACTTGCCGGCATCCTTTGGTTATGGATAGCCAGCGCGCTTACTCGACAGAAAATACCGGCTGAAAGCCTCTTTTGCTCGAACCGCGCCAGCCGACTCGAAACGTGCGTGGCTCTAGGCCTACAGTCACAATCTCCAGCGGCTTACACGCTAAGCGGCGCCTGATTTTTTCACGTTTTTTCTCATCAGTGGGCGTTTCAAGCAGCTGGCCCTTGGCGTCTACCAGGCGGAATTCTCGTACGATCTTCTCGCTGTTGTTCAGCAAGCTGGCCGGCAGCTTGCGGCCGTCGCGCAAAGTTCCCGCAGGGATCCGAAAATTGGCATCCGTGGTCTGAAGGTCTTCTGCTTGGTGGAACAGTTTGCTGGTGTGTTGGAAGCTAATCTGCCGTAACTCTTGCTTCAACTCCTCGAACGATAAGGGATAGATCTCTTTTGTGTGCAGTTCCTTCATGCCGGCGGCGAGATAGTCGAGTTGGCGAATCGTTTGGCGATAGTCGGTCGGCTGGAGTTGGGCGATGTATTCGATCCACTTTTTCTCCATCCTCTCAAAGTTGGGCGTGCCGTAGGCGCGTACGAATGCTTCCTGCCAGGACGCCCCTTGGTTGAGCCCGACCAGGAAGTTGATGAACCCCGGCTGGTACTTGGCACCGTCGGCGTAGAGGAAAAAGTGTACCAAACACCAAGCCTGTAGGTAGTTGGTGTTGGCATCGCCCCGTTGTACGTGCTGGTTCCAGACGCGTTGGTCCATTGTGAAAAACTGGGCGAACGAGCGGAACTTACGATCCTGGTTCGCTTTGGCAAGCCTCAATAGATCCTGCGCAGTAACCTCCCCCAGCACAATCCGGCTCTCGATGGGCACACCGCGTTGAAAGATTTCAGCCAAACCCTCGTTGGCCCAGCTAGGGAGTTCGGGAAACAGATAACGTGCGAATTGGTGGAATCCCTCATGCTGCAGCACGGACTCCATATCGCCTAGTGAATACTTTCCTTGCCAGGCTACTAGTGAGGTTTCAGAGCCACGTGAGATAGCCATGCCCCAGGAGCCCGTACCTTCGGCATTGAAGCGTGCGCGCAGCGTGGGAATGTAGTCCTCTTGCGAGGCGAACAGATACAAATCAAGCCGCTTCGGACTCTGTGCTTTGAGTCCCGCGAACAGCTCGGCGTAGGACTCGTAGGTGATATCCATGTGTTGCGCCAAATGCCGCGCGTGCGTTTCGCGCAAATCGGTTTTGACGTTATAGTAGCGCGTGCGAAACTCATTGGACCTGAGCCACCAATCTCGCGCGGACTGGGCAGTACCCTGTTCCAGAAGAAGGAGAAACAACCAGATCCCGCACAAGATTCGAACCGTGCATTGGACCATTGCAGTGTGTGCCATTAAATTGCTTCGGGGCCGCGCTCACCGGTGCGGATACGGATGCAGTCGTCCATGGGTAGGACAAAGATTTTGCCGTCGCCAATCTGTCCGGCATCGCCCGAACGCCCGCCCTCGACGATAGCATCGATCGTGGGTTCGACGAACTCTTCGTTGACCGCGATCTGCAACTGCACCTTACGGAGGAGATTCGCCGTGATCTCACGGCCGCGATAAATCTCGGTCTGTCCCTTTTGCCGCCCAAAGCCTTGGACATCCATGATCGTGAGCCGCACGACTTCGACTTTGGAGAGCGCCTCCTTCACGTCTTCGAGCTTGCTGGGCTGGATAATGGCAATGATAAGTTTCATGGGATTTCGGCAGTGGGATGTCGGATTTGGGATTTCGGATTGAATCTCGCTTGAGCTCGCATCTTAAATCCGCAATCCAGAATCCGCAATCCGCAATCGAAATAGGACACCCCGGCTTGGGCAGGATTAGGCGGTAAACCTACCCAAGCCAATTGGGGCATCCTTTTGGGATTTAAGCCATTCCGCCCGCACCTCCGTAGGCGTGCATGCCGTGCTCGCTTACGTCCAACCCCTTTTGCTCTTCGGCGTCGGAAACACGTAGGAAGCCAATGCCCTTAAGCACGGAGAACAAGATGAACATGGTGACAAACGACCACGCACAAATCGATAGCGTGCCAGTCAGTTGGATACCGAAGTTGGTCGCACCACTGGCCTTGTGAGCATTCGGGAGAATCCCGATCGCCATGCAGCCCCAAACTCCGCAGACGCCGTGGACCGGAAATGCCCCGACCGGATCGTCAATTTGGAGTTTGTCCAGCAACATGACGGCTCCAATCACGAGCCCGCCGGCAACAATGCCGACGACTATAGCCATCCAGTTGCTCATGCAATCGCAGCAAGCGGTGATGCCAACCAAGCCACCTAAGATTCCATTGAGCCCCATCGAAAGATCGGGCTTGCGAAACATAAACCAGCTCAGCAAAGTTGCTGCCAAGCCACCGGCACCGGCGGCGAGCGTTGTTGTCATGGCAATATGCATGGTGGCGTCAATGTCACCAGTCCCCTGGAACGCCAGCTGGCTTCCAGGATTAAATCCATACCAGCCGAACCAAAGGATAAAGACACCAAGGGCAGCAAGCGGCAAGCTATGACCCGGCATCGGAATGCTTTTGCCGTTAACAAAGCGGCCGAGTCGCGGGCCAAGTACAATTGCGCCAGCTAGAGCCGCAAAGCCGCCCACGCCATGAACAACGGCTGAACCAGCAAAGTCCTGGAAGGCCATCGTCCATTCGCCATCGACTTGCTCACCGAACCACGTCAACCAACCGCCACCCCATTTCCAATAACCGCTGATCGGATAGATCAAACCGGTGAGGATAGCACTGTAAACCAAGTAAGCACCGACTTTCATGCGGCCGGCAACCGCGCCCGATACAATCGTCGCTGCGGTAGCCGCAAAGACGGCTTGAAAAAGCCAGTCGACTTCCGGGCTAAAAGTACGGTCTGCCGTTACGACATAATCATCAAGGCCCGTACCGCCAAAGGCGAAGTACCCTGAGACCTTATCCCAATCGCCGTCGTACAACGTTGGATACATAATTCCGAAACCAACGATGAAAAACAGCAAAACACCAACGCAGATGTCCATCGAGTTCTTAAACAAGATATTTACCGCGTTCTTCGAAGAGTTAAATCCTGCTTCGACCATCGCGAAGCCGGCTTGCATGAAAAACACTAATACGGCTGCTAGAAACAACATCACATTGTCGAGTGCATAGCCGACGCCAAGGTCAGCCTCTTCGACGACAACCTCCACAGCTGCCGTCTCCGCAGCGCCCGTTTCTTGGGCAACGGCCAAATCGCCGATCACGGCCACGGCGATAAGCGATAAAATCATCGCCACCAGGAGGGAGCGCCAGCTCCGGTCTACTAAGAAATTTATTTCGTACGCCCTTTTTGGTTAGTCAGAAGGATTTGACTGTTTCAGGATCTGTGCGACCTGACAAGAATACCGCCTAATTGATTCTGGAGAGGGCCACCAGAGGCCGTCTCAGGGATTTGCCAGCACAAGCTCGTTACGACAGGATTCACCACAGGACATGAACTGCTTAGGTCCCGTGAGCTTGCGTTTTCATCTAGCGTGTAAGCACTCGGCAATTGGTGTGCCAAAGCTATGTCGTGAAGTAGGCGAGTAAGAAGCGAGGCGACTTAAACCGGGATGAGAAAGCAGTTTGCCAGAAGTCGGTAAATCATTTTATCGACGGCATTGAAGGCATGTCGCTATTGAATGCCCGCACCTTGCTCAGCGATTGATGCGCATCTAGGCAGAGTGGCACGATTTTCCAAATCGTAAACTCACGCCTCTCCAGAATCGTGCCACAATACACTAGTGCGACGCCGGGCTAACCAATGGGACCGAGTCACCTGGCAGCTGGCGCGGTGCTGTCGGCACCTACCTCGGCAAAGAGTGCGTTGACAAATTCTTTGTGGTCAAACAGGGCCCAGTCTTCCGGCTGTTCACCGACGCCAACATACTTGACGGGCAATCCTACCTGTTGGCGAATAGCAACCACGACGCCACCCTTGGCCGTGCCATCGAGTTTGGCCAGTACGATGCCCGTGCAGTCGACCGCCTCGGTGAACTTGTTGGCCTGGCTGATGCCGTTCTGGCCCGTAGTGGCGTCAAGCACCAACAGCACTTCGTGCGGGGCCTCGGGCAACTGCTTGCGAATCGAGTTCTGAATTTTAGTCAATTCCGTCATCAGGTTCTTTTGCGTCTGAAGCCGACCTGCCGTATCGACGATGCAAACGTCTGCCCCAGTGCGAATCGTTTCTTCAACTGCCCGATAGGCAACCGATGCGGGGTGCGCCCCGTCTGCTCCGGTGACAATGTTCACGCCAAGTCGCTGCGACCAAATGGTAAGTTGCTGGACCGCGGCCGCACGAAACGTGTCGCCTGCCCCGAGGACGATGCTCTTGCCTTCCGACTTCAAGAGATGGGCCAGCTTGGCAATTGAGGTGGTTTTGCCCGCGCCGTTGACGCCGCAGACCATAATCACGGTCGGGCCCGATTTTGCATAGCGGATGGGCGACTTGTCCTGGACCATGAGGTCTGAGAGTTTTTGTTTCCAGGTGGCGACCACTTCCTCGAGCGTGACCACCCTACCCCGCATCTTGGCAGAGACTTCTTCAACAATTTCTTCCACCGAATCATAGCCCATGTCGGTTTTGAACAAGATGGCGCGCATTTCGTCAAGAAATGCGTCATCAATCAGTCGGCCTTCGCTCTTGAACAGGTCGCGAATGTCAGTTTTGAGAAGATTGGTGGTCTTGGTTAAGCCACGCTTTAATTTGTCGAATACACCCATGATGGAATGACGAATGACGCCGAGTTAATGGAAAATGGCCCAAAGACGAAGAAAATGACGAATCGCAAAGCACGAGATATTTTGGTCATTCGAGCTTTGACATTCATTCGTCATTGCTTGGCTCCTTGTTGTGAATCAGTAACTTATCGAGTATGCCATTAACGAATTGCGACGAGTTCGTGCTGCCAAAACGCTTGGCTAGATCGACGGCTTCATTGATCGCCACCCGGCCGGGGGTGTCGGCGTAGCGTATCTCATAGGCACCTAGCCGCAGCACGGCTCGGTCGGTTGCGGCCATGCGGTCGAGACTCCAATTGTCGGCTTTCTCGGACAGCACGGCATCGAGCTCGGTTTGGTTGCGGAGCACGCCCAACACCAGGCTGGTGGCAAATTCTCGCAGCCCTTTGTCCTTCAGCCGTGCTTCCACGAAGGGCGCAAGCTGATCTTGCGAGTCCCTGGGGTTCAGATCCTCTTGGAATAGTGCCTGCACGGCAACTTCACGAGCTCGGCTACGATTGGCCATTTTGACGCTTAGGGATTGGAAATGACGAATGACGCCCAGTTAATTGAAAATGGCCCAATGACGAAAGAAATTCGAAAAACAAATGACGAATTGGAGAGGGGCCAAAGCGTACAGAATTGTTCTGGCTTCGGACTTCGTCCTTCCTTCGTCATTGGGTATTTAGACATTCGTTATTCTACTACGGCGGGCAGTTTTTGAGCAATCCAACCATTTGCAGCGCGGCTTGGGCACATTCGCTGCCTTTGTTACCAACGTTGCCTCCTGCACGATGGATTGCCTGCTCCATGGATTCGCAAGTTAACAACCCAAATAGCACCGGCATATCTTGCGATAGCCCGACTTCCATGAGGGCTAGACTCACACTGCGATTGATGTGTTGATCATGAGAGGTTTCGCCACGAATGACGGCACCCAACGCGATGATCGCCGCATACTTTCTCGTTTGCCCCAACCGCTGAGCCACCACCGGGAGCTCCCATGCCCCAGGAACCCAGGCGATGTCAATCCTGTCTTCGACAACGCCGGCCTCTACGAACGTTTTGATCGCCCCCTCAAGAAGTTTTGACGTAATGGACTTATTCCACTCGGCGACAACGATGGCAAAGCGATCGGTCTCGTTCACAGCGGCGATAGCAATTGTGTTCGGCACGATGATTCAGGGTCAGATTTTAGGTATTCAGATTTTTAATTCCAAAATCCGCGATTCTTTCACTCTTTGATGCTCATCAAGAACTCTGCATTGGACGTCGTCTTGCGTAGTCGGGTTGTGAGCAATTCCATCGAGTCAGTCGGATTCATTTCACTGAGCACACGCCTTAGCATGCTGATCCGTCGATGTTCTTCGGGGTCCATCAGCATCTCTTCGCGTCGTGTGCCACTACGACCTATTTCGATAGACGGCCAAATCCGCTTATCGACCAGAGCGCGATCCAGCACGATCTCTTGGTTGCCGGTGCCTTTGAACTCTTCAAAGATTACCTCGTCCATGCGGCTGCCAGTATCGACCAGGGCAGTGGCGATAATCGTCAGCGACCCACCTTCCTCGACCTTGCGAGCCGAGCCGAAAAATCGTTTCGGCCGCTGCATCGCATTGGCATCGATACCACCGGAAAGCACTTTGCCCGAATGCGGGCATTCGGCGTTCCAGGCTCGAGCCAGACGAGTGATCGAATCAAGGAAAATCACGACATCATGGCCATACTCGACCATGCGTTTTGCTTTTTCAATAACCATGTCTGCGACCTGCACGTGACGCGAAGTTGGTTCATCGAACGTGGAACTTATGACCTCACAATTGGGGCCTTTGACTTCTCGCTCCATGTCGGTCACTTCTTCGGGCCGCTCGTCAATCAAGAGCATGACCACGTAAGCGTTCGGGTAATTGACTAACACGCTCTTGGCCATTTTTTGCATCAAAATAGTTTTGCCGGCGCGAGGCGGGCTGACGATGAGTCCGCGCTGACCGAAGCCAATGGGTACGATCATATCGACCACTCGCATGTCGATATTTTCAGCCGTCGTCTCCATGACGATTCGCGATTCGGGATGGAGTGGCGTAAGATTGTCGAAGAAGATTTTCTTGGAAAGATAATTCGGGTCTTCGCCGTTGATCTCATCGATCCGCAGTAGGGCAAAATACCTTTCGTTTTCCTTTGGCGGCCGGATCGTGCCGGCGACGGTCGCCCCAGTCCGGAGGCCAAAGCGGCGAATCTGGCTAGGTGATACGTAGATGTCGTCCGGGCAAGAAAGATAGTGATAGTCCGGGCTACGCAAGAATCCAAAGCCATCTGGCAGAATCTCGAGTGTCCCTTCGCCGGACATCATGCCATCGAGTTTAACTCGCTTCTTGAGTATGCGAAAAATCAGATTTTGTTTCTTGAGGCTGGCCGTTTCTTCCAAGCCCTCGGAGTTGGCGACTTCAATCAGCTCTGACATTTCCATGCGCTGCAGCGCAGCAATATGGATATTGGGGTCTGGTTTGTCGGTCCGTTCAATATTCTTGCCAACGCGACGCACTCGCTCGGCGGCTTTGTCCAGCTCTTCGGCAATCGAGAGCGGCTCCTCACGTTCGAGTTCGGCGAGCCGCTGATCATCAGCTTGCTGGATCGAACTTCTGCCGCGAGATGACGAATGCGGACGACCATGCCGCGTTCCGCGGTTGCTGATCTCAGACATAGAAATAGTACTCCTGAATAGAAGCAAGTTGCCGATGCACGGAAGGCATCGCCGGGTGGCGAGATTTTTTGTGTTTTGTCAAACTAATCTTTTTTCACTCGCGATCAACTTAGGCTCTTGATCTGCCAAAAGACGATTGAATCGCGTGTATAAAAAGTTAGGCTTGACCAATAATATAGGTGGGATTGCAGAAAAAGAGATCTGTTCTTTGATCGAACCAACCTTCAACCAGTATGGCAACAAGCGTGGCAAGAGGGAAGGCTTATGCAGCCTACAATTTATTAAGTTTTGCCAGCAGCTAGTCTGATTTACCCGCACTAGGGGTTAAGGACTTTCCATAAGGCTTGTACCTGGCTCGATAGTTTGGCGCGGGAGCCGTCGTTGACGAGGGTGTAGGTGGCCTCCTGCTTTTTCTCTTCTATCGGCATTTGAGCCGCTTCGCGTGCGGCAAATTGATCGGCAGACCAGTTGCGCAGCTTGGCCCGCTCCAGCCGCTTTTCTCTCGGGCAATCGACAAAAACTACGCTATCACACAGGTTTCTCCAACCGGCCTCGAGCAATAGTGGGGCATCGACCACGGCAACTGCCGTGCCAGCCGCTGCCAATTTAGCGATCTGGGCTTCGAATTGCGCGCGAATTCTGGGATGCAGAGTTTCCTCCAAAAATCGCAGCTCCGGACTGTTTTTCTGCTGCCCAGAAAAGACTCGCTGGGCAACAACAGCCCGATCGATCTCGCCGCTCGGTTTGAGGACGCCTGGTCCCCAGCGCTTCTCTAATGCCTGCTGGACAGCTGGCAAATTGATGACCTGATGAGCCGCCTGATCGGCATCGAGCACGGCAGCTCCCAAGGACACTAATTCCATGGCGACAGCCGATTTGCCGCTGGCGATGCCGCCGGTGAGCCCGATGATTTTCATGAGGGGGAGTTTCGCGTGATCAACTTTGAGCGCCGCCTGTGATTCTGCCTTAGAATCTAATCCCAGAACCGTATTCGGTAACCTGACGCGTTAGCGAGGAATCGGTTCTGGGATTAGGTTCTTAGCCTCTGGATGGACGAAAAGCGGTTGGGCATGCCCTTTTTATAATAGGCAGCGCTTGCTCGATGGGAATTTTATGCTAATCGACAAGCTGGGCCAATGCCGGCAGACAGTGCCAAAGCCGCTAAATCCGGCGCCTAGGCCGTAGGATGCCTTTCGTACGTTCGGTCGATGCAGCGAATGGCACTAGCTTAAGAGCCCGGATCAAAGCTGCCGCCGAGCGCTAGCTGCTTTTCACTCGTAAAACCGGACGCTAGCAGAGGGCCTCTGATGCTTAAGCTAGTGCCATTCGTCGATGCAGCCGACGCAGGGTTAGCGAAATTGCGTTCGATGCTCGGGCGGGCGTCACCTCACGCAATTAGCTCGGCAGCAACACGCCCCGAAAAGGCAGCCCGTCCGCAGGGATACGGGGGGGTTGGGGGGCACCCACCAATGAAGCGCCAAGCAATTCTGCCATCATCAACAAACTCCTTGCGACAATCTCTTGTTGTGGGCAGGTCTCCCGATCAGCCCAGTGTGTGCGCAGGGAGACCTACGGTCGAAGAGTGGGGCGGTCGGGAGACTGCCCCACAACACAGTCTAGAATAGTGGATAATCTTCTGGTTGTGCATTGGGGGGAACCCCCCACCCCCCCCCGTGTTGTATCTCCAAACCTCCCGGGATGTATTTCGGTCGACAATAAAAGTACCCCAACGCGCGCAGGTTGCCCCTCCTCATGTACGAACGCTAGGGTCGGCGAGCAGTTCGCGACTGATTCTTTGCAATCGGCTGCGGCTTTGGGAAGAATAGCGGATTCTAGCGGGCCAGGGTGTGCAATTCCTTGCTAGTCACTCTCCGCCCAAGGTTCACACTCTGCCCAATTATCACCGTATTTTACGTCGACTTTCAGCGGCACTGCCAGCGGCAGCACCTGGCTCATTTCATCGACGACGAGCTTGGCGAGTGGATCGACGTCTTCGGGGGCCACCTCAAAAACCAACTCGTCGTGAATCTGCAATAACATCTCGGCAGACAAGGATTCGATTTGCAGTCGACGATGGACGCCAAGCATCGCCAGCTTAATAAGATCGGCAGCGGAGCCTTGGATGACTGTGTTGACGGCGGTCCGTTCGGGAAGATTCAGCTGGCGGAGAGCGCCAGTTTTTGTTTCTCGAAAGCCTGCGGGAACGGGACGAACGCCCTGCACGGCT
>Ga0115002_10009637_pt1 | contig 10501 bp, 9 predicted proteins | sample ArcticOcean_MG_C_8_FD_89576 | JGI IMG/M metagenome (GOLD analysis project Ga0115002, IMG submission 89576) | Marine microbial communities from western Arctic Ocean - ArcticOcean_MG_CB11_86 | ecosystem: Environmental > Aquatic > Marine > Oceanic | place: Arctic Ocean: Canada Basin | collected... | reverse complement strand
AAATGAAGAAGGACGTCCGAATAGGATCGGATGGGTTGAATTGAAAAGTTTTAGGTGGATTTGGCGGCATTGAAATCGATTGATTGGCCCCAGAAAGGGGCGAGTCTTTCGTACTCGATATACTAGAATATCCCTGTTCCCCCGCTATCCGGTTATTTCCGTGATCACGATGATGGCCGTGAATGGAAGCTATTCTTATTAGGGGAACCCTTACGATGTCGTAATTATGCTCTTTTTCGGTTTCGTGGGCTTTGGGATGCGGACGCGTGGAATTCCTAATTTGGAGGCAAGAGGTTCGAGTCCTCTCACTCTCACCACATTACAACCATTATTCGTCCTCATATAACGAGATCTAAACCCTGTTCCTAAACTATGGGGTATATTTTCCAACCGAGTCCTATGTTTTAGTCAAATTAAGTAAATTAAAAGGTGTCAGTTTTTGAGGGTGTAGATCGTGTAACCCTGCCCAATTAATTCCTGCATCTACCTTGCCTTTGGACGTTCGAGAGGCGCGCATTCCTAATATTGGACAACCAGAAATTAGCACATGAAATAGAACCATCCCAGTTATTGAATGTTACACGGTACTTACCCGTACCGGTTGGTTTTTTCCGGTAATCTGATTTTTTACCTCCAGTCCCCCAATATGCGCGACCTTTATATTTCCCTGAGTCGTAATAGTAACAACCTTTTGTCCCGTAGTTACCGGCAAAAGAATACCCGGCGCCACCCCTCTTTAGTTTTCCAAAGCGAACAGCAACCACATTGCTTTGTTTCTGCATTGTGATATTTCATTCAGATTCATAACATGAATTACTTCCTCAAGCCACAAGAGTGTTGGCTATAACCACGTTAGATATGACTGAAGAAGAAGCCTCTTTCTGAATCGATTGAAAACTTTTAATTGTTGGATGTGGAGTTTTTGGAAATAAAAAAGAGATTATTTTTTGAACTATTAGAAATTAGTGATAAAAATGGCGGAGAGGGAGGGATTCGAACCCTCGGAACAGTCACCCATTCACACGCTTAGCAGGCGTGCGCCTTCAGCCACTCGGCCACCTCTCCGCGTCAATATTTTCTAAATTTATTTAGAGCCGCCCGGCAGGCTGCGGCATCGCTTTACCGCTAAGATTGGGCTTATCCTGACGTTCTGTCAACGGGGAAAGGCAAAAACGCTCCTATTGGTGAGGTTTCCGGGCCTAATTGTTTCCCTATTTCGGTTCTCGTTTTTCGGGGAAAGCAGTAAGGCCTTCCTGGCCGTCTTCGCTGTTCACAATTTTTTTGAAATACAGATTTCCCATTCGTAGCGCGTCGCTGTTGTTCAGGTTCTGTGTCAGAACGGTAAAATTCTTTATCGCCTGAATTGTCAGTGGAGTATCTTTTTATTACTTTTCGGGTCAATGCCTCGCTCCCACGACATTCCTTAGGGGATATGGAAGGTTAGTGTAAAGGTGCTTTAGGGTGCCGCTAAGGAAAAAGGGGGGAGACTTCATTGGCGGAGGGGGAGGGATTCGAACCCCCGGAGCTTTCGCTCAGCGGTTTTCAAGACCGCCGCCTTCGGCCGCTCGGCCACCCCTCCGCGTATAGAATCAATGCATGGCCTTCATCAGGGTGATTATAAAGGAATTAGTGATTTAAAATATTACCCGTGCTCGATGGCTTCGACTCCACCCATATAACCACGCAGGACTTCCGGGATAGTGACAGAACCGTCCTTGTTCTGGAAATTTTCGAGAATTGCGACGACCGCCCGGCCCACAGCCAGCCCGGAGCCGTTGAGGGTGTGGACGAACTCGGGCTTATCCTTGGGCTCGGAGCGGAATCGGATTTGCGCCCGTCGTGCTTGAAATTCCTCAAAGTTGCTGCAAGATGAAATCTCCCGGAAGGTGTTTTGCGAAGGCACCCAGACTTCAATGTCGTAGGTTTTGGCGGCGGAAAAACCGAGATCGCCGGCGCACAGTGTAACCACTCGATAATATAGGCCGAGCCGTTGAAGTATTGTCTCGGCGTTCGCGGTGAGCGATTCGAGTTCATCGTAGCTGTTCTCGGGCAGGGCAAACTTCACGAGTTCCACTTTGTTGAACTGGTGCTGGCGAATCAGCCCGCGCGTATCTTTTCCATAGGAACCCGCCTCGCTCCTGAAGCAGGGAGTATGGGCGACGTATTTCAGGGGAAACTCTCTACCGTCCAGAATTTCTTCTCTGTGGATGTTGGTAATAGGGACCTCAGCAGTCGGGATCAGGTAAAATTGACCGTCCCCGACCTTGAAAAGATCTTCTTCGAACTTGGGAAGCTGTCCTGTGCCGGTCATGGATTGCCAATTTACCATGAATGGCGGAAGCCACTCAGTATAACCATGCTCACTAGTGTGGGTGTCCAGCATGAAATTGATCAGGGCGCGCTCAAGGCGGGCGCCTAGGCCTTTGTATAGTGCGAATCTCGCACCCGCAATTTTTGCTGCCCGCTTCATATCTAGAATATCGAGTTCCTCGCCAATGATATCATGGGCTTTAGGCTCGAATTCGAATTCGGGTTTTTCTCCCCACATTCTCTCCAGGCAGTTGTCGGCGTCGCTGAACCCTTCTGGCGTGGTTTTATGCGGAGAATTGGGAAACAGAAGCATTTGACCCTGAAATTCGATTTCCGCTACTTCAAGGTCTGTTTCAAATTTTTTGATTTCTTCTTTCAGGTGCTCATTTTTATCGAGGATAACCTGGATTTCGTCTTCTTTGCTGTCTTTTTTGAGCGCACCGATTTCCTTACTACCGCGGCGCATTTCGGCCACCCGGCTCTCGACTTCGCCGGTCAGCTCTCTTCGACGGGCATCGATAGCCAGAATTCCGCTTAAATCGGAGGATTCGCCCCGGCGGCCCAGTGCTGTGGCTATTTCGTCAGGATTGTTTCGAATCAGGCGAATATCCAGCAAAATGACTCGCTCCCGGACAGCGAATTAACGTTTGTGTGTTCCACACATCACGGTTTGAGACATTAAAACGCTCGCTACAAGACGTCAATGAGCGAACGTGACAACGGTTTTTCCCTTCTTTGAAAACCGAAAGAATTGAGATGTCGTTTATCTGTACGAGGTTAATCGCACTTTTGTATAAAGAGATATTTTGCATGCTAGCCCTTTTTCGAATACTACCCCGCTCCGGTGGGAACGATGAGAATCCCGGCGGTGATGAATAAAGCGGCCCGAGGCAAGTGGCGCCATTCGGCGCGTGTAAGGGTCAGGGCGTAGATGTTGAGAATGAGGATGGAGATCGCCATCCAGGCCATGACGTCCTTGGGCGGTTATCTCATTCAGGAGGGATCAAGGAGTTTTGGGAAAAGTGGTCGCCTAGAGGAGTCCGTATATGAATTTCGCGACTAACGTTATGCCGACGAGGCCGAGAATGCTGAGGACCATACGCTCGAAACTGGATTCCGAGAGCGATTGGCGAAAACGGTTGCCAATCCACATACCGAGTACGGCGGGCGCGAGAAGAAAAAGACTCTGCCAGCCCGCACCCGATGCATAGGCGCCAAGGCCCGCGAAGCTGGCGATCTGCGTGAGGATAAGGGTGGTCGAAACACAGTTGAGTAGAAAAACAAATGCATCTCTCGAAGCGCCGATGTAGTTGAGATAAAGAACAAGAGGTGGAGCGGGCATCATTAGCGAGCCGTGGATAAATCCGGTCGCTGCCCCCCAGGCGACCGAAAGGAAACGTCCGACATGCTCCGTCTTCCGTTCGGGTTTCCAGCCGCCGAGCCTCATGGCGACAACGATGAAAACGCCAGCTCCGATGGCGGCCCGAGTGATGTCCTCGGGAAGCCACACGACAAGGCGGACACCGATGGGGACGAATAGTATGCACGCCGGGAGAAATATGAAGATTCGCGGTGCCTGGCGCCACTCGGCGCGGGTCAGAAAGAGGGCGTAGATGTTGAGGAAAAGTATCGGCACCGCCATCCAGGCCATGGCGTCCTTTGGAGGGATGAGAACAGAGAGGAAGGGTACGGTCGATATGATGAGGCCAAAGCCCATGGTTCCCTTGGCGAATCCACCAAAGAGCATGACGATGAAAAGAAAAACCGCAAGAATGACAGGAATTTCAATCATAGACGTTTCCCTGGTTTGAATGAAAAACCGAAAATAAGGTAAATAGAGCGAAAGTCGGGCTCAGGGACTCTAACACAGGCGGGCTTTGATCATGCCCCCCTTTCGATTCGAAGCCGGGCAAGCGCCGCTGTCAGCTCGGGCGGTCCCTCGGGTTCCCGCTCGACGGTGCCGAAGGCGTAGTTCAAGCGATTGGCGTAGGTGCGGTAGCTGGCGCAGGCAATGACATCGACAACATTGTCTTCGTTGAGCCCGGCGGCGCGGAGAGCGTTGATATCGGTTTCCGCGATGGTATGAGGGCACAGGGTGATCTTCAGGGCGAGGGCACAAATAGCACGATCCGCCTCATCGAGTATTCGGGCGCTTTCGGGGGCGAGCAGGACCTCTGCCAGATCGGCCGCAGAGGCGTTTTCGCAATGATCACGGAACGACCGTCCGTGGTTTATCGCTCAGCCGTATCAGCCCCCGTGGGCGGCGACGAAAAAAGCGAGCATCTGCTCTCGCCGTACCCCTAGCGTGCTCCCTCCGTAGGCGGCGTTTCTGAGTGTTTCGCGCCCCGAGAGGACTTCGGGCCGCCGCCCAAGGGCAAGTAGGAATTTCGAGACGGGTCTGCCGCCTGTCCGGACTACATCGATGATTTCTTTCGAGGCGCCCTCGGCTTCGTCTAATTTCATGGGGCGTATCCAGATCATTTGTAGCCTCCCAGTAATGAGGGCGGGGTCTTAGGCACTTCGGACTCCCTCTCGCAGAAAAAGATCATGTCCCAAAACCATTATATTATGGGCATTTCTAGGTTTAAATGCATTTTTTTTAAATTATCACTAAAGAAATTTGCCAGACAAGCCGTAATAAGTAATGGGTGATGAGATTATGTGACAGGAGATAGGGAGATGTTTGTCCAGCCAGTACAGGTGGGACCGAGTCCACAAGCGATAACTGGGGGGGGGCGGTAAACTCGGCTCCCAAAATGCAGCTCTTCATTTGCTCATGTCTGCTGTGCAGGTGGCGACAACCTCCACAAAGCAGGCGGTAGTCGCAGCCGTATCGGGCAGGGGCTCGAGTATCAATAACCAGGCTTAATAAATTCGGGCCTCATGTCTTGCGGCCCTCATTAGGGGCGAGCTTCGCCCCATTTACTTTTCCTCGCACACACATCGAAAGCCAAATAGCACGTGACGCGCCCTCGGGGAGCGGCCTTGGCGCGCGGCGGCCCGGATGATGCCAGGCTGGTCGTCACAGGAGCCCTGCCTTTCATCACGGCCTGCCCTCGTCCAAAATCGATCGAAGGTCCACTCGGAAATGTTGCCCGTCATATCGAGAACCCCGTAAGGGCTGGCGCCCTCTGTGAAAGCGCCAATCGGGATAGTTCCTTTGTGGTGGTAGGCATGGTTCAACCGCCTAGGGTCGAATCTATTTCCACAGGGGAAATAACCGCCTTGTATGCCGCGGGCGGCATTTTCCCCTCGGAATGTTTCTTTTCCGCACGTGCATCGATTTCTCGCGATGAAGTAGGATACCCGTCAAGGAGTTGGTGCACTTTTCCGCCTGTTTGGGAAATTCAAATCATGCCCCTCGACCCAACGCTCATCGTCATAACCGACAGAAATATTCTTGCCCGTGCCTCAAACATGCCGATGGTCGATGCCGTCCGCGCTGCGGCGGCAGGAGGCGCAACCATGATCCAATACCGCGAAAAGGAAATGGAGAGCTCCGACTTGTTGCGCGAGGCTGACGAACTCCGCGTGGCTCTTGAGGGGACAGAATGTGCGTTCACTGTGAATGATCGCCTCGACATCGCGCTCGCCTCCGGTGCGGCGGGGGTGCATCTTGGTCAGAAGGATCTACCCCTTCCCCGCGCGAAGGCGTTGGATGGGCGGCTGTTCTATGGCGTGTCGGCGGGAAGAATTGAATGGGCCGCGAAAGCGGTGGCCGACGGAGCGGATTATTTCGGCGTGGGACCCATCTATCTTACAGGCAGCAAGGACAATGCGCGGCCACCCATCGGTCCTGCCGGGGTGGGCAAGATTCTCCCCTATGGGGGGGGTATTCCGGCGGTGGCCATCGGGGGGATGAATGCGGATAACCTCGGGCCCGTCATTGCCGCCGGGGCGCAAGGTGTGGCGGTCATTGGGGCGGTAATGGGATCGCCCGATCCGGAGGCGGCTGCGCGGGAATTGAGGCGCCGTATCGAGGAGGCCAGAGGGTGAACGCAAATGCACAGGAAACAGCGGGAGGTTACGGCGAATTTGCCCTGATCGAGCGCCTGCGCTCGAAGCTGACCAAATCGCTCAACGGCCCGAATGTCATTGTGGGAATTGGTGATGATGCTGCCGTGATCGATGCTGGCGAGGGGAAGTGTTGGGTTGTTTCGTGCGATGTGCAGGTGCAAGGCACTCATTTCCCGATGACGGGAGCTTCAGGTTTCAGTGTGGGCCACAAGGGACTTGCGGTGAATATCAGCGACGTGGCATCGATGGGCGCCCGTCCGCTCTATGCGCTGATTTCTCTCGGGGTGACGGATGACACGCCGCTCGATTTTCTCGACGAAGTTTATGAAGGAATTAATGCCAAGGCGGAGCAATGGGGCATCGCCGTTGTGGGCGGGAACATAACGCGCACCGAAGGCCCGTTTTTTATCGACGTTTTTATCACCGGTGAGGTGGCGCGGAAGAGTCTTTTACTCCGCAGCGGAGCGCGGCCGGGCGATCTCCTCCTGGTGACAGGATTCCTCGGAGACGCCGCAGCGGGGTTTTATCTTTTGAGCCACCCGGAGTTGAAGATTGGCTATGAATCGAGAACGATGCTCACCCATGCACATCAGCGGCCACAACCCCGAGTGAAAGAGGCGCAGGCTATATCGGCGCTTTGTAAGGCGACCGCGATGATGGATGTTAGTGACGCGCTGGCGGGGGATGTCGAGCATTTATGCAAGGCAAGCGAAGTGGGGGCGGTGATATGGGAACATGAACTTCCTATTTCGACAGCGGCCCTCGATCTGGCGTCGATTGTTCAGATGGACCCGAAGGAGTGGGCCCTCTACGGGGGGGAAGATTATCAACTTTTGTTGACGGCCCCAGGATCGGAAGTGCCTGCGCTCCAAGAAGCCGTAAGGTCGGTTGGCGGCGGTTCTCTCACCCCGATTGGCGAGATTTTACCGCTCTCCGAGGGGCTTTTAATTAGAAAAAAGAGCGTTACAGAGCCCCTTGAGGTTAAATCGTGGAATCACTTCGGAAAACATGAAGAGGATGCGTCGGGCTAATTCATTAATAAATAAAGATTTAAATTTTTGGGTGGTGAAATTATCCAGGCGTATCAAAAGATTCTTTGGTTCTTATGTTTGCGGACTTATTAATCTGAATTATATTTTCTCGGAGGGGAGTCCTCGGACTCCTATCTTCCGCACCTCGGCTCTCGTTGGCGTCTCCTCCGGCGTGGGCCATTTTTTGTCCCTGAATTTACATTTCTGGGGTCTTATTATATAGCGGATGTTCTTAGGCGTTAAAATATTTTTGTATTTAAGTTTTTGTTAAATAAAGACTTTATTCGGATGTTGATTTATTTTTTTTAAAAAGTCTCATTTTTTCCTCAAGTTTATCCTGGTGGCGACGTTAAGAGATGTGGGGACTTGTTTAACTCGAACGATTGCGGGAATTTAAGTCTATGAGCGGTGCAATATGATTTAACGAGGCAGCAGTATTTCAAGCCCAGAAGCTGTCTATCAGGGGCTCGGTTAGTGGGAGCGCTGGTTTTGTAAGGGTTTGGATTTTATCTCACTGAGCGGGACCAATCCTAATATTTTTTTTAGGGTGGCCTGAAATGGGGATTGCAATCACCTGTTGATCTTATCGGTCGTTTTCTGGGAAACTTTAGGGGTTGTTGAAAAGAAAGATTGTGAGTGGTTGAATTAATTTCAGTACAAAGGTAGGTTAATGAAAACAATAATCTAGGTTTTCGATGGGGCAATACTATGGTTGATCGAGTCGGAAGTACCCCGCAACTGGGTGGTCGCAATCTGAACGAACTTGTCGCTCGGCGTGATAGCCAGAAGACTCTGGTGCGCTCGGTGAGCGGGCCTCCGGCCACGGCGGTTGCCCCGAGCAGTTCCAAAGCGCCTAAGACGGAACCGGCGATTAAAGCGCCCGATACCGGAGAGCAGATTAATAAAGCGCGTGAACGTCGTCGGCGTCTTGAGTCTTCCATGCTATCCGTTCAGCGGGCGGCACAGGGCGAGAATATTTCCTCGCAGTTGCGCGAGTTGACGGGCCAGGCGCTCCAGGATCTGAGTCGGCGCAGCTCGACTCCGGAGCCAATTCAGCCGGAGCAAGCGCAGGGCCAGGCCGGGGTGGCATTCGCCCGAAGCGCGCCCGATAGCGGGCAGGATAATACTCAAGCTTCGGCGGTCGAATCTGACGCTCTTGGCGGAGGGGGAGCTCCCGAAGTAGCGCCGATTGGTGTTGGCGGTAATACCGGGCAGCAGGCGGGCGCTGTGGGAGCAGAGAGTAGGAGCCAGCTGGCGACTGCCGTCTCTGAGCCCAAAGCGGTACCAACGCTTCAGGCGAGTGAAAGCCGGGATCCACAAGCGCTGATCGATACGAGTCCCTCGCCGCAAGTGGCTGGCCAAGAGGTGGTGCTTCCCAGTGCACCTAAAACATCTGCCGATAATAGAAGTTCGGATTCCGCTGATTCGCCGGAAGTCAAAGGCGATGTCGTCGATATCGTTGCCTAAAGATTAGAGGAAAGGAACAGAGGGATGGTTGATTCGATTCAAGTTGCGGTGGTGGGTACGCCGTTGCCCGCAGAACCCAAGGGCGCGGAGACGACCGCCGATTTTCCCGTGGCTTCAAAAGTCATCACTTCGAATCTTTCGGGCAAGGGTACGCTTCCCACAAAACTGGCCCGGTTAACGCAGAATCTCTAGCAGAAAAGCCTGAAGGCGAACATGCTTGGCAAGGGCGGCCGGGGGGCGAGCGTCAATTTGATCACCTGACGGATTGGTTTTTTATGGATTCACCCCTCTCCTGCGAGAGGGGATTTTTTTTGTTCGAGGGCCCTACAAAAACATCTGTTTTTCCGTCTTGTCGGGGGAGTCTGGTCGAATGCCGCTGGAGATTCGCTCGATAAGTGCGGCCAGCATAGCCGTACGCGCCACGAGAGAGGGTAGCTCGATGTACTCATCCACCGTATGGAGCCCTCCCCCCACAGGCCCCAGCCCATCGAGGACAGGCACGCGCATGGGCGTGAGGTAGTTTCCGTCCGAGCCCCCCCCGGTCCGGGTGTGAGAAAACGAAACACCAGCATCGGAGGCAATCTCCTCGGCGAGGCTGAGAAGTGTTTCCGTCTCCTCTCCGGTTTCCATGGCGGGCCGCTCGCCTCCCTCGCTGAAGCTGAGGTGGGTTCCATCGACGTTGGGTGTTTGGATGTTTTTGGCCAAATCATTTCGCATGGCGTCCAGCGTTTCCTGTTGCCAAGCTCTGATTTCAATCATGCAGCCCGCTTGATCGGCCACGATGTGCGGGCGCTCCCCGCCGCTCAGGCCGGTGACGTTGAGCGTTCCGCCGGGGCGGACAAGGTCGTAGGCGCGGACGATTTGCCGGGCAACTTCCTCGACCGCGCTACGCCCCCGCTCGGGGTCAACGCCGGCGTGTGCGGCAATGCCTTCTATGGAAATTGTACCGATGGCGCTTCCCATCCTGGCGCTGACGATCGAGCCGTCCGCGCGGGCTGGCTCGAGTATCAGGGCCGCCGCCGCGAATTCGCCCATCTCCTCGATTAGGCCTCTCGAGGAGGGGTTCCCCCGCTCCTCGTCCGTGTCGTAAAGAATAGCGATGGTGCCAAAATCATCGAAGCCCTCGGCGAGTAGGGCTTCGATCGCGTAGAGGCATGTAACCAGCCCACCCTTCATGTCGATGATGCCGGGGCCCATCGCGCGCTCCCCAGTGATTGTGAAAGGGCGCCTGGCGACCTCGCCCTCGGGGAAAACCGTATCGCAGTGTCCTATGAGAAAAAGCTTGGGCTTGTCCAGTCGCTTTCCCCGAAAGCGGATGGTCAAGTGGTCGCCCACTCCGTGAGTGCCTGGTATGCGGTCCACATCGCCGCCCATATTCCGGTAGCGCGCCTCGAAGTATGAGGCGACTTTTGTGGTCCCCTCCCCCGGAAAAGTGGGCGAATCGATTGAAACAACCTGTTTGAGGTCTTCGATTATCTCGCTCTGGCGCGGCTCGATTCTCTCCCGAAGCTTTTTCGCACCGATCATTTTTTTTCTCCCAGCAGATAGAATTGGCCTTCCACCGAATCTCCCGCCACGCACATATCGAAGACGCCCTCGGGCACTAATTCCCATACTTCCTCGGCAAGCCGAAGACGCCCGGGGGAGAGACAGTGACTGAGGTAAAGAATTTTTTT
>Ga0115002_10009636_pt1 | contig 10502 bp, 7 predicted proteins | sample ArcticOcean_MG_C_8_FD_89576 | JGI IMG/M metagenome (GOLD analysis project Ga0115002, IMG submission 89576) | Marine microbial communities from western Arctic Ocean - ArcticOcean_MG_CB11_86 | ecosystem: Environmental > Aquatic > Marine > Oceanic | place: Arctic Ocean: Canada Basin | collected... | reverse complement strand
GCCATCCGCGAAGGCGGCCGCACGGTGGGAGCCGGCGTGGTCACCAAGATCACCGAGTAGGCGGAGGCGTTTTGGGATGAGGGATGAAATCGTGCTGGCCTGTTCTGATTGCAAGCGGAAAAACTACCGTGCGAGTCGCAATAAGCGCCTCACTAACGAGAAGCTTGAGCGGCGTAAGTACTGCGCCTCTTGCCGTACGCACACGATTCACAAGGAAGGAAAGGTTTGAGCTTGATGCGACTACAGGATGAGACACTCCGGATGATGTCTTCAATGACGATGTCTTCAGGGTCAGTAGCTCTAACTGGCAGAGCATCGGACTCCAAATCCGAGGGCTGCAGGTTCGAATCCTGCCTGACCCGCCATTCCTGGAATAAATCGAGGTTCGGGCTCGAAGGGCAGGGGGGTCGATAGGAAACAATGGCTGGTGTAATCGAATATATAGAGCAGTCGCGAACCTTCCTGGGCGAGGTTTCGACTGAACTCAAGAAAGTAGTGTGGCCTCCACGCAAGGAAACCCTGGCCTTTACCTGGGTTGTACTGATCGTGGTCGCCTTCGTGGCAGTATACCTGGGCCTGGTCGACTTCCTGCTGTCGATGGCTCTCGGGCTTGTGTTTTAGGAAATGGAAACGGCCGTGGCTGATAACAACCTGCAGTGGTACGTGGTTAACGCCTACTCCACCTACGAAGGGAAGGTGAAGACGCAGCTGCTCGAGCGCATCCACGCTTCGGGCAGGGAGGAGGAATTCGGCGAAATTCTAGTGCCGGCCGAGCAGATCGTCGAACTGGTCAGGGGTAAAAAGCGGGTAACGACCCGCAGCCTGTACCCCGGTTACATCCTCATGCATATGAATCTGACCGACGAAAACTGGCACCTGGTCACCGGTACGCCCAAGGTGTCGGGCTTTGTCGGGGGCACTACGCCCGCGCCGGTGCCGCAGGCAGAAGTCGACGAGGTCATGAAGCTCATCGCAGAAGGGGCTTCCGCGCCTCGAGCGAGGGCGGGCTTCGAAGTAGGCCAGCAGGTCAAGATAACGGACGGCGCTTTCGCTGACTTTAACGGTATCGTCGAAGAAGTAAGGCCGGACAAGGGGACCCTCAAGGTTTCCATATCTATCTTCGGTCGGGCGACTTCGGTCGAAATGGAACTGGTACAGGTCGAAAAGACCTGAGCGTGTAAGGGAAGATGGCAAAGAAAGTCTTAGATTCACTCAAGCTTCAGATAACAGCGGGCAAGGCTAATCCCAGCCCGCCGGTCGGACCTGCGCTCGGTCAGCGTGGTGTCAACATCATGGAGTTTTGCAAGGCGTTCAACGCGAAGACCCAGGAGATGGGCGACGTTATCGTCCCCGTTATCATCACGGTTTACGCCGACAGGTCATTTTCGTTCATCACCAAGACCCCGCCGGCGTCGATGCTGCTCAAGAAGGCAGCGAAGTTGGCCAAGGGCTCACCCGAACCCAACAAGACCAAGGTGGGCAGCGTGTCGAGGAAGCAGGTCCGCGAGATAGCCGAGACCAAGATGGTGGACCTCAACGCCAGCTCGGTCGAAAGCGCGATGAAGATAGTGGAAGGGACTGCCCGGAGCATGGGCATCACCGTAGAGGGTTGAGTATGGGTGGCAAGGGAAAAAGATACACGACGTCGGCCGACAAGCGGGACCGCGAAAAGGCTTACACCCTGGCCGAGGCCATCGAGTTGGTCGCGGGGGGATCAGGTACCAGCTTTGACGAGACCGTGGACTTGGCGATGAAGCTCAACGTGGACCCGAGGCACGCCGACCAGAACGTTCGCGGCACGGTGGCGCTTCCGCACGGTACCGGCCGTGACGTCAAGGTGGCGGTTTTTGCCAAGGGGGCCAAGGCCGACGAAGCGAGAGAGGCCGGTGCTGACTTCGTGGGCGATGATGAACTTATAGCCAGGGTCCGCGACGACGGTTTCACGGGTTTTGATCGTGCCGTGGCTACCCCCGACATGATGGGTGCAGTGGGCAAGGTGGCTCGCGTGCTCGGTCCCAGGGGGCTGATGCCCAACCCCAAGGTTGGCACGGTGACAAACGACGTGGCCGAAATCGTCAAGGAGCTCAAGGCCGGACAGGTGGAGTACAGGGTCGACAAGGCCGGTATCGTGCACGCTGTTATCGGCAAGGCTTCTTTCGGTGCCGGAAAGTTAGGTGATAACGCGGAGCAACTGATCGGAAGCGTACTCAAGGCCAAGCCGTCCTCGGCCAAGGGTCAGTACGTGAAGAGCGTTTGCTTGTCTTCGACGATGGGGCCGGGAATCTCGGTTGACCCTGCCGACCTGATCCGCAAGTAGACCTGGCGGTTGCCGGTAGACAAGTAGATAGACGTTCGGGCTGAGCCGGACGAAGAGAACAGAGACGAGAGCAAGAAGTAATATGAACCGCGAAGAAAAAGCAGCCAGCGTTGAGATGCTCAACGACAAGTTCAAGCAGGCGCCGATCGCCATACTGGCCCACTACAGGGGGCTCAGTGTCGAGCAGATGTCCACGCTTCGTCGCGACGTTCGTGCAGCCGATGGCGAGGTGCTGGTAGCCAAGAACCGGCTGGCCCGCCTGGCGGTCAAGGACACGCCCTACGAGTCGCTGACCGAGATGCTGAGCGGACCCGCGGCATTGGCGTTTGGCTACGGCGACCCGGTCGGGGTCGCCAAGGCCTTGCAGGATTTTGCGAAGGACAATGAAGCGCTGGATATCAAGGGCGCCGTCATGGAAGGCGAAGCCCTCGACGCGGCCAGGGTCAAGCAGCTCGCGAGCATGCCTACCCGCGACCAGTTGCGGGCCCAGTTGCTGGCGTTGATGTCGACACCGGCGCAGCAGCTAGTGAGAGTACTGGCGGCGCCGGCGCAGCAGTTTGTACAGGTATTGTCGGCCAGAATCCGACAGGAAAATCCCTAGGCGGGGACACCCGGGTGTGAGGCGCCGACCGGGGGCGCAAAGAAAAGTAGACGGGTATACCCCGCATCAGTCAGGAGGAAACAGACATGGCACTCAGTGCAGAAGAACGACAGGATATTGTAGAGAAACTTTCGGCGGCGACCGTCCTCGAAGTGGCGGACCTGGTCAAGGATCTCGAGGAGAAGTGGGGCGTGAGCGCTGCTGCCCCGGTGGCCGTGGCCGCAGCTGGTGGCGGAGGCGATGTAGCCGAAGCCGAGGTCAAAGACGAATTTGACGTCATGCTGACCGCGATCGGCGAGAAGAAGATACAGGTCATCAAGGCGGTGCGTGAGCTTACCGGGCTTGGCTTGAAGGAAGCCAAGGACCTCGTGGAAGCTGCCCCGAGTGCGGTGAAGGAAGCCGCATCGAAGGACGACGCCGAAGCCGCGAAGACCAAGCTTGAAGAGGCCGGTGCAACGGCCGAACTCAAGTAGTTCAGAACGGTACCGATTGAAATCATCCAGTTTACCGCCGGTGGCCCCAGGGCCGCACGGCTGCGGGAGATAGTATGGCGTCCAGTGTTACACAAAACCTCAGGCTGAGGCGTGACTTCGGGAAAACCCGTCGCGCGCTCGAAGTTCCTAACCTGATCGAAATCCAGAAGGAGTCTTACGAGACATTCCTGCAGTCGGACGAGGACCCGGGCAAGCGCCCGGACCTCGGTTTGCAGGGCGTGTTCAAGTCGGTATTCCCGATCAAGGATTTCAGCGGTAGCGCTGAGCTCGATTTTTTGAGCTACGACTTCGGTGATCCGAAGTACGACGTGGCGGAGTGTCATCAGCGGGGCATGACCTACTCGGCCCCGCTCAAGGTCACCGTGCAACTGGTTACTTTTGATATCGACCCCGATACCCAGAACAAGCAGCTCAAGGACATTAAGGAGCAGGAGGTCTACTTCGGCGAAATTCCGTTGATGACCGGCAAGGGCACCTTTATGGTCAACGGCACCGAGCGGGTCATCGTATCGCAGCTCCACCGTTCTCCCGGCGTGTTCTTTGACCACGACAAGGGTAAGACCACGGCCGCTGGCCGCTTGTTGTTCAGCGCGAGGGTAATTCCCTACCGAGGGTCCTGGCTGGACTTCGAGTTCGACGCCAAGGACATCCTCTACGTTCGCATCGACAGGCGTCGCAAGTTCCCGGCCACGGTACTGCTGCGCGCGCTCGACATGAGCACCGAGGATCTACTCAACTACTTCTACCCCAGTGACTCCATCCGCATTGACGGACTGAAGGCTTACCAGGCTTTCAAGCGCGACACGGTAGAAGGCCTGGTGGCTGGCAGGGACGTCAAGCATCCCAGCAGTGGCGACGTGATCGTCAAGGAAGGCCGCAAGTTTACGCGCATGGCGCTGCGTCGCATGGAGGAAGCGGGTGTCGAAGAGATTCCGATTTCCCAGGACGAGATCATCGGCCGCGTCGCGGCCCACGACATTCTCGACGAGTCTACCGGCGAGATTATCGTTGCCTGCAACGAGACCATCACCGATGAGGCCTACGACAACCTGCGCGCCAAGGGCATCGACACCCTGGAGCTCATCTACCTCGACGAACAGAACCGTGGACCGTCTTTCCGCAACACGCTGTTGCTCGATAAGCTGGAGAACTCTGCCGACGCTATCGTAGACATCTACAAGCGGCTGCGTCCCGGCGACCCGCCTACCCTGGACACGGCGACCAACTTCTTTAACGACCTCTTCTTCAACGGAGAGAAGTATGATCTGGGCAAGGTCGGCCGCCTCAAGTTGAACCGCAAGCTGGGTCTCGATGCGCCGCTGGAGCAGGGCACGCTGAGAAAGGAAGATATCCTTTCGGTGGTGAACTACCTGGTGCTGCTGAGCAAGGGCACCGGTTCGGTGGATGACATCGACCACCTGGGCAACAGGCGGGTGCGCACCGTGGGGGAGCTGGTCGAGAACCAGTACCGAATTGGCCTGCTGCGCATGGAGCGTGCGATCCGCGAGCGCATGAGCCTGCAGGATCTCGACACGCTGATGCCGCAGGAGCTCATCAACTACAAGCCGGTTTCGGCGGTGGTCAAGGAGTTCTTCGGATCGAGCCAGCTCAGCCAGTTCATGGACCAGACCAACCCCCTTTCGGAGGTGACCCACAAGCGCAGGCTGTCGGCACTCGGACCGGGCGGACTGACGCGCGAACGCGCCGGTTTTGACGTCCGCGACGTGCACCCCACTCACTACGGGCGTGTGTGCCCGATCGAGACCCCTGAAGGGCCGAACATCGGCTTGATATCGAGCCTCAGCGTTTACGCGCGCATCAACGATTACGGTTTCGTGGAGACACCGTACCGTCGCGTGAACAAGGGTTTAGTGACCGACGAGGTCGAATACATGACCGCGCTCGACGAAGAGGATCACACCATCGCACAGGCGAACACGCCGATTTCGGCAGCGGGTGCGATCGAGGGCGACATGATCGCTGCTCGTAAGAAGGGTATTTCGCCGCAGGGCGAGCAGACCATGGATTCGACCCTGGTCTCGGCTGAGAACGTGACCCTGATGGACGTGTCTCCCAACCAGCTGGTCAGTGTTGCTGCCGGGCTCATACCTTTTCTTGAGCACGACGACGCCAACCGCGCGCTGATGGGGTCGAACATGATGCGACAGGCGGTACCGTTGCTCAAGACCGACGCGCCCCTTGTTGGCACCGGCATGGAATCAACCGTGGCCCGCGACTCGGGTGTCACCGTGGTGGCCGGGCGGTCGGGCAGGGTGGAGAGTGTTGATTCGGAGCGCATCGTTGTGAAAGTTGACGATGTGACCGACGCTCGCGACGCGGGCGTGGACATCTACAATCTCACTAAGTACCAGCGCTCCAACCAGAATACCTGCATCAACCAGAAACCGGTGGTCGCGGTCAACGAGAGAGTCAAGAAAGGCGAGGTCATCGCCGACGGACCCTCTACCGAGATGGGTGACCTGGCCCTGGGCCGCAACGTGACCGTCGCGTTCATGCCCTGGAACGGTTACAACTTCGAAGATTCGATCCTTGTTTCCGAGCGCATGGTCAAGGAAGACATGTTTACCTCGATACACATCGAGGAGTTCGAGTGCGTGGCCCGTGACACCAAGTTGGGGCCGGAAGAAGTAACCCGCGACATACCCAACGTGGGCGAAGAGGCCCTGGCCGATCTTGATGAGAGCGGCATCATACGCATCGGCGCCGAGGTGGCGCCGGGTGACATCCTGGTAGGCAAGATCACCCCCAAGGGTGAAACCCAGTTGACGCCGGAAGAGAAGCTTCTGCGCGCCATCTTCGGTGAAAAAGCCGGCGAAGTGAGGGACACCTCGCTGAAAATGCCGCCTGGTACCGAGGGGACGGTCATTGACGCCCGCGTGTTTTCGCGCAAGGGAGTTGATCGCGACGAGCGAGCCGTGCGCATAGAAGAAGAAGAGCGCAGGCGGCTGAACAAGGATCGCAACGACGAAGTCCGCATAATCCGTAACAGCGCCATAGAGACGATGGCCGGTATACTCGAGGGCCGAGAGACCGCAACACGGCTCACCGATGACAGCCGCAACGTGCTGCTCGCCAAGGGCACCGTGGTCACACGCGAGGTGCTCACCGAAATTCCTTCGAGCTACTGGGGTGAGCTGAAGGTAGGCGACGAAGACGCCGAGGCGCGATTGCTGCGCGTCGTCGATGGCATGAACAGCATGGTCAATACCATAAACTCGACCTTCGACCTGAAGATCGAACGGTTGTCGGCCGGTGACGAATTGCCACCCGGTGTGATCCGCATGGTGAAGGTGTTTGTTGCCATCAAGCGGCGTCTGCAGGTCGGTGACAAGATGGCCGGTCGCCACGGCAACAAGGGTGTCGTGTCACGCATAGTGGCCGAGGAGGACATGCCGTTTCTCCAGAACGGCACGCCGGTAGACATGTGCCTCAACCCGCTGGGCGTCCCCTCGCGCATGAACGTGGGGCAGGTACTGGAAACCCACATGGGCTGGGCGGCAAAAAAACTCGGAGACCGGATCGTGGAAATCGCGGGGAGCGGCGACATGGTCGCTCTACGCGACATCATGACCAAGACCTACCCGGGAACGGGGACCACCGGTTACATCGAGGGGCTTTCGGACGAAGACCTTATGAAGCTGTCCGAACTGGCCCGCAAGGGGGTGCACGTGGCGACCCCGGTGTTCGACGGTGCTACCGAAGAAGAAATCTTCGACCTGGTCGAACTCGCGGGACTTTCAGAAACCGGACAGGAAATTCTTTGCGACGGTCAGACGGGCAGGGTCTTCGATATGCCGGTGACGGTTGGAGTGATGTACATGCTTAAGTTGCACCACCTGGTGGACGACAAGATACACGCACGCTCCACCGGTCCTTACTCGCTGGTTACCCAGCAGCCGCTTGGCGGTAAGGCCCAGTTCGGCGGCCAGCGCCTGGGTGAGATGGAAGTGTGGGCCCTCGAGGCTTATGGCGCGGCTTACACGCTGCAGGAGATGCTGACGGTCAAGTCTGATGACGTGGCCGGCCGCACAAGGATGTATGAGGCAATAGTGAAGAACGAACACATGCTGGAACCTGGCCTCCCTGAATCTTTCAACGTGATGGTCAAGGAACTGCAATCGCTTTGTCTCGATATCGAGATGGTTGAAGAAGGCGACGAGGAGGAAGCTGCCTGATGGAAAATCTTCTTACCCAGCTCTTTGATGCTCCCAAGAACCCCAAGCGCTACACGGCGCTGAAGATAGGCATTGCGTCGCCAGACACGATCCGTTCGTGGTCTTTCGGCGAGGTTCGCAAGCCTGAAACCATCAACTACAGGACCTTTAAACCTGAACGCGACGGGTTGTTCTGCGCAAAGATATTCGGGCCCACCAAGGACTACGAGTGCAACTGCGGCAAGTACAAGCGTATGCGTCACCGCGGCGTGGTGTGTGAGAAGTGTGGCGTGGAGGTCATCCAGTCCAAGGTTCGGCGTGAGCGCATGGGCCACATCCAGCTGGCCACCCCGATAGCCCACATCTGGTTTACCAAGAGTCTGCCCAGCCGCATAGCCAACCTTCTCGACCTTACTCTCAAGGGGCTTGAAAAAGTACTCTACTACGAGAGCTACATGGTGACCGATCCGGGTGAAGTACCCGATCTCGAGGAGAACCAGCTGCTGACCGAAGCCGAGTACCGCGAAAAGAACGAGGAGTTCGGCCCCGGGAGCTTTGACGTGGGCATGGGCGCCGAGGCGGTTCGTAAGGTGCTCGAGGATCTCGACCTCGACGACCTTTCAGAGCAACTGAAAATCGACCTGACCGAGACCAAGAGCGTGGCCAAGCGCACCAAGATCACCAAGCGTCTTCGTATCGCCCAGGCTTTTCATCGTTCCGGGTCGCGTCCCGAATGGATGGTGCTCGAGGTGATACCGGTCATTCCGCCGGACCTTCGTCCGCTGGTACCGCTGGACGGTGGGCGCTTTGCGACCTCTGACCTGAACGACCTCTACCGCAGGGTCATCAACCGTAACAATCGATTGAAGAGGCTCATCGAACTCGGTGCGCCCGACATCATCGTGCGTAACGAAAAACGCATGCTGCAGGAATCTGTCGACGCGCTGTTCGACAACGGCCGCCGTGGGCGTCCCATAGCGGGCGCTAACAAGCGTCCGCTGAAATCCCTTAGTGACATGCTCAAGGGTAAAACCGGTCGCTTTAGGCAGAACCTGCTGGGCAAGCGGGTCGATTACTCGGGCCGCTCGGTCATCGTGGTGGGCCCGGAACTGCGCCTGCACCAGTGCGGCCTGCCCAAGAAAATGGCGCTTGAGCTTTTCAAGCCTTTTATCTTCGGTCGGCTCGAAGAGCGCGGCCTGGTCACAACCATAAAGAGTGCCAAGAAGATGGTGGAGTCCGAGGGGGACGACGTCTGGAATATTCTCGACGAGGTCATCCGCGAGCACCCGGTAATGCTCAACAGGGCCCCGACGCTGCACAGGCTGGGCATACAGGCTTTCGAGCCGGTGCTGATCGAGGGCAAGGCAATCCAGTTGCACCCGCTGGTCTGCGCTGCGTTCAACGCTGACTTTGACGGCGACCAGATGGCGGTGCACGTTCCGCTGTCGGTCGAAGCCCAGGTCGAAGCCCGCACGCTGATGATGTCGACCAACAACATCCTCTCACCGGCCAATGGCAAACCGATCATCGTGCCGACCCAGGACATCGTGCTTGGCCTGTACTACATGACCAGGCAACGGCCCGCTGTTGACGGCGCCGAGCGGCGCTTGTTTGCCAGCTTCGACGAGGTTCGTATGGCCTATGACCACGAGATGGTCAAGGTGCAGGAAGGCGTCAAGGTGCGTCACCAGGGCGAGCTGGTAGACACCACGGTTGGCAGGGTGCTGCTGTTCGAGATCGTACCCGAGGGCGTTGATTTCTCGGAGGTCAACCGGGTCATGGACAAGCGACTGCTCGGGGAGCTGGTCGATACGGCTTACCGCGAGGCGGGCAACAAGGCCTGCGTGGTAATGGCCGATCAGCTCAAGGACCTTGGTTTCAAAGCGGCCACCCAGGCCGGCCTTTCAATAGGCATCAAGGACCTGAAAATTCCCGCCGCCAAGCAGACCCTGCTGGCAACAGCGGAAGACAAGGTCAGGGAGATCCAGCTCCAGTACGAACACGGCGATATCACCAACGGCGAGCGCTATAACAAGGTGGTCGACGAGTGGGCGACGGTGACCGACGAGGTCGCCGACGAGATGATGTTGGGCATAGGCAGCCAGGATACCGTTGACGAGAACGGCAACAAGGGCGAAATCACCAGCTTTAACCCGGTCTACATGATGGCCGATTCGGGAGCGAGAGGCAGCGCCCAGCAGATGAGGCAGTTGGCCGGCATGCGCGGACTGATGGCCAAGCCGTCGGGCGAAATCATTGAGACTCCCATCACGGCAAACTTCCGTGAGGGCCTGACCGTGCTCGAGTATTTCATATCGACTCACGGTGCCCGCAAGGGACTGGCCGACACCGCGCTGAAGACAGCAAACTCGGGTTACCTGACCCGCCGGCTGGTGGACGTGTCGCAGGATTCGATCATCAGCCAGGTCGACTGCGAAACCCTCGACGGCATCGAGATGAGCTCGTTGATCGAAGGCGGAGAAGTCATCGAGCGACTCGGCGACCGGGTACTGGGTCGCGTGGCTCTCGAGGACATCATTGATCCCTTCGGCAGCGACGTGATCGTGGGGGCCAACGAGGAGATAGACGAAGAGAAGGTAGCCCGCATCGAGGACGCCGGAGTGGAGAAGGTAAAGATCCGCTCGGTGCTCACCTGTCAAACGAGCCGCGGCGTCTGCACCCTGTGCTACGGACGCGACCTGGCGCGTGGTCACCTGGTGAGCCAGGGCGAGACCATCGGCGTGATAGCCGCACAGTCCATCGGTGAGCCGGGCACGCAGCTGACTATGCGTACCTTCCACATCGGTGGCACGGCGAGCAGGCGGGCCGAGCAGACCAAGCTTGAACCCCGGAACGCCGGTACGATTCGCTACCATAACCTCGATTTGGTCAAAGACCCCGACGGCATAGCAGTC
>Ga0115002_10009634_pt1 | contig 10505 bp, 10 predicted proteins | sample ArcticOcean_MG_C_8_FD_89576 | JGI IMG/M metagenome (GOLD analysis project Ga0115002, IMG submission 89576) | Marine microbial communities from western Arctic Ocean - ArcticOcean_MG_CB11_86 | ecosystem: Environmental > Aquatic > Marine > Oceanic | place: Arctic Ocean: Canada Basin | collected... | reverse complement strand
CTGGAAACTTATTGATGCTATAGATATTATAATCCATATTTTTCATCCAGAAAAAAGAAAATTCTATAATTTAGAAAAAATGTGGGCAGATCTAAGACCAAAAGAAAGATTAACAATATGATAAGAAAAAATTACTTTAAGAAAATTTTAATTTTATTATCAGTAATATTAATAAATTTTCAAAATAATGCTTATGCGCAAAACGTTGATGAGCTATATCAAAAAATTGATCTTTTTAGTGAGGTTTTAGAAACATTACAAAATGAGTATGTTGAAGAAGTAAACCAATCTGAAGTAATGGACTCTGCTATAAATGGCGCCCTACAATCGTTGGACCCGTATTCTGCATACATGAATGCAAAAAAATTTGAAGAATCTCAAACAGAAACAAGTGGAGAGTTTGGTGGATTAGGTATTGAGGTTACCATGGATTCTGGTGTGGTTAAAGTTATAACTCCAATAGATGATACTCCCGCTGCTAGAGCTGGAATAAAAGCAAGCGACTACATCGTGAAAATAAATGGCGAACAAGTTCAAGGAAAAACACTTATGGAAGCTGTTAACATGATGAGAGGCCCAGTTGGAAGTGATATTGAAATAACAGTAAGAAGAAAAGGCTTAAAAAAAGCAAAAATTTTTAAAATTACTAGAGAAATTATTGAAATAAAATCTGTTGTATCTAGAACAGTTAAACAAAAAGTAGGTTATCTTAGATTGAGAGCTTTCAATGAAAACAGTAGCGACCAATTAAAAAAAGAGATTTCAAAAATAGAAAAAAATAAAAATTTAGTTGGATATATTCTTGATTTAAGAAATAACCCTGGAGGCTTGCTATCTCAAGCAATAAAAATTGCTGATTTCTTTTTAGATAATGGTGAAATAGTCTCAACCAGAGGAAGGAAGAGCAGAGACGACAGAAAGTTTTTTGCAAACAAAGGTGATAAAATCAAAGGAAAACCTTTAATTGTTTTAATTAATAATGGGTCTGCTTCTGCATCTGAGATTGTCGCAGGAGCTCTACAAGATCATAAAAGAGCAATACTATTAGGCGAAACATCTTTTGGTAAAGGGTCTGTGCAGTCAATAATACCTCTAAAAAATAAAGGAGCTTTAAGATTAACTGTTTCTAAGTATTATTTGCCATCAGGAAAATCTATTTCAGAAATAGGTGTAGTGCCAGATATTAGAGTTGAAGAAGAAGGGGAAAATTTTTCAATTAATACCCCAGAAGATAATCAACTAAATTATGCTATTAATCTTTTTGTCGGTTAAACAAATTTCATGCACAACAATAAGAAATTGCCTTTAAGAATTGGTGTAGGAATTGTTTTATTAAATACTGTAAATAATATTTTTGTAGGCAAAAGAATAGATAATCCTTCAAAATATTGGCAAATGCCTCAGGGAGGAGTAGAAAAAAATGAAGATTTTTTTCAAGCAGCCAAGAGAGAGCTTGAAGAAGAAACTAGCATAAAATCTGTTAGATTTGTAAAAGAATTAGAAGGTTGGTTAGAGTATGAATTACCTAAAAATCTTTTAGGAAAAATATGGAAGGGAAAATTTAGAGGTCAAAAACAAAAATGGTTTATTATGAAGTTTGTTGGTGAAAATAATGAAATAAATATTAAAACTAAAAATCCAGAATTTCTTGATTGGAAATGGATCAATCCTTCAAATTTGCCTGATGTTGCGGTAAATTTTAAATTAAACATTTATAAAAAAATAAAAAAAGAATTAGCTTTTTTAAAATTAAATTAAATTCTTATCTCTTTTAAGACGTCAAGTTTATGATTAAGAATATAACGATCTTGATCAGTAAGATCTTCTTTTGAAAGTTTGTCTTCAACTTCTTTGCTTAGTTTAGATATAAATTCTGCTGATAAGTTTTTTATGTTTTTTGCTGATGCAGAAAGCGCCGTCAAAGTATTATTAAAAAATTCAATAGTTCCATCTTCTACAAAAAATTCTTCAGAGCTGTCATCTTTTTTTACTACTTTAATTATTCCTGGTCTTAAAAAAGTAATTATTGGAATATGATTTTTTAAAATGCTCATGTCACCTTCATAAGAAGGTATCTTAATTATTTTAATTTCACCTGAAAAAATAATTTTTTCAGGACTGATGATTTCTAATTTGAAATTATCTTCCATTAAGCAGCTGCATCTTTTGCCATTTTTTCTGCTTTTTCTACAGCTTCCTCAATTGTTCCCACCATGTAAAAAGCATTTTCAGGGAGGTGATCATACTCACCTTTACATATAGCGTCGAATCCTTTTATAGTTGCTTCTAAGTCTACTAGTTTTCCTGGAAAACCTGTAAATACTTCTGCAACAAAAAATGGTTGTGACAAAAATTTTTGTATTCTTCTTGCTCTAGCAACTGTCAGTTTATCTTCTTCTGAAAGCTCATCCATTCCTAAAATCGCAATTATATCTTGCAAAGATTTATAACTTTGTAAAATTTTTTGAACTTCTCTTGCAACTCTATAATGCTCTTCTCCTACGATTCTAGGATCTAATATTCTAGAAGTCGAATCTAGCGGATCAACAGCAGGATATATTCCTAACTCTGCAATTTGTCTTGACAAGACAGTGGTGGCATCTAAGTGTGCGAATGATGTAGCTGGTGCAGGATCTGTTAAATCGTCAGCAGGAACATATATAGCTTGAACAGAAGTAATTGATCCTTTATTTGTAGTTGTAATTCTTTCCTGCAAATTTCCCATATCAGTAGCTAACGTTGGTTGATAGCCTACAGCAGAAGGTATTCGACCCAAAAGAGCTGAAACCTCTGATCCTGCTTGAGTAAATCTGAATATATTGTCCACGAAAAATAATACATCTTGTCCTTCTTTATCTCTAAAGTATTCCGCAACAGTTAAGCCTGTTAAAGCAACTCTTGCACGTGCTCCTGGTGGCTCATTCATTTGTCCATAAACTAGTGCGGCCTTAGAACCTTTGCCCTCAGGTTTTATTACGCCGGACTCTATCATCTCATGATATAAATCATTACCTTCTCTGGTTCTTTCTCCTACACCTGCAAAAACAGAAAATCCGCCGTGCGCTTTAGCAATATTATTAATTAATTCCATTATAATTACAGTTTTTCCTACACCTGCTCCTCCAAAAAGACCTATTTTTCCTCCTCTAGAATAGGGTGCTAATAAATCTACTACTTTTATTCCTGTAACTAATATTTCGCTTTCCGTTGATTGCTCTGTAAATTTTGGTGCCGATCTATGTATTGGCCAACTTTCTTTTGTTGAAATTTTACCTTTTTGATCAATCGGTTCACCAATAACATTAATTATTCTTCCTAACGTTTCGGGTCCAACTGGAACTTGAATAGGTTTGCCTGTATTAGTAACTTTATCGCCTCTTTTAAGTCCTTCCGTGCTATCCATTGCAATAGTTCTGACTGCCGACTCACCTAAGTGCTGGGCTACTTCTAAAACTAATCTATTTCCAGAATTATCACATTCTAATGCTGTTAAAATCTCTGGTAATTGCCCCTCGAATTGAACGTCAACTACAGCCCCAATTATTTGCTTCACCTTTCCTGATTTATTGTCCATTTTATAAACTTTCCGCTCCTGATATTATTTCAATAAGTTCTTTTGTAATCACTGCTTGTCTGTTCCTATTGTAAGTTATTGTAAGTTTGTCTACTAATTCCCCAGCGTTTCGTGTGGCGCTGTCCATTGCAGTCATTCTTGAACCTTGCTCACTAGCAGCATTTTCAAGAAAAGCTTTAAAAATTTGAGTAATAATATTCCTTGGAAGAAGATTGTTTAATATTTCATTTTCTTCTGGTTCAAATTCATAAAAATTATCTAATGATTTTTTTTGATCACTTTCATTTTTTTCTATTGGGATTATTTGTTGCAATTTAGGAATTTGAGTCATTACATTTTTAAATTGATTATAAAATATTTTACACACATCAAACTGGGATTCTTTGAACAACTTTATAATTTTATTACCAACTATTTCAGCTTCTTTATATGTAATTTTTTTTATATTTTTAAAGTGTATTTTTTCTACTATATAACTTCCATACATCCTTTTTAGCTGATCGTCGCCTTTGGATCCAACGGTATATATTTTAAGTGTTTTTCCTTCTTTTAGAATTTTTTCAAAGTAACTTTTAGCTTTTCTACATATGTTAGTATTAAATCCTCCGCAGAGCCCTTTGTCTGCTGTTATTACTACACATAAGTGGATATTATTTTTTCCCGTTCCAACTAAAAATTTTGAAGCATTTTCTTTATCTGTAATTGCGCTACTCAAATTAAGTATTATGTTATTCATTTTTTCTGAAAACGGTCTTCCTTTTTCTGCGTTTTCTTGAGCTCTTCTTAGTTTTGCAGCCGCAACCATTTTCATAGCTTTTGTTATTTTTTGAGTTGATTTAACACTAGAAATTCTTTTTTTAAGATCATCTAAACTTGGCATAATATTTTATTTATTATTTTTTTTAAATTCTTCTATGGCTGATGTTAATTTTTTTTCGATTTCTTCTTCTAATTTTCCTGTATTGTTAATGCTATCTATAATTTCAGGGTGGGAAGCTTTAATCTCTTCATATATATTTTTTTCTACACCTTTAATATCATTTAAACTCACATCGTCTAAAAAACCTCTTACTCCTGAAAAAACTGCTATAACTTGCTGAGCAACAGGCATAGGTGAAAATTGATCTTGTTTTAAAAGTTCAGTTAATTTTGATCCTCTGTTTAATAGTTTTTGTGTTGATGCGTCCAGATCAGAACCAAATTGTGCAAATGCTGCCATCTCCCTATACTGCGCAAGCTCTAATTTTATAGATCCCGCAACCTTTTTCATTGCTTTTGTTTGGGCAGCTGATCCTACTCTAGATACTGAAAGCCCAACATTAACTGCTGGTCTAATTCCTTGATTAAATAATTCTGTTTCTAAAAATATTTGACCATCTGTAATTGATATTACGTTAGTTGGAATATAAGCCGAAACATCTCCAGCTTGTGTTTCTATTATAGGTAAAGCAGTCAATGACCCTCCACCTTCTTTATCACTAAGTTTGGCTGCTCTTTCTAACAATCTGCTGTGTAAATAAAATACATCTCCAGGATAAGCTTCTCTTCCTGGCGGCCTTCTTAAGAGTAATGACATTTGTCTATAAGCTACTGCTTGTTTAGATAAGTCATCATAAATAATTAATGCATGCATACCATTATCTCTAAAATATTCGCCCATGGTGCATCCAGTATACGGAGCTAAAAATTGAAGAGGCGCTGGATCTGATGCTGTTGCTGCAACTATGATTGTGTACTCCATAGCTCCTGCATCTTCTAATGTTTTTACAATTTGTGCAACAGTTGATCTTTTTTGACCTATCGCTACATAAATACAATAAAGTTTTTCTTTTTCGTTTCCAAATTTATTAATCGTCTTTTGATTAATAATTGCATCAATGGCTACTGCAGTTTTTCCTGTTTGTCTGTCACCAATAATTAATTCTCTTTGGCCTCTTCCAACTGGTATTAAACTATCAATAGCCTTAAGTCCTGTTTGCATAGGTTGATTTACTGATTGTCTTGGAATAATACCTGGTGCTTTTACATCTACTCTTTTTCTTTCATTTTTTTTATCCAAATCTGCTTTACCATCTATAGGATTTCCTAAAGCATCAACTACTCTACCTAATAAATTTTTTCCAACTGGCGTATCTACAATCGCACCGGTTCTTTTAACAACGTCTCCTTCTTTAATTGATCTATCTTCACCAAAAATTACTACACCAACATTATCGCTTTCTAGATTTAAGGCCATTCCTTTTATGCCACCAGAAAATTCTACCATTTCTCCTGCTTGAACATTATCCAGACCGTAGACTCTAGCAATACCATCCCCAACAGACAGCACTTGTCCCACTTCAGATATTTCTGCTTTTTCCCCAAATTTTTTAATTTGTTCTTTTAATATTTTTGTTACTTCTGATGGATTTATCTGCATATTATACCTCTAGCATATTTTTTTCTAATTTTTTTAATTTTGTTTTAATTGAAGTGTCTACCATTACACTTCCAACTTGAATAATCAACCCAGCTATTAAGCTTGGATCGTATTTATAATCAATATTTAATGAAGATTTAAAATTTGTGGATAAATCAGTTTGAATTTTTTTCTGTTCTTCTGGAGACAACTCTTTTGAAGATATAAGTTTTGCTTTTAATTCACCTTTGCTTTTTGAAATTAAAATTAAAAAACTTTCAATAATTTTTCCTAAAAAAAATAATCTATTTTTTTCTGATATAAAAGCTAAGAACTTTTTAAGGGTTTCAGAAAATTGATTTTTACTACATATTTCAAATATAACATTTTTTTTCTCTTCTCTTGGTATTGTGGGATTTAAAATCATGTCTTTAAAATCTGAATTTTCTTTTAATAATTTATTTAAGTTTTTCATTTCCTTCTCAGTCTGATCTAGATCAGAATTTTCTTTAGAAAGTTCATAAAGAGCTAAAGCATAGCTGTTTGACGCAGAATTTGAAAATGTTGGTTTTGAACTCAATTTTTGCTCCTAAAAGACTCGTTTTGTATGAGATTATTTCAATAAATTCAACATCTTCTGTTGTATATTTTTGTCTTTATTTAACGTTAATAAACCTTAATTTAGCTAAAATTAATTGGATCAACATCAACCTCAAGTTTTATTTTTGATTTTATTTTAATTTTATTCAACGAATTAGATAAATATTTTTGGATAAACAAGTTTTTTGGATATCTTATTAATAATCTACATCTATATTTTTTCTTAAGTCTAACAATTGGAGCTAGCACCGGTCCCAAAATATTAACTTCTTTAATTTTTGGAAGTTTTGATTTTATATTTATTGCAGATTTCATAATTATTTGTTCACTTTGACCAGAAATTATTAAAGATATAAGACGATAAAATGGTGGTAATTTTTTTTCTTTTCTTAACAAAAGTTCCTTTTTTAAAAAAGCGTGTGGATCATTTTTAGATATATTTAAAAGTACTTCATCATTAGGGGTATACGTTTGAAAATAAACTGAGGATAAGCTTGCTTCACGACCGGCTCTTCCGCTTAATTGGTGGTACAATTGTACATTTTTTTCAGCAGATCTAAGATCATATCCATGTGATGAAAAATCTCCATCTACTACAACAATACAATTTAGTTTTGGGAAATGGAAACCTTTTGAAAGAAGTTGGGTTCCAATTAAAATATCAATTTTACTTTTTTCAGCTCTCTCTAACAAGTTATAAGTTGACTGGTTTTTTTTTAAAGTATCACTAGAGAATATTTCTATTTTTTTATTAGGATATATTTTTTTTAATTCATCATGAACTCTTTCGATGCCGGGGCCACAAAATAATAAATCACATTTTTTTTTATCTGCGCAAGTACGTATTAGTGAAGATTGATAGCCGCAATAATGACATAATAATTTATTTATTTTTTTGTGATAATTAAGATTTACAGCACAATTGATGCATTGAAACTTATATCCACATTTTTTGCAAACCACAAAAGGTGCGTATCCTCTTCTATTTAAAAAAAATAATACCTGATCGCCTTTATTTAAATACTTATTAACTTCTGTGATTGTTTTCTTTGCAATCCAATATCCCTTATCTGGAGTTTCGGAATGCAAATTTATAATTTCTATCTTTGGTAAAGAGGCTTCTTTATAATATCTTTTTGTTAATTTTGTTATGTAATACTTTTTATTAACTATATTATTGTATGTTTCTATTGATGGTATAGAAGTTACTAAATTTATTGGTATATTTTCTAATGAAGCTCTTGTGATGGCCATATCTCTAGCATTATATGATATGCCTTCATCTTGCTTGTAGGAAGCATCATGTTCCTCGTCAACAACAATGATTCCTAAATTTTTAAAAGGTAAAAAAAGCGAAGATCTTGCGCCAATTACTATTTTTATTTTACCTGTGGTTATACCTTTCCAAATTATAGATTTGTTTTTTTTTGAAGTTCCGGAGTGCCAAATTGCTGCCTGCGTTCCAAAAAAATCTTCAAATCTTTTGCTGAATTGATTAGTCAAAGCAATTTCTGGTAACATAATTAAAGACTGAAACCCTTTGTTTATAAGGTTTTTAATTCTTTCAAAGTACACTAAAGTTTTTCCAGATCCAGTAACACCTTCAAGTACAGTTACACTATAATTATTACCTACAGACTTTAAAAAAGATAATGATTTTTTTTGCTCAATATTTAAAGAAAAAGGAATTTTATTTTTTTTTAGTTTAAATTTATCAAACTCCTTATCAAAAGATTTTTCTACCACATCACTGTTTAGTAAACACATTTTTAAGCACATACCCAAGGGGACCAAATTGTATTTTGAAAACCACGCTATGAATTCAATCATCGATGAATTTAAACTTTCTATATTTATTTTTTTTGTAATTTTTTTTAGCTTAAATTTTTTCTCTGTTTTTTGCTCATGTGGCCAAATAACACCAGTAATCTCATTTGACCCGAATGGCGCTTTCACAAAATCTCCAGGTTTTAACTTTTCAGAAATTTTACTTTCATAAGTAAAAGGATAATCAAATATTTTGGGGAAAAGAACTGCTACTTTCATTAATTTAAAATTTTTTTTCTTATATTTTTATTAATATTAATTTCAAAAATTTTCTTTAAGTCTGAAAAAGTTTCAGAATGCATTCTCGTTTCTAATAAACGCCAAGTATAAGGTATAAGTTTTAAATATATTTTTTTATTGTCTCGTTTAAAGAGTCTAGAAAAAATACCTATAATTTTTAAGTTTCTTTGAACCGACAATATATTAAAATCTTGTAAAAAAAGGTTTGAATTATTTTTGCTAATAAGAGAATTATTTTTTACATAATAATTATAAATTTTATTTTTTAAACTTTTAGATGTTTTGATTCTTACATCATCTATTAAAGAAACTAAGTCGTAGGCTGGATTTCCTATCAAGGCATCTTGGCTATCTATTATGCCTATTTTTTTTCCGACCTTCATCAAATTTTTTACATGATAATCCCTATGAACAAAATAAGAATTTGGAAAGTTCAATTTTTTATATAATTGTGACAATATTTTCCTTACATTTTTTTTAATTAGCTTGTGCTTTTTTTTGCTTATGATTAACGGTAAATACCATTTAAAAAATAAATCTGTTTCTTGATGTAAATATTTTTTTGAATATTTTTTAATTAGATGCGGTTTACGAATAATACTTTTTATTTTTGGTTTTGGTTTTATTCTTTGTATTTTTATGAGCAGATCTACAAGTTTTTTATATGTTGGTAATTTTTTTTTTTGTTTTAATAAAAGCTGATGAAAGGATAAATCTCCAAAATCTTCAATAATAATTGTTCCCTTAGTGTAATTACACTCAAAGAGTTTTGGTGCTAATATTTTATTTTTTATCAAAAATTTATTAACCGCTACATAAGCAATTAAATTTTTATATTTTTCTCGTTGTGCATTAACAAGAATTTTACTTTTCCCATTTATATTAATTCTATAAAATTTTCTAAACGATGCGTCGCCTGCTATTGGAATTATTTTAGATTTCATTTAATTTGTGATCTTTCCATTTTCCTAATCCAATAATCTTAACTTTTCTAGCATTTAAATTTTTTAAATATTCAAATGTAATATCAATCCTATCAACAGGTTTTGGTTCAATTAATTCAGGCCACTCTATAATTTTAATATTATTTTTTGATGTTTCAAACATACCTAGTTCTAAAATATCATTATAATTTTTTAGCCTATAAAGGTCATAATGAAGAATTTTTATTTTTCCAATATCATAATCATAAACTATATTAAATGTTGGGCTTAAAATATCGCTTGCTTTAATTCCATTTTCAACTTCAAGATTGTTAATTAAAAAGCGTACAAAAGTTGTTTTTCCTACACCTATATCTCCATAAAGAAAAACTACATCTCCATCTTTTATTATTTTTGAGATTTTTTTTGAAAAACTTTGTGTATCTGTTATTGATTTTAATTCCATTTAACTACTAAATTATTAGTAGCGGTAGGTATCCGGTTTGAATGGTCCTTTAGTATTTACGCTAATATAATCAGCTTGCTCCTTTGAAAGTTTAGTTAATTTTGCACCTACTTTTGCTAAATGAAGGGTAGCAACCTTTTCATCTAAATGTTTTGGCAAAACATATACTTTTTTCTCATACTTGCTGGAATTATTCCAAAGTTCTATTTGTGCAATTGTTTGATTTGTAAAAGATGCGCTCATAACAAAACTAGGGTGTCCTGTTGCGCATCCTAAATTAACTAGTCTTCCTTCTGCCAATAGTATAATTCTTTTTTTGTCTGGCTTTGTCACTTCATGAACTTGCGGTTTAATTTCATCCCATTTATAATTTTTTAAAGCCTCAACTTGAATCTCATTATCAAAATGTCCAATATTACAAAGTATTGCTCTATCTTTCATATCTCTCATATGATCTGCTGTAACAATATCCTTGTT
>Ga0115002_10009633_pt1 | contig 10505 bp, 10 predicted proteins | sample ArcticOcean_MG_C_8_FD_89576 | JGI IMG/M metagenome (GOLD analysis project Ga0115002, IMG submission 89576) | Marine microbial communities from western Arctic Ocean - ArcticOcean_MG_CB11_86 | ecosystem: Environmental > Aquatic > Marine > Oceanic | place: Arctic Ocean: Canada Basin | collected... | reverse complement strand
CCGCCCGGTCGCTTCGTGCCTGCAAGGTTTCCACTGTTGCTGAAAGCGTGTCACGCAAGGTCCGCAATTGACTTAATTCCGCTGCAAAGTCATCGCGGTCGGTCAGCGTGCTTTGCAGTTCGGTCGATAATTGCGCCAAGTTCGAACGTAGATCGACATTTGACTTCTGTTCCAAAACCAACAAATCCGCAAGTTCGGCAACTTCCTGATTGAGAATTTCCAGGGCCTGATCGCGCCCAGTTATTGCCTCACTGAGATAAAACTGGGCGACAACGAAGATCATCAGCAAAAAGATAATAACCATAAGCAGAGCCGCCAGCCCGTCGACAAATCCGGGCCAAATGTTAACGCTAGTGCGGCTACGGCGGAGTACGGCCATATGTCAGATCGCTCGGGGGCCCTTGGGCTCGCCGTCACCAGACAAGGCGGCAATCGTACGCGCAAGCAAACGAATTTCGCTGCGTATTTCCCCGACTAACTCTTCCCGACCTTTGGGTAATTCCTTGATGATTCGGCTGACATTCGCTTCGATACCTCGGACGTGACTACGCAATACATCATCGCCACTGTCACGGTCGGCAAGCTTGGAAAGAATTGGTTTAAGTTCCATTTGCGCTTCGCCAAGCTTCAACATCAGGCTTTGTTCGGCCTTCATATGGTCAGTAAGCCCACCCAATTTGTCCGCGAGCTCCATTATGTTCGCGTTGGCTGCGTTCCGGCCCTCTTCACTGCGTTGAATGATACGCTGCAAGCTGTCGAGGCTATCGGCGGATTGCTCCAAGAGGGCTTGAATATAAGCCGGGACGGATGTTTCACCATCACCGGAAAGACTTCCGCTGCTGAGCCGTGTCAAACCTGACAGCCATTCCTCCAAATCATTGAAGAATCTGTTTTGCGCCTGGCCCGCTTGCAATTCTAAAAAACCCAACACCAGCGATCCACCGAGGCCAAACAGCGACGAGCTAAACGCCGTCCCCATGCCATCAAGTGGCGCTTCGAGGCCTTGCTTGAGATCTTGAAAAACAGTGTTAAGTTCTCCTGCTGTGACCGAAAGACCGCCAATCACGCTACCCACTGACCGAACTGTTTCAAGCAACCCCCAAAATGTGCCAAGTAACCCTAAGAAGACGAGAAGTCCGATCATATAGCGCGACGTTTCACGACTTTCGTCTAGTCGGGCACTGACACCATCCAGCAAAGTGCGCATGGCAACGGTGGATAGGCTGAGCCTGCCAGTTCGTTCTTTTTCGCTAAGCATAGTCGCCATTGGCGCGAGAAGTTTGGGTGCTGCCAGTACGGAGACTGTCGCTTGATCACGCCTGAACTCTTCGATCCAGGCGACTTCACTCCCCAGCATCGTTACCGTTCTAAAGATATAAAATATCCCGAAAACCAAGGCGCCAAGGATGACGCCGTTCAGTACAGCATGTGCCAAAGACGCACTAAGAAGGGATGGAAACAGAAGGGCAATAGCAATTGCGACAACCACCAGGAACAGGAACATCCGAGTGAGGAAGCGTTTTGGTGTGGTCACTGGCTAGAAATCCGTTCCACGGCCTGATGTGTATTAGGCGCGGCCGCGACTCCTCGATTGCTCAATTGGCGACTACGACATCGACGCGATCCGGAGGGCCTTCTTCAACCTTGTTGCCGAGCGCCCGAAGCTGCATACGGGTACTTTTCACGCCATAGTTCATCAATTGTGTGCGAACGGCCAAAGCGCGAAAGAGGGAAAGTCGGCGCGCTGTGCTGGGGGTGTCTGATGCGCTGCCGGCAAATCCATAAAGTACAAGACGCATACCGCGTTCGGCGGTCAATTTTTCGGCCAATTTTTGGAGTTCTGAGGCGGCTTCCTCTGGCAGGTTTGATGATTCCTCTCTGAACAGAATGCGGAGTTTGTTTCCGTCGCTACTGACATCAACCGGTGCTGTGAGTGCAGCAACAACAGAGCCGCCCAGTTTCGTTGTCGCCGACTCTGCTGCGGTGCTCGGAGCTTTCGGTAGAGCGGGCACCTGTGACACTGCTGCAGTTGCTTTAGGCGGTACTGGAACTCTCGTAGTTACTTTCGGTGGCTGCGGTATAGCTATTCTTGGTGCAGTAATAACGTCAGTTTCAACTGCCATAGGTATCGCTGGTGGTATCGCTGGCGGTGCCGAAGGAGCTGCTGGTACTGGAATTGCGATTGGCTTCGGCGCTGTGATTGCCGCAACGGCCGGTGCCGGTTTTGCTGTGGCTGTCACGACAACGGCAGGCTTCGATATCGACGGTACTTTTGGCACTACCGGTGACACTGCCGGGACTTTGGGCAGTTTCGGTGCAGTTGGCCTAGGGACGGCGGCTACAGAAATTTGCGGTTTTGGCGGTGGCGCTGTCGGACGCTTCGATGTGACGCTCCTTGGCAGAGTCAGTTGGGAGTGCGGGGTTGACGTGGGTGGTGCCAAGAGTTGCCCAGGTGCTCGTGCAGCACTTCTAGGGACCAAGTTGGCTGATCCTTGCCGCAAAATTCCAGCTAGCGTCGGCGCCGGTCCAAATTTGTCGAGTACGCTCAAGTCGATGATGATATTCGGCCGTCCGACATAACGGCTGTTTCTCGTAGATTGTGCTTCGGTTGAACCGACGCCAAAGGCGAGTGTCAGCGCACCCGTGCCGAGCACGATAAACGCCCTGGCAACTACGGTAAGCGAGCCTAGTGTTTTTTTCCGACTATTGGTTGCAGTCATAGAGTCGAGCCCGATCATCGGTCGTTATGTGCGCTTTGCAACGAGCGGTACTTTCCGAAAGTATCTCAGGCTAACTCACCGGACAACCGTTTGTGAATGCATCAGGTGCTATTATTGAGTTGTTTTATCAGCGCTGTATGCAGATTATCGTTGGAAGCAACAATATCAGATGCATTCGGATCGTAAGTTTGCCCGTTTGTACGGGATATCAAACCACCCGCTTCACGGACAAGAACTATTCCGGCTGCGGTATCCCAGGGCTTTATGTCTACATCCCAAAATCCATCGAATTTTCCGGCCGCCACATAAGCGAGATTAAGGGCTGTTGAGCCCCACACTCTGACGCCCGCTGTCTGGTCTGACATACGTTGAAATCGCAGTTTGTATTCGGCTCTGATTTCGGGGCTATCGTCGACATTCTTTAAAGGCAGGCCACATGCAATTGCAGCATCTGTCAACTTGCTACGACCGGACACCCGAAGGCGCCGATCGTTGAGAAAGGCGCCTTGGCCGCGTTCGGCCCAAAACAATTCATCCTTCACCGGGTCGTAAACGACGCCACACATTGGCGAGCCGTCTCGCTCCAAGGCAATAGAGATCGAAAAATGCGGTAGGCCATGCAGAAAATTGAAGGTCCCATCCAGTGGATCTACGATCCACCTGTTACTGCTGTCAGTACCAGCGATAACACCTGCTTCTTCCAACAACATGCCATATGTGGGTCGCGCTTTTTGCAACTCGTATCGGATGATTTGTTCCGCGTTGGTATCCGCTGTCGACACGTAGTCGCCGGGTCCTTTGCGGCTCACCTGGAGTTGTTCGACTTCGCCGAAGTCGTGAATCAGTGCCCGACCGGCCTTATTCGCGGCGGCGGCCATGACGTTGATAAGGGCGGAACGAATAGCCACGCGGTCTCCTTTAGAATGTTTGGGCGCATGCGCCTCGGATAGTGCAACAATTTGGTAGGGGAGGGTGCGGCTAACTGCTCCTCAATTACTGGCAGACTATTCTTTTACACGCTCAACGTATGTATCGTCTGAAGTGTTCACAACGATACGTGTGCCTGACTCAATATAAGGCGGAACCAACACACGCACACCATTTTCCAGTACGGCAGGCTTATATGAGGATGATTGTGTTTGGCCCTTTACGACTGCATCGGCTTCCGTAACTGAAAGCACAACTTTTTCAGGCAACATCACACCAATTGGTGTTCCGTCGTGGGACTCAATCGTAACGGTCATACCATCTTGTATATAGCGGGCGTGGCTTTCGTCGATCAAATCGTCGCCTAAGGTGATCTGTTCATAGTTTTCCACATCCATGAAGGTGTATTCGGAGTCGTTGCCATAGAGAAATTGATACGGCCTCTCATCGAGGCGTGCCCGCTCCACAGATTCCGACGCTCGAAATCGTTCGTTGAGCTTCGAGCCGCTGCGAACGTCCTTCAGTTCGACCTGCATAAATGCTCCGCCCTTGCCGGGTTTAACGTGCTGGACTTTTACGGCTCGCCATAGGCGACCTTGGTGCTCTATGGCCATTCCGGGGCGAATTGTATTTCCGTCGATCTTCATCTCATTCCCTTGCTACCGCGGCGGCTTGCCGGGTTTTGGACGGCGCGCAAACTATCAGTACGATGCTTCTTAGACAACGTTGGCAATCGCAGCATTGAATGACCGGATTGTAGCCGCCGGTCCCTTTGGATTACTCCAGACCGCCGAAACAACGGCAATGAAATCTGCGCCGGCCGCAATAATTGGCTGACAATTGTCCGGTGTAATGCCGCCGATAGCAGCACAGGGAACTGTCGCAATATCACTCCACTGTCGGATTAGATCTGGAGTTGTATGATGCACGACATCCTTGGTTGCCGTTGTATGGAATGCTCCAAATGCGACATAGTCCGCGCCTTGTTCGCCTGCGATCATGGCAAGATGTATCGAGTCGTGGCATGTGACACCGACGATTGCATCCTCTCCCACAAGCCCGCGTGCATCGCGGTATGTTCCATCTTGCTGACCGATGTGGACGCCGTCGCAGTCACATTCCGCTGCTAGGTCTGCACGGTCATTTAGAATAAAGGCGATATCGCGACTTTGTGTGATAGGCCTAAGAACAGAACAAGCATCACGAATTTCGCTGTCGCTTACGTCCTTAAGACGAAGCTGAACACAAGCAACTCCGCCGACGTCGAGAGCCTCCTCCAGCCGAGGGGCAAACTCTATAGGGTCTAACGTATTCGGAGTAATCAGATACAAATTAGCCGTCATGTCGAGGCACTGGGCTTCAGCCAGTCTCGGCAGGCTTCGGATAGATCGGCAACTGCAACGTCGACATCTCCCAAGTCGAGCGATGGAACGCGCCTCGTATGGATGGTAACTCCAGATTGCAGGGCAACATCCATAATCTTGTCTTTGACATTTTTTCTGCCGCTAAAGCGTATCGCCTGCACACCCTCGCGTATTGCGGCGAGTGCATCGCCGGCTGCAGATGCGCAATCGAGAATCGGCGTCATCTTGACGTCAGGATATTGTGTTTTTGCCTCAGAAATTAGTGCACGAAACCACCCAGCACCGGCATATCCAGCCGCGCCTGGCGCACTAAATAGCGTTACCGGAACATTGAGTTCGTGCGCCGCATTTAGTGCGATGCAAGCATGTTCAAGAGAATGGACGGTAATCGCTTTGCTGCTCAGCGCTATCTCATCCCACCCATGACTGCCGCTGTATCACTCATCCGATTGGAAAATCCCCACTCGTTGTCGTACCAGGACATAACGCGGACGAACGTCCCGTCAAGAACTTGGGTCTCTCCAAGGTCGAAGATCGATGAAGCGGGATTGTGATTGAAATCGACCGAGACAAGCGGCTTGTCGTTTGTCGTAAGAACTCCCTTAAGGTCGCCCGTCGCCGCCGCTTTGACGATCATCCCATTGATTTCGTCAACGCTGGTTTTTCGCTTGGCAGTGAATGTCAGATCGATAAGGCTGACATTTGGCGTTGGTACGCGGATTGATGTGCCGTCCAGCTTACCCTTGAGCTCTGGTAGTACAAGGCCGACGGCGCGGGCAGCGCCTGTGGACGTCGGGATCATTGAAACTGAAGCAGCGCGGGCCCGCGCAAGGTCGCCATGCAATGTGTCAACTGTCCGCTGGTCGCCCGTGAAGGAGTGAATCGTGGTCATAAAGCCGTGCTTAATTCCAATAGAGCGGTTGAGTACATGGGCGATTGGAACCAGGCAATTTGTTGTACAGGATGCATTCGAGACGACTCTATGGCTCTTGCGAAGCTTCTTGTGGTTAACCCCATAAACAACCGTCAAATCTGCATCGGCGCAGGGTGCTGAAACAAGAACGCGTTTTGCGCCGGCAACAAGGTGGGCCGCGGCTTTGTCTTTGCTCGTAAACAGACCTGTACACTCCATGACCAAGTCGATTCCAAGATCGCCCCATGGAAGCTTTTCTGGATTCCGCTCTGCAAATACCTGGACCTTCTTGCCATCAATACGAATGCAGTTTTTCTGCGCTTGAATTTTGCCTTGGTAGGGACCGTGTACGGAGTCATAGCTGAGGAGGTGTGCATTGGCGTCAGGCGAGCCAAGATCGTTGATTGCAACGAACTCAATATCCTTTCGTCGTCGTTCCATCGCGGCCCGAAAGACCAGGCGGCCAATCCGTCCGAAGCCGTTGACCGCTACTCGTATCGCCATACGCAGATACTCCCTACTGTCGACTTTAAAGCCCATCGCACCAAAGAATCAGACATGGGTGCCTAAGCTCGCTGCACCATTTGCGGCTGCGCGCACTGAAAACGTCGCCTGGGCGTTTGCAATATTTTTGACTTTGCCGCTCCAAGCCTTCAAAGGCGCCGCCTGTAACGCCCGGCCATATGAAAAACTTAGTTTCCATGGTGCGTTGCTCGATAAATTGTTCATTGCGTTGAGATGTGCGGTTGCAAGGTCGTCAGATTGTCCGCCCGATAAAAACACAATTCCCGGCACAGCCGCGGGAACCGTCCGCTTCAAGCATGCCACGGTCCGTCGGGCAACTTCCTCAACGCTGGCTTGTTTAGGGCACACGCTTCCGGATAACACCATATTTGGTTTGAGCAACGTACCTTCCAAGGTAACCCCCTGGTTTGCCAAGGCAGCATAGACACTTCGCAACACATGCTCGGATACTTCATCGCATCGCTCGACCGTATGTCCACCGTCCATCAACACTTCTGGTTCGACAATGGGGACCAGACCTGTCTCTTGAGCGATTGCCGCATAGCGCGCAAGCGCATGCGCATTTGCCTCAACGCAAGCGTCACTCGGCATCGTTTCGGTGATATGATAAGTGGCACGCCATTTGGTGAAACGTGCGCCAAGTTCATAGTATTCGCTACAGCGTTCCCGCAGACCGTCGAGACCCTCGGTAATGGTTTCGCCAGACCATCCTGCTAACTGCTTTGCTCCAGCATCCACCTTGATGCCAGGAATCATTCCGTTATCTGAAATGATTTTGACAAGCGGCGTTCCGTCTGCTGCATTCTGACGCAGCGTTTCTTCGTACAGAATCACACCGCTGATATGCTTTGAAACGCTCGGAGTAGTGAAAAGCATGTGTCGGTAATCGCGCCGAGTGTCCTCTGTGGAAGTGACGTTGATTGAGTCAAACCGTCGCTTAATCGTTCCCGTACTTTCGTCGGCCGCCAGAATTCCCTTACCGTCAACGACCAGCAGTTCCGCTGTTTTCTGCAAAGCCTCTACGTTCATTCCACCGTCCTTAGACAAGTTTGCGTGCTGCGGTCGCAACCGCCTCTGCGGTTATACCAAAGTGTTTGTAAAGCTCCCCTGCAGGCGCAGATGCGCCAAATGAGTTCATCCCAATAAATGCACCATTTCGGCCGATATATCGGTCCCAACCCTGGCGGATTGCAGCTTCCACAGCCACGCGGGGACAGTCCGTACGGAGAACCGACTCTTGATAAGATGCGTCTTGGTCCTCGAATAACTCCCAACATGGCATTGAGATGACAGCCGCCTGGATGCCATCGCGCGCCAACATTTCGCGTGCTGCCATCGCTAAGCCAACCTCAGAACCGGTCGCCAACAACGAGACCTGACGCTTTTCTTTAGCTTCAGCTATGACATAGGCGCCGCGGGAGCAGAGATTTTGCTCATCATGTGATAGGCGCAACGCAGGAACTCCCTGGCGCGTCAAAACGATCACCGACGGTGTCTGCTTTGCCGCCAGCGCATAAGCCCAACTTTCAGCCGTTTCCACCGCGTCCGCCGGTCGAAATACCAGTAGATTGGGGATCGCGCGCAGGCTGGCCAGATGTTCAACTGGTTGATGCGTAGGCCCGTCTTCACCAAGCCCAATCGAGTCGTGACTCATTACATAGATCACGCGATTTTTGGATAATGCGGATAAACGAATTGAAGGCCGGCAGTAGTCTGTAAAGACGAGAAATGTGCCGGCATAGGGAACGATGCCGCCATGCTGGGCAATTCCATTCATCGCCGCCGCCATACCGTGTTCGCGGATGCCGTAGTGAATATAGTTGCCCGAATAATCGTCGCTGTTAACGACTTTCATACTGTTCACCTGGGTCAAATTCGAACCGGTAAGGTCCGCAGACCCGCCGACCAATTCTGGAATGGCTTCGACGAGAACTTCTAGTACTTTTTGTGACGCTTGCCGGGTTGCAAGCTTAGGCGGATTGTCGATCATCGAGCGTTTGAGTTCGTCCAGCCGCTGGAGCCATCCATCCGGTAGCTCTCCACTCAAAACACGCTCAAATTCCTTACGACTAGGCGCATCAAGTTTGGAAGTTCGCTCACGCCATCCGCTGTGTTCGGCAGCACCGGATCCGCCGGCCTTTCGCCATTCCACGAGGATGTCGCCAGGAATTGTAAATGGCTCATATGGCCAGTTGAGTTTGTCTCGTGCAGCCGCGACCTCATCGGCTCCCAACGGCGAACCATGCGTCGCTGCAGTTCCCTGTTTGGACGGCGCGCCGAAGCCGATAACGGTTTTGCATGCAATAAATGCAGGCCGGTCAGATTTTTTCGCCGCAGCGATGGCGTCCGAAACCGCTGTCATGTCGTGTCCGTCAACGCTCCATGTGTTCCAGGCGCTGGCAGCAAATCTCGCGCATTGGTCATCTAGGGTCGTGAGGTGGGTCGGGCCATCGATTGATATGCCGTTATCATCAAACAGCACGATCAGTTTGTTGAGTTTTAGGTGCCCGGCAAGAGAAATGGCCTCATGGCTAATTCCTTCCATCAGGCAACCGTCGCCGGCAATGACGTACGTATAATGTGAAACGAGTTTATCGCCGTATCGGGCAGCCAACATCCGTTCCGCCAACGCCATGCCGACACCGTTTGCTAGCCCCTGACCAAGAGGGCCAGAAGTCGTCTCTATTCCGTCCGCGTGCCCGAATTCTGGATGCCCTGCTGTTCGACTTCCTAACTGTCGGAAATTACGGATTTGCTCAATGTCGATGTCTTTATAACCGGTGAGGTAAAGCAACGAATAAAGCAGCATTGAGCCATGGCCAGCGGAGAGAATAAAGCGATCGCGGTCAGGCCAAGCCGAGTCTGAAGGGTCGTATTTAAGGTGTTCCGTGAACAGAACGGTCGCAACGTCTGCCATGCCCATTGGCATGCCGGGATGGCCTGAATTAGCTTTTTCAACCGCATCCATGGAAAGCGCACGTAGCGCGTTTGCCATGTCGTGCCGGCTGATGTCCGGGCTCGACTCAACCTCTGTCATGACGGGGTCCTGAGTTCTTCGCGAAAAGGACATTTCCAACATGCTAACCGGGGCCAAGCATGTTGTTTATGAAACATGCCGACCTCGCCGGGGTGCGTCAATGGTGTAGTGGTTCTCGATCGAAATAGCCCTGACTTTGACAAAATTTGTCGCGGTTGACGCTGTCGATAGACGCGCGTATTTTGCCGCATGTGCGGCTATTTAGGCCGTGTTGTTGCTTTTGCGTCTTAGGTAAAATTTATGTCTCGCCTCGACATTGCACAACAGCGTTTAGAAACCGCCCTGGCGCGGATCGAGGTTGCGCTGGATCGGCAATCGGCTGCGGACGTAGGCCAAAACGACCAGTTTGAACTAGCATCGGCGTTGGATCAGGCATTGAAGGATAATGAGCGGCTGCAGGATGTTAGAGGCGTTGTAACGTCCCGATTGGACGAGACAATCGAGCGCCTTGAGCGCTTGCTGAAGGGCTAATCAAGTATGAGCCAAGTCTCAATTACGATAAATGGGCGGGACTACACAATTGCCTGCGATGATGGTCAAGAAGATCATTTGACGAGGCTGTCAGACTATCTCAATAGCCGAATCGGTGAGGTTGTCGCTGCTGTCGGACAAGTGGGCGATACCCGCCTGCTTGTGATGCTCGGCTTGCTCATTGCTGATGAGTTGTCAGACTCATATGTAGAACTTGCAGCCGCTCGCGGTGAAGAAGGTAACACTGATTTGCCTACTGAAGGGCGCAAAAATGCAGGTGAAGAAAGTGCCGTTGTTGCAATTGAGGCACTTGCCGAACAAATTGAGACTATTGCTGGACGCCTCGAAGCAACCTAACTTAGGGGCGGGTGGCTGCTGCGTGGTGCGTGCGGTCGCGATATCCCCGGGGCCAATAATTACCTCTAGGGAGCTGTCTCTGTCGGGATCGTGGTCTCGGTATATGGCGCCCACCTACATCAGTAGGCCTTGGAGGATATGAAATGGCTCACGGCCAATGTGGGGCCGCCCAACCTATCTAACAAATTATT
>Ga0115002_10009631_pt1 | contig 10506 bp, 8 predicted proteins | sample ArcticOcean_MG_C_8_FD_89576 | JGI IMG/M metagenome (GOLD analysis project Ga0115002, IMG submission 89576) | Marine microbial communities from western Arctic Ocean - ArcticOcean_MG_CB11_86 | ecosystem: Environmental > Aquatic > Marine > Oceanic | place: Arctic Ocean: Canada Basin | collected... | reverse complement strand
TGTTCGAGACCCTAAAGAAGATCCACCGTACGGATGCCGTTGTCGTGCTGACGACCGATCACGGGGCGATCAAGGGAACTCGGGCCTCCATGGTGCATGGTGACCGGCAGACCTCATCGAGTTTGCGTTACAAGCACGGCAAGAACCTGCGTTGCGAGGCCAAGGAGGCGGTCATGGTGACGAACCCTGAGGAGTATGGCCTGCCGTCCACCGGGCTTGGTTCAAACTACATTATCGCCAAAGAAGATTTTTATTTCGTCTATCCAACTAACTTCAACGAGTACCAGCGCCAGTACAAAGACAGCTTCCAACACGGGGGGATCTCTCTGGACGAGGTTATTCTTCCTGTGGTAACGATGGAGCCCAAATAAGGGACTGCGTGCATGGAAGTGGTCAAGCGGGCTTCGGCCAAAGGATGCGTGGTAACGCGATCCCCGGAAGAGACGCAGGCGCTAGGCCATGATCTGGCTCTGCTGTTGCAGCCCGGCGACGTCGTCGCACTGCGGGGAGATCTCGGTGCGGGCAAAACTTGCTTGATACAGGGAGTCTGCAACGGCTTGCAAGTAGAGGATGTCGTTAACAGTCCCACTTTCATTCTCGTCAACGAATACGCCGGCAAAATTGGCACGACGGATGTTCCGGTGTACCATTTCGACCTGTACAGGCTCACCCATCCAGCGGAGTTGGTCGACCTTGGGATCGAAGACTATATCGACGCTGGCGGAGTCAGCCTGTTTGAGTGGGCGGAACGAGGCGCCGAGCTGTTGCCCGTGCCGCGGTGGGATATCGAACTTGTGCAGACGACGGACGACGAACGCCGGATCTCATGGACCTATGGAAGATGAGTAAACACACCGTTACTAACATCGGACGCCGACACCATGACTCGGAACATCACGATACTGGACAGCATGTCACGGGGATATCTCGAATGAGCACGAATGTAGCGGAGGCGCCTCCGATGATCGCTCGAAGTAAACGAAATTCCAGACGAGATTCCATACGCACTAAAAGGCATCGCCTGGCTCTGCGTTTGGCGCTGGTATTCACCGGGCTCACATGCTACGGCGTAAACGCTCAGCTAGACCTCGAGCCTACGCGTCTTATCGACAGCCCCACCGCCGGACTCATCGACAAGGGACGGTTCGCCGTCGATCTGCGGCTCTTTCCCGATGGTGGTGTGCTGACGCAGATCAACGCCGGCGTCATGCGGCGTTTGAGCATCGGTTTGTCGTATGGCGGTGTGAACGTAATAGGCGATGACCTCATCGATTGGCATCCGCGAGTCGAGGTGGCTGCGCGCTACCGTGTCATCGAAGAGACCACTGGTCTACCAGCGATCACTGCTGGCTACGAAACCCAGGGGTTTGGGCCCTACCAAAGGACCTCGGCACGCTACAAGATCAAATCAAAGGGTTTCTTTGTCGCCGGCAGCAAGAACTACATTTCCGGGCTCGGGCAGTTCGGTGTCCACGGTGGCATCAACTGGAGCCGTGAGCGTGACGACGGCGACAAAGACGTTTCCGGCTGGGCCGGAATCGACAAGACGATCAACGAGGAACTTGCCGTGGTTGCGGAGTACGATTTTGCTTTTAACGACAACGACTCCAGCTCGCTTGGAGAAGGCAAGGGATACCTGAACGCGGGAGTGCACTGGTCGGCCGTCCCCAACATCAGCGTCGGCTTTGTACTCAAGAATGTACTGGGCAACGGCGACGACAACGGCGGCGGCCCTGACTCCGATCTGAGCCGCGAGCTTTCTGTGCGCTACTCTGAGGCCTTCTAATGCGAGTCGCCACCACGGCGCTCTCGATGGTATCCGTATTGGGGATGCTTACGGTCCAGACGCCGGCCCAGGAGGAGCGGGCCGTCGACCACTTTTCCGGAGTCGGCGTGCGTGCCATGGGAATGGGCGGGGCCTACCTGGGCGTTGCAGATGACTTTTCGGCCATCCATTGGAATCCCGCCGGACTTGCCCAGATGACACAACGCGAGGTCTACCTGGGAGCGCAGCGAAACGGTTACGACAGCGAGGCGACCCAGCGTGGCATTAGGGCCCGCAGCGACCTCGCCAACACCCGCTTCAGCTCGTTCGGTTTCGTCTTTCCATTTCCCGTACATCGCGGTAGTCTGGTGCTTGCTGCCGGTTTTAACAGGGTAAAAGAGTTCGACTCCATCGTCCGTATCGGCGGCTTCAACGCCGCCGACAGTCTTCAACAGGATAACACCTTCTCGCACGAGGGTGGGCTCGAAATGAAGACGTTTGCGGCCGCCGTTGACGTGTCACCGACGGTGTCCCTTGGACTTGCCCTGAACCTGATCAGCGGCGACAACGAAAACATACAGGAGTTCCTCCTCGAGGATAAGAAGGACCTGTATTTGGAAAAGAGATGGACGGCGCGGCAGTCGTTCACCGACGAATATGACAATTCCTTCAATGCCAAGTTCGGTCTTCTTGTGCGCACGCCTCGAGAGGATTCACAATTTCGCTTCGGTCTCACCGTGGCCACTGGACCGACACATGAGGTCGATTACCGATTCAAGGGTATCTCGGACGTCACCGCGTACAACCTGATCGAGTACGACAACGGTACCGTGTGCCGGGACTCGTTTGGCACCGACGAAGACGACGTTTGCACATCGGTAGAGGTGAAGACGACCCAAGGCAGGTACAAGGTCTCACTGCCCCTTGAATTTGGTATCGGAGGCTCGGCGCGGCCGAGTCCTGATCTGCTGGTGGCGGCAAGTGTCCACTTCAGCGAGTGGTCGCAGAGCGAGTACACGGGATCGGATATCAACGACCTGCGCGCCAACGCCTCCTTCGAGAACCAATATCGCGACGTCGCGCGCTATCATTTCGGTGTCGAATACCAGGTGCCGCAGATCGCTCTCGATCTACGCGCTGGGTTTTATACCGACCCCCTGCCTTTCGTCGGCCCCAGAGATCCGGATCTGGCTACGGACCCAATCACCAATCCGCTGGTCGTTGCTAAACAGGACCGGCGCTTCATGACACTGGGTGCGGGTCTGTTGCTCGATACCGCGGTCCGGGCAGACGTCGCTTTGACACGAGGAACCTTCGATGTGACTGAAGGTCCTCTAGCTGAGAACAATACCGTAAATCGGGCCGTCCTAGGCATCAACTATCGGTTTTGAACGGCTTGGAAATCAACAGCGGTAGCCATCGGGTCTTGCTGATAGCCCGTTCCCTTTGTATGGTAGGTGAACCGAACAAAGCACTGCTAATCGTACCGCTAAATGAGCCATAAGTTATTGAATCGCTGGAGGTTGTGCGTCATGAGACGAAGACATCGAGTGTTGATCCTGGCGACGATTGTCCCCGCCCTTGTGGGTAGCGGTTGCTACACCGCTGTGAAGGGACCAGCAACCGCTGCGGATTTCTACAACGAACCTCAGCACACGCTCTATAGCTCTGAGACCGGCGACACAGACGAATTACTGGTGCCTCGTCGTGGTTCCTCCAATCCCTATGATGATCCCTATCGGGGGTTCTCTAGCCCTTACGGGGGCGGCTACGGAGGGTACGGCGGGCCAGCTTTCGGCTATGATTCGCGTGGCGGCGCCTTTGGCAACTACGGCTATGGCAACTACGGCTATGGCGGCTACTATCGCGGTGCAGGCCCGGTCGGGTACGGCTACGATCCCTACTATTCGGGGGCTTATGGCAGCTACGTTCCTCCTGGCTACGAGCTGGTGACGACGAACGAGCTTGACTACCTGCGCTCCAACGCAATTCTCAATACGACGCCTACCTACAATCCGCCCGATCCCGTTTTGCAGCAGCAGCGGGTGGAGGCCGAACAGGAAGTCTGGCAGCAGCGCCAGGAGAGCCGCAACCGACCGACACCGGCGGTAACCAGTCGATCCTCAAATGGCGGCGGAGGACAGACGAGTCGATCAGCCCCAGCGGTCACGCGGCGGCCGGCGGCTCAAAAGAGTACGGGCAGCCAGAGTGATGGTGATTCGAAGAAGAAAAGCGCGAAGCCGAAAAAACGTGGGCGTTAGTTAGTTAAGAAGCTCTTCTTCTTCAGTCTCCGCTCAAATCGAAATGGCGTCGCTCTAGCGTAGCCTGTGGGGCGACGCGGGCAAGGAAATCTCTCAAGGGTTGGCCCAGCGAAGTTAACAACTCTTGTTCCTTGCGGTCGGCACCACCCACGGGCTGCCCGCGCAAAGGCCGCCAGTCCCGCTGGCGACCTACATGACTCCAGGTTTCGCCCGTAGCTAGATTGATAACGCTCAGCTTCAGGTCCACGGAAATGTTCAACTGCTCGGTCGGCGTTCTTTCGTATTGAGTCGGCATAACCGAGGTCACCTGGGCGTCCAGTCCTCTCAAGGTCACCAGCACGATGGCGTCAATGTCCATCTCCTCCCGCAGGGCTGCCCGCGTTTCGTGCGAGCTTAGGGTCGTTGAATCGAAGACGACATTCTTGAAGTGCCAGCGGATTTCGTCATGCGTGATCACTCGGCGATCCGGAACGCGCTTCAAGCCGATGGCCGTGGCATCCGTCAATCGCCCTATTACCTTCTCGGTATCCAATCCCGTTACCAGTTCCATGTCCGTCACTGACACCACACCGAAGGTACTTACCGAGTCCAGGATCGCTCTCAGTTTGGTGTCGGGATAGGACGGTGCCTCGAACTGTACCAGCTTGAAGTTTCCTGACCTGACCGGTCCTGCGCATCCCCCGGAACACCAGGTCAACAGTCCCAGGATCAGTGTCATCGAACACCGGGCAAAGGCGCGGGGCGGCCCCACCCGAGGCCATTCGACGGCCACCTCAGAAGCTCCTACCGAAACTGAAATGCATGTTCCAGTCGGAGTAATTGCCCTGTAGGTCGGTTTTTTTAGCAAACTCGAAGTTCAATGGAGCGATGAAATAGACCAGCAGGCCGAGACCGAACCCGGCGTGCAGTCGCTTAGTGGCATCGGCGGGTCCGAACGGCTCATGGGGATTGTGCAACGACAGATCGAGTTCATCCCCCTCGTTCCAGGCCGTTCCCACGTCCATGAAGAAACTGCCGTCGACGGCCGGAATCGAGAACGTCCCGGGCCAACCGAAAACTATATTGCGGATGAACGGTACCCTGACCTCGCTGTTGACCAGCAGAACCCGCGAACCGGTGAAGGTGGAAAATTCAAATCCCCTCAATGGCCCGACATTGAGGTTAAATCCGGGTGAAAACGGAATAAACCACGCGGGTCCACCCAGATTGTACTCCAGGCCGTCTGGCCCCAATGAGCCGATTCCGACGGCGCGCAGGCCGAAAACGGACCAGCGTCCCAGGCGGAAGTAGTGGCGATAGTCGGCCTCCAAATGCGTCAGGGAGCGGTCGTCCTGCGTCAGTTGTGCCGTCCGTCCCACTGACAGGTAATAGCGTTTACCGGAGGTCGCCCCCAACAGGCCGTTGCTCAACGAGTCATGCACGTACGCCGCTTTGAACAGGTGGGTGGTGAATGAGGTATCAGCAGCAACGGGCGTTCCATTCAGATTGCTAGCCTGCCCAGGCGGAAAGGCTGATCCGCGCAACTCATCGATGAAGCTGTAGCTGAGTTCGATTCGGCGAAAGACATCCAGCGGGTAGCTATAATCGAACAGCAGGCCAGCCTGGCGACTGCGTTGCAGGTCGGCCACCACCGTACGCCCGCCGTACACAATCGGAGTGTTCGAGTTGTTGAAGTACTGGTTCCAGTTGAATAACATCACGTTATAGGTTGGCCGCCGGCCGTAATAGGTGTACGCGGCGGCAAAGGTGAGGTCGTTGTTGATCTCCTGGGATCCGACGTAGTCGGTGTACATCGACAGCGAATGGTTGCCCAGCAAATCACTCATGCTCAGTTGAGCGATTCCCGAAAGGAAGCCGTTGTAATAACCCATCTGCAGGGCGACGCCATCGAACTCGAGCTGGGGGGTGTATCGACGATGGGGGAGGTCGCTGGTAAGACCACGATCCGCAGCGGCGACGACGGGCTCTGTGTTCAATACCCCGGCGACCGCACCGTCTGGTATGGCATCATCCCTCAAATCATCCGTCAAGCCATCTTGGCGAGTGGACCCTTCGTACGAATCAAATGGTTGAGTGGATTGTGCCAGTTTTACCGCGTTGGCACTTCGTCCGGCCGACGTGGTTGGGTTTTTTGGTTCGACCAACGCAGCCATCTTGGCATCGGCCATGTCGGCCAGAGCCATGTCGGCCGAAGCCATGTCGACTAGTGTGGAGGACGAAGATTGCGTCACCAACTGCGGTGAAGTGCTGCTATCGGGACGGGCCTCGATCTGCGCCTGGGGCGGCCCATGATCGGCTCGCGCGGCGAGGATCTCACTCTGACGTTTAACTTCAGGCCATTCGGGCATATCCATACGGTAGATGACACGCCGGCCATGGTAGTAGGTTGAGAGCACGATCTGCGAGCCATCCGGAGATAGCGTCGGGTCAATGATGCCGCTGATCGTCCGGGTTAACCGGTAATCCCTGTTCTCTTCCAGGTGATAGACGAACAAGTCGTTGATGCGCTCTCGGGTCGACACAAACAGAATCTTGTTTCCCTCGGGCAGCCACACCGGCCACAAGTCATCTGTGGGACTGGATATCAACGGCCTGGTTTTTTTCGAATCGAGGTCATACAACTTGATGTCGAATTGGCCCTGTTGTTTGGAGCTGAAAGCGATGGTGTTACCATCGGGTGACCACTTCGGGTAGTCGTCACGCTGCGGCGTCCCCGTCACCTGAGTCAATGTGCCCGTGGACACGTCCACGGTATAAATATCGCGCTGTCCGAAACCGGTGCCGGCGAAGGCCAGCTGCTGGCTGTCGGGCGACCAGTCGAGCGACTCGATCACCTCCAGGCCGTCGAATTTGAACTGGCGACCCAGCTCCTTGTCGTACAGGTCCCACAACAGGATCAAGTCTTCGGGTCCATCCTTGGCCACGAAGGCGATGGTATGCCCATCCGGAGCCCACGATACCGTGCCCGGCCCCATGGTGAGGTCGTCGAAGTTGGATGTCCGCATGCCCTCGGTGACGCGCTCGATCAAGTCGCCATTGCGCAAGCGGATGATATCGACATGTCTTTCAACCCCGTCCGTCGATAGCACCGCCAACATGTCACCGCTGATGGACCAGCGTGGAGACATCTGAACAGACTGCATGTCTTCGCTGTGGACGACGGGAGTCGCCAGTTCCGACAAATAGTCTCTGTTCTGCAGCAGCGGCCAGTATTGCTTGCGCATCTGAGCCGACCAGCGTTCGTCCAACGTCCGCATATCGAGGTCGATGAGTCGTTCCAGCAGCTTGTCGGTGCCTGACTGTGGGTCCCAAACCCGCAAGATCCGTCCGATCTTTTCCGGACCGTAATTGTCGGCGATGTAGTTCATCAAGCTGTGACTCTGCTTGTAGGCCAGAAACGGGTTGGGAAGGTAGTCCCAGCTCGCATCCATGACCCGCAAGGGCAACAGCTCACCCGTGAGTACGGCATCACGCAACACCATTTCGTCCAGGGTGTTCATCCCCTCCGTCGCGTACTCAGCCATGCCCTCCATAATCCAGGTCGGCGGATTGGCTATCGGGTTGGAGATGCGTTTGACGGGACCGTGGTTGACCACATCGTACTCGAAGATGTGCATCAGTTCATGGGTCAGGACGTTGCGGAATTCGTCCAGGTCGCCGTCGAAGGGAATCACCATGCGGTAGCGCAGCGGCTCGGCGAAACCGGCGACGCCCGGCGGCAGGAAGCTGTGGATTATGTTGGTCTGCTGAAACTCATAGTGGGACTTGAAGATTATGATCGGCGGTTTGGTGGACAACTCGTGACGCATGATGCCACTGATATGGTCGTAGGCCTCTTCCAGAATCTGTACAGCTTCTTCTGCCAGGTACTCGAACTCAGGCTCGTAGTACAGCTCCAAGTGTTCGGACTCGATGTAGTACCAGTCAAAATCCTTGTAGCGCACCTTGTTCTTGCCAAACCCCTGGCGCAGCTGGGAAGAAACGACATCCTGCGCCTCGAGTTGTGTGGAAATGGCAAACGATGCGGCAAGTCCAAGGGTGAGTCCGTACATCCCGAGCCTGCGCTGCGTACGCCTGGCGCCAGCCGAACGGTTCAGGGGCTCATTTATAGACAAAACAAATCTTCCTCCAAACGAAAATTTCTCTCCACCGGGCCGTGTTGGTAGGTCAGCCTCCCCAAGGCGTCGAACAACGGCTAGTTATCTGCTGGTGTATCGTCGCCGCCACCATCCGTGACATCCTCCTCAGGAGCTTCGGCGGTCTGGGCCGACGACTCCACGGAGTCGGGGAATGCTCGTGATGCAAGTTCCTGCCGATCTCGAAGCCGGTTCAGATTGGCTTGAGAGGCCCCCGAGAGCGGCTGCAAGGTCGTCGCCCGGACATAGGAAGAGTCCGCTCTGTCCGCCAGGCCGAGCCGTTCGTAGATCACACCGAGGTTGTTGAACAAGCTCGCGGAAAGGCTGTCCTGGTCGACGGCGCGCTCGAGATGCAGCCTCGCCTCGTCCCACATATTCTGTTCGATGCACCAGTAGGCGTATTCGTTAATCCGCTTGGTGCTTGTTTCCTGGGATCGGCTGCGCTTCTCAACAGCGCTTTTGTCGATCGATGTCGGTGCACTTGCAGCCAAGCCGGGTTCGGCCGTCGTTGACTCATCCTTCTTGACATCCGCCGGCGCGGCCGAGTTCCCCTCGGCCCACCACGGCTTCGCCTTCCCCGCGTCCCCTGCATCGGTGCGGCGCACGGTCTCCAGGCAGGAGTACAAACTGGCGCTACCCAAACACAGCAGCAAAAGGGTCAGCCTATGTTTCCAACGTTCCATGAGCATACCTGAATAAAGGGCCCTGAATAAAGGGCATAGATAACTACTATTGCTGCATGGCAATAGCGTACTGCCACTAGAATATAGGCGTGGCAGGCTTCCCTCCAAACAAGGCGAGGGCGACTCTATCGAGTTCGTTTCGTCAGGCGTGGCAGCGCCATCAGTATCGCGAAAGGCGCGTACTGGACCCACTTGACCCAGGCGTCCTCGTGCCATTCGCCAGTGGCGTGGAAACCATCAAGAACGTTGTACGCCAACAGTGTTGCTGCACTCAGATAGAGCCAGCCGATGTTTGGAAAGAACGGCAAGAAGGGCAAGACCCACAGCAGGTACCACGGGTGCACGGTTGGGGATAGAAGCAGATGGGCGGCCAGCAGTATGAAGGCAGCACGAAGCGTATCGGGGACGCGGATGAGTGTTAGAAGGGCGACACCGACCAAGGCGAGGGAACACACCACCCAAGCCTGCTCGAGGGCATCGTCATCCCACGGCAACCCGGGTTTTCTAAGGAGTTCGTAGACGAGGGTGAAGAGGCCGTCGTTGAATCTCCACTTCATCAGGTAAACACTCAGACCATCGAGGATATGACTGGCCCCTGCCCCGGAATAGATGGCATATCCGGCAACAAGGACGACGGGAAGCCAGATCATGGCCAGCTTCCCTTGCAGTGACAGCCAGGCGGTAGGCGTGGTGGTGTTGCAGCCGGCCAGGCGACGCCAGAACAGAGGCACGGCCAGCAGTGGCACGAGCTTGCTCAGAACAGCGGTCCCCAACAGCGCGACGCCCGCATGGTTTCTACCCAGCAGCAAGAGATAGATCGCCCCCAGTAACAGCGTGACCGCCAGCGCGTCGACGTGACCGCTGCCGGCGATCTCAAGGATGGCCAGCGGATTCCAGGCATACAGCAGCAGGCGTTCACTCGAGAGGCCGCGAAGTGCCAGAATTTTCAGCAGCACGAACAGCATCGCCATTTCGCAGCCCACCAGGGCGATCTTCATGAATAGCACACTGGGATCAATCAGGCATACGGCGGCGAAAAACAGCTGTGCAACCGGCGGGTAGATGGTGCGGATCTGCTTGTGGTTGATCGGCGGATAGAGCTCGTCGTCGCGAAGGTCCGTCAGCGCCGGGGAGTCCGGGGCATGCTGATAGGGGTTGCCGCCGGCCAGTTGCACGCGTCCGTCCCAGAGGTAGCGATAGACATCGTCCGATAGGTTGGGTGAGGCACACAACATCGTCAGGCGAAAGATGATGGCGAATACGAGGATCTGCCGCAGTCCGTGGCCCTGTGATGTGCGAACCGCGCGCCAGCCGGCCACACCGTAGCAGACAAAGGCCGGGAAACCCAGAGCCCAGAGCAGGTGAATCTGCGGCCTCAGGTCGCCCGCGAGAGCGATTCCGATCAGGCACAACTCCAGCGCCACGCCGCAAACAAGTAAGGCCGCAGGGCCGGTGACAAACTGCTCGACCCGTTTAACGACCCGTTTAACGACCCGTTTAACGACCCGTTTCGTTTGAGGCAGCTTCATTGCGGCAGGATCCTGCGTCCTCCAACGTACCGGGTTTTGAAGTAGGTTTCTGTGAGTTGGTCGATGACGCCACCGCGACTCGAACTGGCATGCGCAAATCGGTCGTCGCCGACGTAGACTCCGACGTGAGAG